>Ga0179591_1307202_pt1 | contig 10259 bp, 13 predicted proteins | sample CZOMad2_1_08_16f_FD_182891 | JGI IMG/M metagenome (GOLD analysis project Ga0179591, IMG submission 182891) | Vadose zone soil fungal communities from Angelo Coast Range Reserve, California, USA - CZOMad2_1_08_16fungal (PacBio error correction) | ecosystem: Environmental > Terrestrial > Soil >... | reverse complement strand
GCTCCTCACCACATCCCCTTGGTCTTTTCTCCCCCCAACAAACGGTAACCGAGATGCCTTGGGCATCCCTCCCCCTTCCCCCCTGGGATTTATTAACTTTATCGTTTTCACTCTCCCTCCCGGAGTGTAGGGCCGTGTCATCCAAAGGTCCAATGTTCCCACTCCTCAAGGCCCCTCTCTTCACGGACACCCTCTAGTGCCTGAACGTCCCCCGCCCCCAACACCCTTGGAGACCCGTCCCCCCTCAACTTACGGGGTGTTTCCCCTTGAGTCCTTTCCCTTTCCTTTTCAAGCGTGCTTTAGACGTAGATCCCTCGACCCCCCCTTAAAGAGGAACGCCGTCGCTTCGAGGAGTTCACAACTTTCCCTTCCCCAGGTTGTCCTTTAGGCTTCCTAAGCCATTTGATACGGTTTCCTCTTCCCTTTTGTCGTGGTAAAAGATGGGTCAGCGATATTGGGAAGAGGCACTTCCCCCAGTGACCTGGATTTCTGTAGCAACGAGATGTGTGGGGCACCCCCTTCGTTAGGGCTTCCCAGGGTTCCCCCCCCCACCACCTACTTTCTCCCCCCCTCAAAATTGACAAACGACAGTCCCTCATTACTTCGCATTTAACAGTTGCACCACATTTTTTTCTTCTTACTTTTGGATGTTTGTGGGCTCGAAGACAGTGATCGTGTGTGAGGAATGGGACGGATAGTGTGCCCCTTTGATTTATTTTGTTTTTATGGGAAATGTGGTCGGGGTGGGAAATTTTTTCCGCCCCGGGACGTTTCCTTTTTTTTTCTCAGGCTACTCGTACCCACTGACGTGCCATGCAAATGGCTCGCCCCCCCTTTCCTTCCCCATTCTTTACAGCCTGTCTTCCTTCTTAAAGAACGTAAACCAAACACCTTCCCTTTTGGTGACTCTCATCGCCACCCTCCCAAAATCCTAGGGGACGTTTCCCCCCTCACCTTTTGTTTTTTTTCCAAATTCCCTGGCGGACGGTTCTTTATAAAAGGACCCCCCATCTTTTGATATCCGGTGCTGGTCCGAAGATCCTATGAAATCCCCTCTGTCCTTCCCCAAGTTCCTACTTTTTGCCCTATGTACCCCCCACGGTTTTTTTGGCTTGTCTGTGGAACTCCATCTGTTAGTACCCAACGGAGCATGTCTTTTTTGGTTCCCAATCCCCCCGGTCACTCATTTTTTTCCCCCCATCCCCCTGGTTGCGCGGGTTATGTTTTTTTCCCCTACCCCGTTTGGACCGTCTTCCTCCTTTTTGACTCCCCCCTTTTTGACCTTCCTGTCAAATTTGTTTCCTATCGCCCCGAGGTTCCGCCGACCATAACCACATCCTTCCTGATTCCCGTGTTGGGCATGCCTGGCCCTCATCCCCAACAAACCCCCCCTGCCCCCCCCCTTTTTCCCATGACCTACCGTTGCTGGTCAACCCCGATATTACCTTTTTCCCTCCCCTTGGGTTTCCCCACTGAAAACATTCGTATAAGTATTTTAAGTCTCCAGACTTTTCCCCCCCCCTTTCTTCCCAGTTCCTTTGCCCTTTCTAATTTCTTTCTTGCTTATTCTATCCCCCTATATTTATTATCTCCCCCACTCCATAAAACAGTTTCTTTTTACGTATAACTAAATATTTCCCCCCAATTTCGTTTCCCCCCTTTTTTTTTAAAGGCTATACTTTCGCAACTTAGTGCTATAATCATCCCCTTAACTTTAGTTTTATTTCCTCTATTTGTTATTCCTCCCTTTGGGTATCTCTACCTTTCTTGATAAGTACTTTGCTCTTTTTTAATTACTAATTTTTTACCCTTTCCCTGTCTAAATCATATTTCCACTTTTTTTTCCCTTTCTAACTTTACACAAAATTCTCCAGCCGTTCTAAGTCCCTTATAAAGTTTTTATTCCCAAACCATCCAAATTAACAATTTTTTTCCCCTTTTTTAAAACTTTTTCTTTCCTCTGGGCCGGGCAACCAAAAACAATGTTCTGCTTCTTGTTAAGCGTTATATCTTCCCTATAAGTTTTTTGTGCGGGCTTATTATAAAAGTTCTCTGTTCCCCGCTACGGTTGGCTTCAACCCCCCCTCCCTTTTCTCTCTCTTTCCCTCTAATCCTTTGTTTAGGATTGAACCGTGGCTGGTCATCCTCAACTCTGTTATCTTAAAGTCATTCCCCCTCCCCTGTCTGCATTATGCTTGCTCCTACACTTCCCCACGCATATCTGTTTCACTTTCCCCTTCTTGTTCCCCGAATTTACTCACGGTTTTTTTTATGTTTTCTTCCTGGACCTTCAAAACTGAGAAACGTCCGTCTCCCCTTTCCAAGTTCTTATCCTCTTTTCCCCCCCCGACATTTTTTCCATTTTTTCTGATCTGCTTCCTTAATTCTTTCCCATCGTCCACCCCCTTTTTTTGTTGTCAAAAATTTTTACTTAAGCCACGAGGCGGACCCCCCCCACCCCCCCTTGCCCCCACCTTAAAATCTAAGGATTATTAATCCACATCTGACACCCTATAGTCCCCACAATTTTTTTTCCCTTTTTCTTCATTAAAAACAACTTTACCCGTGCCTGGTAACAAAAAATTGTTTTCTCTTCTTTCCCCCCCCCCCTTCCCCCTAATGTTGATTTCCCTTGCGGAAAAGAGATCGGATTACTAGTTTTATAGTGATTTTCTCAATCTCTCCTTTTTCCTGACGATACCAAATTAGAACTGTTCCCTCCCTGATTCCACGAAACAATAACCACATTTCCCCCCCCTTTTCCCAACGGTTCTATTGCAGTGCCCCCATTTCTTTAGCAATGTCTCTTCTGTTTTTTCCCCTTCAACCCAGAAAGCGCACGTAGTCCATTGGGCCTGGTTTGTCGGTTTTGGGACTTTTCCCCCCACGTGGAGTGGCACCCAATGGACTCCCAACTCCCCCCCCGTCCGTAGGCCTGTTTTTTTCGTCTCCCCCCCCCGTGCTCCTGAGAGTTACACGACACCCCATCTCCAAAGTTGTTTTTTCTCTACCAGATTCTTCTCGTTAAACCCTCCTTCTCTTACCATCATATGTTCGTCGTCCCTTCCCCTTTTTGTTATGCCCCCCTAACGGATTGATTAGTTCCATACTTTAATTCTCCGTGACTCAGTTTTCAGGCCCCTTTTTCGTTTCCACCGCAACGTTGTTTCCCATACTGGCCAGAGCCATTTTCCCTGTTCCGGGAGGCCGGACCTTTATTTCTTAGTATGCCAACCCCCTTTCTTTTTTGCCCTTTTCCATTTGGGGTTTTTTCCTGACCGGTTCCCTAACCACCTCTTTCATGTTTTTGAAAAGACTCTCCCTTTTTCCCGGACGCCCATTCTTGTTTTCTTATTGCGATTTTTCGTCCCTGAGATTTGGAGACTTTCCAGTTCCATATAGTCTCCCCACGGAGAGTTTTTTTCCTTAAAGATTCTTTTCTTACCCCCCCTGCAGTAGACCCCGGTAGTATTTTTCCCCTTATCCAGGTTTCAAAGTTTAGCCGGACCCAGCCCCGGTTTGGTCCCGAACCTCCTTTTGTTTTTTATACAGAGCCCCGATTCCCCCCCCTAGGGAAATTTGCCGAATACGCCTTGATCTCAGATCGTGTCCAATTTTCGTTACCCACCCTTTCCAATGTTTCCCCTGGCAAGCCTCCGACAGTGCCAATGCCCAACCCCCTTTTGTTTTATTTGCCGATCCCCCTGTACCCTTTTGTGCTGGCCAGGCTTACTCAGCCTTTTTCAAGCGTTGTTTCCCTTTTTCCCGGTCCCAACCGTAAAGTCCTTTCTCCCTGATTTAAACTAAGTCTTCCAATTCTGACTGCGTGGACGGACCGTGATGTAACCCCCCCCCCTACCCGTGTCCAACGTTTAATCTTTTCATGTGTTAATCCCGGTCCCCCCCAACGTTGGGGGTTTGCATTACATGGCGCAAGGAGGTGACCCTCTTTTTTCCCCTTGGTATCGCGGGAATTTGTTGCTAACAGCTGTTCAACTTTTTTTTTTTTTTTTTGATCCGTTTTTTCCCCCCCCCCCACAGACTTTCTGCGTTTATTTTACAGGCCCTTCCACCTCTTCTCCAGAATTTTGAAAGGTGGCGTGTTCTTCCCTCCCCGATGGGCATCGCCTTTTTTCCCTTTGGGCTCTAACGGCAACCAGCCTTCTTTTGTTGCGAAGCAGGATTTCTTCTCCTCTTTTTACTTTTTTCCCCCCCGGTGTTTTTTTTTACGTGTTAGTTGCCCTTTTAAACACTTCAAGGGTTTGCGTTGAGTCCCCCTGTAAGCATCCCCTGATTGCCCTCGGGCTTTACCCCCCCCCTTTCCTTGGCCCGGTCTTCTCCCTCCATTTTTTTCCTTCTTTCTTTCTTTCCTTCCATCCTGGTGGGAGAAAAACTCTCCAGTTTTCCACGTTTTGTGAGTTCCCGCCTCTAGGACCCCAGGCGGGTCCCTCTTGAATCACCTACCACCAACCGTTTCTCCCCTCCTTCTCTCGGAAACCAACGCAAAACCGGCCCCGTCTTTTTCCTTGTTCTTGCGTCATTTAATCGATTTGGTTTCGTACTTCACCCCTTTCCTTCCCTTTTTCCCCCCTGTCGACTCCGTCTACGGGGACCCGATCTTGCATCCCCCCTTTTACGGCGCAAAAGACTTCCTTCTGTTCCCCCCCCCCCCCCCCCCCCTCCCCTTGGTAGCTTTCTATCAGAACAGCCTTGGTGGGGCAATCTTTGTTTTTTTTTTTTTGTTAACTTTTCCCCACGCGTGATCACCAATGAGGTCAAAAGTCTCGCGATCTAGTTTTTTTCCACCTTCCTCAAGGAGAGTTTTAATCCGACGGGGGCTGTATGCCGCCCCTGTTTTTCAGCGGGGAAGCTCGTCTTCTGACCTGTCACCCCTTCTTCTCTTTTTTCGAAGTCCCCTTGTGCTCGTCCTCGTTTCAAGAGCCCTACCGCAACCCTTTTTTCTCCACTTTATTTACCTTTCAAAACGTCCGCCCATCTCTCTCATTCGCGTAATCCGAACTACTCTGGTCTTCCCCCCCCCCCTCCCCATGGTAGTTTCTCCCTTCCTGCGGAATTGCCGTGCTTATAACAAGGACCCCACCCCCCTGATAGTTTTAGAAATTAAATCCTCTTCTTTATCCAGAGTCGGCCTCCTGACGTGTCCTTAATTACACAGGCTTCGGGTTTGTGAGACCACCCCTTTTTTTCGTTAAAACTGTTCCCCCCCCCGTATGCGATAGTGGCTATTTTTTCCAATCCATTTTTTTCCCCCCCTAATATTGTTCCTACTTTCCGATGTTTCGCGACTATTCGTCCCCCTTTTTCCATTGGACCCCTTCATCTGGTAGGACCAAGTTCCTTCTGTGCCCCAGGTTTTAATCTCGCCCGCTTTATTTCCCCACGACACCCCCACCTGGGAGAGTCCACTTTTTTGTCATATCTTTTTTTCCGTACCCCGTGAAGTATCCCTCCACAAACCATCCCCAACCCCCCTTTTCGGACCACTTGGTGGCCTCCGTGCGGGTTTCTGAAACCCCGACTTTACCACCCTTTACTATAATCTGGGGTTTCCCCTTCTGTATCATTTCTTTTAACTTCCTCTGTTTTCCCCCCCCCCCCCCCCCTGCGAAATGCGAAGTTTTCCTAATTTTCTTAGACACTATACCAATCGTCTTCTCCCTTTCCCTTCCATAAAAATCCCTTTCATTATTATGAAACTGTTCCCCTATTTCCCCAATTTTCGTCCCTTTTTTTCAAGTTTATACCTTTTCTTGAACTCCCGGTTACCTCTATTGTCCCTCTTTTCTCTCCGGGTTCTTATATTTTAAGTCTCTTTTTTTCATTACTTTTTGGTTATCTTAGTACTTTTTGCCATACTTTGTGTGAGATTTTAATTCTTTTTTTTTTTCCTTTTTTCCCCCTTTTCACAGTCTATAATATATGTCCCTTCTTAGTCCATAACTTTTTATTTCCCTTATAAGGGCCTTCCCCTTATAAGTTTCCTTTTTTACCACACATTTTTCCCCACATTTCTAAAGTTCCTTACTTTTCACCCTTAATGTTACATGGCCCCCCACCCTACGTGGTCCTTGTCAAGCATAATTCCTCCCAGTTTTTTTCCTGTCTTCCTTTAGAATCCCGTCTCGTGATACGTGATCTTCCAACTCAAAAGCCAACGGTCTCTTCTTTCCTACGTTGTGTTGTTGCGTGCAGTGGCCCCCCCCGTTTTTCTTGGTTCCAGTGCTGACCCTCCCCCCCCCCAGTACTTCCCGTGCCACCCCCCCCTGTGGTCTTGCTATACACGCGTTGACCCCCCCATTCCCTTTTATTTATTTTTTTGACCAGTTTCCCTCGTTCATAATTTGATGCCCCACTTCCCTTTAATTTTCTTGGGGGGGTATATAGTTGGTAATCCCCCCCTTGGATGCCCTTTAAGGGGACGTGGGCCTTGAACCCGTTTTTCTTTATCCGTCTGGGAAGGACGCAGAGGAGGGAGGTGCCTTCCCCCTCCCCTAAAATCCCAGGAAGGAAGTCCCTCGTCTCCCTGGCACCCAGGGGGACGGAAGAACCCCCCCCCCCCCCCCTGTCGACCCTGGCGTCCCCCAAACCTCAACCTTCAGACCTTCCTCTTCCCCGTTAATTCTCGTTACCCTAATTTTCCTAAACCTCCCTTTTAAAAACAAAATACCGGTTTTTTTTTTCTTTGGTACCATATTTGATTTTTTTCATTTTTTTTCCCCCCCCTTAAAACTACTGTTTCTTCCTCTTGTCCCCCGTCCTTTCCTCACGCTTTTATAGTTTTTTTCGCCGCAAAAATATCTCAGCCCCCCTTCCTTTTTCCCCCCTTTTTCTCTTTCCGCTGTAAAAGCTACCTGTTTCCAACCAATAACTTATACGTCACCACCAATTTATTGAAGTTGCAACCTACGGAATCCATGTAATCTTCTTTTTTTTTTCCCCCAAGGCGCGCACGTTAGTCTTGGGTTCTTTTTCCTGTCTGTGGGGCTGGTTACTTGTTTTCATCCCCCTACCCCTTGAGTACCATCCCCACACGGTTGACTTTTACCCCCGTAGATTCTTAGAAAGTGCTTGTTTTTCCCCCCCTTCCGCTTTTTTTCAAGGCCGTTCTACCCAGAATTTTCCATTCGTAAGTTTTTTTTGCTTCGCGGAAACCGGGGGGAGCTTTTAGTCACCGTGATTAGTTTTGGTACCCCTTTACTCCCCCCCTCCCTTTCGTGTTTCCTCAGTTTCCCGCTCGTCCCCCCAGCCCGTGTGCATCATGCAGAGTAACCTTTAGGGTGCCGACTCTTTCATTTTTCCCCTTTTTCTTTGTTAGTTTTTCTTTCGCACCCTTTCTTCCCCACCAATTGTGTTTTTTCGGCCCTACTCCGGAACCCCCTAGAAAAGTTTACCCTCGACCAGTTTTGTGCCCTTCCCACTTTTTTTCTTCATTATATTTTTTCCCCCCTGACCCAGAGCTTTTTTTGCGTTTTTCTTTTTTCCAATAATAAGTTTGAAGCTTTTTTGAGGTAAGACTATTTTTTTTTACTTTTATACCCCACGTCTTTTCTAGCCAGTCGTCCCTCTACAGGGTTTGTAAAGTTCGTTGCTGAACCCGGACCTCCCACTGGGGCTGCCCCATTTACCAAAAAGGTCTGTTACTTCTTTTTACCCGTCCGCTCTTCGATCCTGTATCAATGACGATAAAGTCTTTTTTTTCCCTTTCAGGACCTCAGGGACCCTCCTCCCCTGGGACAACCCCTTAGTCAGATCGACCCAGCCATGTCAGATTACTGAGAAGGCCATTTAGTCGGTGCCCTATACTCCTAGGCCCCCACCAAACAGGTAGCTTGGTCGGACCCCCCCCGAATTTTTTCGACTACTACACTCTGACGCCCTGCGGGTCCGTCCCCATCCCCCGGCAAAAAGTTACGTGGTTTTGTTCTCGACGGTAGTTTTTTGTGGTCGTTTTGCCTGAGGAGTGGGGGGGTAACCAGTCTTTTGACCTTCGACTCGTCATTTTTTTCACCCCCCTTGTGAGGCAATGGGGCATTTGTTTCGCCCCCCAGAAGAGTCTAGAGCCCTGTATGCTGGTGTTCGTATCCCCCCCCCTTATAGGCCGGTAAATTTGTTTAGTTGGGGTAGGCACGGCCCATTCAATCGGTTCTTTGGGGAAGATCCCCGCACCCTGCTTTGTTGGTGGTGTTCTTTCTCTTTTTCTCCTTATTGTTGTGGTTGTATGGGAGTCCTCCTCCCTCCAAACCCCCCCCTCCCCCGGCTGGTGCCTGTTAGTCCCCGTAACCTGATTTTGCCCCTGTCCTTTCCGCACCTCCTGAGTAGACCCTTATTTAGGCGTCCATTTCCTTCATCACGCGTGAGAAACATTAATCCGGTCCCCCCCCCCCTCAATCACCTTTCTTTTTGATCAAAGGCTCTCTCCTGTAACCAGCGGTCCCCCCCTTCGCCCCGTTGACCCCACAACGTTGGGAGACCTTAGCAACCCCCGCCACGTCATTTTTCCTCCTGACCATTTTTTTCACTCAGTTTTCCAGGTTCTTCCCCGATTTTAGTAGCTACTTTTTTTTTTTCCGACGTCTAGGTTGTTTTTTCCAGAGTAGACCCTTTTTTGGCTGTAGAAAAGTCTTCGTTACCCTTCCCTTCCATCGTTTCCCTGACGGAAAAGGGTTTGTGAATCGGGTTCTCCCTTTTTCACTTTTTTCAAACCCACTTTCCGGCACTTGTTTTTTTCCCCGGTCGGAGCTTTAGTGATCTAGAGTACGCCCCGTTTGGTCCGCTTTTTTCTCTTTTGGTACTCGTGTTTGTCCCTTTCCTTTCCCTTTTGTTTTTTTTGGGGACCAGGGTGTCCCTTGCCCCCCTGTTCGGTCTTTAGACCTTCCTTCCTTACCCTGCTTTTTGTATCAATAAGCCTTAAATCCGGTTCTCACTATGGATTTTCCCCCCCGACACCTTCCCCCTCCCAACCCCCCTTTTTCTTTCTTGGGTGCTGCATTCTAAACCCTTTAAAAACCCCCCCCCCCCTTTTGGTTTTTGTTTTGTTTTTTTCCCGCAGACAGTTTTTTTTTCCGCCTTTTTCCCCCCGAGGTCTCCCTTTCCCCTTCGTCGCCCACTCGTGTTCACCTTTATCAGACTACTTTCATATGAATACTGTCGGCGGTCCTCTTTTAATGCGTTCTTGTCCCACGTTTTTTTAGTCCCCTCACCCCCCCTTTTTTCCCTTCAACTGGTTCCTCTTTTCCAGTTTTATGGTCACCCAACTACCACCCCCCCTCCCCGCTCCCCTCGGTTTTTGCGTCAAAAACTACGAACTTGGTCCCCGTTCTCCCTTTCTTTCTTTCCAGTCTTTCCCCAGGCCCTCCAATTCCATCTTCCACCCAACCCCGCACCCTCCTTTTATCACTTCCCACATAAAACCCTGCCCTACGTTAATTGGTCCGTGTGGTTTCTCCTTTCTTTTCCGCCCCCCACTTAGTTAATCTCTTTCCCCCAACCCCCGCCCCCTGACCCCGTGTCCAGACCTGAATTACGTGCGTTGTGTTTTTCAACCCCCTCGATTCCATTTGACTTCTTTTGTTTTTTTTTCCCACTTCAATATATTTTTGTTCCACCAGTTTTTAAGGTCATAGCTTTTCAGTTCCCCCCCTTGAAAGTTTCTTCTACTTTAGATATTTCAAAGGATCTATCTTCCCACAAGCTGATCTCTTTCGCCACTCCCCCAAGAACTTTTTTTTCCTTTTTTATGCTCCCTCTGACTGTACAATAACAAATCTTTTCCGTAAACTTTTTCCCTTTTCCGACTTTTAGGAATCTTGTACTATTATGTAAACTATTTTCTTTTCTTCTCAGTCTTATATTTTAATATTCTTTTTTGGTGCATTAATTTGTTTTACTTTCGTTCCCTTCTTTTGAATAAAGTATTGTGTATTTTCCCCCTCCTCTTTTCACCCATGCCAAGATTCATGCTTTCTTACTACTAGTTACACTACCTTTTCTCCTCACCCAACGTCTCAGGTCCCTATAAAGGCCCCCCCCAATTCTATATAAAACCCTTACCCCCCTTTGAGTTCACCCCAAAAAAAAATTTTATTTCCACAACTCTTGGCCAACCATAAGACCTTCTTTTCCCCCCTTGTTTCCTCCCTTTTTATAGCAATTCCCCTAATGCAATACCTGTCAGGGATTTACTTTAGATAAGTCCCACTTTTTTTGTCCCCCCACGATAAGTTGAATCGTCCACGGGT
>Ga0179591_1297934_pt1 | contig 10259 bp, 12 predicted proteins | sample CZOMad2_1_08_16f_FD_182891 | JGI IMG/M metagenome (GOLD analysis project Ga0179591, IMG submission 182891) | Vadose zone soil fungal communities from Angelo Coast Range Reserve, California, USA - CZOMad2_1_08_16fungal (PacBio error correction) | ecosystem: Environmental > Terrestrial > Soil >... | reverse complement strand
GCCCCTCCAGGCCTTTGGTCTCCCCCCACAGTAAGCCGGCAAATACCCAGTTACTTCCTTTCCCCACACCCACCCACCCTCCCACCACCCCGCCCCACCGCCCCCCCTTTGTTGAATTGAGCGTGCCCCCCTTAAGGGTACCCTTTATTAAGTTTTCTCCGACCTAGAAGTTAGAGTTAGCCTGTTGCCGAGTAGTAAAGGCCCCCAACTTGTGTTCCTCCTCCTCGTGCCATTCCCCTTTTCCCTCTCTGAATGGCAGAATTATTGTTATCTTTCCCCACTTTTCTTCTGAGTTCTGTGTCTCCCTGATTTTTTTTGCCGTCCCCCTATTACTAGTCCGTGCCGGTTTCCTCCGGAGCCCCCTTTTAATTTTTGAAAGCTTATCGAAAAAGGAGTCCCTGTTTTTCCCCCCCCCCGGCGGACTCCCTGACTGATTTCACCGCTCTGTTGATTTCTTGAGGCGTCACGTTTGTTCTCGCCCCGACTCACACCTAGTCACCCAAAACCCCGCTAACTCGCTAACCCTCCGTTGCTGAGGGTTTTTTGGATCCCTTTTTATCCCGCCACCTCCTCAACTCGATTGCGTTCAGCCAGCTAGTTTCCCCCTGGTCCGTCCCACATGTCTCCATGAATGTTAAAGAACCGCTGGAAACGGCGCTTTCTTGTGACTCTGTCCCTCGTTTCCCCTCCCCCATTCTTTCCAGGAGGATTTGGTGATCGCTCCCCCTGCGTCGTCACGGCACCTATCGTTCTTTCCGAGTTCAGCCCCCCCCCCGGATGAGTACAGTGCAAATTTCCCCGTGTACGATCCCTTCCCTCCCCATTTTCACGGTGGCAGAGTCCTTGCGGTTTTTTCACCGTTCCCTTGATAGCAAGAAATCTGCTTTCGTACTTGTTCCTTTCCCCCCTCCAACATGTTGCAGTTTTCTTAGCACGTTGCCAAGTTTTCCACAATATAACCAAAATGCTCAATAGGCTTTTTTTCAAGTCCTCTTTTTTCCCCCTTTCACGAATCTTTTGTCCCATTCCGTGCGCCCATTTGCACCATTTAGGTTTACCATGACTCGTATTCGTAGTTAGTGTGCCGGCCATCTAAAGGTGCTGGTAGTCGCTTTTCTTTCCTTTCCCCCCGATTTCCCCCTGCTCCTTAGCACACTTGCCTTTTTCCTGCTTTATCATTCTGTTCAATTGAGTGTATATCGCGGTCTGACTATCATCAGCTTCCACTCACTCCCCTTCATTACTCTCCTCCCGACCTGCTGTGCTTGTTTTTGAATTTTTTTTGTTTTTCCGTTTTCCCCCTATAGTTACGTCCCACTTCCTTGCCTACGACACTCCGCGCCCCTCCCCACCTGTTCTGTTGCCCGTTGCCTCCCGTCACAGTGGCCATTGTTGATTACCTTGAGCCCTCTTTTAAGCTTCTGTCGTTCCCTGTTGGTGACATTTCTTCAGACTCTCGGACAGTCCTTACAACGCCCTCTCCTCGTTTTTTCCCCCCTGTGTTTGTCAGCCTACGAGCCGCGCCGGTGACGGCCAGAGTTTTCTTTGTGTGAGTGGCCCGATCGTGCGTTGGCCCCCGCCTTTTTTGAAAGTGGATGCGTCTTGCCCCTCCCCCTGAAGTAAGGTGGCCCTGTTTCTCCTGCACCAGTCCTTTCCCAGTCCATGGCCAAATGTCTAGGTTGCCCTTTTTAGTCACGTCGGCTAATAGTAGCCTCCAGGGTACTATGAGTGCCTTTGATGTTGATACCGTCCCCACGCGGCCGGTCCGTTTGTGCCGACCCTCCCGCGTTTGCCGACCCCTACCTTCAGAAGTTTGGGTACAAGACTCCGATTCCCATCATGAATGTTGCCCTTGTGTGCTTTTCCGCTGCACGTTTCTCTTTTGAATGGCCAACCGTCCCTTAGTTGCCACGGGTTTTTGTGCTACTCGTCCGTGCATGTAGTTACGTTCCTTCTTATCAGATTTAACACGCCTCTTGTTACAGCGATTTCCTTCCCCTGTCCACACAACACCCGTGTTTCATGTAACTCTCCACCTGTTCTGCTTTTTGACCTGACATGGTCCTCCCCTTTTGCGTGGCCCGACAGTGAGCTCTCTCTACCCAGATTTATGCCCGGCAGTCCCCCCTTTTTCCGGCCTGACGTGCCCGTCCTTTTCCTTTCCGAAAGCATTTCACCCGTTTAACCTGAGCTGCCTGTTGTTTTCTTGTTCCCGTGTTTCTGAGTAATTGACCATTTTGGTGGGGGTTGACAGTGAGGACGGCGCCTGGAACACAAAGAGATTGAGACCGTCCGTGTTTTCTCTCCCTGCCTTGATGTATGCGTTCTCGACCCCAGTACCGTCCCCCCGGGACGTGTCGTTTCTTCTTTCCCGCCTCTTTTTCCCCGTTTCTCAGTTGAATCTCAGGTTCACCTGCCACAGTTTACCGATCGCCCCTTTTCACCTCTAGCCGATGTTTTTTTTCTCTAGATTTCAGATCTGACCCTTGAAGGTTCCTGATTACCCTCGATTCGGCTGGTACTTTCAACTCCCCTTTCAAGCATGTCCAGCCTGCGTTTTTCCCCCCCTTAACAGTTCTCTTAAAACCTCCCTCTCCCCCCCATCGAGGTTTTTACCGGCGCCTCTCCAACTTCCCCTCCCCGGGGCTTGCTTCCTGTTGAGTTCAAGCGGTTTTTTCAGGCACCGTTCAGCCCTTATTTCAGCCAGTTTCCATGGAAAGGTTTCCGGTTTTCACCCTCCTGCCCCTCGGTCCCCTTTCGGTCAAGTTCCGGCAACTTTTACTTCAGCGGTCGAGCTTGCGGTTGAACAACCTCACCCCTTTGAGCCTACTTCTTAACAGCACTGCTCTTTGTCGCGTTTTCCCCCTCCGTTTTGCCTCAACGACTCTGGAACAATCGGGATCGTTCAATTCCTCCCCTCGTCGTGGCCCGACCTCCCGGTCGGCGGGACCCGCGTTTTTTTCGCGCAACAACCCCCTCTTGCAAACTTCTGGCAACCTATTACTACCCCACCGTACCGTCGTTTTACACCCTCGCCCTCCCTCTCCCCTTGCCCCCTAAGAGGTCACTCCAGGCTGTTGACGAGCACTGGTCACCTTCCTGCAGTGTCGTCACCTTTTCCCCGATTAGTTCCTTTTCCAAACCCACGGCACACTTCACGACTGTCACGCTTACTTCCCTAGCGACGAGGACCTTACCAAACACTCTGACCCCACGGCCTGACCCCCATGACTTTTGGGGATCTTGATTTGAGACCATCAAAGGCCACCCCTTAAAGATTCGGCCCTTCCAGAAGCCCACCCCACCGTTCACAAACGTTCCACCCGCACGTCTTAAACTCTCGCCGGAAACGTTATTCTCTCAATAAAAGGTCTTCAGTTCATCTTTCCCCCCCCCCCCCCCAACTACCAATTAAGATGTAAGGAGGCCCAGTTCCTTCCTTTCCCCCCAAGGTTTGCTCCTTTTCCCCGTCATTTTGCAGGCACTTCACTTTCCCAGGCCCCTCCACCCCCGGTTGTTCCCGCGGTTTCTTGCGACACCCAAGCTGATTTTCCCCCGCCTACAGATCCTTGGACAACGGCCTGCACACCCTTCGACCAACATTAGACACAGTCCCCTCGTGAGAGTTCTTACTCCCTGTACTTTGGGCCCGTTGCCCTTCTCACCTCAACACCGTTGTTCTGATGTTTCCTGTCATAAGTTAGTAAGCTGATTTGTGTAATCCTACCGATCTTCCTGTTTTTTTCCACGTTTCTCCGGCTGCTTTGCAAACTTTTTCCTATTATACCCAAAAGCTTCACCGACACTCCCTTTTTTCGTTGACAACAGACCATCGTGTTTTTCCAACAGTTCGAGTTATGGATCCCCCCTTCAGGCAATCGACGTTTGTCAGTCCATGACCAGGGACTTGTGGTGAACCAGATGAAATTGAAAGCCCCCCCCCCCCCCGATTTAAGGCGCTCTCCCACCCGTGTTGCCAACTTTTTCTATAATCCGCCAACCCTGGCCACCTTTTCTTTTGATTTTCTGCGTATACGTCGTTTTTTGTGCATGGAACCCTTCCCCCTTGCAGAATGCTTCCCTAATTTCCGGACACTCATGATCACTTGCACTTCTTTCTCTCTACGGCCCGGTTTTTTTCGACGATCGCCGTGACTACTCGCTTCCAGTTCCCAAAACCACATTTTTAAATTCAGTGGCGGTGTGCGCACCTGCTGAAGACTTTTCCGCTTGCGCCTCTTCAGCGGTTTCGGTGACGTCAGCAGAGTTCCCACTCTCCCCCTTCGGCCTTTGCCACTGGAAGGTCCCCGTTTGAAGAGGTTCAGCCATGGCCCCCTGACAGTCTTTCGTCGTTCTTGCACTCGGTGTTCCAACTTTCGTCCTAACCTCCTAAAGTCTCTGGCTTTTTTTTCTTTGTCGTTCCCTTTCACCCGCAACCCCCCAACCCATCGTTCTGTAACCCCTCTTGGCGATCCTTTCATGCCTCATCCGACGGCAAGAATCACCCTTTCCGGCGGACTTTCGTCAGAATTTTGCACTTACCCCCCTCTCTTTGCAACAACTCTTTCCTGACCCTACCCTTCCCCCCCCGGTTCCTTATACGTGTTCTCACCAGTTTACCTCTTCTGTAACACTCCTAGTCCGCCCCGACCTTGCGCCACTGCTCGTCCCGCACCCCCCTTTGTGTTTAGCAGCAAGTGTCGCCCTTAGAAACAGATCTAGATATTGAACAAACTTTCATGACACCTTTTCCCCCTCAACTTAACGACACCAGAGAGGCTGAAGTCAGGGGCGTCTTACACTGGCCCGGTCACGTTCAACCACGACCGGTCTCTATCCCTACTTCTTGACGACACCCCCCCCCGTCTCAGCTTTCATGGCCACCCCCATTGTCCCTTACTGGGGGAATCTCATTTCAAACCGGTTTTTCCCCCTCTTGTTTGGGTGTGTTGGGGGGGGGGGCGGGTGTGGTGACCTTTGGGTACCTTTTGGACAGCCCTCCACTTTTCCCGTTTGCATTTAAGATCTTTGCCGAGCACCCGACTTTCCCGCACCCCAACCTATCCCCACGTCCGCGGAGTTTACACCCGACCCCCCACTCCTACGGAGCCCTATTCCCTCCATCCCACCACTCGCAAAGATAATGGAGGGGACTCTGGTGAACCGTCCCCCTATGTCGTCAGTAATCTCCCCTTTCCCAGTAACTTTTGTCTTCTATATGTAGCCTTGTACGTTGATTCTGGAAGTTTTGTTCTAGCCTGTGTTTTCAATTGCTTGTCAAGCAATCCAACCTTTCCAACACGCTATCACGCTTACACCTGATCAATCGGCACGCTTTTGCCTCTTCTTCATCGTATTTTACGGTTTGAACACGTGTCCCCACCGACTTTGTTTTCTCTTAAAATAGCATCTGCTTCCCTTTTTTCCCAAACACCGTGCTTTTAACCAGCCTTGTCTAGTTTTCAAATTAATTCGTCATCTGGCCTTTGCGTGTTTCTCTGCCCCGGCACCTGTTCCCCCATCTTTTCCCTTCAGGCCCTGATGATCAGTACCCCTCCCCCACCCCCAATGTGAGTTCCCCTAAGGCACGTATCACATTTTCCCAACAATACTTGGTTCTGACTCGCGTGTACCCCCCTCTTGCTTTTTTTTCCTCCTTCTTTTGCCGCCTCTACTCAGGGCATAGGCCTTTCCCTCATCACTCCTGACTTTCACGCTGTAGGCGCCTCCTTTCCCCCCCTCACTTTTTCCCCCAGACTCTTATCACTTCACACCGCAATCAGTTTTTTCCCCTTTAGGTCGTTGATGTTTGTTCAAATATTTTTTTCCGCTTCGTTGGAGTTTAACTCTCATTTCAGTCTTGTCCTCTCTCCCTATTCCCCTGTCCTTATCTTGCTCCTTCCCTCCAAACCCCCCCAGACACGTGAGCCCAGACGTTGTAAAGGCCACTGTGTTTTTTTTACAACACTTCCCGTTGCACTCCCCCCCCCATCCGCTCAGAGTTTTTGCTTTAGCACTACACTCTAGAATGAAGAAGATTCTCTTCTCTTCTGCCTCCCTTTCTTTTTAATAGAAAAAACGTGCTACAGTCGTAGACTCGCCTAAGGATCCCTGCGGGTCCCCCCCCCCTCACCCCGGGCGCCTTGCAGCATTTTCGCTTTGCGTATAACATTGGCCCTATTTCAAGCCCCTACGAAGTTTTTCTTGATTTGTTTTCTTGTCCAGAGGTTTTCGATTAATCTGAAATTCGTGATTATCATATCCCCACCTTCTCCCACTCGTGACCATATAAACACACCCCCAGGTTGAGAAGGATTACGATTATCCCCACCCCCGTCACCGTTCATGTAAGCAGTACTCAACCAATATTTCCCTCCCCCCATCCCTCCTCATCTCCCCTATCCTAAAATAGGTATTGAGCCGAAAATCAAATCACTAATAAGTGTCCCGTTCACCTTTATCGACCAATTAGCTTTGATTTTTTTTGCCATCCCCGTCCAGGTTCCTTTTCGGTTCTTTTTTTGCCGACAACAACGCGTTCCAACTTACTTCCCAGACCCCCCCCCCTTTTTTTCTTCCCGTCTCTTCTTTCCTCAGACAGGTAGTAATCTTCTTACGTTATCCTTCAATCTTATTTTTTTTCCCTCTTTTTAATCCTTCCTCCCCCCTTGTTTTTTGACTGTTCCTCTTCCCATTATCCCCCTCCCCCGATTCTCTAGTGATTCATAAAGGTTAATGATTAACTCTACGCGTCGCACCTTGTTGGCTGGAACTAGCCTATGGCCCCCCTCGCCCATGTTCCTCGCAAGAACTTCCACCCAACGTAATTTTCGTCAAACGCGACCTTTTACGTTGCCTTCCTCCCTCCTCACTCCCTCATTCCCTTCCTTCAACTTCTAAGTTATTTTGTCTTAGGGGTGTTGTTGTTGATGGTTTTGTTCTTGAGTGCCGTGTGTTGGTCTTGATGTTTTGATATGTTTCTTTTGGTTTCTGATTTTCTCGATTACCTGGTGTCTACTCTGTCCCCTTTTAAATCAGCAGCTGTTTTTTTTTCTTTTTGAGTGTATAATTTGGGTCTCCGTCTCCTACCAGGTGAGTTTTTTGACTGAGTTTCCCGTATTTGTGGTGTTTAGTGTGCTTTTTTATTCTACGCCCTCTTTTGCTGACGGGTTTTTTTTTTTGCTGGGTTTTTGCGCCTATTGCCTAGTATTTTAACTTGTGTTGTGGGGTTGCTCCGGTCGCGCTGTTGTTTACTAGTTTTTTTTTTATATTTTACTTTTCTCAGCTCCCCCTTCTCAGTATTTTTTCCCGGGCTTTCCCCTTTCCGTTTCCCTTTCCCCGACCCCCCCCGTGTGTTCTGCCTTCCTACTGTTTTGGATGTTGTTGACGTCTAGTCTTAGAACGCTCGTTTCCTGTTTTGTTTGTATTTCATGGTTTTCTAGGCAGGTCACTTCTTTGTACCCGTGGCGTCCTCGTACGATCAGTATTGACGTTTTCGTTGAGCTTTTTATTGTGCTTCTTTTCTTTTTGATTTTGCCCGCTCAATAAACTTTATGTAGTTGGTTTCAGTGTACACCCCTTCTCTCCCTGTGTTTTCTTTTTCTTCGGGACTCCGCTCGCTTTCTAATATCACCTTAGTAAGATGCGCGCAATTTCTCCACTTAGTGTTCCCCTCAATACATAGTGTCTCTAGCATGCCCTTTGATGTCTTCCTTTTTCTCTTCCTCTCCCAGTCCCAGTTGTTTTTATATTTTATAGTTGCGTTTTTTTGTGGTTGTTGGTTTCTTTTATTAATATTTGGGCCCCCCCCTCCCCCCCTTTCTGTGTTTTAACGTTCGTCTTTACATTTATCGGAACCGTGTATTGCCCCCTTCTCGCTTCTTCATGTTTCCTCCCGTTGTCTTTACTTTCTTATTTTCCTTTGGTTCGTTCGTGTTTCTGGATGCCCCACAGATTTTCAGGTGGAACTACCACGTTTGTTTTTTTTTTCCTTGTTGTGCATTATCAGTTTATTTCCTTCTCCCCACTGTGATCCCTTTTTTGTGGGTGGTTTGTTTCGCTTGTTGAACTGCCGCAGTTTTCTTTTTGTTTTTTCTGTTTTTGAGTTCTGGGCCGATGATGTATATTAGAATTTTATTTTTAAAATGTTCGGCAGCCTTATCCTTGAATAGAATTTTTTTTCATTGACCGACCGCACTACTTTGACCCTCACTATTTTTTGTATCCACTGTTCCTTGCGTTGTAGATTTCTTTTTGGTGTTATTGAGTTGTCATCAACAAGTATTTCTGTTTGTTTTTTTCACTTTGTTGTGTCCCGTTGTTTTTTGTTTTTTGTTTTCGGTAACCGTTCCTTTCTCTTGACAGAAGAAATCGCATTGTTCAAGTTTTGTGTTCGGTCGGAATTTTTTCCTTTCATAGGCGTGATACTCCATCTTTTTAGCGTTTGCATGCTTTCCTCCGGTTAGTTCCATATTTTTTCGTCAGTTTTTTGCCCCCCTTGATCCGTTTTCTCTATTTCACCTTTCCATTTTTCCGTCTTGATTTTTTTTGTTCTGTTTATTGTTTTAGACTGGGCCTCCCCGTTCTGTGGAATGAAACGGTTTGGCGTTGTTTTCGTCTACCATGTTTTGGACTATAATGTTTTGGAAGTCCCTTTGTTTTTCGTTTATTGGGGTTGTTGTTTTTTTACTTCCTGCTTAGTTTGATGATGTTGGGTCTTCGTCTATTGTGTTCTTTTGCGAACTCCCCTAGTTTGTAGGGGTTGCTATTGTATTTTTTTTTGTTGTTGAGGCTGGTTCTTCCCTGGGTTCCGTTTTTCCGCAGTCAGTACGTTTTGTTGTCGTGGGACGCCGTGTTTTTTCCACCCCTTGCCCGGGTTTGTTGTGCGCAACTGTGTTGAATATGGATGGCTTTTCCCATTTTTTCATGAATGTGTTTGTGTTACGGGTTTCGCCTTTTGGGTGTTGCCCTTTGTGTTGATGTGAGATTTGGCAAGGTTTGATGACACTTTTTGGGTGTTTTTTGGGGTCTGGGTGTTGTTGTTGTGTTTTCTTGTCGATCTAAGTTGTGTTAAGAGTTCAGTTTCATTGGTGTTTTTCCGTCTGCTGCCGCGCTCCTCTGTTTGTAACAAGTTAGTTTACCCGTGATATTTCTTTTTGGTAGATTGTGTCCGGTTCGTTGTCGAAATCTAAGGTACCCGTTGAGCTCGGATCTTATCCCGTCCCCCCCTCTTTTAACCTGACCCCATCTTCTGCATTAATTTTTATTCTCTTTTGAGAGTCCTTTCCCCTTTTAGTTCTTTCCGCTTATGTCTATTTCTCTTTTCCCGATTTCCCCCCCCCCCTCCAAAGATGGAGTTTGTTCCCCTCTCACTGGGACACCCCACGCTCCGAGATTAGTTTGTTTGATTGTTGAGGTTAGGCTAAAGGTGTTCTCCCAATACGCTGATTAATAGAGTTCCAGACAGATAGGCTTCGTGGAGCTCCCGCCTGTCGCTGCTTCTATCCACTTTTTCTTGAAGCAGTTGAGGAGGTCCCGAGGAGAGGGAGATGTTTACCAACTACACTTTTTTTTATTACGTAGACCCTCCTGATTGAAGGCTGCTACAGATTGGAATGCTAGCGTTGTTTTGTGTTGTTTTCGGTGATTGATGTGTATGTTTACAGCTTGTATTCGACCAGTTATTTGATTTTTTTGTGTGTGGGGTTTGTTGGGGTTGGCAATCGAGCCGGAGCCGTAAATCCTCTCTTCAAACTCTGTTCTCTTTAAGAAGTTTTTGTTTTTCTGGGTTTTTTTGTTACTTTTCTTGTTGTGTTTTCATTTTTTTTGGAAGCGTTTCCAATTTGTTTGAAAGGTTCTTTGAGCGTTTTCGTGTTGTGTTTTTTGCGCCTTTTTTTCTTTGGTACTTGCGCCGAAACTATCATGAGAATGTTTTGGGTTTTCTCTTGCCTGTCCCTGTTCATAAATTTTGTCCTTTTTTTTGACCTGTTTGGTCTTTAATTGTTTTTTATAACGATGTTGACGAGTATCATTATTTGTAGAGGATTTTCCTTGGTTTACTTACCTTTACGTTTACTCTGTGTCCCCCTTCCCTGCTGTCTATGTTCCCCTTCGTTTTTCAATTGCCCTGTTCTCGCTCGTTACCCCTCTTTTCTTGTCACCAAGATGTCCGATAATTCGGTTTGTCAGACAGTGCTCTCCCCCAATTTTGTCCGATTTTTCGCTTATGTTGTTGCCATTCCCAGCAGCCGGAAACGGGT
>Ga0179591_1366854_pt1 | contig 10261 bp, 6 predicted proteins | sample CZOMad2_1_08_16f_FD_182891 | JGI IMG/M metagenome (GOLD analysis project Ga0179591, IMG submission 182891) | Vadose zone soil fungal communities from Angelo Coast Range Reserve, California, USA - CZOMad2_1_08_16fungal (PacBio error correction) | ecosystem: Environmental > Terrestrial > Soil >... | reverse complement strand
TTCCCCTTCATCCAGCGAAGCCAAACTCCGCTTTTTTTGACCTCTCTCTTTTTCTTTGGACCTTGCAGGATGTAGAACTACCGTTCTCGGATGTGGCGCGGGCGTTTTGACGGCGACAACCCCGAGCGAACACTCATTCTTCTGCCTGAAGCTCTTTTCTAAGTGGTTAGTGTTCCCTATCTCCATGAACCCCTTTCCAGATCCCGAGAGTGGTTTCTCCCTGAAAAATGCGTGAATCGACAAGGTCCCCAAAGCCAAACTCATGGAGTTTTTGACTTTTTTTTAGCATCTAAAATCGCACCTTCTGCCCCTTCTCGCCAAGATATAACGAAGACGTATGGTGCCAAGAAAAGGGTGCCCTCTTTCTTTCCCCCCCCTTCGTTTACCTTCCTGCACTGCCTCCAGGCCCGATTTTGAATCGTGATCGACTCGATCCTTCTTGCTCTTACCCCGTTCCGCGGTTGTAGGCTCGCTGACCTTTTTTCTCTATCTCTGAGATGTCTCGCTTTCCCAACCGCCTAGTTTTCTGAGAAAGCTAGTCAGAGATTTCGTTTTCTGCCTTTCCGGATCTTAGTATGAGATGCGCCCTCCCGACTAGAGCAAAGGGAAGGACTAGTCCCTTTTCATAGTGTGGCTTTGACTTCGCCCCCCGATCACAGTCGGTCGGTTCCTCAAGCCTTCACGAAGATTAGGTTCGACGGCAATATAAGTGACCCCCCAATTGATGAAGACCGCTTCATCTCTGAGACTCGTGAAGATGTCTAGAAGACACCTTTTGACCGTGTGCCAAAGGTGCAATAACCTTCTGCCCTGAGTCGTATTCCCATGTGAGCGCATCCCCATGAGAGCTCCAGGAAGATCTGTCATCCCCCGACGATATTACCGTGAATTTAAATAGGTTTCCTAGATTTGCCCCGGAAGTGATGAGTCCCCCAGTTTTTTTCTTCACGAGGAGGCAGGTTCAATAGGGTAAATTCCCCTCCGTTTCCGTTCCCCAAACCTGACCGGTCAATACTTATTCTCAGAATTTTCCTATCCATCTCCTTCCGACCCCCAGGAGTCTGGCAGCCCCCCCTTAAGGAGGGAGGAGCCCTGGTCTCTTCTAGGGGTTGAATTACTCAGAAATCATCTCTTTCTTTTTCTTTTCTCCAGGACAAGTTCCTCCCTCCCGAGGACCCAAGAACTCTGTAGGCTTCCCGTCCCCCCCCTACCCCACCCGCGGCACAGACTTCTACGCTTTCTCTCGTGAAAAACGATTCTGCCGCACCTTTCTCTGATCTTTCTCCTTTTAGTGAATCTTGAAGGCATAGCCTACTTCTCTAGAACTTCTCCACGAGGTTTTCATTATCGCGGAGCACTTCTATCGCTCGTGTATTGTTAGAAGACAAGCTTTCGTTGTGTGGCTCCCCTCCTCGAGCTTAGATCCCCCCTCCCTTCGTCAGAGTAGAGGCTAGGTTTTCTTCTTAGATCATTTAAGGATTAGAGCTTATTCCGTTTTCCTGTTATCTCCCCCAGTCCTTTCTTCTCTTTCGGATTCCGCCTTGCACAGCCACAACTACTCGTTTTCTATATTCTCTCCTGGAGACTATTTCCTCGAGCGTGCGTACGGAGCTGCTCGCATATATTGCGCACAGACCTCCTCACTCTCTCGTTGGAGCCCATTTTGTTCTTTGACCCCGCATGCTTTTTTTTCTTTTTCCTTTTCCGCGCGCTGACCTTGGGCTGACACACGAGAGAACGCGTCTCCCTCCTTGTGTTGGGTGAGATATATCGTATTTCCTTCCTCTTTCAGCCACCTTTTTCCCCCCCAGCTCCCGGATGCACTGGTACAAAGTCGTGGTGGCGTCTCTCGACCCTTCCTCTCCTTATTTCCGCTTCTGAGATTCGCTACTGAGAGGTTTTCTATCCCTGCGCGCAGCTTTAATCCTTCTTCCCTAGGCAACTCGACATTCCCCCGGTCCGAACCACGATTAACCCATCTTGTGATCCCCAAGCTGCCCCTCCCCGATCTCGCGATGTCAGGACCGTTCGGATCCAGATCTAAGGCTGGACATGATCCCTTGGGTTTTGGCCATCACAGCTACGGACAGCGCTGACCGTCCCTTTGATTCTTTCGTCTCTCCCTCGGAAAGAAACAACCCCGTCGAACCGATTTTCCAAGTTCTCCGCCGATGCGTGATGATAGAGACGCCGTCTCCCCCCCTTTTTGATCACTTCAGATACTGAGAGGGCATGCCTTTCCCTAGGGACCTAGCGCTCTAGCAGGTCTACCACTCTTTTTTCCCCCCGCGATTCCCGATAGTCTTCCTCGGTTTGTGTAACCCCCCAAGCCGGAGAATGTAGTGCTTTTCTAGTCGCTCTGAGGATGACTTCCTTCCCTAAAGAAGACGCTATCTCGTGTTATCCTCACCCTACAAGACCAAAGGGGCTTTCCCGCTTTCTTCACTGCCTAAATTGATTTCCCCCTTATTATGAGTTCCCCCCCCGGCGCGATACCATTCTCTTGAAGGCCTACGACGTTTTTCCCACCCGATGCGGACTTGCCAGGCACGGTCCCTTCCCCCCCCCCCCCCCCATTTTCTAATCATACTCATTTTTTTTTCGCAACTCCTACCCACAGTCAGGGGCAGCCAACCCAGATTCGTCTTCAGACACCCCCCCGCTCTTTCCAGACCTTCCTCTCCCGGAAGATCCAAAACCCTCCCCCACCCTTGATGGGGCCGCCGTGTAGCGGACCCTCTGAAAAGCCAGGACTCTATTCAGAGAGGTCTTCTCTCCGGTGGATGATGCCTATATGAGCGAGCTACTCCCATCCACACAAAAAGCTGCTCCCCCTCCTCTTCTATTAGGACTGAGAATTTCTCGCTTCTATCAGTCTTTTTCCCCCCCTATGGTTCCCTCGGAGGCCGATGTACTGATTCGCTTCCCCCTGATACCGTCCTTATCCGCAGAGAAGATGGCGCCTTTTCTCGCTTCGTGCGTTCCTTTCCCTCTCGTTATGTATACAGCCCTTTTCGAAGCGACAAACGTGCCCCCCCCCACCTTCGGTCTAAAGTAGGGCGTTCCGAGTATATCCCCCTCGCCCCTACCCGGACCATCGAGCGTAGAATTAACGTCGTTTCTCTCACCTTTAAAGGCCCTACTTGTTCTCCTCCCCCCTCGTAATCACCTTGCTTCCATAATCTTCGAGCTTGCGGACCTCTCTTGCAGTTGTTTCCTTGCAAGAGGTCGACCTTTCCGTCCTCCTGAGTTTTTTTTGTCGGCCCCCTTGCGAGGAACCTTTTCTAAACTCCTCGGCCTGTCGACTTCCTGTTCCGGTTTGATCACTCGTTTTTCCCCTTAGAACCGCATTTGCGAACCCCCTCGTAGATGTCACTATTTTTTCTTCTTCCAGTCCCTTGCAGCGCCCCTCTCCCACTAATTCCTCCGTGGTGATCAAGCCTTCGCCGGTTGCTTACACTTTACTCATCGAAGACCTTTCCCTCGATGGGGTCTTAGATGGATTAAGTGGAATCCCCTTTTTTTCCCCTCCTCATTTTTTTGTTGTCGAGAGCGGCAACTCTTCATCCAAGCGACGCCCCAAACTATTCGGTTCTCTCCCCGCGTTTTACTCACGGCCCTTCCCTTCCTGCGACTCCCCCGCTTGCTGAGGTGGGTAAAAGCTGGCTTTCTGTAACCACTCATCTCACATAGGCCCTTTTCATTGAGAGAACGTTCCCCTTTCTCCCCCTTCTAAGATTCGGACCCTGAAACAGACCCCGTAGAGAAGGCTGAGCTTCCCGCCCCATTCTTACCACAGGGACACCCCACCCGGGCAGTGCGTCGGCCCTTTCCCCCCCTTATTGCACCTCGCTTACACTGCTCGGCCCTCGACTCAGATACCCGAAAACCGACTTTCCTTTGACTCCCACGGTGTCGCACGAGACCGTCCATATGTTCAGTTCAATTCCCACCTTTGCCGAAGACTTGCTATTGTTCGTTCCTCCTCATATGGTACGGCCATCTCTATGTTTCTTCCCTTGATAGAGCCTTAGAAAGGTCCACGAAGTGTTGGGCTCCTCCTCCTGACTGGATCATCACCTAGGGTGGCTTCCCGATCCCGCGATGCTGAAGCGTCTCTGACTCTTCTTTTCTCTTTCTTCTACCGAAAGAATCGCTAGCCCTTCCCTAGTAGCGTACCTGTGGGACATAGCGATAACGACTCTCTTTTTCCCCCGGCCCCATCTCCGAGTAGGTAGAGAGTACTATATGACTCCCCCGTAGTGATCCCCTCCAACGATCGTTCTTCTCAGTGAGTGCTGCTTAGTCCCCTCCCAAAGGCTTTGGGCCATCCGGTGTTGTAGAGTAGTCTTTTCTCCGAGCCTAGAGCCCCTCTCCTTGTATTCTGTAGGACTCGGTTCGCCCAGCGCGCCGCGTCTTATGAATTCCCTACGGGACACTCGTTTCCCCCACCCTCACCCCCAAAAAGGTGTCTCCGGACTTTCTCTCCTGAGTCACAGTATCGAGGCGAGGAGCGCCCCTTTTCAACCGCACATGTTTTGTCTCTAGGCCTCCCCCCCCCCTAGGTTCCCAGACTTATCCTTTTTGTTTCGAAGCCCGCCGTTGGCTCGATCCCCTTCCTCGAACCCTTGTCTTCCGAGCCATTTCCTCCCCGGCTCATTTTTTCAATTCCGGCTGTCGAACAGCGATCCTCCGTAGTATTCCCTTACCTTCACTCGTAGAGAACCACTAATGATATTAGGTGTTTCCCGCAAAACGGACCGCAGTCTCATAGTTTGCCAGGTGCCCCCCCCCTGACTCTACGGAAGACTTCCTCGTTTTATGCAGAGGCTTGACAGTTGACGCACTCTTCCTCTCTCCCCGCCTTGATGAAAAGAATTCTTCGCCCGTCTCCTTCTGTAGACCCTCACTCTTCCCCACTTGCGACCGAGTCCTTAGAGGCCTTTTGCTTGATCCCGGCGACAGCCATCTCCCCTCACGCTTCTCATGCAGATCTGGAGGTGATCTCACTCATGCCGGGCCGAATATTCCTCACCCCCCGGTCTCCCCCCCCCCTGAGAGAGTCGTTTCTTTGCCTCATCGCTTGCTAAAAAAAGTTTTTCAGTGGCCGTGCTTTCCCCCTTTCCTCGGATCTCCTCTGCTGAGAGCCTTGGTAGTCCGATGATAGATATCGGAGTGCCCCACGTCAGCCTCTGAATCTCCTCGTGAAGTCCCTCCCCCCTACGTTTTTGGTGACCTTTTACTCAGAGTCTTTCCCGGGCTTTGCGGAACGCGCGCATGTAGAAATATTCTCTTCCTCCATTTTTTTTTTTTGGATCGATTTATCCCTTGCCTGTTATGCAGCCCCCTGGTCAGCGCGCGCGGCCCGGCTTTTCTCCAACGTCGTGGTTGCGTTCTTGACCCATCGTAGGTCGCTGCGGAGCTTCCCGGAAGGCCTTTTGTTTTGAGATTTCCATCGCGCGCCAGTACTAGAGGCAATCGGCACTCCTGGTTTCCGTGCATCGCCACCCCATTAAAACAAATTCTGGTGTCGATCTCTTCTTTTCCCCTCTCCCTGATCTCTCGCCGGCGCTAGAGGCGAAGAAGCTCTCTCCCCTGCGCATGATAGAAGAACATCACAGAATCTTCACGTGCCTTCTCTTTTTTTTCTGGACTTCGTCGCCCCCCGACTCAGACCACACCGTGCTCTGTTCCCAAGTGAATAAGCGAGGCGCGATTTAGCGCGCCTCCCTCACCTTTTAGATCTTCATCCCCTGTTGGCCCGGGAGGCCACGGTACTCCCTCGAGAGCGCTCGAGAGGCTTTTCTGAAACCCTGTGCCCCCAGAGATACGATTCTTTTCTAGCGGAGTCCGTGTTTTTTAACGCCGACTATCTTTCGTGGTCCTGACTCTCTCCCGGGAAGGTACGGGCATTCCTTTTTTCAGGCCTCCTGCATCGCGTGTCGAGCGGATTCACACATCACCAGCGCCGACCGCTGGCCCTTTATTCCTTCCTGACAAAGGTGACTCAATCTTTTCCTTTTTTCGTTATGCTCTAGATCCCCCCCTCTGGGGCAATAGAACCCCCTTTCCCCTTTAACACGATGAGTGATGAATGAAGGTACTCAAGACGCTCTTTTCCAGAACGTTATCCAATTCAGAGGCAGAGCCCCCTCGACCCATGGGGAACCGGCACAGATACCCTCCGTAGATGACCTCCCTATGCCCCCCTCCCCCCCATTGGAGGAGATATACACTCTCGATACACTATATAGGTTAAAGAGAAGTTGGAGTCTCCCTCTCTGCACATACCACTTCCGCCCATGCGTCGTGCGCCCGTGATTCCGGCGCCGGTCGCGGCGCGCTCCTACTCGGGACTGGAAGTGCCGCCCCTCATCCTGGATCGCCTATGCCGCCACACGATGACGACTCGCCAATGAGATGTCGCTTGAGGCTTCATCTCTCTCCAGCCTCCTCGATCTTTCTTGGCGGCTCGCTATCTAGCGTGCTAACAACCGAGCACCTTTCAGGCCAGCACGACTCCACGAGACCCCCCCGGGCCTACTTTCGAAACGATTTTCGAGGCCCTAAAAAGCGCCGCGTCTCCTACCCGTTCCGAATCACGATAAGAGCGACCCCACTTTTCCAGTGGGGGACATTATTCATTTGTCCCACGCGCAGTCTACCGCAACCCCCCGGGTTCACATCCCCTCGTTTTCGCCTGCGGATCCTCCCTTCTGCCTTCTCGTTGTACCCTACATCGATCTCCTTCAGCCCGGCCTTTTTGGGAGTCTTTATCTTCAGTGGTCTGGAAACCGAATCGGCAAGTACTGTTTCCGGGTGCCTGATTGAGCCCGAAGAACCCGGCCAGCCAAGACTCTTCCCTTCCTTTTCCCAGACGCTTTTCCTACCTGACTACCCGCGTCCCCCACACCTCCTCGGTCGTCAAAAGCATTAGCCCTCTCCACCCACCTCCTCCCCCCAAGCCAGCTCCCTAGTGGAGTGCGTGCGTGGATGAAGTTCCCCTATTTTCCTCCCCCTAATTTAGGGGGGGTTTTCACGAGTGCCCACTTCACCAAACTCGACGAAACTCCCCCGAGAAAAACTTCGTCCTATGTGGTGACGCGACCCCCCCTCATTCTAAATCCTCTCTGATATGATTTTTGTGACGCGTTGCGCGCCCCGTTCTCTAACCTTCCCCCAGCTTCCATCTTATTCCTTGATGCGCCCCGTGGCCTTTTCCGTAAAGATATTTTCTCAACCGGAACCTGAGCGGCTCGGAGTTTTTTCCTCCCTCGTTACTCCATGTAACCGCAACCATAGGATGTCTCAGTCCGTATGTACCGTAAACGCTAGGCAACTCCGATTTCTTCCCGCGACTTGGTGGTAATCCCCACCAGGGTTGGTCTCATGGCGGAATTCTGAGTCATGTCCCTGACCTGCCGCCGATACTCTTTAGGAGAGATTTGTACGACCGCTGCCCGATTTTTATTTTCGCCCAGGATGTTAGACTTATTGTGGTCGCCCCCTTTCCTATCTTTTGGCCCCCTCGGGAGGAGTAACTCTCTTCCCCCTTTTATGCTCGGTTAGATCCTCTAGTTACCGGGCTGTCCTCCCTCGCGCACGACGATCCCAGATAAGGAAGTCGCCTCGTGTGTCCGGGACTTCGGATTCACATCCTCCGTCGGAGCGAAAGCCGTCAGCCAGGAGGGAGCTCGTACCATCAGGGATCAAAAAACGCTGCGCACAGGCAACAAACAAACCGAGAGGTGCCCCCCCTCTCGGTTTCGAGGAGAGTCCCAGCCAGTCGCTGCCAACCCCTTGAATAGACGGAGTGTATCGGTATCGTCGCCGTAGAGAGCTCTTACCTGGGTCGCCGTCCCCATCCCTTTGCCGATCTTTCTGGAAGAAAATTAGTTCGATCTCTTGCGTCGAGGCGTTTTGGATAAAAGTTAGGCACGGTGCTCGGAGGAACTTCCCCCCTTGTACAATCCCCAGTGGTGACTATGCCGTTATCTACTCGAGCATCCTTGAGCCCCCTCTCACAGTTGCCCGAGCAACCGAGGTCGTTCATGGTATTTTTTTCCCTTACACCGGGATAGCACACGCTATCCTTTCGTAGGGTTATGACCGTATCTAGAAATCGGCCAACGAAAATCGGTAGTGTGGGGAAAATGGGACCGCCCCAGAGGAAGCGCTATTTTCCTCTAGCTCTCCCTCCCACCCTAGTTAATCGAACTGCTAGGCTGCTCACTTGAAGTACCGTGAGAACATATCACACCCTCCTTTCTCCTCTAACTGATCCGTGAAGTCTCCCTCGAGCGCAGTCTTAGTCACGTGTAGACCCAGGGAGCCCCCTTGTGGTGATACTACGGCGCGACTCTGATTACGAACTGAGTAATTACTCCTCATCTCATTTTTCTTTCGAGACTCTCCGGGCTTAGTAGACCCGGTATCGACTATCGGCTTCCCCGATAAGCTTTTCCTCCACCCCCCCTCCCTGTTGAAGTGATGCTAAGGAAAAAGATGGACTCGATGCATGCCTGCTCCGTGCTAGATCTTCCTTCTAGGCTCACCCGCTCCCCGCGCGTGACGAAGAACGCAAACACGCCTTTTTCACTTCTTTTTGCCGTAAGCTCTTGCCCTTTTAAAGACGATCTAGTAGACTTTTGATACCTCTTTTTCCTACTCCTTTTTGATCAATCTCTCCTTTTTCCGTCTTAATGGAATTTCCCTCCCATTCCCCTAGGTTCTTGAAATCCGCTCGGTCGCGGCGGATACTCCTCCTCCCCCAGGTCAACGATGCAGAGGATTCCACCTCTCTCTCTGCCGTTATTTTCAACTGTCCATTAAAGACTTCAACAATCTGGTGTTCGGACCTCTTCTCTTCGCCTCAGAGACTCAGCGGCCAGAAAGAGGAGAACCATCCACGAAAACTGTCCCGCCCACTAGAGATAGGCTACTACGCGGTCGTAGGATTTTTGCCAACCGCCAAGACAAAGCCTCCACCTTGAACTATCCTTTCCCTTTCTCCCTCCCCTGAAGACAGTCCCAACGGCGTGCGTCAAGTTCGAGTCATTTTAGGGAGATCCTTTCTGTTTAGGGCCCCAGATAGATATTATTTCAGAAAAAGTTCCCCATATGAGAACGCTGATAGACGCTACTACTTGGTGCGTCTACCTACTCTCTGGTTAATAGGTTAGAGGATGCGCAACTAGAAATGCGCTCTGGTGTTCTTAGCCGTAATTAACTAACAAGCAAGGGCTCCACACTTCTTCCATTAAAAGGGGAGAATCTCTTGGGGAACTTTGTTTCGCGACTAGAGATTGCCTTGCATCGACGCCCAACTCCGGGCCCCTTAGAAGTCCCTTTGCACGCACACTGTGACGTAAGAAGGACGCGCAACCCGTTGCCCCATCACGCCCCTTAATAGTAGTCGTTACGTACCCCTTTCATAGTAATGCCCCCTCCCCTCATCCTTTTCCGGGGTTCTGACCGCTAGTCACCAATTAGATTAGGGATTCTTTTTGCTAAGTGGCGGCGCTTCTTTCCCCGGCAGAATCTGACCCTCCGGTGTCCCACCCTGCTTTTTTGTGCGGAGATGACGTACAGACCCCCCCCTTGGCCTATGAAGGTCGTTCCTCCTACTTCGCGGTGCTCGGATTGGTTCTTCTCAAACGAGACCGGACGAGGTACTATCGCTGCTCCTAGTGCAGAGCATTCCCCACGAAGACTAATAGCTTTCTAAGTGCTGCCCTTCAATATGAGAGTTTTTCCCCCCCCGCACAGAGAGGTGTCCCCTTACGCGGCTTTTCTTCCCCTTGTAACATGCCTGCTCAAGTATTTGGTCCGCGAGCAAAGCAAACAAAACGCCCCCGGGAAGAAAATTATCCTTGTCGACCCCATTTTTATAACTTCGCGTTTGCCACAGTGGTCCTGAACTCCTGTAAAGTTCCCAGCTACAACCCCTTGTCACAACACACTCTTTCTTGTGCTGCGTGCTTCAGAGTTTTCCTAGCGTCAGATTAGGTAAACCTGTCCAAGCTCCTCGCCAGCTGCGGTGGGTCCTGGTTTCTAGGAAAGCCTTTTTCGCACCACTCCTTCGGGCTGCTACGACTGTTCCATGTTCTTCCTTTGGACAGAGCGTTTTCGATCACCGCACGTGGCAACATCTGGAGTCCGGAGTTTAGATGTGCTAGCGGTTCACGTCCGGCCGCGAAGTTTAAAAATTTTTATCGGATTTTTCCGCAGCATTCGATAGCGTCCGCCGACGAGCCGCATA
>Ga0179591_1279819_pt1 | contig 10262 bp, 7 predicted proteins | sample CZOMad2_1_08_16f_FD_182891 | JGI IMG/M metagenome (GOLD analysis project Ga0179591, IMG submission 182891) | Vadose zone soil fungal communities from Angelo Coast Range Reserve, California, USA - CZOMad2_1_08_16fungal (PacBio error correction) | ecosystem: Environmental > Terrestrial > Soil >... | reverse complement strand
TTTGATCCCTACACCCCCCCGTCCTTGCTTGCCAACCTCACGTCTTTTTGCGCCAACGCCCGGGTCATGGGGTTCACGCCGTGTTGTGAAATGTGTCGCACACCTTTAGTCCCAGCGGTTTTAGAATAACAGGAGACATCATCTCGTTACGCCCCCGTTTGTTGTGGGCTGGGACGCTCCCCCTCCCCTCGAACTTTCTTTGTCGCTGTCCCCGTGGATGCAGTTCCGCGGCCAATGAACTTGCGAATTCCAATCCGTTGATCCCCGGTGCGGGTTTTGAACCGGACTGCTCTATGCGAGTTCACCGGTCTGTTAACCATTAAGGGCTTTTTATTCCTTGTTTCACGTTGCCGACTTTCACCCTTCCCGCCACGCGTCTATCCCCGAGGCTTTTTTAAATCCCCATATGTCCGAGAAATGGACCGTGTGAGAGTTCCGTCCGGGCATCCTACAGGTTTGTCTCGTCCGATTAGAGTTGAATGGATGCTGGTCCCTTCGCTCTTTTTTCCCCGCTTTTCCCCGATGCCTCACTCTAATTCCCGCGTGCTACTTTTTAAATCCAACCCTACAATCCTTCTTAAGGCCGGAAACATGAGTTGTATAGGCGCTCAAGATGGAGGACACGGCGCGCTTTTGTCTTCGTGGCCGCCACTCCCCACCCCTTTGAAGCGTATCTGGTATCCGTTACACGTCTAGAGATTGGTCACGCCCTCCTTTTGGCAAAACTTGTCCCCAAATTCGCCGCCGGAAGAGGGATCCCCTCTTCCGGAGCCGTCGGAAACCCCCCTCCTTCTATTTTGATTTCCCAGCTCTCTTGCGTGGAAAGCCCTTGTCAGGATTAGAAAAAGCCCAATTCGCAACGTCCTCCTGCGGCTCTTTTGAGTGGTTATTGAACGCGCGTTCCCCCTCTCTTCCTCGATGGTTCTAATTTGCGGCGTTCGCTGCATTGGTATGATTTCTTTTTTTTTTGGGGGGGGGTCCCCGTTCAACGTCGCGTAGCTAGTTTTCAATTTAAATTTTCCCCCCTCCTTGGTCGTTTTGTCTGACTGTGGGACTGTGAAACGGTTGAGTTCGTCCAGTGTTGGTGATGGCGGCGCATCCGTACGGGCCCCCGTCCGACCAGAACCCCCCTTTCTTTGCGCGTTCTCTTGGTGTTTGGGCGAGGAAATCCTTCACTGGCCAGCTGATGGAGGCTGATGATTTTTAGCCGATGCAGAGCCACATGTCTGATGCAGGTGGCCGTCCCCCCCCCGGTCTTTCTCCTCTACGCTACCCTTCAACGCGGTAGGGTTTCATGGAACGGGCGAACCCGCGTCTTAGTCACAATTACCAGCTGATATGATAGTCACCCCCCCCCCCCCACATCTTCTTGTCCTCCAAAATTTCTCCTTTTCCTCCTCCAAGTTTGTTTCACTTAGGCGGTAGAAACGGGTGTGGGGCTAGTGTTTGTGAATAGTATTTTTTTTTTTTGTTAAAGTGCTGTATCGGTCCGGGCGGCTCCCTTTTGTTTTATTGCATGTACACCTGGCGGCGGATGGTGTGAGGTGAAGATGATACCCGGACCTTCCCTTTCACGAAAGGGGTATTGCCAGCCGATCTGCGACCGGCGTTTATCTGAAGTTTTTTTTTCGGGTTCCATTTCTGGCCAGGTCTGCCAGCTTCAGATTTTCCCCGTATCTCAGAAGGACCAATTTATTTGACCCCCGTAAATATTAGATGCAACCCGCGTTTCCTGTCACGATGCCCCCTGAATGTTTACCCCCTCCTTCCCCCGATCGCCTTTTGACCGATTATTCCTCCAATCGCCACCTGCCCCACCGTTTTCCCCCCTCCACCGTGATGTCGACCAGAGCTCACGAAGGTGTCTCGTCTCTTTTTTTTTCCGTTAGGTTAACCCCCTTCTTTTCTATTTTTTCTTCCGCCGCCGTCAAAAGCTGTCGATGACCGGACTCGCCTGAGGCAAAAAAGCCCGCGCTGGGCACAGTTGTACGTTGACTCCGGTGCTGAGACCGCCGTGAGGGTGTTCGGTCACGCGCGCCCGCAGTCTCCCTTCTCGTCCCTTCCTAGCCTAACCATGTTCCCTGATTCTTCTTTTCTTGCCGATTCGATGCAGGCTTTCACTTTTTTCACGGCCAGGAAGGGGAGGTCTTGCCTTAAGTGTGATGATGCAAGGGGAGAAACTCCCGAGCTTTGCATTTGATTGGATAAGTCGTCCTTCCTTCCTTATGTGTTTTGCTCGGCAAATTCACTCGACTAATGCCCCCACGCCCACCCCCCCTCCTCCACCTTTCTTTTCCTCGTGCCCGCGCAGTACATTGTCAGGAGTTAAGGTTCTTGAGCTTGCAAGTTATACTAGAGTGTTCAGTTTTTTTTTTTTTTAGTTGCATCCTGTCTGTACCCGATTCAGATGGACTCAGCCCGTAGCGCGTTAACGGTCCACCCGGTAGAGTCCGGTCGTTTCGTCCCCCCCGATTACAGCCCCTTTCCCCCTCAGCACACAAGGACTTTTTAGAACGGTCTCGGTAACCTCTCGAGTACACAAGCCCTATTGATTGCCTTGTTCTCCGGTCAGTGTCGTGCTCTTCCTCTTCCGCTCTGCCCCTTTGACTTCCCTCCCGCTTCTCCTTCCCTTAAACGTATGCCCACTCCCCTAGGGTCCCCGCGTATTCGCCTTGCACTACAAATTCCATTCTTTGAAAACAAATCGGTTTTTACTGCTTTTAACACCCCACCAGAGTTTTCTTTCTTTTCCGCCGGTTTCTTCGACGGACTCGTCGGTTGGTAAACTGCTTGGCACTCCCGCAGTGCTTAGTCCTGCTTTCCGATGGAGATACCCCCAACATTAGATCTGGAAAGCGCGGTCGCCCCACGGAATCCCCTTTTCTGCTTTTCTTCGATTTTATTTGGGAGATATCGCTGGTCACGCCCTGCGAACCTTGCGCAGAAGCATTATCACACGTGGGATTCTTTTGCCCCTTCATGAGTGACTCTACCCCTTCTTTGCCGACTGGTTTTTGCCACGGCCGTTTAGATGAGTCCGGCGTAGACACCCTCTCCCTGTAAGACCCCCAGAAATCTCCCCTTCCTACTCGCCTTCTTCTTTTTCTCTTCCTATCCCCACTACGACATTCGCATGAGCATCGCGGGGAGTTGCATATTGTAGATCCAGGAACACCAGCCCCCCACTCCCTTCCCATCGTGCTTGGTTTCCGCCTTCTTCGAATAAGACGCCTTTTCACAAAAGTGTCCTTGGACACCGAATGGTAGTTTTGATTTCTGCCCCATCGCGACTCTTGTGCTCTCTTCCCACGATGGCAAACCCACCTCGGTGCCCAAGTCGGACATTCAACTGGGTTTGGGTGATTTCATTTTTTTTCTTAGTTTGAAACGTATTCTTTGTTTTTTTCTCTTTAGTGGAATTGTCATCCTCCCGAAAAGAAACTTCCACATTGCTAGGCACCGTCCCGTCGGGAGGTCGTAGGTGCACTTCTGTCACCATCAAGAATGTTAGACGGAAAAGTGGCGTCGCAATTTGCCCTTAGAAGTTTTTAACTTTTACCGCCCAATCTATCTTTTAATTTAAGTGTTTTGCTTAGGAAGGCTTGGGTGCGTAAAAATCGGTCTCCTTTTGGGAAGGCGCGCCCCACAAGTTATGCTGGTGAAGTTTCCAGGCTCTACCTGATCCCGCCCGACGGGCAGGTTTCCGAATAAATGGATTTTTTTTGATGGCTTGCCCCTACAACAACGCAAGTTTCTCTACCTCCCCCCTGGCACTTCCCCCTCCCCGTGCCTTCCTCTATACTTTGGGCACTCGTTTTGCACAGTTCAGATAAAGGTGGAACCCCAAATAGAGGCGGCCTACGAAAAATTGGTCCTCCCAACTGCGGTGGTTCTTCGACTTGGAACAAACCGTTTTCACGCGCGCCGGTTGCCCTTAAGCTTCGATTCGGACCACCAGGAAACCTTGATTGATATGTTTTTCTGTTGATTCCCCTTCCACATCTGGCCCCCCTCCCCTTCTACTTTATTCTTTCATGGCGATGGAGCGGGGGGATATTCGAACAGATTCACCCGTCCATTGGGCGAAGTCCCTCGTTCTGTGGTGATTCTTTTGCTCTCTGGTTGCCTTCCGGAAGGATCGCTTCCGGGAGGGGAACGTGGATGCATCTTTATCCTTCTTCCCCTTTCCTCACCTAGCTTCACCACTAACGTTCCACGGGTGATATACGGCGCGTATACAGATGCCAGGTTTGACCATTGCGCCTTTGACTTTTCCCCCATCCATTCTTTTTCTCCACATCCTCCCTTCTTCCGTGGCTGCTCCACGCTAAGGCAGATCAGACAGTGAGGCTGGATTTCTTGGAACTGGCACTGTGCCGAATTCCGCCGGCCTTTTCTACAACCTTGCTCTCCCTTCGGAACCTTGACGTGCAAGAAGGAAATTTGTTTCCCCATGCCTCCCCCTCCAGCGTCTGATCAAATTGAAAGATGGCTTTTCTTCTCCGTCCCTCTTGCCACCGCCCTGGTTCTGGCTGGTGCCTGCCTCGATTTCCTTCACGATCAAGGGGGAGAGGCTTTTTTCTTTTCGAAGGGTGCCTATCAAGACACGGAGGGAAACAAATGATCAATCAATACCGCCCGGCGTTTTTTTTCCTCTCCCTGTTCCTCTCCCCTGTGGCGGCCTACAGTTTGCGGGTGGCTGAGGGTGTGTTTCCATACTCGGATGGCCCGGCCTACCGTCTGGCATACGCTTCAATCTTCTAAGGCTTCCTTCCTTTTTTTCCACTGGCCCAGCGAGGTATCAACCAGTTTCAGGGGCTATCACCCACTTAACAACCGTCTGGCAGAACTGTTCCGTAACGATCGTCCGCCGCCCCCTTCGCTACCTGCCGGAAAACAGTTGCGGGCTTTCCCTCGAACTAAAACGGTGGCAGGTCGGTTTCGTGCCACCCCCCCCTGAACGTATTTGCCTCTAGCAATACCCCTCCGTCCGTGACGTTTCCCCCTTGCAAACTTATAGGAGTTCTCCTAACTGGTCTCATCCACCCCTGAGGAATACCGAGTCCAAGGTCTTTATGAGACTGGTGGTCTCCCGTTCCCCCTATCTCCCCTCCGAGCAGAGTTCAACTGGCTTTTTGAACTAGCCTTTTCAGTTAGTTATAGATATACGTTTGACAGAACCACCCGTCGGCCTCACTTCAGACCCTTTCCTTTTCACTTGATCTATCACCCTTTCGTCTCCGTTGTTTGCCATGTCGATTCCCTTTTTTAACCACTTTCCTTCTGGCGGAGAAGGCACTTTTTCTATCACGACCAACGAGTCTCCACGTCAACAGTCGCTGGACACCCTCGTTTCTTCTCAAACCTTTCCCACCTGCGGGATACAAACTTGGAGGAGGGGGGGTGCGAGTGGCTGTGAACACCCTTTACACCTTTCTCTTCTTGGATTTTCATTTCTTTCCATCAACTCGCGTTGACATAGTCGCGAACCCAACGGGGACTCTTCATCAGATGACGGCCAGGACCTGCATCGACCTTTTTCCCCAATCCCGGGTTTTGTCCTTCCCTGTTCGCCATTGACCACCAAAACTACCAAAGCATTTCCGTACGACTGCGGCTGTAAGTTACCCCATGGCGTCCCTTACCGGTCGGAATTATAATTATTAATCTTTACGAACAGCACCAATTCTGCCGCCGTTAAATCCGCCTGTTCGCGAGCCTCACCCTCTGACGCCCGCAGCCTTAACACCGCGACCCCAATCCGATCCCCCCACTCCCAAGTCGCCTCCCACCCCTTCTACCGTTGTTCCCACTGGCGACGCCACTTGGACTTCTTCCTTCCCCCCTAATTTTTGGTTATTGGCCTTATCAGTAAGGGTTTCGTTTTGGTAGCGACCTCACAATTTATTGGCGACATGCTACCGACAACCCTCCAGCGTTTGCTTGTTGCGTCTAGGAGACTCCTTCCCCTTTTACTTGCCACTTTCCTCCGAATCATGTGTGTATTTCTTTCACCCAGTAATCTCCATCCCGAAAGAAAATTCAGGAGGCCAGGCCCTTAGCCAAAACACGAAAGTCCGTCGACTCGTTCCACTCCAACGTTTTATTTCTCTTTCGTCCCTTACGCGGAGCGCAGCAACTTCCCACCCGCACACGAGATAGCACCACTTTAAGCTGTCGCCAACCATCTCTAAGCCCCACCAGCGTTCAACAATGGTGCCCCTGGACAGGTAAGCGGATTTGTAAAAGGGGTCAAAGTCTCCCACCCAATCCGAACCCTCAGACCCTCCTCCCCCTTAGCACCATTCGCCTTGGGGCTCCTCTTTTTCCGCGTTCAATACCCCCACCTCTAGCTGACGTTCCATTTCGATTTAAAATAAGGCGGGATTTTGGCGCCGCGCTTATCACATAGCCCTTTTCCCTTTTCCACCTTTTGACTCCGCGACAGTAGATGTTCCGCTAAGGACTTGCGCGTATTGGGTTCCACGTTTCAGACAAGCTGGGATTTCCCCAGCTGTCGACACGGTTTTTCCTTCCTTCCCCTTCAGATTCCACCGTTTTTTACTTTTGCGCACGATCCAGAGCGTTATGCTCCCCAAGCCTTGTCTTCGATAAAAGCCCTTTGCGTCGAGGGTACTTTTGGATGTTGCCATTCCCCTTTGAAATTAACGGGGTGGGCGGCCAGCAGGTTTCCGAACTTGACTGCTCTCGTCCAGGTAAACAACTGGGTTCACTCTCCGAAATTCAGCCGTCGCGACAAAGTGATTCCAGGGCCCGGGCGTTGACCCCCCCGTTCCCCCCACTTCTTTGCCGGACCCCATCTTTGATTTTCCAACCAAATAGTGCCAGCCGGAAGGATTCGGTTGAGGTTTGTCATGCCCTCAATCTACCCGAATTCTCCCGTCTCACTCCTCGTCCATTCTTTTGCCCTTTCACAGAAGCCGTCTTGTTCAAATCAAACAAGTCTTGGTTCCATGGGGGGTGCTTGATTTCTTTACCCTGCACTTTACTCCCTCCCTTCTCTACTTGACCCTTCTTGCCCAATTCTTGAAGCTGGACCTTACATCGTGACCAAAGCGATGCGTTATGAAACATGGAGTCTCCTTTCCTAAGACGCTTGCGATTTTTTTTTTTGCGACCCCCCCCCCAGTTTCCCCCCCCCCCCGGACCTCCTCTGACACCCCCATGACCCGGGCTTGTCTCCTCAATCCGTGTGATTTTTCCAGGTCCCGGCGTTTTTTGTGTATCAGCAGCTGATCCCCTACTACGGTGTGTGAGCTACCAGCGCGTTTATATACAAACCCCGAACCTGGGCAAAATCCCCGGTTCTGGCTCCAAACAAGCCCGCCTTTCCGGGTCCAGCGTCATGGTGGTGTTCCCTGTTTTTTTCCCTCCAAGACACCTTTGCAGTGGACTGCGGTATAACCGGAAGCTTTCACCGTTTCAGAGGGATCCCGTGCTTTAAGAGAAATCTATTGGCCGCCGACGGTCGTTCCCTCCCGCGTTTTCAGTTTCTGGACTTCCATCACCCCCTTCGCCTCCCATTTTGAACGTTTTCTCGCTTTGTAACCGGAAGGGGATCCTGTGGCCCTTTCTGTTTTCACAAGAGGGGAAATTCGTCATTGCGGCGCCGCAAGTCACCATCACCTAAAATCAGTTCCTGCTGCGCTTCCCCCCCTTTTTGCAAATCCCGCGTCCGAGGCACTGGCCGTTTGTTGCCCGGTTCCGTTTGGGAAGAGTCCCCATTTTTTTATAGAGACGGATGAGGGTAGTTGAATGGATGAAAGGGTGACATGTTCCGAGACTTCCCGCCTTTTCCCCCCCATTCATGTTCCCGCTTTCAATTCCCCCACGTTTTTCCTTTTTGTCCCTCCCCCCCTTCCCCACTCCCCTCGACGAAATGGAGGTTTTTTTAGGAGAGACGGTGGTCGGAAAAACGAGAGCCGGGTGTGCGCAAACTTTCCCACCCCATTTCCTTCTGCTTCTCTCTCCCCCCTTTTTTTCTCAGCGTTTTTTCACCCCGTCGTGGCTTGGAAAACTGGAACCAACAATTCAGAGAAAGGATTTAAGGTTCAACAGATCTCCCGAAGTGTTGGAAAATTAAATTATGTGTTCACCAGGGTCTCTTTTTTCCCCCCCCCTTCCCCGGTTTCTGATTTAGTAAAACCTCTTCACAGGAGATTTATATGCCCTGGAGGATGAAATTGCAACGTGAAAATCTTGTATCTTTTTCCTTACTTCTCCCTTGCGTTCGGAGTGTCCTTCTTTTGGGTGGGGGACTTGTGGAAGTACCGTTTCACCCGCGAGCCGTAGCCGGTTACAGGTTCACCATTTTTTCCAGTTCCTTTTGATGTTCTTTTTGATGAATTTTTGTCGCCTTTGAAATGTGCGAGAGAGCCTGTGAGTTGTGGCTCTATAATTCCGCCCTGCAAGAAAATTCCCCTTTTCTTGCGCGCGCTGCTTTTTTTTTTCATTCCTTTTTCGGGCCTATTTTAGCTGTTGCTGGCGGGGACGCGGTTTTTCACAGCTCCGAGACATGCCCTTACTGTGGCAGTAGCAACGGTGATTCTCTTCCGCCAACCCTTGCAAGCTTTTTTTTTTGGTTTGCTTGAACGCCCGTGCGCCCCTAGGGTAGTCACACCTCAACAAATTATAAGCAGAACAATTCGTGCCGAGCTTGTCCCCATCATTCCCCTTTCTCCCAGGTGTACTTCTCCTTTCTAAACGGTGCGACTTGGAGTGTTTTCTTTTCCTGGTTCGTTGTTAACGGCTCGGCTCCGCGGTGAAGGCGCTGTTCAACCTTGGCCCCTGGTTGATTTCCTTCAACCGTCTGTCTGATGGTGGAGTGGCTTGAAGATGCCCTAATTACAGATGCCGCTTACTCCAGGGGAATCCCCTTATCCTCCTTCTCGTGCGGACCCCTTCTTTTTCTTTGACGTGGTTTGGTCCAATGTCTGCCCAGGTCTGAAGTCTACTCCAATCCCTGCTGAAAGTGTCCTTAGGAAGTCAAAGTGGCACTTTTAAACAGCGTTTTCCCCCTTCCCTCTCCTTTTTCTTTCGCATAAAGAAGTCCCGATCGCGGGACGCATTTCAGCCCCTTCTCAACCACTTGTTCCGCCGCCGGTTTGTCCCTCCTCGTTTTCTTCTGAATTTTCTCCCCCTCCCTGGTTGCCTTTCGATCCATTCATCGTGAAGTCCCTTCCTTCGCCTGCAACCCGCTTGGATGATGCATCGCCCAAAAACGGCGCTGACCGTTGATCCGTGACCTCACAGGGGCTTCTCCGCCGTTTTTGATTTCGTTTTTTTTCACCTGCGCGCCCCGTGAGCAGACCCCCCCTCCGTCCCGTCTCTTTCGGCCAAACATGTTTGACCGGACTGCTCGTTTACGGTTTTTGAGTTGTGCCGCAAGAACACCTTGAAGGAGCCATCGGGTCTTTGATGCCTCAGTGTATGATTCCCCAGGTGCTGTCTACTCGACCTCTTTCCCCCCTTATTTGGGACCTTTCCCCCCGTCCTTCCTGGCTTATGATTGCCCTCGCAAAGTTAAACGTCGGTACCCATTAATGGCCCACGAAACCGCCGTGTTGTCGAGGGCCACGCCGACGTTTCCGGTCCTTACTTTCTCTTTGTGACGAGTCGTTCCAGTTTCTGCCAGCTACAGTGTCACGGGTGGTGACTCCCGGATGCATAAGATGGACCGCCGCCGCCTGCCGTCGTAACCTGCGCTCCCCCTCGGTAGATGTTGGTCCTTTGTACATCGCATATTCCGACATTCCAGTCAACCAGCCCAATAATGGACGCTTTTGGAACAGTCTCGATGTCCCTCCGCCGTTGTCCCGTTCTTTCTTGCAATTGTTCGGTTCCCTTTTTTCTTTCCTCCGGTTTCCCCAGCTCCCTCCTCCTCCGCCTGTATCGTTGCCGGAAATCGTTTGACAAAATAGGATTTTTGTGTCAGCAGCGAGTGCGCAAAATTCAATCCCCAATTTCCCCAATATCCCTTTTGGACGCGGGTGAACCCCCCCCTCTTTTTCCTGAGTCTTTGGCCTTGGGTTTTTTCGGCGAGGGACCGCGGGTCTAAAAGCCCTTACAAAAGACGCTGTTGCCGAGTATTCGATGAGACTCAGTCCCCCGACTTCTGGCCCCTTTCTCGGTCCTCAAGGAATTAGTGTCTCTGTCTTTACTATTTATGGGAAAATCCACTCTGAATGGTAATGCGAAATCTCAGACTCTACCACCTTTTTTCACTTCTTTTTTCCCTCTCT
>Ga0179591_1231535_pt1 | contig 10262 bp, 10 predicted proteins | sample CZOMad2_1_08_16f_FD_182891 | JGI IMG/M metagenome (GOLD analysis project Ga0179591, IMG submission 182891) | Vadose zone soil fungal communities from Angelo Coast Range Reserve, California, USA - CZOMad2_1_08_16fungal (PacBio error correction) | ecosystem: Environmental > Terrestrial > Soil >... | reverse complement strand
TCAACCCTCCGCGGTCGTGGTGGCGTGCCAGTCTGGAAAGGACTGGACCTCCCACGCGGCACGGTGTGTCTCGTTTGCCAAGCCACGTAGGCAATTGTCCTAATCCCTCATGCCTTTTCCCCTAACCCAGAAATGCCTTGGCCCTCCTTCCCCCATCGTTTCGCCTACAATTTCTGCCCCTGCCTTTTAGATGATACACTAGGCTTCAAACTTTTTTTCGTATACAGTTATACTGACCGACCCCCCCACAGGCTAGACCTTGGTTTTGGGCCGCATAGTCTCAGTCCCTCACTTTTCCATTATCTAGTCGAGACTTTGCTTGTTTTTTATTGTTTTTGATTCCGCTGGCTTCCTTCACTATGCTGATAGCAATTTCTTTTTGTATCAAGCAGTTCTAGATTTTTCGCAACCTATCGTCCTGCCTTTTTCGGTTGTAGAGAAAGTTAAACGGGCTGCCTTTATCCTTCGACTTGATACCGGACTTAGCGTTCCGAACCCTTTCCTTCCTTATCCTAGCTACGGCCGACCCTGCCCGCGTTTTTCTCAAATTCCCATTTTCTACCACAGTGCGGTGACAATTCCGTTGCGGGAGTCTTATCTGGGAAAACCCCCCTTCTTAGTCGGACCCCCCCTTCAGTGCCCCTTGCCTTGGTCTATGCGCATCATGAGTCTTCCTGGCCTGCAGAACTTCGTGTCGGCATCATGTCCGAAATTGCACGGCAGAGCGTTTTTCGCCCGACCTCATCTTTCTCGTTTTTGTTTCGCGGAACCTTTACCCAAAATTGCAGGCGCCCCCCTGCGCTACCGACTCTCTACTGGCCCCCTTTTCCTGACAAAGGGGATGGAAAATTCATTCCCCCCTCTACTGGTTGCAATAGTTTCACCTTTCGACGTAGTCTTTTACAGCGGTCCTCAGCCGAAGTTCCCTGATCGACAATCTCCATTTTTTCCTGTTGTCTTGCACTATTGCAAATTTATTAATTGTTCGTGTTAGCCTTTCCTGGGTGATCCCTTTTTGAAGCCTGTCCTCTGCGAAGTAGTGTTCCGGCTGTTTCACAGCATCGTTCCTTCCCCAAGGATATCACTATTAGCAACAAATGTCGTCCTCCTTCATGGAACGAACCCTTTTTATTTGCGTGAATGGCTTTTCTCCCCATTTTGTACCCCTACACCGTTTCTTTTTTCAATAACCTAAGGCTTTAAAAAACAAATCGATTCGAGGCTGCTTGTTCGTGTCTACAACAAACTTGAGGACTTTTCGGAATGAGCTGATTAATGGTATGAAAGAGTCTTGACCTTATGTGCGGATACCTCCTCGGTAAAGCCCACCCTCAGTTTAGCAAGGCAGCGATTAGGAGTCCGTTTCTCTGGCCTATCTCCACTCCCCACTTTCCCGGAGAAGTATATTTCATTTCAAGTTTTTCTTCATCGCGGGGAACTCCCCATCGCCCACTTTAAGATTTTCCTCTGCGTTCGCTAATTCTTGACTTTTTTTTCAAAGGTCTGCACCCTGGTGCTTTTAGGTCTTGGGTACTGCTCCTTGTTCGGAAATAGTTGGCGCATTAGGCCCATCTAGGAGAATTTTCTCCCTTTTTTGAACTTGACTCTGTTTCTTTCGGTCCTCTGGTGAAGCGGCTTCCCTGCTCAACCCTTTGATTGAAATGGAGAATACCTGCGACGTTTCTTTGGCGTTGAGATGACCTTACGTCTAGTCTCGTGTTCGTTTTAGGTCTGCTTTTGCCTTCCCATTGCTCTTCTTTGGCTTATTGATTTCCTCTTCCCAAGGGTCCAACTTCGTGAACATGTGATTCGCCCCATTGAGTTCGTTCTCAAAAGCTCCCATGAGTCACCGTAGGTCCACGGATTCTCCCTTTCTCGCAAAAAGTACAGGTCCCAGGCATTCTTTACTGTTCTGGCTTCCTCTCGACGTGGTTTTGGTTTTATTGTTTTCTGCACGGACAAGAGCGATGTCATCCCCATTCGTACCAAAATACCAAAGACTAAAAAACCCAAAGTCTTTTCTCTTTCTCCTCCGTTTTCGAGAGATATGCTGTTTTCTGCGGACGGTGATGAACCATCGCCTTCCTTCAAGAACAACAAACCCCTCCACACACGTCGAGCGCACCTACGTCCTGAATTGTTCTCCCTTCCCCCTTTTCTAGCCCGTATCCTCCCTTTTCCTCCGGGAGTTCCGCATGTCGCCCCCCTGAAAAAGCTCAATTCCGAGCACATGTTTTTTCCCCCATGGAAGCGGTCCATCCACCAAGCACTTTTTGAGCTATGTTTAAGAAAAGTACCACACCTGCTACCACCCTTTTGTCGCGAAGGTCGACGTACGTTCACTCGCCTTTCTAATGAAACCGATCGACATTTCTTTCGAACATGTTCAAGCTTTTTTTTTTTCCAGGTCCTCCCTTGCGTTCGCGGTCCTAAATCACCGTCACAATCGGCGAAATTCTACGAGACCCTTTACTTTTTTTCCTTGCGCCACTACTTTTTACCGAAACTCAGGACCACTCTTTAAAAGCATCCCTGGTGAATCCCTGAACATCCTTTTCCCTTTGCCGACTGCACCCATTCGTTCCGGTGGTCTTGAGACCCTCTATGCTCTTTAAACTGGTTCGATCAGGGCCTTCTCTTTTGAGCTTTTCTCCCGGAGAGTTCACACGGAATCCTTTTAGCGAGGCCTTTTGCGAACGTCTTTTTGTCAGTTCCATGTCATTGTACGTATCCCCTTTCCCCAGGCCTTCCAAGCAGCTTTCGACCATTCCCTCAGCTCAATTGCCCTTATCAATTGTTTTGATGTCTAAAACATCCGCATCATCGAAATCGATTTTGGTTTTTAACTCTCCCGATTGTTTTCTTCTCTTTTTTTTTTTTTTTTTTTTTTTTTTTGTTGTTGGGGGGTTTTTTTTTTTTTTGGGGTTGTTTTGGGGGTGGAAACCCCCGCAATTCTCCCTTCTCCCGAAGCCTCTTCCCGCTCAAAGCATGCTTTTTGTCTTCCATAGAGAACACCTACGACATTTGTATTGTCCCGTATTTCCCCTGGCCTATCTTTTTTCCCAAGATGATTTGGCTATGTTCCAGAGTCCCCCCAACTAGTTTATTCCGCCATGCTTTCCGGCACCCCTCATAGCTAGTTCCGCGCACCCATTCCCCCCCAAATAAAACTAGACAACGATTGAGAAGTCAGCGGGTAGGCTGCTTGTACTCGCTCCCCCCGACTGCAAAAGTTTTCATCCCGGGCCCTCTTCCCAGGATCGGTGCAATTTCACCTTTTCCCACAACATGTGGCGATGGCCCTGTGCTGTTTTTAGCGCACCCCAACGTGTTTGTTTTTTTTTCGACTCTTTTTCTTGCGCTCACCAACCAGCTCGAAGTCTTTCTCCCCGCTCGAGCCTGGCGTCAATTTTCGAGACATGTAGAACAAGTCCAGATTGTTCTTCCGGCCACGCGAGCCATGCATGATGCTTTTCTTCGTTCAATGACTGAATAATGTCTTCGTTCCCATAAATGGGTTTTGTAGAGAATCTCCGCCCCACCAACCGCCTTGATCCTGCAAGGGTAGGAACATCAGTTTTTCTTACAATTGGCCCTGGTAGAGACGAGATCGATCCTCTTGACTGGAGAATTCAGGACACGATCCGTCAAATGTATCCTCACTAGCGTAGTCCTGCAGTCCTTTCTTTCAGCTCTGTTCCCCCCACAGCTTCAGGGAGAAGGATAGGTTGCCGATCTTTTCTTCAAAAGCTTTCAGATCCGACTGTTCCATTCTCCGATCCCCCCCCCCCTTCAAACAAACCCCGACCCCTCTGTTCCCTAGGATCATGCAAGTTCTTTTTTCCCCCTGAGACTTGGCCCCCCCCCAAATTATAGACGTAGTTGCGGACTTCTATTATACGAAAAATTATCGAGACTCCCTCTCTTCTAATCCCTGAAGGCAGAGAGGAATGCTTCCCCCGAAGATGGTGTCTCGGTGCTTTGCAAGCCTGGAGGGGAGGATTCGAGAGCGCGCCTGGCTGTTGATTCTCCAATTGCCCTTTCTCCATGAACACTTCGATCACCTTTCGGCTGGTGAGTGTCCAGTTCCAAAGCTGTCACCCTGCAAGAAGTTGGGCGTTGAATTCCCCTTTTTGTTGAGAGAGAGCAACCCCGAACTGCGATGTCGTTTTACCCTCTTGCCTGAAGGAAACCGCCCCAGCGGCAACTGGTGCTCTGCCGGTTATGCCCTTTCCTTATTCCCTTGGATAATTCCACAGCAAGTGGATCGCATAACCCGCAATGTCCTCTTGATCCACCAATCGTCTTCGCCATTCCCCGCGCTGACCCCTCCTTTAATCTCCCTTCAATTAAAGGTTACGATAGCTTTAAACTTTTTCGCCAGTTATACTGACACGACACCACTCCTTTATTCCTTTTTGCGAAGATCTCCAGTTCAGCCCCCCTTGTCCCTCAGGATCTCATCTTGGCGTGGCTTTGTGCATGTTTTTTTGATCTCCTCTGCTTATTCAGAAACTGAGCTTATTCACTAGTTTTGACGCAGAAGTCTATTCGGGTCCCACACATAAGTAGGCACGCACTTGTTATCGGTGTCCACACGAAAGTGAACCGGGTCTGTCCAACGCTTTAGGATACCGGATGGCCGGGAAGGCCCTGTCGACTGAGTCCGGAGTCTTCTCGCCCTGCCCACCAAACCCCGGTAACCCGATGTTCCGACCCCCCCCTTCAGGACTTGTTGAGGAGGATATCTGACCCCCCCCCCCTCCTCGTCGGACGCCCCTTTATTCAGGCACTTTTCACCGGTTCTCTATCATGAGGCGGAGGGTGGCCCCTTGTGAAGAAAAAGCGGACTTGTTCTTCATGTCTCGAACTGCCTCCGCTCGCTCCAGTCCTTCCTGAGATTTTTTCTCCGTCATCACCCCCCCAACAATCAGGTCGTCAAACATTTTGGTGACCGAACGCACGATCCAGGCCTCTCCTTTCTGGAGATAAAATTTCATGCCCGATCTTTGCACCCTTTCGTTTCCCCTTGCTTACCAGTATTGGTCATCTTTTTCCCGCGTGAGTTCCCCGCCGCACCGAAAGAATAGGACAATTCTCACCGTTTTCGCGTTTTATTGTCCCCATGGGATTTCTTCCCTTTTTTTCTAGGGTCTCATAGCCTTATGCTTGTTGCCCTCAGAATGTCCGCCTTCGCGACATAAGTGTTTTCGCACTGCTTTTTCCCAAGACAAAGCATCATTTTGTAGGCCTTCTATTCACTCTTGACCCAACTCCACCATTTCGTATTTTCTTCGACCCCGGAATCCCAGGCATGCTTATTGGTGACGTTCTTGAAAAAATGGGTACGACACTGTGTGTAGTCTTTTTTCCTTACACCAACCAAATCGCCTTTCCGAGGATTCTTGTTTCGTTTGTTTCCCTCAATCACATGAGGACGGTCTTTGACTTTGCTCTGTTCTTAATGGTTGTTTTTTATTCTGTGCTTTTTTACCCCTTTTTCAACTCCCCCTCCCGTTAGACAGGCCTTCCTCTAGGAGTCAGGGTGACTCGCCTATCTACCACAGTCCCTTCTTTTTTCTCTCTTGAGTTCTCCCCCAAGTTGAATTTGCGCATCGGCTTTGGCATTATCCCAAAGTCACTGAATTTCCTCTTCCTGTCTCTTCTTCAAATTTCTCACCAGTTCTTCTTTTCGGTTGTTCTTTTACTGAGTTAGTTTTAGTCAATATGTGGTCGTTCTTAGTATAAATGCTCGGAGACTCGCCTATTGTGACCACTTGTGAGTTAGGCCGATGCAGATCGGCGGCTGCGTAACACTTGCTTGAACTCGGCGATTATTCAGATCGGGTTCAGGTTCCGGATAGGACACGGATTGCAGTACGACAGTTGAGTTTCTTTTTGGGCACTTTGGCCCTGGGAGCTAGTGCTTGGTGCGTCCGCTTTCCGTCCCCCTTTTGAATCCCCCCTTGCTCGCATTGAGCTTTCTTTTACGGGTTTGCCCTACCAGAGCTACATGAGGAAATACGTGTGTCCCCACGAGTCCAGTTCTAGAAAAGGAACTTGGCCAAGCAGGTACGTCCTCTTCCGGCTCTCGACTGGGGGTCCTGGTTTATTGTGGTCTCACGCATCGACTTTCGACTGACGCAGAACCAACCCAAAAGACAACCCAACCCGAAGTCACCCTTCAGATATATTTTCCTTCCTCATCCCGTTGTTGTTTTAGATCTTCTGCCTGGTTTCGCTCGGGATTTCACCTCTCTATGGCCTTCTCCCAACCAAATTAAAACCAGACCACACGTCCCTCTCTTCCTTTCAGTGCCCACAGCATGGAACTTTCTTGGCGACGAACGTATTCATCCGGGCTCCGGAGTGCCGAATTTTCAGCTGTAGTTCTTTTTTTTTTTTTTTTTTCAAAACCCGGCCAAAGCCTGGCTCTCACTGCCTTTCCCAGGTTTACCCTGGAAGCGGCTCACCGCATCTCCCATGTCCGAAAAGTGCCAAACGCCCGACCTCATCTTCCGTCCTTTACTCGCGGAACCTGAAAAAGTCTCGACCGTTCTTCTCCAAGTCACGCACTTTTTGTCGCCTTCCTTTCGCGCTAGACGAAAGACCTGGCCGTCACATCGGCTATTTGCTTTTTCCTCCTAAGGAGCCAAATAGTTCCGAAAATCGTCCACTCAATATCCTGTTGCCCCCCCCTCCCCTTGGAAAAAGCAACTCCTTCTCCTTCCGTACTTCTGTCCTTAGTGAAGGTGGTTATGTGAGCCCCGTCCTCCTTCCTTTTTTCCTCGTCTCCTAGAATTAGACGAGAAGGGCCTGGGTAGATACCCTCGGAAACAAGGACTCTAGCGCGTCCTTCCCAGGCCCATTGTTGTCGTCCACCTTTCATGATATACCGTGCACAGAATTCACCGGCCCGCTTTAGCCCCTCCCCTTGCTCAATTCACGACCCGTCCTCAAGGTGATGTCAAACCACCGCAACAAGCAATCGAAATCGATTTTCCTCCTCGCTGAGGAACCAGCACGTGTAGGACCCTTTGGCCAGCACTTCCGCTTCACTCCCCTCATGCCGGGGTCGTCTTCGACGAACAAATCTCCCTTTTTCTTTTCAGTAGTGATATCTTGGCACTAGTCTTCTTTTTTATATGGAACCCAAGCCCCCCAGTTCGGAACCCCCTTTCGCGCAAGGCGGACATTCTTTAGTCCCACAATCCTTCTCTAGTCTAAGCGTCACCCATTCCTTCCCCCTTACTTACCAAACAAATAGAAAACTAGTCCGGAATTGTTCGGTTCGGATGATGAAGCTTTTCCAGGCTCCCGTTACTCGGGACCGAGTCGCCAATGGACTTTGCTTGCCTTTTTCCCCCTATAAACCTTTGGCGAGTTCTCCCCTTTGCCTTTTGTACAGCGCCCAATCGTGTTGGCGGACCCTGTGTTGGTTTCCGAGAACAACCATCTCGAAGACCGCTCTCTCTACTGCTCAATTCCTCTACATTCCTTCTTCTCCCCACCCCCTTCCCGCGGGTCTCAGGCTTTGCCTGCATTGAGATAGAGCACGTCCTATGCTGTCGTCCGAACGTCCGTGTTTGTCCTACTCGCCCACCGCTTGAGGTACAGAACGTTGTTTGTCAACCTTCGGGCCTCCTTTTGAGAAAAACCTATGGGTCGTGTCTGCCTATCTATAAGGAGGAACTGGAGTAAGCTCTTCCAGTCCCCCCGTCTCTCACTGGTTTGAGGAGAATTCAGTCCGGTTCACTTTCGATAGCACGATCCATACCCCTTCCGCCCTAAGGATCTGTTGAGCAGCCTAGACTTTCTTTATTCACCGCCAGTTTCTTGACCGTTCGTCGACTGAAGCATCGTCCTCAACATGACCAAACCCCGCAAGTGTTCTATTATCCTTTTTCAATTTGACTGAGATGATGCTTTCCCCCCCCCAACACATATAGAAGTGTCCTCTCTGGCTTCAGTAGACATTATACGACCTTACCTTAATGGATCCTCGCATCCCCTACGAATTTGCGGCGACTCTTTTCTGAGGCAAAGCCTTTTTGGATGGAGTAGAGCCGGATTTCTTTTTCCTTATCAATTGCCCCGGACGTGTTTGCCATAACCTTCGACACCGATGCCACTGCTTCGGGTAAGTCCTGCCAAAGCTGGTCCTCCCTCGTTCGGGCGTCTAATCTCATTTGTAGCAGCCCTCCTTTTGTTGTTTTGTTTTGATATTTTCAACGCCCTCCCCTCTTCGTCTAGGGGGTGTACCAGCTTTGCCGGCTGGATCCAGCTTCGGTTGATCCTAATTTTTTTATTTTTGGGTTTTTTTTTTTTTTTTTTTTTTGGGTCCCTCCCGTAGGCAATTGGATACTCAACAGCAGGCCTCTCTCATAAACTCCCTCTTGGCCTACGGATTCCACCATGCCTCCTTACCGAGCGACTGCATTGAGTCTTATCCCCAATTACTTTCCTCTCTAACACTTTTCGTATCCCTTCCCTTCCCGACCCACAATTAACGGCTATTAATTGGGTCTCAGCTCTCAGAAATTGCATTTTCTCCTAGGTCTTACTGTGTTTTGGCATGTGTTTTGCTCTGACGATGACCCCTTCCATAACTTGACGAACTTTATGTTTGTCAAGTCCCCTCCTTATTTGCCCTAGACCCTATCAGTCGGCCCCCTATTTTTTGCCTAGAGAAAGGTGACCCCCTGGATTTCTTTCTCCCCCTTAGAAGTGCGTTGATATTTTGGAATGTCCTGACCTCAGGGACGGCCTGAGCGAGATAGGTGCTCTCCCCTTCCCGTTCCTTATAACCGGTCAGCCGATTTTCCGACCACGGCGTCCCAATTCCTGGTTCTTTGATTATTACTGAACACCCCCTCGTCGGCAGACCCTTCTTAAGTTTCCCTTTCCCTTTCCTTAGAGAATAAATTAGTAGCTCGGGCCTGACAGCCCCAAGCTATGTTCTCTCTCATGTCTATGAAAATTGTGCCTCTCCTAGATAGGCGCGTCCTTCTTATCTGTGCTTTTTGTTCGCGGATAAGACCCAACCCCCCCAGGTCTCCCAACACTGTTGGGGTCGCGTCCCGCAGATCCGTTCACCAATCGCAAAATGGTTCTGAGACAATGCAGGCCGATCCTTGGTTCCCCTGTTTGTCAATTGATCCGAACGAGTTTCTTGGACGCCGTCCCCCGAAGCACGACATCCCAGATTACTTTCCCTCGTTTCGAGGTGTTATTTTTCTATTCAACAATCGCCTTTTTTCCTAGGGCGGCCCTCTCTCTTTCTTTTGGCATCCCGCTGTCCGCCTCCGCTCCAAGTGTTTCGAAAGCATCTCTCCCCCAAAGAAGCGTGTTGTCGATCTTCCCCCTCTCACTTTTGGCCCAAAACCAAAATGTATTTCTTATATTTTTGACCGGCCGATTATGAGAGTGAAGCGTGCTTCGCACAAATGCTTTGTTTTTCCCTCGAAGGCCATTTCTTCACCCCCCCCCTTCTTTCGCTATTCTTGTTGACTGTTGTTAGACATCCCCTTCTTACGGTCGGGAATGCGCTGAGGTTATGTTAAATCGGCTTTCTTTTGAAGGTTATCAACTTCCTGGGAACGACAACGGTTTTTTATTCCTCAGAGTAGAGTAAGGTTTGTTCCGCATCGCCTCCTCCCCCCCTTTCCGTTTCTTTTTCTTATAGACAATTGATGACCCCTATTCCTCGGCGGGCTCACATAGCCCCCGTCAAGACTCTTTTTTCAAGTACCCGTCGCTCCGATTTTTTCCTGTTCAAGGTGCACTGGTCTTTTTCTATTTGTAATACCCTGAGTTCGTGAAATATTTCGCATTAGGAGGGTACATGACCTCTCAGCATTTCTCCGATTGACGCCTTATTTCGGTACGCTCCTTGAGGGTCCCATTGCGCACCCTTTCTTTCCTTGAGAAGACCGGTCCTATAGGGGGTTCCTCCGTCGAGTGCACCCTTTTCGAAGTCGCGACATTTGAGGTATTGCTTTTGCACTTTTTTTCGACATTGGGCTCAGTTCTTTTTTCTCTCCTCGGCCCCTGGGAAAACAATTGTTTTTTCTCCTTTTATCTTTCGTTTGACTAAAATGCGACCTGCGTCTCCCTTTTGTTGATAACGTTCCGCCAAGGAAAGGCCCCCAACTTCCGGTGGGACGGGCGCTGACCTCTCTTGCGTTGTTTGGTGAGTGCACGGGCCCTAGCGATTTCCTCCCCCGCCCAACACCAGACCCAATAAAAAACTCTCCTACGAT
>Ga0179591_1378350_pt1 | contig 10263 bp, 12 predicted proteins | sample CZOMad2_1_08_16f_FD_182891 | JGI IMG/M metagenome (GOLD analysis project Ga0179591, IMG submission 182891) | Vadose zone soil fungal communities from Angelo Coast Range Reserve, California, USA - CZOMad2_1_08_16fungal (PacBio error correction) | ecosystem: Environmental > Terrestrial > Soil >... | reverse complement strand
CCGCCACTGACGTAAAATGATCAATGTTTGTTGTTTTTTTTCTTTCCTTTTGCGAGCATCTTTTAGCATGCCCCTAAATCAATTCGATCGCCCCCAAATTTTTTCCCTCCCTCGCGGCCCCCTATCCCGCTTGCCGCATCTCTAAGTTTCGTAGTGCCCGCATTTCGGCCACCCCCGCTTTTTGTTTGCATGACACCCTTGAATCTTCTTGAAGGACTGTTTTGTTTTGGCGCCCTCAATTTGTTTCCTCTGAAAAAATTCGCTCCCTCTGCCGGTCCCCCTTTTCTGAAGTTTTAGCAGCATTGACCCCACCCTTTACTGGATCCCCGCCAGATGATCTTCAGCACCTTCTTTCTGCATTTTCTTTCCATTCGTGATCCCCTTTCGAATCGCTTAGCATTGTCCGGAATTCTGTCCGCAACCAATTATGACCCGCCCTCTTCCCCTCTCTGTTCCCCCCTTTTTTTCCCATATAGTCGGCGGCCTTACTGGACTATTCCATCTTGCTTTTTTTTCCAAATCCGAGTTAATGGGCCCATGCTCCCCCGTTTCAATACTTTTCAGTTTCCGTTGCCCTCTTCATCCCCTTTCCACTTCGCTGCCTGTTATTTAGTCGTTTCAACCCCCTGACATCTCGCAGACACGCATCTTTCGTTTTCTCCCGACCGGCGGGATACCTGTTTCCCTACTTCCCACAATGTTCCCAACGGCCGTTCCACCCGCTTAGCGTTACGCCGAACCATCTCTTCGGCCTAATCTCCTGATCCTTTTCAGCGACTTTTACCCTCTCAGCTGGCAGCTTGCCCTCTCAGATATTTCCGGCGCAATCGCTGCGCGCTCTTACAAATCAGTGCGTTTCCGCCTAACTTCTTTCCCTTCATTTGTCCCTTTTTTCGTCAACGTATTTTCTTTTTCGGAACTCCCCTCAGGACCCCCCGCTTCCTTTCCCCGAATTTTCCATTCCGTCCCCAGGTGTTCTCGCACGCTGATGTCGGCCGGGGAACTGTACCCCCTATGCCCCTCAATAGTAGTAAAAATTTTCCGACACCCCGGGGGCCCGTTCCACCGTTTCCCTCCCCCTCTTGCATACCGCTCTAGTTTCTTAAGTTACAAGGCTACCCCTTCTAATCTTTTTTTTGACGGGAACCCACCTCTACTTGAGGACCCTCTGTTTCCCCTCCTTTCTCGTGAATGTCTCTATGTTCCGCCGGTTATTACCCAAATACCCAGCTTTTGTTCCAGGCATATTTCTACTGTGTTGCCTCCCAGAAAGGCTCTTGTTTCCATCTCTTGCTGCTCCACTTGCTCTCCTTCCTTTTCCCCGCTTCAATAGAAGCTTCCCGGTTCCTCTGGAGTTTGTGGCTGACCCCCCCCCCCCACGTCTTGTAGACTCCGGCAGCTTCGGGGACTGCCTTAAGTCCCTAACCCGCATTGCCCCCTCCCCCAAAACCTAAATCGGTTATAGATCATTCGCCGAAGATTTTTCTCCCCCCCCCAAATACCTCGGGCTTTTCTTTGGCCTGGAGGTTGGTGTTTTTGTTTTTTTCTTTTGTTGGACATATTTCGTCCATTCTTTTATCCTTTCCTCTCCCCCTCTTTGTCGGTCCAATTACCCGTCTGCTTTTTTTTTTTTCAGCAATGCGAACCCCAAACCAGCCTGTTCTTCCTGGGGCATACCTTTCTTTGCTACGTACTTTCTGACCTTTACTCATGGCTCGAGTCCCTCAACCCCCCCCCCCCCCCCCCCACCCCCCCCCCCCCCGATTCCTTATTCGCGCACGGCCGCTTTCGGAAAGAAACCCCCAGTCTTCGCGTGCTCCTGTTGACGCCCCAGCTCCTACACTTATGGCTACCGCGTTGTATCCACTTTTATGTCTCATCACCTCCCCACGTTTAGCAAGGGCCCCTGAATCTAAATAATTCTCCTTCCATGCGTTGCCCACCTACTGCCCCCCGCTGGCAATAAGGAAAGAATCCATTCACTTTCCAGCCCCGTGGAACACTGCCCGATTTTGACCAGCAGTTTGTCCAGTCTATCGTCCCATTCCGCTGCACAACTTCCCTCCCCCTCTTGGAAAGAAGGCAAGGTTCTGTTTTCATGATTACAGATTATTTTTCCCCCGTTCAAGGTTTTCAGTAGTTAATTCAGCTCTGTAAGCCATCCTGTTCATTTTGAATACGAGAGTCGGGAAACCCGCGGGTCTCATTCCCCCGCAATCTTCAAATGCTTTCGTACATGCTTAGGGGACTTGTACCCCATTTCTTTTGTCACAAAGGTTTTTTTTCTCTTTCAATAAGTGTTGTGTTAGCGATTAACTTTCCCGCCCGCCTGTTAGACTCCCCTTCGCCGCCCTACTAAAGAAGATTTTTTTGTCTGTTTGGTGAAACTTGTGGATTTATGCTCAGATGTCGCCCGTAGAAACGGCCCTTATATTACGATGCCGAGAACAAAGCTTGTTCTTGATAACCTTACCTCACCCATCCGTTAATACTTGTTTTGACCCCCATTCACTGTCTCCCGAAGACATTTTCACGTCATTTTTGTGGGGCATCCAGATCTTGGCTTTTCTTCCTAAGCGACCCCTGATGCGTCAAATCGGGTTCGCGGGCGCTTATGAAACTGCATTCTTTTCTTCACCTCGGTGGCATGCGGATGTGTCGTCTTCTTCATTGATCCCTGGAAGTTTCTGGTGCTCCAGCCAGTGTCAGCCTTCGAACGGTCTTTGTGGCATTGATTTCCGATCCCTGACCTTCCGTTAGCCCCTAACCCGGCGTCCCACGTCCCCCCCTTCCGCCTTGCTGTACAGTCCCCCTGGAATTTTCTTCCCCTTTTCTTTTCCTGAATAACGCGGTTCCTTTCACTTTGATGGAGGCCCCTGCCCGTTTCCTCGTTTTCTGCTCAGAGTTATTCAGCGACCCTCTGTATTTTTTCCTCCGGGTGCTAAGGATCCAGCATTCACCTTCCTACAGGTCATTCCTACTCCCCAACGTGCTCTATTTTTCCCTCTCGTTGGACCGACAACCTTCTCCTAGTTTAGGGGTTCGGAACTCTTTGGTCTTTGCACTGCTGAGATACCCCCGATCGCTCTTTGTGATTCGTCCCCCGCTGACAAGCAAGTCCTCGGCCAATAAAAAGAGACCTTATCTTCGCTCCCGAAGTTTTTCTGATTGCCGCCCCCCCCCCACAAAATATTCCCCCTGAAATCTTCGGCTTCGCGACTCCTTTGAAGGACCTTCCTGAATTGTCCCCCCCAAACGTCCTTCTCTTGCACTTTTTCCCCCCTTTCTGCATTAGGCTTTCCACTGATGTCCCCTGGAAAACCCGTGCGCTGTGACGTTGTTTCCAGATCGTCTCGTAGAATCATGATCCCCTCGCCTCATGTAAGAGGGCCTGTGGGTTTTGATTTTCTGCATTAATTGTGAGGGGCCGATCTTCCCTCACTCCTCTTCCTGAAACCCTGCTACGTCCCTGGGAGCAATTTTCCTTTCCGCGGACAGTGGTTCCGACATGATTTTTTTTCACCTTATACGTGGCCATGATGCTTTTTTTAACCAGCGGCGCCGAATAAGCTTGTTTGGTCAGCGACACTTGTCCCCTGTTCGCGCTTTTTCTCACCGTAGGTTCCCCTTTTTTCCACCTTGAACTATTTTTAAGACTGATCTTCACGTCTTGAAAGGCCCAGGTCCCCCGGTCGCTTTTCCCGAGCGTTTTTCACTGATGTCTTTAAGCTGCAATCTCTTTCACCTCTGATGGGATATGTGTCGCGCAAATTTTCTGGCTTTCATAAAGGTTTGCCCCTTCCCAAGTTGCTGAACCCTTGTTGTCTCATGGAGTGGTTCCGGATGAGATTTTTCTTTGAAGTAGAAAAACCTTCGGTTTAATCCTTTGCTTTTTAAATTTTTCATCGTAGATCACTTACGCTCAGGTTTCCCAAGTCCTAGACCTCCGTGATCTGACCCCTCCCTCTGCTGTGTTTGGAGGATTCTGTTGCCCCGCTTTTTTTTTCTTTCAAAACACGTTGTTGCAGCTATGGTGGTTGATTTGTTCACCCACTGACCCGGATTTCCGCCGGGCGGTCAAGTAAATCGATGACATACCGCAACCGAGTTCGGAACTTCGCGACCCCTTTTCAGGCTCCGACACCCCCGGGGATTTTTTTGTCTCTGTCATCCCCCCTGTCAGCCCTTTGTTCCCCTTAGCAACTTCGTAAGTAGAGTTCTCAACGTGCGTCCCCTCTCTCTCCCCAGCTGCAGACGCCCTCCCCCCCGCTGATAGCTGCTAAGATTCTGCGGACATCCCACCTCCCATCTCCCCGAGGTTTGTCCTTTCTCCCTTTTTTTCCTTTTTTCGTGCCCGTCTTTTTCGAACTATATTGCCTTTCCGCATCACGACGCCAGAATGCCTTTCCGCTCAGGCCAGTTTTTTTCCCTATTTTTCACCACCTTTTTCTCCCCCCTCCTTTGCCAACTGCGGGCCTCCGACGCAACCCTTAGATTTAATTGCGGCAACGTCTTCTTTCACGCCTTCTAGGTGGGCTCGCCTTCAATTATCGGCATTTTGCTAATGTGAGTTCCTCCCCTATTACTCTCGTCAACGTCTCCCCCCCCCCTATCCTTGCCCCATAACCTTGATCACTTGTCTGGCATCGGGTGCCGCTTTGGATGAGATCTCTTATTTTCTTTTCTCCTTTCCTTATATGCATCGCGCCACCCGTCTTCCTTTACATATTTATTCCGGCCAGGCATCCTCTCGCGTGAGGAGTCCTTCTTTTCGCGACTGACCCCGCATGCTGCCGCTACATTCCCTAGTGCAAAACAATTTTACGCGCCTCTTCCCTCATTCCAATGAAGCTGCGTTTTAGAAGTTTTTCGTGCTTCCGTCATTTCGTTCCCCGATGATATATTTTTTTCATCGTTGCGCTATCCTTCAAGATGGATTTTAGTAGTGTGCTCATCACTGCCCTTCCCATCGAGACGCTGGGGGCCCTTCCACTTCAAGCTCACTTCGCGACCACCCTCTCTGGCGATTGCTTTCGCCCTCTTTCTCGACAGATCTCCTCATTTTCTCCGAGCCCTTCCGTTCCACTTTCTTTCCGCATGCATGTGCCTCCTATGACGTCTTTTTCTCTAAAGATGAAACCATCCTTACTACATTTTTCCCCTCCAACCCCGTTAGCCCTCTATCTCCTGCTTAGTGGGAAAGGCTCCGGCCCCAGTTTGAGTTCTGCATAGATCCTTGTTCATGCGCACGGAGTCCCCCCGTTTCAGCTGGTTGCCCCAGCCCTCATCCTACCCAATAGCTGCACCCATTTTTATTCCGCACCTACACAGAATTTCCGCTCCCTCCTAGAGTATAATGCTTCTCGGGAGCGTTCTCACCTCTTGCGTTACAGGCTAATTTTTTTGTCCCCCCTTTCCTTCGTTTGAACCGCGCCTCCTCTTTTACGCCGTTTGAACTCTTCCGGCCCAAAAAAAACCACACAAAAGACCTGAGATCTGACACACGTCAGTCCCGACTTGACTTTTTCTGCCCGAGCCGTTCCCTCTTTGGCCTGGACGCCCTCCTGTAGAGAATGCTTTGTCATATCCTGACTGAATTGGAAATCATTTCCGCTCTTGTTCCCCCCTTTTCTTCCGTTCCCTTTTTCCCCATCTTTTTCGTACACGTCTTTTCAGGGCGCCCCTTCCTTTCCCCCCCTCCTTATAGCCTGAGCGATCAGGCATACCCCCCCTTTTTGGTCCCCACGACTGAAAATGTTCCGAAACATCTATCACAGAATAGTCCCAAAATGCTCGTCCAAACCGTTAATTCCATTTTCCCTTCCGCCTCCCCCTTATCCTCTACCCGGATAGTGTAAGGATTTCTTTAAGGACCGGCCGACCCTTTTTAACTTTGGTTTAAGCTAGGAACTTTTTCCCCCTCCCTGTCCCTTCACACTATTCTCCCCTCTCCTGATGTCCTACTTGCTTTCTTTCCCCCCCCACTTTTTTGCAGAAGTCACGTTTCACCAAGGTGTTTCAATTCCCCTTTCTCCAAGCCTGTTGAGCTCCTGACAGAATTCCTTTTGTTTCAGGATCTTGTTCTCACTGCCTTTCTTCATACAGCCGTCCCGACTACGCTCGTCTAGGTTTCCCTGGAGCTTGCAATCTCAAACTTCTGTGGAGATTCTCCTTTTCCCCCCCTTATCTTTTATGTGTGATGGACTGCTTTCCCGCGCACCGTTCCTCACAACGTACCATCCTGTTCCTCATCCTGACGCGCGACCAACCCCTACTGCCTTTGTTTTAGATCCCTTTCCTTGAGCGGCCCTATTCGCCCCCCATTTTTTTTCTTATCCATTCCGCCTGCATTCTCCTTTTGCCTGTTTCTCCTAATCAAGGGCTGCTCCGTTCCCTCCAACCCCTCTCGAGCGGAGCGATGGTGAACAATCTTGTTCTCCCCTACGTCGCCACGCCGTGAACCCATACTTGGCTGCGTCACTTTTCTAACCTCCCTTTTATTTACGAGAAGGCGGCTTTCGCCGACCCTCAAGCGTCTGTCCCTTTTGTTTTGCTCCCTTAGAATGGCGTCCTTATTCTAAGTGAATTCATCTCTTCAGATCCCCAATGCCACCCCCGTTTTTCGTGCCCAACGGGCGACAATGACTTTCCCTATTCTGGCTCCCCAGACTTTAAGCAATCTTCTCAACCGGGTCCCCCCAGGCCCCTCCATTCCCCTCCCGCGCGGAAACTCCCCTCTTTTGACCAGCAGTTTTTTCTGAAGTCTATAGCACCTCCTCTGAACGCCACCAGTGTAACTACTTCTTTCCTTCACCTCCCCCCCCATGGCAGTTCCTTTTCCCCACTCCTTTCATCTGCTTCCGTTTTTTCCCCTGTTACTGCGGCAGACGGCCCTGCACCGTCTGCTCAGCGAGCCTCGTTGAGCTCCCCCTGCGCCGGCACGGCGTCACGCGGGGAATTTCCCCTCAATCTTCTTCCACCACCCTGGCTTCGTAAAATGGACGGAAGAGGGGTCCTCTTGACATTCGGTCCACCGTGGAGATATATATTGGATCTCCCTGTAGTGTTTTAGTCTCGACCCTTTCATTGGATTCCTAATGCTTACACGCCTGTCCTCCTCCGCGGTTTGTTTGTTTGATCATTGCTTTCCCGGGATTCCCCGCCCGCGGGTTTCGCGCTTTTCTCGCCGAACAGCGGAGAGGCCCCGGCCGTTCCCTTACGCTTTTCCCACCGATCTTATCGGTGCTTGCAAAACAACCCAAACCTGACGCCTCCTCTGTAACGGTTGAACCACCCTCCCGGTCCCTCCCCCTCTTCATCCTTTTGATGTTTTTAGTTGGTATTTCCTCGAGTTTTTCCTCGTCACTGCTGAGGAAAATCGCGGTGTTTTCTATCATGATTGTCGTTTTTTGTATGCCACTTTTAGGGAGGTTGCGACTCTTCTTTACTCCATTTTGAAGTTAGACAACGCGTGTCCCCTTGCAAGCTTTTTTTTTTTCATTCTGAAGATGGCTACGCTCTTTCTACAGGGTCGCCATCCCCCTTGCGCCCCTGAGCAATTTTTCTCCGCATGTAGTTCGTTCGTCCAGCCCCGTACGCGATGTTCTAGCCATCCCCTCTTAGTGTCATTCCGCCTCGCCCCATCTGTTTCCCGGGTCTGTCAGACGTAGGTCCTAACTCCTCTTCTTCCCGCTCCTCCCGCTCGTTAGCGTTTTCATGTTTGTCCCTTATTCCTTTCTGAACTGCTCCCCCTGATACCGGAGCCTTTCTCCGAATGATAAGACTCCACAAACCCCTTTGTCCCTTCTTGTCCTCTCCCGTAGGATCTCACCTTAGCAGTTTTCTGTTTGGTTTTTTTTGACCCACTCTGAGCTTCGTCGGGATGATGATTAAAGACGGTTGTGTGATTAGTTTCTTCCTATGTAACTCAGTTCCCTCTTGGACCCCCTCCACAGAGACGTACTGTACCTATTCTACGCACTACGTTTTTTCTTGCCCCAAACTACCCAGGTCAGTTAAACGATGTGTCTTCAGTATTTCCCTTTCTTCTGTTTAGTGGCTACCTGATCCACCTTATGCCTGGTTTTCCACCCCCTGCTTCCGTTCGAGCATTATCTCACCCAGTCGATTTCCTGCGTGACCAGCCCAAGTTGTTTTTTTGGGGATCATATCTTCCTTCAGGCCTGATCCCATCCTAGTGTAGATGTCCCGCTTTCCCAATCTTCCCCGGTCTGTTCGCAGGTATGTTGTGAGGGCGATTTCCTAACCAATACCTTTTTTTTGCTTTGTCTCCAGAACCTTGTCTTTTTTTCATAGCCGCGGTAGATCTCCAGTAGGCGCTCGAGGACACTGTAATGGCCAATTGATTTTTTGTCGTCGAGTGGTCGATCTCTTGGGCATCGATTCGTCTTCCTTCTGGAGAAGAACCCATGTGTTCTGCCTTGAAATTCCTCTTTTCCCTTCCGACGATTACTCAACCCGCTCTTTCCTGACGGCTTTCTCCCCCTCACTCGTTGAGAACCCCCGAGATGTTAAAGCATGGGCCCTGGACCAAGGAAAGGATCCGTGTTTCGAGCTTAATGATTGTCCGTCCTCTATTCAGTCTTACTCTGGTCTTCTTTATTGGTGTCGCGGCAAAGCGTCCCCCCTTCCGGTGTCATCAATTGGCCGTTCCAACTTCTTCACCATGGTCTTATTTTTCTTTCCGTCGGCAACGCAAGAATATCGCGTAGAAACCGCTTCTTCTTTTTTTTAAGGTGTTGTCCACGTTTTTTCTCGTAACTTTTCAACCGTCAGGTGATCCCTCCCCTCGAAGCCAATAGAGCTTCCCCTACCTTACGGCGTGTCGCTAGTTTTCTCTGCGAAATAAATGTTTTCATCTATTTTAACGGTCTATGGCCTTTTACAGCCCAACTCCCGTTTTTCCCCCCCGTGCGCATTGTCACTCCCTCTGACATAAAACCCCCCGCTGTTCGTCCCCGCCGCCGACGATATTTTACGAACGGGTTTCTCCTTCCTCGTTGCCTTAACGGCTTCTTTCTGCCACGCTTTCCCGTCAAGCCGGCCTCAGCCCTGAGATGCGGAAAACTTCTTCTGAAGGCTCTAGCTTTGAAATTCTTAGCTGCCCCCCCTTTCCGATTCCTTGGTCCTCAGATGTTTGTCCGAATGAGTCTTCCCCACTTTTGATTGACCCCCCTCAGAGGATCGAACTTTTCCCCTTTACCGCAAGATGAGATCACCTTCCCCATGACTTTTCCCTCTCCTGCTCCAGTTCTCTTTTCAACCCCATATCTTGGTTCATTTTTGCCGCGACCCTTTGCCAAATTACTGCAGACGTCCTTTTCGGAACTTTATTTTTCTTTTGACGGGCAGGAGCGTTCATTTGCCTTCTCCCTTCGTCCTGTAGCTGTCGTCTTCAGCCCACCTAGTCTTGATATGGCCTCGCCCCCTGTTTCTCGGTATAGGTGGCGGAGGATTTCTCCTCTTTTTATTTAATCCTCGTTGTTGTGGTCCTGCAACTGCGCCCCCCTCGCTACACACTTAAGGCGGTTCCTTCTTGCGAGCTCCTCAGCGACACCAGCGCCCTGCTTCGACGATTTCCATTTCAATTAGAGTTCCAAATTTTCCCCTCCTACTGCCATTATCCCTCCCCCTAGGAGCCTCTCCTGTTTGTCGCCCCCTTTCTCCCTTCCCACCGCTTTTTCCTAGGGTCCCCCCCTTTTCGCGGATCGGATGCCAGTTTTTTTTAGCTTCACCTGCCGTAATCGAAAAAAGTTCCCTCTCCCCGATTGCTTGGCGCCTGTAATTTTTTTCCCTCGCCCCCACATCGAGATTTTATTCGATTTCTTTCCGACTTCCCCTCTATCTTCCCCAGCTTGCCCTCCCGTGGAACGCTCTTCCGCCCACGCCTTTGCTCTGGCTTCGGTCGCTTTTTGAACAAGCTGCAATCAGAATTTACCCCTCCCGCTTCTGCGAACACCTTTTCTTCCCTGATCTTCCTTGAGTTGTTTTCCGCATCGAATCGGTTGTCCTTTCAATAGATTTAGTGAACCTTTCTCAAGCGTTCACCGCGTTTGCGACCTTCTACCCCTTCCAAATGGGCACCCATGGAGTCCAGCTGACCCTACTCCCGACTTGCAGACTTATGTCGGAAACTCCCGTGATTCATGGGTAGTCGGATCACTGATTAGTCCCTTATTCTATCTTCAACACTTTCCCCCTTGCAACGGAAGAGAGTTAGCCTCTCCCTCTTTCCGTTAAACT
>Ga0179591_1240854_pt1 | contig 10263 bp, 15 predicted proteins | sample CZOMad2_1_08_16f_FD_182891 | JGI IMG/M metagenome (GOLD analysis project Ga0179591, IMG submission 182891) | Vadose zone soil fungal communities from Angelo Coast Range Reserve, California, USA - CZOMad2_1_08_16fungal (PacBio error correction) | ecosystem: Environmental > Terrestrial > Soil >... | reverse complement strand
CACAATAACAGAAAAGGATTTCTTTTAGGTCTCCTTCCCCTCTTTCCAATCGCCGCGGCATTCATTTTTTCCCCTTCTCCTAGTCTACCTTAGACCGGCATGACGGCGCCTCCAAGGTGTCCCCCCCCCGGCTCCTCTGTGATATCTGGTCCTTACAAGCCCAATTCCTTGATTCTTCTTCAACCCTTTCCTTCCGTGCCACTTTCCTGTCATGCCAGACTTATGCGACTTCAGCCGCCCCATTTTTAAAACAGCTCATTTTTTCCTGTAGATTATTTTTTCCCACCACCGGCATCCTTTGATATCCGTCAGTACCCCCTTTTTTTTCTTGCTTTGGCGATCCCCAGATAAACCAGCGGAGCAGGTACAGGTTTCCCTCCCCCCCCTCCCCCCAACGCAATATCTTTCCAAAGCACCGCCCCGTAGTCCAGGAACCTCGCACCGCTTGATGAACGCGCCTCCTTGCCTCAAGTCGACCAGGTTAGACGCGTCCCCCTCTCACCTTCCGGCCCCACCAAACTTCTCTCCTTCGCTTTATTCACAAAGGCGTTTTAAGACTCGTCTTCCTCTTGCCTCCCAATTTTTTGAATTTTTACGCCAGGCCCCTTTCCCCTGCCCGCGATGCGTCATTTATACCCTCCCCCCACCCGAATTTCCACGGCGTTGTTGTTTCAATCCCTTCAAAGTTCCGCCCCCCAATATCTAGAATCCGGTGAAGTGTCCCCCCTTCGAGATCTCTTCGCGATTCCTGCCACCCCCTTTCTTCAATCACCGATCCGCCTCGCTCTCCTTCGACTTCACGAACAGCTTAGAAAGGGTTTTCATCCGGCCTTCCTCTTTGTACCTTCTGGCCGCTTGATGCCTGCTCGTAGGAACCCCATTTTCTCCGCTGGTCCCCAGATCCCCCGCATTAGCGGTGGGATTTTGCGACTTCTCCTTTCTCTTCCGCCCTTGTCACTGGGTTTCCCTCTTCTATCTCCCGCCCTTGTTACATGTCTCGAGCGAGTTTGGCACGAAAGTTAATGTAACAGCCACCCTCAGCATCTGCCTTTTGTTTTAGTGGTCCTTACCGGCTCTTCGAAAACTTGTTTTTCAGCGCTTCTCGTTCAGTTATCCAGGGATCCCACTGCTCCTTTTCTCCCTACTTTCCTTTTTTTTCGTCTTCTCCGGGTCCGCGCCGGCTTGCCTTTAATCCACAAGCTTCTTTGTGCTGCCTTGTCCACTTCCTTTCCTTTTAGAGGAACTGCCGGCCCTCCGTAGACCCCCCAATTTTTGAGCGACCTTCTTGACTTGAGAGTCTTCTGCTTGTGTTTTATCCAAAGTCCTTTCTTCTTCCACCTGCATTAGCCGATTTTTCCCCCTTTCTCCACTGCTTCCAGCTGCGAGGCTGTTTTCTTTTCCTTGCCTTCCTCTCCCCTCAGCGAAACCCAAAGGCAACTCTTATCTTATCCGCAGGAATTTCACAAAGGTCGCGTATCCCTTAAATTGATTTTCCCCCAGCAGGTTCCCTTCCCCTTCCCCCCTCCAGCAGGTGTTTTTTTTCCCCGAACGACTCGAGCCCTTCAAGACCCCGTGGTGGGTTGTTCGGCGTTTTGGATAACCACCTCGCCGATGAAAGTTGCTCGTTGACCGACCTCCTCCTCCCCCTTTTTTCCCCCCTTGGCGTTCTTGGTGCCAATTCTTGTCAGCTATTCACGCTCCCCTCTGCAAGTGCGGGTTGCCTGTTGCGGCAGCTAGGGCCAGGGCCTCGTTACCCATTCCCCAAGTTTCCCTCCTAAGTAAGCGAACGGCCGCCGTTCTCATGTTGCCCGGGAGATGTTCCTTCCCCCACCGCCGAACCATGGCTCCCCTACCTGAACACTCTTGGACTGGAGTTCGGAGTCCTCGCCCGGCCCTTGATGTCTGGAGCAAGTGACCCCCTCAGTTTAATTAGTAGCCCTCCATCACAGCACCCAACCACTCCACCCCTCTCATCCTTTCCGTTCGACCGCCCCTCCCGAAGAAATCACGCCTATTTTTTTGGTAGAAACCAGAAAGACAATTGTTCTCTTCCCCCCCCCCTCCGCTCAAAGGCCCGTGACAGTCCTCCTCATTATCAGTCCCTTCATTCAGTCTATGGGTCTTTTCCTGCGAAAAGTCCTTTTCCTTCCCCCAGTCGTCGTTTAAGTTTTCCCCCAGTACGACCTTGGCCCCCCCAACAGCTCACTTCCAATAACTTTTTTTGCCAGTTGTTCCAAGATTCGACCAAGTCTGCGTGTTCAGGAAAACTCCCCACCCCTCGCAGACGGCCACCCCCACCAGCTTCGCAGAAGAAAATTTTGTTTTTTTCCGTTTCCTCTTTCTTTTCTACGAGTCCAAGATACGCTAGTATGCTCCTCACCCCCGCACGCTTCTCCCCCTCTCTCCAGCCGATCACTTTAGAAGAGTCGGTGGTAGATCGTTTTCAATCCCTCCAGTGGCAAAAGTTCATGGACTCCTCCCATTGGTACATCGAGGCCCCCAGCAGAATGTTTCAGGCTACGGAGCTGACGTTCAGCTGCCTCAAGGGCCTGACCGGATGCCCCAACCCCTGTCGACCCCTCCCTGTACCGACCCAGTCACTTCTGCGGTTCATTTTGAGAGCCTGAATTCACTTCGGCGACGTCCTGAACCCCGCTTACGGCCTACCCAGATGAAAACACATGCAAATCCCCCCCCCCGATTTCGCCACCATCCCCCCACGCCTACTTCTCCACCCCCCTGGTGCAAGTAGAATTGTTCATCGTCCCCTTTCCTCCCGCCGGCGCCACATTTGTCCGACGCTCTCCTTCACCGGAGCGTCCCACCGTTTGACTTGCCCGGAAACTCTCTAAACGAGGAATTTTAGTAAAGTATTCCCTTATCGTTCTTTTTTTTCACACGCACCGCGGTTCGTTTCTTCCACCTCTCCCATTAACTATTTTTCCGGCCGTGGTAATGCAGCATATCAATCAAGTGAATTCCCTTTCACACCCGAAGTGGCCTTCCCGACCCGCCTCAGATGGACCCCACGAGTATCGGCCTACGTGAAGGAATCTCTCTATCCCTGAGTCTTTCGACCCTCCAAAAAACTCCCTCTAGTCTCCGTTCATTCGTCCCCCAAGCATTTGACTTACCCCGCCTAATTTTTACGAAGTTGGAACACCTATATGCCTACCCCTTCTGTCTTTGTGTTCCGAACCCAATCCGCGCGGTCAACGGTGTTTTAGAGAAATCATTTCAGGAAACCTTGACTTTTTTTATTTTTTTCCTGGCGATTTTTATACCCCCTTCCGGAGTCGACCCAGAAAATACTTCAGCTCCCGTCTCGCACCTCGCGCTTTTCTGCATTAACGGCTGGCTTTTTGCCTTAGATTGTCTCTGTTTTTGTGTTGAGTAGTCCAGATGCCGGCTCCCTCTTTCCTGCCGTAGCCGCGCGGATTGGAGCTTCCTGGATTTTCTTGTCGACTCTGCCACTTATGTCAGAACCATCGAAATCTCCGAACTCCTTCCCCTTTCCTTTTTCATCCTCCCATTCCGAGATTTCCTCTCGTTGTTCCTCCAACCAATCATTCAGCTTTCGGGCAAGGCTGACCTTTTTTCTAGGTAAACGGTGGACCCTTTGTGTATGCCATCCCCTTTTGCCCGTGAACGTTTCAGACCAGATTCCTCCCTTTTTTTTTTTGCTGGATCGACCCAATTTCGGATAGATTAGGTCCATCTTGCCACGGAGCCGACTCTTGAAGAGGCTTTGTATTTTTTGCGGGTGTGAGTTCTTCATCCCGTTTTGCGTTCCTGCTTCCAGTTACACCCCCCTTATAGTCCGGCCCATTTACTTTGAGAGTTTAGAGCACAGATACGGTCGGTTTCCTGGCTCGAACCCACTGACAATTCTTTAAGAATTCTAAGTTTTTCTCTGAGTTTCAGGTCATTCCCTAATTTAGCGATCCTCTGAAGGTAGTGAGTAGAGAACCCCCTTTTTTTCTCCCCTGTTTTCTATTTCCTTTTCCGCGGCGTCCCTTCCGTCATTGTTCAGACAACCTGTGTAGCGGGTGGCTGTGGATTTCGTTCATAGGGTGGGTGATTTTTTTTTTTTTAATTTTTTTTTTTTTTAATCGGGCTGTCCGTCTCTCTTTCATTCCGTCGCCTCGGTTCCCACTCTTCCGTCGCTAATCAAACCCCCTGCCGATTTTTTTTTTCAGATTGATGGTAGGTACTTTTTGGACCCCCATAGTGTTGGCGACCTGCTCTTTTTTTTTTGACAGCGTTTTCCTTCGTGAAATGGTCGATTGTGGATAGTTCCGCGATTTATTGGAGTAGACTTTTCCCTTTTGCCTCCTTATGTCTCTTTGATTGCTTTTTGGTTTTTCCCCTCCATTAGTCAGAGGTATCGGATGGCTCTCTTTGCGACGTCCCCTTGTTTTGGGCGACATTAAGAGTAACTTGCTTTCTCCCACCATCGTATATCCCCCCACCTTGGGTTATCTGCGACGAGTTTCAGGCTGCTCGTTTTTTCCCCCCGTCCCGTATCGCCCCCTTTTCCCTCAATCGGTTTTTTTTTTTTTTTTTTTTGACGCATTTCCGGAGGATTCGTTGGGTCTATGTTTCCGCAGCGGCTTCCTGTTGCCTCAGCCTTGTTGTCGTCCTGACTTTTATAGAGCCAAAGCAGAATGTACCCCACGGTAACTGTCACATGCCTTCTCCCTTTCCACCCTTTCCTGCCACTTGTTTTTTTCCCCCTTCGATTTTGCTGTCGCTTTTTGTTTTTTTCCACTTTCCTATCGTGCTTTAGTTGACTTTGCCGTCCAGCAGAAATTCTTTTTTGTGGGTGATGTCCCTCATAACTAGCACTTTCGGGACTTTCTCTGTGGAGAGCCACTGGTCTTTTTTTTTCCAACCCCGGCACCACCCTTTTTTCAGTCGGGTCGCAATTGCATTTGAAAATACTAACAAGAAAATTTTACTTCTCTTCCTCTCGGTGCCCCGTAGATTGATCTTTTCCTCGTAACGTGAAACCAACTAGATTGTCCCCATTGCACGCAATTCCCAAACATGTCCTATCGCTTTCTACCCCTTGCTTCCAAATCCCCAGCTTTAACCGACTGGGTTTTAGTTTTTTCCCGAGGTCCGGCCTCCCCTTTTGGCGCGTCCTTGATGACTCTCCTCCGCATCAACCACACCTTTTGAGGTCCCTTCTCCCTGCTTGATAAGTTTCGAGCAATGATGAGAGACTTTTCCCTCTGCGGCTTGTGTGACGTCAATTTCTATCTCCCTCCGATTAGAACCTGGTTTAAACATGTTTAAGCTTTCGGATACTCTGTTGAGCCCGTTCTTTTTTAAGCTTTCTGTCAATTTGGTCCCTCCCCCCACGCTCCGCGCCTTTGTATCAGTTCTGCCCCCCCGGTCACATTTTAGAACCAATTTTGACGCCCCCCATAGGCGAATCATACTTTTTCTTAACGAGAAGAAAATCGGGCCACTCAATTTTCCTCCCTTCCGTTTGTCGACCGGGGGCCTTATTTCCTCTCATTGCCCCGCCGTTCTTTTTCGATGACGACTGAATCTTTTAGATTAATCCCGGACTTTCGTCCTTCTCGTGTCAAATCTCCTCATGCATTGCCACCGTCCCCAAGGGCTAGTCCAAAGATCTGGGGTGTGTTCCTCGCTCGAAGCCTTCCTGACGCGCTCCCCCCATTTTTATCATCGCGGTTATGCCTCCCCTTCCACGCTGCAGTAGCTGATTTGCAGGTATGGCTCTCACCTTTTGTTTGAATCTCCCGCGGTTTTTCATTCCGGCCGCGTGACTATATAACTGCGTGCAAGACGTGTCCCCCCTTTCGGCCCACTACGAATCGTTTCCTCGTTCACCGTCGACTTGCTATCTGGGACGTGATCAGCGATCGAATCGGAATTTTGCCGCCCCCTTCGGACACCCATCGCCGCCGCCTCGACATTTCGCGGGTTAGTACTGGCTACGAGAGCGCCTGGCTTGAAATTCGGGGGAGGGGAAGGACTCTTTCTTGTCTTCTCGGCCCCGAATCTCGTTTTTATCTTTCCTCGGGCTTAGACTTTTTTCGATGTGGGCTTCCCTATAAAAGGAACCCTCCTTTTTTCGTTTCCCTTTGGTGTTCTTGTCTTTCCCCCTTCCTCATCTGCGGCTGGTTCACGTTTTCCTCGAAAATTCCGCACCTTTGCAACCAAATTGGTCCAGAGGAAGACCGATTTAAAGGTCTTTTGGACCTTTCCCCCTCCTCACATTTATGTGGATGGGTTAATGCTCTGCTCGGGTGTCTACGTTTGCCCCTATTCGGGTCACTGACTTCCCTCGTTCATTCACCTCTTTTTATTGAGAGCGTTTAGATTGTGTCCTTTTCGTAGGATTTTTCGACCCCCCTGACCGGCTCTGAGTTTTTTCGTTGGCTTTGATAGTGGCTAAGCCTTTTTCTTTTAACCTTTTAACCAATGTGGCGGATCGCTATAACCCCCCCCGATTCTTTTGGCCCCGGTGAGAGCTCCAGTCGTGTTTGCCCTGGAAAGTTAATTTCCAATTTTGCTGCTTTTTTTTTTTCTATCCTCCCCCCCGTTTTGCATGACATTCCACTGCACATTCAGTCAGGGTTGCTTCCCTCCAGGAAGTGAAGATAATTCTCTTCCCCCAATCGACTACTTGGTCTCCCCATTTCCGCGCCCGGCCCCGAATGAGCGCAGCTTCTCGACCGGTTTGAATTCCTCCGGCGATTTCGACGTTTTTTCATTAGATGAGCAATGAAAAGTTTCGTGTTGGGTCTCCCTTTTTTTTCTCTCTCGTTTTGTGTTGGATGCACAATTGACACGAATTTTTGTACGGGTTCTTCCGTCTCCCTCCGCTTATCCTTCATGTATGACTTTTTCGCATTTCCTGCGCATTCGGGTAACTGACTTGTTCTTCCCCCAGTATATGTGTTTCCCTGCTCTTGGTACTTTCAAAGCTCAATGATTCTCCCTCAACCCTTCCTTCCCCTTCCCGGTTCTGTCTCCCCCTCCCCCCGATGCCTAAGTTCCGCAACAATTTTTACCACTTACTCCAGCTGCACGAAAGGTAGATGAAGGTGCGTTTTTCCAACAAGTAATCTTTCATAGAGATCAGTAACCTTTTTGCTTTCGCTTTCCTTATCCACTCTCTCCACGCAGAAGCTCTTTTTTAAGCAACCCTCACGCCCCCCCCCCCTGCAAATCCCCCTGCTTTCCACCTCCCTTTTCATTCGCGACTTCACGCACATGCTCGTTCTGAACTCGGAATCATTGATGAGACCCCCTCTTCCAACGCCAGATCAAATCGTCCCCCCCTCATTCCCCCTGCTCGTTCAGTGAGTGGTCCCTTTCCCAGTCTTAAGTCTTTCTTCTTCCGCGTTTCCCTGTTTGAGCAAGGGAGGATTTTCTAGTTCATTTTGCCAGCCGCACCTTTCCCTTGTATTTCCCCCATCTACCCCACGAATCCGAACATTCGGGTGCCGTCGGAAAGAATCACCCCAGGGACCACTAGCCAGAGTCTCAGCACATTCCACATTCATACCTTCAGAGATATCGTCGCGATCTACATATCCCTTCTTTGGCCATCCAACTCTTTTCCGCCTCTTTAGCTTAATCACCCTTCTCTACAATTTTCGAATTCGCTAGATGGTTAATCGATATCTTACGCCCCTTCGAGTATTCCCCCACAAGTCTCTTTTTCCAAATTCCTACCGCCCCTTCGACTTTGTACGCTTATCGAGCGATTCGTCTTTGTTCGTCAATATGGGCACCCGTTCGATCTTTTTAACCCGCGGCGGCTTGAACGTTCTATCCGGCGGGCGACCGTGATACTTCCCCCCCATGTACCTTTCCCAAATAAGCATCTGATAGTTGGGGCCTCCCCCCCCCCTGCGTGCGAACATGTTTGGCCTTCTTTCTCCGTAATTCTCCCGCGACCTTGTCACCCTTTTGCCCATGAAAAGGCCCTCCCCTTTTTCTTTATTTTCGCGCTTCATTTTCCTTTAACTTCAAGTACTCGTTCCCCCCCCTCCCCCTTCCGAACTGTCAGAAAAACTGTGTTTAGCGGCTGCCCCGATGGCCCCACCGTTCGACCAAACTTGCAGTTGAACCTTCGAAAATGAGATTGGGCTTTTTTTTGTGTTGTATAAAAATTCTATGCGCTATTCCCTTTCCCCCCCAATTTGTGTGTTTTCCTGCCATTGCCGTGCTCCCCTTCTCCCCCCCAGCTGTCTTTGATTTTTGGTGATGAACCTTGGGCAGATTTCTCCCCATTCACACTCAACCAATCCTCCCATTTAATCCCCCGCTGAAATTCCCCCCCATTTTCGAAAGCGGAGGATAACGCAAAAATTTTTCTTCCCCCAACTCCCGGTCCTAGCCTCGTTACTGTGTCGTGCCAACTTACAGCCCTGTAGACTGCACTCATCCCAGTTGGTTTGGAGTTTTGAAGTAAACATGTTGCCCGACGTCCCCCCCTGTTTTTCCGGACCCCGACGCTACTCAAAACGACCACGGGCGGTGTCCTCCCAACGTGATTTAAGCGATTCCCAGCCCCTATCGCAGTGTTCGTTTAGCTATTGGGGTAGGGGTGCTCTCCCACTGAGCACAAGGCTGACTTCCTCCCTTGTCTACCCGCCTCTTTCCGCCCCATTTCGGCGTAACGAGTGCTTGTCACAATCCTAACTAGCCCACTTTTACAAAAGGTGTTCGGTTCTCTTCATTCCGGCCTAGATTCCTGCCCATCCCCCAATTATCCCTCCTGTACCCTTCCTACCCAAAAGACAAAAGAGAATTGAGGCTGGTGAAGGCCCTTTCACGAAGAGCCTACCTGTGGTCCCTCCTCCCCCTCCCGCAACTCGCATTTCCCTCTCCTCTCCAGGTCCTGACGTTGCCTGATATCATTATTCCATTCTACCCAGTATTTCAGTCTCGGGTGCTCGCCTGACGAAAAGTCCCTGATCCCCGGGTCTTACTGGACCCCATTCTAGCTGCTGGCAACCCAGATAAATCCCCCCCCCCTTCTTTCATTGCCAGGTTGGTACACCCCCATTCTAAAACGATTTCGCTTTTCCCGAAAAAGCAACGAGCACCAGGAAGATTCTTCGCAGTATCCCCCCCTTCTTTTGTCGTCTACGAGTTTTTCTAGCGCCCTTCTTGTCCGATGTTCCCCTTCACCTCTTACTCAACTTCTTTCCCGCCTTACCTCCTTTACGCGTTGATTGGTCTTCCCGTACGCAAGCTCGCATAAGGCGTTTTTTCCCCAAGGCATGGCGACGACAATTGGGACCGCTGCCCCTATCCCAATTACGTCCCAATGTCCGCGAAATGCGCGCCATTTCAGCGAAGCCAGGCTTTTTTAAGATATCCACCCCCCAACGCTGGTCTCCCCGACCCTTTAATTACCCCCCCATATTTGGCGTTTTCCCTCTTCTTCTCTTACGTCTTTCGATGTTTGACAAATCATTCCTTGTCTCCTCCCCCCTTGGAAGCTCCACCCCCGATTAAACGTCCTTCTCAAGTCTATTCCCAAGCTGCTCTCCCCCTCCCCCCCTGAAACCTCTATTCCCAACCTCTCAAACCACGATTCGAAATCCACAGCAAACTCATGGATTTTCACTGGGTGACCTTTCTCCAACCCTTAAAGCTCCCCCTTCCGTTTCCCATTTTTCCCGCATCACTGCTCCAATGTCTCGATATTCCCGTCTGGCAGGTTTGGAACCGATAGACTGATCCCTTTTTCTTCCCTTCCTTGTCAGTTCGAGCGAGTCCCCACGACCCGCGGTCTTTTCCTGCCAGAAAATTATCAAAAAATAATTCAGTGGTCCTTCCCGGGTCGGACTTTGAATGTTCTTCCCCCTGCTTGAATTCACTTCTCAAACCTCCTTGGGAGAACAAAAGACTTCCACGAGTTCCCTCTCCCTTTTTCAGTGATGTGTTCAATATAAAGTGCTTTCTTCCCTCAACACAACATATAAGTGTATTTACTTTCTCCTGTTCACCGGCGGTCAATCCATTGCATAAATTCTTAATTTTCCCAGGCCTTTTGTAACCCCTTGGACCAAACTACCGTTTGTTCTTTTTTTGTTCTGAACCCCCCCCCTCCTACGCTTCAGCTACTTTGATTTTGCTGAAGTTACATTCAGCAGAAACGTTTGCCTTCTCTATGGCGCTTTCTCTCCCCTGGCCGTCGTCGTGCCCCAGACACATATTAAGATAACTCGATCAAAGAGAGGATAGACCCTACATGGAGTCCCC
>Ga0179591_1196640_pt1 | contig 10264 bp, 9 predicted proteins | sample CZOMad2_1_08_16f_FD_182891 | JGI IMG/M metagenome (GOLD analysis project Ga0179591, IMG submission 182891) | Vadose zone soil fungal communities from Angelo Coast Range Reserve, California, USA - CZOMad2_1_08_16fungal (PacBio error correction) | ecosystem: Environmental > Terrestrial > Soil >... | reverse complement strand
AGCTTGCGCTTTCGCTGGCAGATGCTGTTCCAGCGTATTCCATTTTTTCGAATAGGGCGCTCGCCCTAGCCCTCTTTCTCTTCGAGGAAGATGTATCTCTCTTCCTGCTTTTTTCGTTGCTCTTAGGTCATTCTGACCTGTAACAATCATGAGTCTCTATTTCTTTGCCCGGCCCCCCTTTGGCGTAGAGGGGTCACCCTGCGGCCTAGTAGTTAAAGAGGGCTCCTGCACATTTCTCTCCCTTCTCCTTCTTCGATGATAGATTCGGCTTCAGGGTCTTTTCCGGTCCGAGGCGTATTGATTCCGGTGCTGAGCATGGTCCCAGATTAGCGAGAGCGGCAGTTTTCATCCGAATAGGTCTTTAGGAGCCTTCTCTTGAGTATTTCTTCTGATCCGGGCTTCTCATCTCTGTCTTTTAGCTCTAGTCTTCCGTTTTCTTACCCCTTTCCTTTCGAGCACGTTCCCCCGCAAGTTAACGCAGTATCCCTTTCCTCTCCTCGGCAGGAACTTCATTTCTCGACTCTGTCCACGTTCTATCTTCCTTCCTGAGGTTTGTTGTCGAAGCCATTTTTTCACGCGCGCATCGGCTTGAGAGTCCTTCCCTTTCTGAGCAGAGTTCGGCCGTTCTTATGTTGACTTTTCGGAGCGTTCATAGTTTGACCGAAGCTCTTCTTTCACTTAAAATCTCAGAGAGGAAGTTTTTCTCAGGGAGAGAGCCGTATCTCTCTTTCCTCCATGCTCTCAAGACTTCCTTCCCCTTTCCAGAAGATTCCCCCTGCCCTGTTTCCTCATTAGTAATATTTTGCGTTACAAAAAGCTACTTTGCTTTTAAGCTGAAGCTGCTGCTGTAGGCATGCACTCCCCTTTCTCTCTCGACGGCGTTCAGAAAGTCTAGAGCAGGTCTCCCTCCATCAGCCCTTCTATAGTGTCTTTAAGGTCGAGTCGACTAGGGACCTTGCCGAGAGGTATACGCGTGACGATCTCCATTTCCCCTAGACGTTTTCTCCTCTTATCGAACAGCCTTCCTTTTTGTAGAGGGTCAAGCAGGATCGATTTGTCCTAGTGCCACTATGATTAACGCTTCCGTCTTGCTCAATACTATATAAATCTATTTATCTTTCCAGGGAGATAGATTTTTTCTTCAATCTCCTCAGCAACATGACATTCAGACCCGAAAGATTACCCCACTTTCCCCCACGAGACCTTCCTTCTGGTCTTTCTTTCACCTCTCAGAAACATTTGTACGTCCATAACACGTCCCAGACATTCAGGAAAATAGTCCGCCCGCTCTTTCTTTCACTCTAAGGCATCTAGAGGTTTTTCTTTTTCCTTCTCTTGTGGAGAGCGCCTTCTATTCTTGACCTCATAGATATCTCCCTTTGTTTCTTGTGTCTTTTTTTTTTTCTTTATTTTTCGCCCCCTCTCTCCCGTGCTAGGTAGTATCCTTCCTCTGAGAGGTCCTCTCCATTGCTCGAAGGCGGAGACCTCTCAGGTTTGATATATTTTCGTTGTCTACAGATGTTTCTCTTTTCTTTTCTTCCTCCCCGCAAAGAGCGTGCGAACTCCTTTTTTTCTTTTCTCCACTCCGTGTCTCTTTCTGTATTCTGTCCTTCCTGTATTCTGAGTTCAGCCTTGAATACGCCCACTACCTTCTTAGTAGAATCATTTCTCGACTTCCTTCGGTGTGTTCTTTTCTTTGTGACAGTAGGACTTTGGATAGACCCGCTTTTCGCCCCCGAAGCTTGAAGCATTTTCGCCTTCCCCTTGTCCAGTATAGACCTATCCCCTGTGTCCCTTAGCGAGTCCTCTTCTATTTTGGGATCCTGGTGAGGCTGGCGGCTAAGGTTGTGTCATCCCTAGACCAGCGCTGTTCATTAGGAAGGAACTCAGCCCTCTCCATTGATGCGAGCTTCTCGCAGTCGTATTCTTGGTATAGATACCCTTCTACAGTTGATGCCTCAGGCGACATTTCCGTTCTGACTTAGAGGAAGAGGCTTATCTTCCCTTCTTGGATGCAAAACAGGGTTTCCTATTCACCCGGACGAACCGACCTCTCTGTGTACTCTTTGAGGCATTTTGGATGTCTTTCTCCTATCTCCGTCTTTTCTGAGACTCCCTCTTGTGTTTGTTCCTTTCCACTTCGCGAATTTTTCCTGCTCGGTGGAGGAACGAAATCTTTCCCCCTTGCGCTGATCTCTATTTCCTCCTCTCGTTTTGTGTTGTCTTCTTGTCAAGTCTTCATTTTGCGAAGTACGTTTCCGCCTGAAATCGTTTTTCTTCTCGCATTAAACGGACCCACCCATGTTCTATAAGGAGACTCTTCTCCCTCCCCCCACCCCCCCGTGAATACAGATTTCCCCCTCCTTCTCTAGTTCTTTCAGGATGCCGACTCTGCTTTCGTTTTGTTCATCCGGACGTTATCTCACTTCTCTTCCCCTGAGAAGCGACCTCTTTCCCTGTAGCAGAGTCTATCTTTCTATTTCCGCTCTAGAGCCCTCAATCCTGAAGCCGAAAGAAAATCCTTTTTGTGAAGATCCTTTCTCTTCCCACTTTGCCAGTAGATGGCTCTCTTCCGACCCCTGCTTCTACACGTCGTTTTCCCTTCCGCAAGTCTAGCGCTCTACCCTTTGCCGGACAAAGTTTCCTTTCCCCCAAGTGAGGTGCCTGGGGCCTTATCGTATCCGTTGCCTTTCCCTTTAAAACTTACCGGATATCACACAGTTTTTTCCCTTTTTCGATTTTTCTCTCACAAGACGCTTTTCTGTAAGCTCTCCTCCACCCTCTCTCTGAGCTAAGCGTCATGATCGATTGTCTCGGCAGAAGATCCTAATGGAAGCCTATGACGCCCCTTTTTAGAAAGAGAAAACCAGCGACTCGCTCTCTTTTCTGTGAAAGTACTCCCGGTAAAACGACGTCAGTTTTGATAGCCCCCAGATATCAGCCCGGAAGTTTCGATATCTTCTCCCTCGTTTTGATAGTAAACGACATCTTATCCCCGAGAACGTATAATGCGTCTCCCTCCCCCCGATAAGATCCCGTTCGGCCTATTTTCCGCCCCTCAACCCCACGGGTTACCGACCGCTGCCGCTCAAAGCAATCTTTCCTCTCGTTTCGTTGTGAAACCCTCTTCCTCCAAGCTATTGGCCCTTGCCCCGGTGAGTAGCCCCTTCTTTTGTTCCCCGATACGAGGAGAGAGCGCCGCTTCGCTTGGACTGCCCTATGTAGGGAAAGATTTTACTCTGACCGACCCGATTTTCTGATTGCTCGTAAAATATATCTCAAAGTTGACTCTTTCTCACTTCTTATGCCCTTAGCCTCAATGTCGATGGTTCCTCCGCACTTTTTCGAGAAGCCCTATAGATCCCTTTTTTTCTTCCCCGTACGTTCGCAATTAGATTCCTTCGTCCCCCCCATCCCTTTTTTACAACGGTCGTAGGACGATGCCTCTCGTCACCCTCTGAGATCCTCCCGACGTAGGCGCCCTAGCCCCGCTTATTTTTCTCTTTTCCTGCGTCTCATCGATCGAGCGTTCGTCTAACTCAACACTCCCTTTCTTCGCATTTTGCGCTCCCTTGAAGTTTTTCAGACGACGCTCCAGTCTTTTCCGCGGTCGTAAGGGACGTCTATTTGGACTTTCCCCCTCTCCCCTTGACTCTCTGACGTGTGGGATCCGCCCTGAGAGTTAGGACCCTAGGGCGCTGGATCCGATTGACGATCGGCTTTTTTGACCCCCTTCCTGCCCTTTTCGTTTCGGTTGGTTTCAGTAAAGCGAAGTTGAGGTTTCCCCCTCCTTCCCGCTCCCGACCGCAAACTCCTAATGCTTTATCGGAATCGACCGTCTCGGCCTAAGTTTGCCCTTTTTTCGTCTCTTTTTTTTTCCCGCACTCCCGAGGATTCCTATGTAACCGGAAAGAACGCCTTTCTTCCCCTAAGATTAGAGCCTGTTGCCTTCTCGGGTACTATCCCGGCTGACGTTATAGTCATGTTTCAGGTTTTTTTGACCCTCGCCTACCCTCAGACAATTCTAGTCCCCATGCCCAGAATTCTCTCCCCTGTAGTCCCGCTTGCTCACGCGATGAAGGAATGCAGGCATGCTGATCGACTTTTTCCCTGTGAAGCATCAAGTCAACGAAGATCCTCCGGCCCCGTTTCACCACCTCCTCCGATTCTCCCCCCTCGCTCCCAGATGAGATTCTCCCCTTTAGAGGTTAGCTGCCTCTTTCTCCTCGAGGACAGTGACGAATTTCCCGCACCTTGCCGCACATCTGACTCGCGAAGTGATGTGCCGAATTTCCCCTCGAGCAAGCTGATTATTTTTTCAACGCCTTATTTTCGTTTCGACAGTGCAAGAGAGAAGCTTTTCACTTTCTTTTGCTGCGCTTGTAGTCCAGCCGCCTTCTTAAGTTCCCCTCTACATTGGGATAACTAATCATCTACTGAAGTATTCGCTCCCCCTAAATTCCTGAATCTTTCATGACCCAAGCAGCAGAGCTAAGCTACTCCCCGGTCGCTGAGACGGCTATTTCACTCTTTGTTACCGCTGTTAGAGAAGTCCCGTCGATCCTGGAGCCCTGAAGTTCGGAGATCGGATTACCGCAATCTCCCCCCCCCCCGATCTCGAGGAGCGTCCCCTCAGTTCGCGATCCTTAGAATGAAAGTGAACCCCTTTTCCTTTTTTTCTTTCCGGAGAAAGAGGCAGGGCTTTTCTCACCGTGCCCTCGCCTTACCTTCTGAAAGACAGTAAACCCCAGTTCCCAGCGCAGGGCAATTTCGCGCCGCAAGATCCCAGCTACGCAACCAAGCTGCAGATCCTACCCAAGGAATGGTTGAGGCGCTCCGATTTTGACCTCGTATAAGCAGCGCATCCATCCCTTCTCGCATACTATATTCTTTTTTAATACTAATAAGGTGTGTTGAGAGATCCTTCGGCGGTCTGCTTCCAAGAAAGTTTTGAGGCTGGATGATGTTACGCTGCTGCGCTCCGACTGGAGCCCAAACTTTCTTTCTTGCTACCCTCTCCCTTCAGTTTTCTGGGCCTCTCGTTCTCTGAGGTGGTCCCTGCGATGTTTATCGTGGGCTTTCGTGCTTTAAGGGCGTAGATTTCTTCTCCTCCTGAGACTTGAACGTCTCCCTTTTGATGCGCCAGTCGTTTCAAGGAGGATTGCATTATCACTCTTGGATTTTTTGACCAGCTATCGAATCGCGCGTCTCTCTGCGGTCTCGACTTTCAGAATCGGCTTGCGCTCCCTTTCTAAGATCCACTCTGCCGGCTCGACAGCGTTTTTCTTTGCTTCCCTTTTCTTCGCTTGTTTCTTTTAGAAATAGGCGGAGCTAAGATATTCTTTCTTTCCTCTTTTTTACGATGTTCCGTATGTCGCGATAGCAGCGGCGTCGAGCTTTTCGGGTCTTCTCTACAGGTCTCGCAAGGTAGATCGGATGCCAGCGCAGAGATCTTAGGCATGAAAGATGCTTATTCCTCCTTCTTTGAGGGCATAAGTGTGTCTTCTTGTATTATTTCTCCGCGTCTCTCAGTAGTGTGCGGAAAGTGGCCTTTCTCGTAGGTCACAATATTCCTTTAAAGAGGGCAGAGCACATATGTTCTTATCTTCTTTGAGTTAGGTTAGATGATAGAGATAGTTGGGAAGTTGAGGCCGTTCCCGGCCTCATCCAGCGAGGGGCTTGATGACGTTCTAGGTCCGCGGACTGCTGTTCCCCTCCCTCTAGATTCTTCGCCCTGGTCGAGTGATATCTATGAAATCTTGCCGAATCGCTTAGGCAGTGGTTTAGAGAATCCTCCAGGCTTTTGAGTCTTTTGTCGGAATCAAGTCTCTACCCCTCTCTATCTGACTTTTCACGATCGAGAAAGGGCCAGTCCTCCCATCGGCTCCTTCTCAGTATATGAACGTGAGCTAGATCTTTTCTCTTAGAAGATCGTACACGAGTTGCACGTCTCTCCTCTTACACTCTTCAGAGTCACTTGACTACTTCTTTCTTTGGTTCGCGTTGGTGAACTCAGATAATTCATTACCACCCCCTCCTACGATTCTTCCCCATTTGTCGCGGGTTAGAGGCTCGAGTATCCTTCCTTCCGAGTCTGACTACTTAAGAGGACACACCCTTCTACTACCCTCCTGGTTAGTCCAGCTTCCTTAACAAAGCCAAGAGTCGTTCTTCTCCGATTTCCGCTTTTTCGGTGCGCCTTCCCCCCTCTTGTAGAGCTAGTCTGTGCGAGCCCTGAGCCCCCTCTTTCATTTCTTCCTCCCACGCAATCCACTTATCCGTCGTGATCGCAGTACTAACGAAAGATAGAGAGGTCGATCGTTTCCCCGATCTTGATCTTTTCCTTCGCCGTTTTCGCGATTCCTCTCCCCCTTTTTTCGGTCTCTAGAGGTACCTAGACATTCTCGATCTGGTATACTTCTTTTCATGAGGATTTAAAATTCTTTCTCCCTCTTTTGAATAAATTTTTTCTGATTTATGTCATAAAGGAGTGAACCGAGATGCCTCTCTCGCCCCAACCACCTGACTTTCCTCTCCGTTTCCCATGTCTCCAGCTTACCCGGGACTTTCTCTCTTTTTGAGATCGCCCACATTCCCTCAGACTCAGAATTCCATCGCCCCCCCATAGTAGATGCGCTTCTTTAGAGTCCATCTCTCCTCTTCTCCTTCTCGGTAGTTATAGGGTCTTGCTTAGAGCCGGTTCCTCCCTGTTAGAGTATAGAGATCTGGAGCCTGGCTTCTTTTATGATCAGTCTTAGTAACGCCTTCTGGATCTGTCCTCCTTATCTTTTCCTCTTTCTTCACCGAGTGCGCAGCCTTCGTAGAGAAAATAAGATATATATTTTTTCCTTCCCGATTCTAGGGAGCTGATTACTTTCGACTTCTATCGGATTCCTGCGAGCTCTAATCGGCTGTTCTCACCCCCTCTTCGTCGTTTCTTATTAGAGTCGAGATCCCGGACGAACTCGATTTTGCCCCAGTAATCTTTCCCCTCTTATTCTCTAAACGATCTCTTTTTTTTTTAGGCTCCTAGCCGTTCCCGGTGCTCCGAAGTTGATTCCATGCGAGGTTTGCGAGATTTTCTCTACGAATCCCCCTTTTCCTAGGGAACGATTGATTCTTTTTGAATTTGTTCGTCGACTATATGCTCTATCTGTTAGATCGGGATCACGCTGGTTTCGGTAGACGGTTTACTCCTCCGGCACTGTCTTCTTCGACGGAAAAGTGGACCCCCCCCTCTGAAGGATCTTCTTCCGCCGGTATGTTTCTTATTAAATCTGACAGTCGCTCTTCTCTACTGAGCAGCATAGTCAGGCCGACATTGATTCGCGGGTCTGTTCCTTCGACCGAGAGTTGGTACTACCTCCCGTAGGTGATGCACCCTTAGATATCGAAGCCTTCCACTTCCCGCCTCTTTTTCCTGGAGTCGCCCTAGATCTTTTTAGTGGATTGTGGTACCCTCGCTAAAGTTCGTCGACCGTACCCCCTGCCGCGTTGTTCTTAAGTACAAGTGAGCCCGCGATAGTTTGAGGCTGAGGTGTGCCTGGACCTCCCCCCTCTAAAAAGGGTTGAATCGATTCTCCCTTTAATACCTTTTTGATTAGATCAGCTTTCCAGTTTTCTTCTTTTTTGGACAATCGCCTACTACCTCGTCAATATATAAGGTGCCCCTTCAAACAAGAGAGACCTCCTTCTTTTCCTCTACGTTCGATAGCAGCTTTTTCTTACGCAAGTACCATTCTCCTCAGTTGCTCGTATCTTAAGTCTGCTATATAGCCCCCCCGCACCGGGGGTAATATGCACTTATGATCTTAAGTCTAGGCATTGCCCCCTAAAGAGAACCGATTCCTTTTTTGAGTTCTAGTCGATCTCAGCTTCAAGGAACTTCCTCCTCACGTAGACCTCCCCCGGTCCTCTTGCCTCCCCCTCTTATTGTGCCAAATGTGTCCGTTCCCCCATGGAGAGAGCTGCGACTCCCCCTTCGCGAAACCAAACCGTGCCCGTTAGAAGATCGACCTGATGTTTCCCCGTCCACCCCAGGGATGGGAAAACTGAGTCAGGTTCGATGTAGGGACAACGGGGATTATAGTTCTTTCCTCCCCCGTTTCGCATTCTCCCAATCTGATTCCAGGTACCCCGTCATGAGTTCAGACCCTCCACCGAGATCTTTGAGTAGATACACGGCTCCTAGTAAGTTCGACTTCCCCCCTTTTTCCCCTTAGTTACAGACTTCCAAGTCCTTTGCCGGACCCTATCCTCGTACCCAGGAGTGCGAGCCCCGATAAGGTTCGCCCAGTTCCTCTCTTTCTGATCTGACCCTTTGACCATTGAGATCTTATCGACTTTTTTTGATACGCCGTGCATTTGCTCCCCCCGGAGCGCAATGTGCTCTTCGTCCATCCACTCCGCTCCCTTGACTCTTACGCTTAGAAGGGCTCGACCTTCCCTCCCCCCGGACGCTCGTTTCCCATGATCCTAGAAAAGATACGAAGATCTTCGCCGACCCCACTCTTCGTAACAGACGACTCGTGCTTGCGTCGCGTGACTAGTCGCCCTAAAGCTATTAGCCTCTTTTATGAGGTGTTATCTTAAACGGTTTGTTTTTCGATAGGCCCTCTGCCGATCGACGCATTTGCTTTTCGATTTCCTCTTTTCTTGCGCTGAATGGCCTATGAGAGCTAATTCTTTTCTAGACCGTTATTCCTCCCCCCCCCAATCTGCTCGTCGCAAGGTCCGCTGTGCGTCCTAGATGACCCTAGGTCGCACGCCCCTATTCCCCCGAGACCGACGTCGACCACCCGACCCCCGGCTACTCTAATAATAGGCGAAGGTCGCCTTCCCTGAGCTGATCTGTCCCCCCCCCAATCCTCTTAGACACCCCTCGAGATATTATTCCGTCCCTCTCTCGCCGCGCGTTCAGTATTGCTTGCCGAGGAGCCTACCTTCTCTCTCGAGTAGAGCACGCGTTCTCTCCTGTGCGGCACTATCCCTGCGCGTCCTTTCTACAGAAGGAAAGACTCGGTCTCCTTGTTTCTTGAACAGAGTCCCTTCTTTCTTCCCCCCCTGACAGATCTATCCGTGTGTTTCTGATGACGCTTGTTTTTCTTTCCCGAGGAACCGCAGGCGAGGATATAGCCGGTCGCCTCTTTCCCCGCTGCGTCTTCTTCGTAAAGAGGACTTTTAGCAAGTTCAGAGAAGAAGGCCTCCCACGCCTTACTCCAGTGCAGTGCCTTTCTCGACCCGTTTCCGCCGATAGGATTTTATTGCGTGTTTTCTCTCTTCAGATGCTGCAGGCCCTCGGAAAATCCTTTTGAGCAGTCGTCTTCCATCCCCTAGTCGCCTGGATCTTGTGAGCCCCCCGTTAGTGTTTCTGACCGGTAGCGGCGACCACCCAGCGACGACCTCGATTCCTTTTTTCAGAGTCTCTCCTTCGCAACTTCATGAGTCCTCCCCTCTACGCCGAAATCCGATTCTTTTCCTAAGGCGTTTTTCCTGCCGACGCTTGAAGAGCAGCAGTGCTCATCCTCCTTGACGAAGAGGCTAAACCCGCCTCGGAAGCGATGAACTCTTTCCTCCCTCTCCTCCTCGAGAGAGGTGCGCGCCCCTCGTACCGGCTTCGTTTTCTTTGACCTTGCACAACGCGTCATCACTGGCCTCTGACTGCGAGTCTGAGAGGAGCGTGTTCCCAGACAATCCTGACTATTGATCCCAACCACGAAGAGGCCTGAGCTCTACAGATGCGCGGACTTCGGCATGCCTCGAGCAGTATGCAGCCGTTTGATCCTCCTCAGCATATGCCGAATGACGTTTTGGCTAGTTCCCTGATCGTCCTCTCCATATTTGATAGTCTATCCTGAAGCTGCAGATCCTCTTCTGTCGGAGAAGTGACCTCGATTCTTTCGAATTTTTCCTTTTCCCTCCGTTTAAGTCCCCCCCCCTCACCGGTTGCCCCTCTGGTCGAGGCGGACCTGCGCTTAACTTGCGCTGCCCCTGAGGAGAGGATCCCCAATTTCCCTCTGTCTTTTTCGTAGAAGGACAAGTTCAAGGTCCACTCGGCTGACTCGCTTATCTGCTTGAAATTCAGTGCTCGCAAGTTAGCATCGAATCAGAGGAGAGCAATACACCTCTCGATCCTCGCTTTTGCACCCTCCTCGACGACTCCTCAGCCACAGCCCTAATCAGACGAGCCGACCGTGAATTCCGGGAAGCGCATCCTTTTTTCTCTTTTTCCGAGACAGCAGTCTTTTAGCGGCCGACCCGATCG
>Ga0179591_1434512_pt1 | contig 10265 bp, 22 predicted proteins | sample CZOMad2_1_08_16f_FD_182891 | JGI IMG/M metagenome (GOLD analysis project Ga0179591, IMG submission 182891) | Vadose zone soil fungal communities from Angelo Coast Range Reserve, California, USA - CZOMad2_1_08_16fungal (PacBio error correction) | ecosystem: Environmental > Terrestrial > Soil >... | reverse complement strand
TGTGATGTGTGTGGTGCTTGCTGATGCTTGTTGTGTGTTATTTGTTCTGCATTTTGTGCTGTTGTGTGTGTGTGGTGTCTGGATATTTGCTGTTGCTCTGTGATGTGTGATGCTCTGCGTGTTTTTGTTTGCCTGACGATTTGATGTGTGCTTTGTGTGTGTGGTACTGTTGCTGTGTTGTGCAATGGATGTCTGCCTGTGCTGGGTGATGCTGATCTATGTTGATTGTGTCTTGTATGTGTGTGTGTGCTGTTGGTGTGGGATGTGTTAGATGTGATTCCTGATAGTGTATGCCATTGTCATTTGCTGTGTTGTGTTGTGTGCTGTTGCTGCTGTGTTGATGTGTGCTGTGCTGACTGGGTGTAATTTGTGAATTGTGTGCTGTTATTTGTGATCTGATACTGTGTCTGATGATCCCTTGTGTGTGTGTTGTGTTTGTTCTGTGCTAATCTGTGATGATGCTTGTCCTTGCTGCTGTGTGATGCTGTGTGTCTGATGTCGTGTGTGTGTTTGTTTTTGATGACTGATAGATATGTTCTGACTATGGGATGATCGATGTATGATAATTTGTGCCCTGTGGGATGATCTGACTTTTGACTGAATTGTGTTTTTTTTGTTGATTGTATTGATGTGTGCTGTGTTTGAATGTGATTTGACTGTTGTTGTTTATTTGATGTGTGTTGTTGTGGGTGTGCTGCTATTGTATTTGTGTCCTTGTGATGTGCATGATGTTGTGTGTGCTGAAGTCTGCTTGTTTGCTGATTTGAATTGTTGTAATGATTATGTCTGATGTGTCTGCTTGTGTGTGATATTTATGTGTTTTGTGGATTTGGTGATGATTGATTTTTGGCGGGGTGTGTTAGTGAATTGTGTGCTGCATGTGCTGGAATATGTGATAATGTGTTTTGTTTTTTTTTTGTGTGAGGTGTTGGGTTGTGTGTGTGATGATGTGGTTTGTAATTGTTGTGATTGATGAGATGTCCGGTGATATATTGTGTGTTTGTTTTTGTACTGTATGTGCCTGTTGTGAATCCGTGTTGTGATGTTGTGACGATTGTTTAATGAGTGTGTGATATGTTGCATATGGGTTTATGTTGGTGTTGTGTATTGTTCCTTCGTACCCATATTTGAGACTCCTCAATATTTGCCTACGCCTCCACGCCTTGATCGATTCTCCCATGTTTTTGTCATCGTCCGTCCCGTAGTTGACGCGAACATTCGTATTCTACGCTCCCGTCTCGCCTCCCTCCGTGCCTACTGATTCTTCCGACGCACTTGAGTCGTCTTTTTCTCCGCTTTACGTCGTGTGCTTCTCCTCGTTTCTGCTGTTGTCTATCCAGCCCCGCCTTTTTGTGTCCGACTCTATTGCTCATCCCCCTTTGCTACTTGTTGTTCGTTTGGTTGTGTTCTTGTCTGTGCTTGTTTGCTTTGAGGTGTTGTGTGTGCTGTGTGCTGATGTGCTGTGAAATTGATGCTGTGTTGATGAGTTGCTCCTGGGATCTGTGTGTGCTGTTGTGTTGTGCTGCTTGTTGCTGTGGTTGACTCCCTTGTGTGCTGATTGTGTCATCTGTGATCTTTTGTATGCTGATTTGTTGCTGTGCTGATGCTGATTGTACCTGCTGATTGCTCTGCTGTGTTGTGCCTTCTGATTGCTGTTATGCCTGTGCTCTTGATCGCTGTGTGATGTATCTTGACCTTGTGCTGCTCTGAGGCTGTGACATTTGTTTGATGCTGTGTGATCTTGCTGTTGCACTGCTGACGGTGCGCATTGGTGTTGTGCGTTGCTTCTTTTGTGTATCTTGATTGTGCTGTGCTGTGCTGCTCTGTGTGATTGCATGCTGTCGCTCTGCCTTTGCTGTGCTGTGTGACCTTGATGTGATGACTTCTTTTGGGGTTGTCTGGATTGTGTGTTTTGTGATGCTGTTGAATGTGTTGTGTGTGCATTTGGCTTCTGATGATTGTGTTGCTGATGTTTATTGTGATTATTGTTGTCTGTGTGCTGTGTGATGTTGATGTGTGTGACTGTGATATGTTGTGTTGTTTGAACTGCTCTTGTGCATTATTGTGTGCTTATGTGTGTGATCCTCCTGCATGTGTGTGATGGGTTGCTGACTTTTGTGTGTGCATCTGATGTTGTTGATAATGCTTTTTTTGGTGGCTTTTGCATGCGAATGTTGATGTGTGCTCTGATTCGTTGTTTGCTGTGCTGTGTGTGTTCTGTTTCTGTGTTGCTTATGTGATGCTTTCTGTGCTCTGTGTGTGTGCTATGATGGCTGAATGATGTGTGATGCCTGATGGTGTGTTGTGTCTTGTTGTCTTGTGTGTTGTGTCATGCTTTTCTATCGATGTTTTGTGTTGTGCGTGTGTCTGACTTGTGCTGATGTTGTTGTTCTGTGTGCTTTTGATGCTTGTTGTGTGTGCTTGGAATAGTGTGAGGTATGCTGGATGCTGATATACTGCTTGTGTTGATGTTGATTTGGTGATGTGTGCTGCTATGTGTTTCTGCTGTGAATGACCTCGCAGTTGCTTGCGTTTTGTGAATGGTGTTTGTTTTGCTTTGCCCTGTGACTGTGATTTGATGATATTTTTTGTTGGATCTCTGTGATGTGCTTATTTACTGTGATGAACTGAATGCTGACTGTGTGCTGTGATGTGTGTGTGTGAATGTGCTGCAGACTTTGACATTTGTGTATTATGCCTGTTCCGAGTCTCTGTGTTGATTGCTGCATGATGTTGCTGTTCTGATTGTCTGATGAATTTGCTGCCGCTTTGTCTGTTTGTTTGATGTCTGTGTTGACCCTTGTGTGGTGCTATGCTGAACTGTGTTGTCCTGCTGTGTTGTTGTTCTTCTTGTGTGAATGTGTGAATGTCTGTTGTTGTGTGCTGTGCTATTGAATGTGCTGCTTGATGTTATGTGTAATGTTTTGGTGTGCTCGTTGCTTCACTTTGATCTTGACTGTGTTGTGTGATGTTGATGCAACTATGATGTGCTGATTGTATGTTGACTGGTGTTGCTGTGTTGTTGTGCTGTGATGTTGTGCTGTGCTTGTGCTTTGGGGGATGCTGATTGAATGGTGATGTGTATAGGATTTGATGTAATGTGGGCATGTTGAGGGTGATGTTGGGATGGAGTTAATGAATTCATTGGTGCTGCTGATAGATTTATTGGTGTGCTGCTGATGAATTGTGATTCTCGCTGATGATGATGTGCTGTTCTGTTTTTGTTGGAATGCTGATATTCTATATGCTGCCCCATGATGTCTGTGTGTTATATTGTCTTGATGTGGCTGTGTGCTGCTTGCGCCTGTTGCTGCTTTTTTGTGCCTTGATGCTGCTATGTTGTCCTGTGTGATTGTGAGTGTTGCTGTGATGATGATTGTGTGTGCTGTGTGCAGATATGTGTGGTTGCTCCGATTTCTACTGTGCTGTATTTGAATTTGCATTGTGTATGTGTGATGCTGTGATTCGGCACTTCAAGGCACTGAGGTGCTATGCTTCATGTGATTGTGTGTTTCTGTTGTTTATTGTGGCTTTGTTGTGATGTTGTTGATTATTTGTGTGACGATTTTGCTGATGTTTGCTTGCATGTTGTGCTTGATGTGTGCGCTGTCCCCTTCTGTGTGTTTTGTGTTCTTGTTTCTGGCTTTTGTTTGCTGTTGGTGCCCTGTGACCCTGCTGTGCTGTTACTGTTTGCTGATGTCTTTTGGATGCTTGATGTGTGCCTGCATGGCTGATTGATGTTGCTGTGTGATGTATCTGATGCTGCTGTGCTTGTCTTCTGGATGTTTGATTGACTCATCTGAATGATGTGCTGCTGTGCATGTGCTTTTGTCGTGTGCTGTGAATGTGTGTCGCTGTTTTTGTATGATGCTGTGTGCTAGTGTTATGTGTGTGCACCTATTGCTGATGCTGCACTGAAATGTACATTGCATGTGCAAATGTGTGCCTGCTTTGCTGTTGATTCTGTGCTGAACATGTGTGTGCTGATGACTGCTGCCATGTGCCTTTGTTTTGATGTGATGTCCTTTGTGCCTTATGCTGACATCTCTGTGTCTGTAGATGCTATGTGTGTTTGTGGTGTGTTTCATGATGCTGCTGTGATGATTCGTACTGTCAATGATGGCAGTGTGATTATTGGATGTGTGAATGTTGCTGTATATCTGCTGATACTGTCTTGTTGTTGGTTTGTTGATGTATTTGTGTGTGTTCCTGTGTTTTTAATGCTTGTTCTTGATTGATTGTCATGTATGTGTGGTGTGTGATGTTGTGATGCCTGACTGTGATGATGTGTGTGTTGTTGTGTGATGCTGTTGTCTGAGTGGCTGTGACTTGGTTATTAATTGCTGCTTGCCTTTGTGTCTGTTGATGCCATGTGCTTTTTGATGTTGCTGTTGCTCATTTTCTTGCTGAGGTGCTGTTGTGTTATTGTGTGCTGTCTTCTGATGATGTTGCTCTTTTGTCTGTGCTGTGTGTTGGTGACTTGCTGTTGATGCTGTTTTTTGTGATTTTTGTGTCTTTTGATGCTGTTCAATGTGCTTGTTGTGTTTTGTGTGATGGGATGATACTGGTCTGTTCTTGTTGATCTGCCTGTGCTGCTTGCTATCTGTGTGTGCTGTGAATGCTGACTGTGTGTGCTGTCTGCTTGATGCATTGTGTGGGTTGATGCATGTGGGCTCGCTTTGTTGCTGATGGTTGTGTTATTGTGCCTTGTTGTGAACTGATGTGCGGATGCTGATGTTGATTTTTGCTGTGCTAACGGCTGTGCATGCTTGTTTGTGATGATGGTGTGACTGTGCTGTCCTTTTGATCTGTTGTGCTTGACTGATGGATTTGTTGTGACTGTGTTTGTCGCTGATGATGTGTTTGTGCCGGTGTGTGTTGACTGTGATGTTGAGGTGTGTGTGATATCTGTGTGTGATGATGTGTGGGTTTTGCCTTGTGCAACATGATTTGTTTGTCTGAATGATTGTGTTGCTTGTGATTTGTTGTGTGATGTGGCGTTGCTGCATGTGAGATCCTGACTTTTTTGTGCCCTTGTCTATGCTGGCTGTGGGCTGTGATGTGTGTGTTGCTTTGGTGATCGAATATTTTGTGAACTGTTCTGATCTTGCTTGTGATGCTGGCTGTCCTGTTTGTGCTATGATAGTTGGTGTGTGTGTTTGCCGGTGACTGTGACCTGTGTGCTGAAAGTGCTGATCTGACTATGATGTGTGATGTGCTTTGCTTTCTATGATGGTCATTGTCTCGTTTGACTGTTATCTGACCTTGTTGAATGATTGTCTTGCCCTGTTGATGAATTGTGACTTTGATGACATGAATTGTGTTCTGCTGACCTTGATTATTGTTAGTTGTGTGGTAATGATCGTGTGATGAATTGCTGCATATTGTGGTGAACGTGTGATGACGGTTTGATTGCCTATGTGTGTATGATTGCGTGACTTCTTTGATGTCGAATGTGACTTGTGAATGATTTCTTGGATGTGTTTTGTCTGCATGATTTTGTGATGTTTGTGATTGTTTGTTTTGTGTTTGCTAATGACATGTGATCTTGTTTTTGATGTGATGTGTTATGTGCGGATGTGTGATGTGTTGAATGAATTTGATGGTGTGAATTTTGTTTGTGAATTGTGTCGGTTGTGTATTGGTTTGCATGATGAGGACTGTGATTTGACTGTTGTCATTCGAGGTTTGTGTTGGGATTGTGAATGTTTCATGTGTGCTTGAAATGATGTTGTCTGTATTGTGTCGCATTCTCGTGTGTGGAGTGTGTGTTTGATGACTCATATTATATGTTGTGTTATTATGTGAATGATGTGTGTGTGCTTTTGTTGATGGTTGTGATGACGTGTGTTGTGATATGATGTTGTGCTTGCTTATCGGATTAGTGATTGTTGACCTGTGCTTGTGTGTGTTGATGTGTTTTTGTGTGGTTTTGTTGGTAATTTTTGTGATGTATGTGTTGCTCTGTGATGTGTTTGTTTTTTGTGTTGATTTTCTGGCTGCTGATGTTGGTGCGTGTGTTGTGTGCACTGCTGCATGACCCTGTGATTTGTGTTTTGAGCTTGTTGATGTGCCTTTGTTGCTGTGATGCTGTTCTGGTGAACTAACACACTGTGTTGTGTGATGCTGCTGCTGTGATGTATTGTTTTGGTGCTGTCCCCTTTTGCCTGTACTGTTTGTGTGTTGCTTTGTCTGCCGCTGCTGCTGGTATGCTGTTGTGTGTCCTGAATTGTGATTGTGCTGCTTGTGTTTTGTGATTATTGTGTGATTGATGTGTGTTGTGCTGACTGTCTTGTTGTGTGTGCTGTTGTGTGTGCTGACCTATGTGCTTGTTGTGTTGTGTGTGTTGGCTCATTTTTCATATGACCTGGGTGATGTGTGATGTCATGCTGATGGTGTGTTGCTGTTTTTTGATGATATGTGCTTTGCATGCTGTGTGATGTGCATCTGCTATGTGCTGTGACCTTTGTTTGTGTGTTTGATTTTGTTTTTGGTTGTGTGTGTGTTGTTGTGTGTTCTGTTTGCTGCCTTTGTTGTGTGTGTGATCTTGTGATGGTGTGCAATGTATGCGCTCGACTTTGTTGTTGATTGCTACTGCTGTGCTTTGTATTTTGATGATGTGCTGTGTTGTGTGTGATGCTTTGTGGCTTTACGATGTATGCATGTGCATGTTGTGTGTGTGTTGTGAATGTGCTGATGTGCTTGTTGTGACTATGTGCTGCTTTATGTGTTGCTGTTGCTATGCTGTGATGACTGGGTGTTGTTTTCTCATTGTGCTGTTTGATGTGTAATGAATGTGTTGCTGGTGTGTGTTTGCTGAGTGACATGCTGTGTGACCTTTTGGATTTGCTGGTCTGGATGTCCCTGCTGTGTGTCTGTTCCTGATCTTGCTGCCTCTGTGATGATGGTGAGTGTGCTGAATGTGTCTGTTGTGTTCGTGTCGTGTGTTAATGTTGATGATGCACTGATATGTAATCTTAGATGCTTTTGACTGATTGTATCCCTGTTGTTGCTGTGTGCCTGTGGCTGGATGATGATGAATGATATGTGCTTGGATGCTGGCTGCTTTGCCCTGACTTTGACATTTATTGATTGATGTGTGAGTGTGTGTTGTCCTGTGTTGTTGTAATATGTGATGTATTTGTGATGTGCTGTGTGTGATGATGTTATATTCCCTTGCTTTCTGATGGTTGGCACTGCGTGATTGTGTTTTGTGTTTGATGTGTCTGCTCTGACATGTGTTGATTGCTTTTGTTTGATGCTGCTTGTGTGACTGTGTGATGATTTTTTGTTTGATTGTGTGTGCATTGTTTTTCTGCTTTTGATTATGTTGTTGCTTGTTATTTGCATGTTATTGCTGTGAATGGTTGTGATTGTTGTTTGATGTGTTTGTGCTTTGTGTGATCTGTGTTTTCATGTTTGATGTGTGTGCATGTATGTGTGTGTGTGCCATGATGTGTATTTGAATGTGCTTGATTTGTTCTATGTGAATGTGTGTTTGTTGTGATTTGTGTGTAGATGTGGTATGCTGTGATGTTGTGTGTTGTTGTTTTGTTGTTGTGGATCTGTGTCTGTGACTGTTGGTGTGACTTGGTGTGTGTTGTTGTGATTGCTGCTGTGCTGCTGTGTTGATATTGATTTGTCTTGGCTGTGATTGTGTTGTGATTGTTGCTGTGTGCTTGTGTGCACTGATTGTGTTGTGTTTGTTGCTTGATGTGCTATTGAATGTGTGGTGCTTTGTGTGTATGCTGTGCTATGTGTGTGCTGTTATGATGTTGCTGATGCCCTGTTTGATTATGTTTTTGCTTGCTTGCTATGATGTGCTGTGTTTGATGTCTGCTGATTTGTCTGTGTGTGATTGTGTCCTGATGGATGTCTGGTTTGTGAATTTTGTGTGTTGTGATGTTATGTGTGTGACTGCGAACATCTTGTTGTTGCCATGATTGTGCTGTGTTGGTTGTGTGGTGCCTGTGTTGCTGCTGTGTGTGTGTGTTCCTTAATTGCTCTTTGACTTTTTGTGCCTTGCTGTGAGTGTGTGTGGTGCTGCCTGCATCATCTTGATTGTTGTGATGTGATTGTGTTGTGTTTGTCATGCTGCATGTTGATTTGTGTGGTGTGTGTTTTGTGTGCATTGATTTGTTCTGTGTTGATGTGATTGTGTTGATGATGTTGCTGATGCTGTTAACTTGTTATTGAAATGTGATGTGATCGATGTTGTGATTGCTGATTTCTATGTTGGTCTGTGAATGTGTGATGCATCTGAGATGTATGTTTTGTGTTTTGATGTTTGTGTTTGTTGATGTTGGGTTGCTGTTTGTGAATATTTGATTGCATGTAGCTGTGTGTGCATGGTGCTGCATTTGCCTTGCCTGTGGCTTTGCCCTGGACCCTGCCTTTGGGGTTTTTTTTTTCATGTGCGTGTTGTTTGTGATGTTGTATGTCCTGTGTGTTGTGTGTGTTTTGTTTTTTTGTAATTTTGTGCTCGTGTTGTGCCATGTTGCTTTGCTGTGATGCATTGTGGATGCTTTATGGTGTGACTTCCTGGCCTGTTATTGATTTGTTGTGAGTTATGTGTTGATCTGAACCTGTGTGTTGATGTGGATTGATGTGCTGTGACCTTTGCTGTGTCTTGCTTCATTTGGATGGGACTTGCTTGATGCTTGCTGTGGTCTGCCGTGTGTGATGTATTTGCTGTGCCTTCTTTGTCTTATGTGTGTTGATATTCCTTTTCGGCTGGGGACCTTGGCCGTTGCCGAGCACCCATCGCCACCATCGTGCCCGCCGAGACGGACTTGGGATGCGGCGCCAGCAATCGAGATACGGCGCCTTGGCGGTCGTCGCGGCGGCCTGACGCGAGTAGATCGGGCCGCATGTTGTAGGCCCTGGAGGCGATCGGTGGTTGGGTCGGAATAGATCGCCCTTTTCGCAGCGTTTCGGCGCCGGGCATGTCGCCAGAGGCGCCGCGAAACGCGCGCGGCGAGCACGAGCAGCTCGAGGTCGCGCGCGCAGTTCATGTGCGTGTGATCCGCTCGCCGCCTCTTTGGCCTTCCGGCCGAAGAGGTCGATTCGGCAAGAGGCACGCGAGCGATTCAAGTCCGTTCGGCGCCACTGCAGATGCGCTAGTAGGTGGCATGCGCCGGGTCGCGTTGGTTTCGGACGCGAGCTGGACGAGCGCCGTGAGCTGGGACGCCGACGAGAACGGATAGGCCTCGGCAGCGTTTCCAGCTCGGTTCTGGGCTCTCGCAAGATTTCCGCTGGCGATGGCCGACCGGATCAGTAGGGTATTGCCTCGGAGTTGGCAGGTGGATGGCCGTGCCTGCTGCGCGTAGGGTCGTGGCTTTACGCTGTGCCCTGGCTGAGGTAACAGGCGCTGAGAGCGCGAGTTCGCCCGCCAACGCCGCGGCTGCAGCTCAGCACATGATGTAGGCCGCGGTCGCTTCGCAGATGCGGTGATAAGGGTTTCGATCTGGCCGAGAGAGCAGGTTACCGCCGGCGCCGCGCTCCGGCGAGTGGGATCGTGGCGATCTCACTCGCGCTCACCCGCCTTGCGGGCCTCGTCACGCTTGCCGTCGGCCACCGACACGCGTTGCGCTCAGGAGCAGCGCCCGCGGATCCTTCGGGTTGGTATGGAGCACTTCGTGGAGCCGATCCTGTGCCTGCGCCCGGTTTCTTTCAGCTGCGTCGAGCGCGGCCAGCCGTTACGCTGGCGGCGGAAAAACTTGATCGTGGGCAGCCACCTCGCTGAATGAACCTTTCGCGCGTCCGCAGGGGTTGGCGACGTGTGTTTGTAGTGTCGGCCGGAGAGAGCGACGCCTTGTCGGTCGGTGTGTGATGTGAACCTCGCGAGCGCCTTGGAAATCGGGCTCCAGCCTCGGGCACCCGCCAGCTGCGCCATGTAGAACAGACCAGCGCGCGGTGGGCGGCGGCGTCTTGCGTCAATCTGCGAGTCGACTTCAGACAGCTCGGCGCTCTCCTGATTGCCCACGGCACAGAAGAAATTGGCGAGCGCGAGGTCGCCGAGACCGATTTCGGCGCGCGGCAACCGCTTCTTGAACGTCTCTCAGGGCCTCGCACGTGTGACATGGACCATCTGGATCGTCGGCCAGATTGGTGTAGGCCGCTGGACGCGAGGGTCGAGCGCGATAGCGTCCGTACTCGGAGACGGCGGCGTCGACGTCTTCAAGCGGCCAGGGCATCCCGGCAACAACTGGCCGGCGTACGCTCTAGGAATCCAGTGCAAGAATTGTCGCACGGCCCGCGCTCCT
>Ga0179591_1328565_pt1 | contig 10265 bp, 16 predicted proteins | sample CZOMad2_1_08_16f_FD_182891 | JGI IMG/M metagenome (GOLD analysis project Ga0179591, IMG submission 182891) | Vadose zone soil fungal communities from Angelo Coast Range Reserve, California, USA - CZOMad2_1_08_16fungal (PacBio error correction) | ecosystem: Environmental > Terrestrial > Soil >... | reverse complement strand
GCAATCCCCCTCCATTAGGTGTGGTCCTGGAATTTTCCCGTTTCTTGAGAGACCTCCAAGGGTTAGGCTCGTTACCTCTTGCGATTTTGCATCTTTTTGTCTGGTGTCTGCGTTCCTCCGGCAGAGTTTTTATTGCAGCGAACCGTCCCCCCTTTTTTTTTTTTTTGAGCTCCGATCTTTTGTTTCGGGACCTTCATGAGAGGTCTCTTTTTTAACCCAAGATTTCGGAAATGATTTCTCTCTTGGTTTTTTTTTTTTTCCACCTTGGGTTTTTTTTTCTTCCTTCTTCCCGGGCACTGGCGTCGATCTGTTCCCAGGGAGAGTTATTTGAGGTGGGACAACGCCCCCCCCCCTCATCTTTTTTTTTTCCCAGACCCCTTCCTTATTTCCTTTTTTTACTGTCCCCCCCTCTTGACCAATTTTTTTCCAAACCTTTCACCTTATTAGGCAGATGCTCCCTTAATACCGGGTTTTTTGCCCGAGTGGTTTTTCCTTTCCCCCCCCCCTTCCTTTCCGTCCCGGTCCTCGTGGAGGTTGGTAGTTTCCCGTGGCAAATGAAGACAGTCCCTTCTGTGGTTTTTTCATCCTTCCCTGCTTATCCCTTCCGACCCATTTTAAAATCGTTTCCTTAAAGCGTGAACCCTTTCGCGCTTTTTGGAGTTTTTTCCCCCCTTTTCCTCCAGTTTTAGTGTCTCTGCGCCCATTTTCCGGCACGCGCTGCCCGTCGTCGGGGTTCAGTGCCCGTGACCTTTTTTTTCAGTGTCCTTCTGCTGTTTTTGTCTTGATTCTTTCCCGTCCCAATTTGACAGTCATCGATCCAATTCCTCCCCCTTACAGTTCTTCTTGACATTCGGTTTTTTTGTCCCCATTGTTCTTTAACCGTCGTTCCATCGCTGATCGGGTGGAGTTTTGGGACCACCAGTCCAATTTCTGTCTTTTTGATCCCCATTTCCCTCACGTCAACATGAGAGTTTGGTATGTACAAAATCTTTTGCCGTCTTTTTTTCTACCCCCTCTTGCCCTTGGCGTTTTTCCCTCCTTTGAGAACGCTGATGATTGTCAGGTAATTCCTTCCCAGGTTATCCCGGGCCCTCTTTTTCTATGAGTCTCTCATCTTCCAGGGCCTTGAGAAAGGTGTTTTCCACCCGTAAGTTTCGTCTGTTGTCAAACACGTTTTCCCCTGTTTTTAGTCACCATTTAAGTTTCTCTCACGGTCGGGGTTGGATTTCTTTTTGCTATGTTTACTTTTCGGTTCCTTGCTTGTTTGAACTTTGACCGGCCTACTTCCTATATCTTTTTCCTCCTCCTGTTGTTGTTTTGATTTTTTCTCCCTCACGTTATTTTCTTCCTGGCTACCCGATGACACCTGGAGCCCCCCCCATCCTTTACCCCAGACAGTACCACCTAGATCCACCCCCGACCAGTAGCTTCCAACATTTTCCCCTCTTTTTTTTTCTTCTCCCGTTGCCACCCCTTTTCCTCCTTTCGGTCTGACGTTTTTTCAACCTTCCAACACCTGGCCCTGTCCCCCCCCCTTACGTTTTTCCCCGTCTCAAAAACCATTTGGGCTTTCCCCTTTACTTTCTCAATGTCCTCCTTCCCCCTTCTTCAGCGCTTACCCGACTTTTGTGCCGCTGCTCCTAGGGAGATGAACACTTTCCCCTCCCCGATTAGTCCGCCCTCTCCCCGTTTTTGGGCTTTCTTGACGTTTTTCACTTTTTTTTCCGTCCGTTTTTTTCAGTCCCAGTTTAGGGCGCCACCCCCGCCTCCTTCAGTGTGGGGGACCGTGGTCCCGTCTTCAATTTTTTAAAAATCCGGGGACTTTGTCAAGTTCGAGGGACCCCCTTCCTAGTTCGTTGGATCTCATTAAGGACGTAAAGTTATAGAGAGCCTTGTGAAGTCCCCCCCAACTTTTTCCTCCCTCCACAAATCTCACTTTATGAATCCATACTGGAAGCGTCAGGACCTTTTTTTTTTTCTCAGCCCCTTTTCTTTTCTTCTCCCCCCGCTCGAGGAGTCGAAGAATGCCCCTCTTTGCTTTTTCTGAGGATTCCTCGAAACTTTTTTTTTCTTTTGCCTCCTTTCCTTTTCTCCTTTTTTACCTGAACATTTTCATTCCCTGATGAATAACATCTTCAACCGGCTGTTTTCCTTCCCACCCATTTTGTTTTCAGTTTCGTGCCATCTCTCTCTTTAAACAGGCGGATTCTTTCTTCGGAAAATTCCTTTAGTTTCACGTCTGTGACTGCTCCTTCTTCTGGCACTTTTTCCCTTCTTGAGTTCAATGCTCCTCCGGAGATCCCCCCCCCCACCTTTTTTTTGTTTTTCTAAACCACCAGATTTTTCACATACCGGTGCCCCCCTCCATAACGGCTCTCAATGTCAGACAGACCGTCCATGATTTTTTGCGGATTCCTTTCTCCCCCTCCTCCCCCCCCCGTTGGCTTTTTTCCCAACCCATTTTTTTAATTTAATGGGTACGATTAGGGGTTACTTCCCTTTATCTCTCATTTTTCTTTCGCCGCCGCTTTCCTTCCATTTCCATACATCTTCTTTTTTTTTCAGTCCTTCCTTCAAGATTCCTTTCCTGTTTTCGCCACTTTTCTGTTCTTTTTTTACGCGCACCCTCCCCCTTTCAACTTCGCTATAAACCTTTCATTTTTCCTTCGCTTCCCCTTTTGGTGGGTTGGCCCTCCTTTAATGCCGCCCGAAAGCTTTTTTCACTTGCTGCTTGCCTTTTTAGTTGTGTCGAACCCTTTTCTGGGTCCATTTTTTCCGGCAGTGCCAACCTTCCTTCCCCCTGCTCTTATTTTTTTTCCCGGCGTCTGTCGAGTACTTCACCCCCCCCCCCTTTCCGGTCTCCCCCTACCTCCTGCCCCTTTCTGTTTTCCCCGCCCCCCAACAGGACGGCTTCTTTTGGCTCTTCAGACCGTCATTTCCTTTTTCTCGTCATGTCCGCAATCAACTTACTGGAAAGGGGGAAGGTCTCCCCAGGCTGAGCCTCGCATTTCCCCCTCACCCCTCCTCTTCTCTTTTTTCTTTGATAATCTGCATGGTCGCTTGTCTTTCTTTTCCTCCTCCTCCTTGAGGGGGGTCGGAGATCCCTTTCGTAGTTTTTATGTGTTGATTTCTCCTCTGTCCCCCCTGTTTATCCTGGGGGCCTCCCCCTTTTTCCAGGTGGCGGAGAGTTGCCCCCCGGCATTCTTCTTTCCGCGGCGTAGCTCTCTTTTGACCCCCCTCCGTATTTATTCTGTTTTTTTTCTTTAGACGGTCTGTCGATGTTTTTTGTTCTTCTTTTAACCCTTTTCCCTTTTTCTCTTGAGCTTTTTCGTAGTGACTCCTCCTTCTTTTTTTCCCCCCCAGTCTCCATCTTGTGAAACTTGATCCGTTCCTATTGAGGGGGCTGAGTTGGTCCTTTCCCCCCCCTTTTGATTCCTTGGGTCTTTCCCCCCCCCCCCTTTCCGCACCTCCATTGAGATTTTTTTGTTTATTAGGGGCGGGTCGACCTTAGGGCATTCTGACCCCTCTGGGTTCGTCCCTATTCCCGTGCCGTTCGATTTCTCCGTTTCTTTTCGTTTGCGGGGTGGCCGAACAGACGGCTTTTGCGTCTTTTCTCCCAGGAACTTTCTTTCCCCTAGGATGTTCCGATCATACTCCCTTTGTAATCCTTCGGCGACCTCTCTTCTTCGGCAGTAAACCTTTTGCCATTCCTTTGTTCCCTTTCCTATTTCTTGGTTTGCTGCAGTGTGATGGAGCGAGTCTGAACCTTTTAGGGGGGTTTTCCCCCCGTGGTTTTTTTGGTTTGGGGCTTTTTTCCCCCCTTTGTTTTGCGTGGTTCTTGGTGGGCCAATTGGAAAAACTTTTGTTGAGACTAACCCCCCCATCAAATCTCCTTTTTAATCTCTTTCCCTCAACCAACCACCTGCCGCTGTCCGTCATCCTTCTTCAGCTTTTTTTTTTTCTGCAGAATTTGTCCTGCCCGGTGGCCTCTTAGGTTGTGCGGCACCGAAACACCACTGCAGACCGATGGTTTTCTTTAGGCCCAGATTTCTTCTTCTTCCCTGCACTTTCCCCCTTTTCCTTTAAAGGTCGTTGCGGCTCCCGTGAGAGGATCCCTCGGGGCTTTCTTTTTACGCCTCTTCGTTGGGTCTCGGTTTTCATCTTCAGCACATTGGCCCGGGCCCAAGCGGCCCCCTGTTCCCGGGATTTCTCCCTTTCCCGTTTTTTTCCTTTTTCGCTCTTTTTTTCATGTTGACCAGTTTGTTTCGCCACTTTGCCTTCTTCTACCTCACCTCCGCTTCGCTAAATGGTCTTTGCCCAGAGATCCCTTTCTTAACCTTTTTGACTTCCCCCGTTGGTTAGTCCCCTTCCCAATAGATGATCTTTGGTTTGGCGACCGCTTCTCCATCTTAGAACGGCACTTCTGACCTCACTGCGCCTCCCCCTTAGAGTGTCGTAAGACACTTCCTTGCCTTCCTGCAATCCCCTTTTGATTCCCCTCCCCTGCGCGTTTTTTTTTTTCGGCGTTATCTCAGCTGATGCGGCCGTCATTGGCTTTTTCCAACTTTCTTTTAAGACGTTTTCCTTGCTTCATTTCCTTTCCAGGTGTAGTTCCTCACGTCAAGCCCTGTTTCGTAGATCCCGTTGTCCCTTTTTCTTTGGACCCCCTTACGTGTCGCTTTTTTTCTGGTTTACGTCCGTGTTGTAAGGCAAAAGGTTTTTTACCTATTTCTCTTTTAAAGTTTTCCGCTCTCATACGGATCTCTTCCTTCCTACTCCTTTGTTTTTTTTTTCTACGAGATCCCTTATCTTCTCCGTCTCCCCCTCCGAACCCCCCAAATTCTCTTTCCGTAAGTCAGAACAAACACATATTCCCCCTAATTCGTATTCCACCACTGCGGACTCCGATCACGTTCAAAAAGCGCTACTCGGCACGGGCTGCCCCCCCCTTTTTTTCCCAACTACCACCCTTTAACCATTTCCTTTTATCTATCCCTGACGGGTCTTAAAAACCTCCCCTTTTTTTCCTTCTATACCCTTTTTTTGCCATGTCCCTCTTTTTCCCTTCTCAGAAGTTTTACAAGGTGTGGTCCGAGACACCGTCACCCCTTTTTGATTTTTTAAATACGCAACGCCGGTGGGGCCTTACTTTATTTCAGCCCCCGTTTTGATTGTCCTCGTCCCGCTTTTTCTGAAAAAAAACCCTTCAGATCTGGGCTTTTTCTCGGTTCCCCTTTTTCTCCCCTGCAAGAAGCTTTCGCCATTCTGCCCTTACGATTTATTTCCCTCCCCGGTCACCTGTTTCGATCTGAAACCCACAATGATAGTCTCAAACAAACCCCCGGGTCTTTTCATAAATCCCCCTCTTTAGAATGTTCCAATGGGAAGAACGATTCTTCGGAGATTCAAGTCCCCTCTGGAGTCCTGCCCATCCTGAGGAGCTGGCACTTGCCACAACAACCTTCCTTCCACCCTGAACTTGCCCCTCCATCTCCCGAAATGTACTCTTCACCAGGCTTTTCCCCCCAACCGGTTCTTTTTGTGCCCCCCAACGAGCGTCAGTCAAAGAGCTTCTTTCACCTTGTTTCCCCAAACTTGGCTTTTTCGTCCTTCGGATCGCAGAGGACTTTCGTGGCAACAGTTTTCCCCTTTTTATTATTTCCACCTTTTTTTTTAGGCCACATTGATCTTTTTTGGGGTTTTTCTTTTTTCTACCCCAAAGATGCTTTTCCATAGACCCTTTTTTCCCTCCTCACCCTGAGGTCCTCTGAAACCCTCCCCTGGGAATTGAACTCTCCGCCTTCCCCCCCCCCTGAACCAAGTGTTACCTTCCTTCTCCCTTTCCTCCGATCTTCACGAGATTCTAGCGCTACGGTCTCCCCCTCCCTATGGACCCCCCCCCCCCTCCCCTATCTTCCTTTGAACGCTCGTTTCCTGCACCCTCCCCGCCAAATCTTCCGTAGGTTACTTTTCCCGCCCTCTTACAACCCCTTATCGGCCTGGTCGGTTCCTCGCCGAACCTTTTCTCTGTCTTCCTATGGTATGTTTTCTGCCCCCCACCCTGGCGGTTCCAGGCGGTTAGGGCACTTTTTTGACCTTTTCCCCTGCACTGCCCTTCAGTTTTCAGTTATTGGTGCTTTCCACGCCCTTTGCTGTCGCTTACACCCACCAAGTCCGGCTTTTTTTCTACCGACGTTTTTCGCTATTAAAACATTCCCCCCAGAAAGGCTTATCCCCCAATTATGCTTTTTGGCGATTTTCTTTCCCCCGAAACCCTTTCCCTCTCGACGTGTTGCGCCCTCCAGCTGTCTTTTACTGCTCGAACAATGGGCCGGTCCCCAAAGGATCTTTTCCCTTCCCCCCCTGTATCCCTCCTCCCCCCCTTCCCCCCCTTTTTTTCGGACAACACAAAAAAACCTAGCCAGCTTTCTGCTATGGATTTCTTTTTTTTTTCCATCCCTACTTTTTTTTGGTGTTTAGCTCTTATTCCGTCTGTTTTGTATTTTCGGGTAGGGCGCGGTACCCCGCTGCGAATCGCCTATCCGGTCCTCCCTTTTTTTTTGAGCTTTTTCCTTACTCAATACAGACCGCCGCCAGGAGTAGTTTTCCATTTCCACGGATCGCCCCCAGCATGAGTGGTGAGCTCTCCTTTTATGTTTATCCTCTTTTCGTATCCCAGATCCCGTTCTTTTTTTTTTAGGTTCCCTTCTTTTCTTTCGTAATCTGGGGGGGGGGTTGCGCAGGGGGCGTTTTCTTCCCCCCCCCCCCTGAAATGATCGTAATTTTATTGGCTTCCTTTTTTTTTTCTGCGTTAACTTACCCAGAAGGGTCGCCATACAACGGCCTTTCTTTCTGCAGACACGAAGGTTTCTTCTGGGATTTCTTTTCTCCCTATGACGAGCCCCCCTTTGGTTTTTGCAGCCCCCTGACCCTGGGGCATGATATTGATAGAGTCCGGTGTTGTTTGCGGGTGTTCTTTTCCCGAACCTCCTTGCCGAGTTTTTCTTTTTTCTTGCATGCTTAATGTTTGCCGCCCCTTCTTCGATGCGATCCTCCTTCGTGGTTTTCCTTTCTTTTTCGAACCCTCCAGTTAGGTTTCCCATGATCTTCCCTTCCATGATGAATCCCCCCGATTTTGGGAGGTTCGAGTTTGTTTTTCTGAGTTCCCCTTTCCCTTTGTTGTGTTTTCCTCAGGAGTTGAGTTTTTAGGAGTGGGGCACCGATTGGAACCTCATTATTTTTTCCCCAGCCCCCCCCCTTTCTTAATATCTTCCCCCTTCCTTGTTGTCACCACCAAAAAGTGCCCCCGAATAGTCGCTGCGATTTTTTGATTGTTTGCAGGTTTTTTTCTCAGGTTTTTTTCTTTCCGGTGAAACTGCCCTGGTCGCGAGTTGGAGTAGGCCCCTCAACTTTTTCTCTTGACCGCTTTTTTTGTTTTGGCCCCTTTCCGGCCGTTGAAACTGTTTCAATTTCGATGCGGTCCCCTCCCCCAAAGTCCCCCTCGTTCCCCTTAAGCCTTTTCACCCCCTTTTTTTAGTCTTTAGACTTCTGGTTCGGGCGGCTTTAGCCGCCCCGCTTCTTCTTTTGTTCACTGATCGGTTTGGACCATTGTTGCATCCGGCAAATGCCGGAGTTTTTTTTTTTATTCAGCCTTTTTGGGCTATCTTGGAAGTTGCGTCCAGAGGTCTTCGCTTGACCCTTTTGCTTTTAATCTCACCCCCATTCACTTTCGTAAGGGGCTCAATTTTTTTGCCATCGGCTTGTCTTAAATTTTTTTTTTCCCTAGTCCCCCTGTTTTCAAAACCCTCCCCCCATAGTGTTTTTTTTTTGGTTGCGCCCGAAGCGTACGTCCCAGCTTTTCCCACTTTTCTCCAACAACCGCACCCTACTTTCCGCCCCACCTCCGAGGTGTTGGGTTGACACCACCTCATTTCCCCTCTTTTTGGCAATACCCTTTGCCTTCTGCGTTAGTTTTATCGTTGCGGATTAAGAGCATATGAGTTCACTCTTTGGCGGTCCCTTCCCCCCCAAGGAGCTGTTGAAGACGTTTGCGAGATCATGTTGTTCCCTTCCTCTCAGGTTTCTTGGCCCTCTCTCCTTTTTCCTAGTAGCGCTTGTTAAACGTGCCTCCCTGGCCGAGGTTTCCGGTTCGGGAGCCTGCTTTTTGAGGTTCCGGGGTTGTCTGCGGGTGACAACTTTTTCTAGCTTTTTTGATCCAACTTGATCAAGCGGTTTTAGTGATACGGATATATCCCTTCTTTTCCTCCTAAGAGTTTTTCGGAGAGCCTTATGTTTCCCCCGCTGAGTCTCGTAACACGTTTCTAATTCTCTGAAAGTTTCCCGAAGTCCCAACACATCCCCAATCACCCTTCCTACCATTAGGTGCACCCCCCATATGGTATCCGAGATTTTCTTACATTTTTTCCCCCCCTGATTACTCGAATGATGTCCCACTCAACCTTTTTCGAGGCACGTCGTTGATTACACCTCCCGGCTTTTTAAAGACTTTGGTAACCCCCTTTCCCGGACCAATTGGAAATTCCCTCATGACGCTTCTCCGCCCCTAATTCGCCCCCCTCGTTGCAAAGGAAATTTTTTTCCATTGAACTTTTTTTATCGGCAAATTCTTTTGGGTATTTTTCTTTTTACTATCCCCCCTCGCAGGGTTCTTTTTTTACCGGCATTTTCCTCAAAATTTCAGAGTTTATTTCGTTTTAAAGTTTGGGCGACACCCCCCACAATCTTGTTCGAGGTCCCTCTGGAGCCTCACTTTCCCCCTTGAGGGAACGACTCCGCTTGCAAGAACCATGATCACGCGCTTCCTTTTCGATGAAGCCCCCTGCAAAACTTTCTTATGCGTCTTATGGACCCGTAACGCAATGTGTCATCCCAACGGTCGTTCTGACCTTTACAGCTGGCCCTCTCTTTGAAGGATTTCCAATGGGGGAATAGATAATCCTCCTTAAGACTCCTTAGAGGATCCTCCGACCCCCTAAAGAATGCGTTCGTTATGTTGTGTTTGCCTACTTGAGCACACTTTCTTTTCCAAAGGCCGATTTACCCTTTTCGCATTTCCCCCTAATAAAACTCTCCCCTCTTATTTATTTCCCCCCAACAGCTTTTATATTAGTGCCCCCCTCCCCCCTCGACGACGGCATTCCTTCTGCTTCGGTTTGCCCTTCTCAACCCAGGGGATTTCCCGTTCTTTTTCTCTGCGCGCAGCGGCAGAGTGTGCCATTTCTGTTTTGAGCTCCCCTTTTTCCGCCGGAGACTGCGGGGCTTGTTTTTGGAAACCCAGCTTTTTTCAAAGAAGACCCCCTCCCTGCAAAGCACGTTCTTCCCAACATGGTAACTCGAATCCCCCACCCTCCCCTGGGCCTGCAATGTTCCCATTTCTTAAACCCCCTTGGCCCAATTTCGTTTTTCATCATGGCCGCCCCTTTTTCTCAATGCCTTTTTTCCCTCCATGATACGGTCTCCCTCCTCTTTTACAACCCCCCTTTCTCTCTTTTCTTCTTAAAGACTTCACTCCCGTTCCTGGCAACCGCCTTCCTTCCGGCCTATGTTTTCTTTCTTCCCAAAAAGCACCCCCCCGGGACTGAGTCCAAATACTCTCTAGGTCGTCTCCTCCCCTGGGGGAGCGTCTCGAAACTACTTTCTATGGCCCCCCCCTTTTTTCACACTTTTTCTGTCGTTTGAATTGGCCTTCCGGGTTTCTTTTTTGCAAAGCTTTTTTTTCCCCCGGAAGCCTGCCCACTTCAGCCCACAATTTTGCCCGATCCCTTTTCTTTCAAAAACGCTTTTGCGCTTTTCCTCCAACCCCCCTTCGGTACTCCTGCGGCTAGATCTGGGATAAAGTCACGGCCCCCCATTTTTTCAAAGAAAGGCTTCCACCTCTGAGTTTCGTGCTGTCCTTTTGGAAAGTAGCCTAACGCCGCGTCCGCCAGCCTTTTTTTTTTCTTTGAGTCTGCATTTCCCCCCCCGTTTTCCCAATGGCCTTTTTTGGGTCCCTTCTTTGCCGTTCTTCCTCCTTATCCGCGGTCAACAGACTATGGGACTTCGCAGTCACCCAATTACGCCAGTCATTGTTTTTTCTCTCTCTCTTTTCCCTCCTCTTTGTTTGAGACTGCTTGGCGTGTCTTTTTTTTTCTCCTTGGCCGTCATAGTCGGTGATTCGCGGATCCGCTGCGACTCCTCCTCACACGTTTGGTCTACCCTGCCCCTTTGGAGCGTTTGAAATTTCCAGCTCCAACAGTTTTTCCGCT
>Ga0179591_1270156_pt1 | contig 10265 bp, 7 predicted proteins | sample CZOMad2_1_08_16f_FD_182891 | JGI IMG/M metagenome (GOLD analysis project Ga0179591, IMG submission 182891) | Vadose zone soil fungal communities from Angelo Coast Range Reserve, California, USA - CZOMad2_1_08_16fungal (PacBio error correction) | ecosystem: Environmental > Terrestrial > Soil >... | reverse complement strand
CTCCCCACCCTCCCTTCCGCCCAGTGTTTCCTGAAGCCTTTCTCCGAGTTTTGAGAGATTTCTTCGCTCGAACACGCTCTTTTCCGACTCTGCTTTCTCCACCCCCAATCAGTTGAAAGGTTTTCTTCTGTTTATGCTCACGCGGAAGGAGACTTCAGTCTTCCTACTACCTTTACTCGCAAACATCAGCACCTTTTCCACTCCCGTCCTTACGATCTTCGCATTTTAGATATACCCCTGATAACAGAGATGAACTCCGCAGGCTGTGATGGAATGCGTCCCCTTCGAGATGGTCAGGCCATGATTTCTTGGGGCGATCGAGGAGTATAAATCATCGCCTTTCTAATCCCCTATTCTCCCGACTGATTGACCTCCTGTTTTCTCTTTCTTCAACTCCCCCTCCCCTTTTATCCCCGTATTGATTGCGCCCATATGACCTTCCCAGATAGACAACTTTTGCCCTACTTTCCCCAAAGCTTCTCTTCCCTTTTACTTTACCCAGGAATTGTGATGCAAGAAAGAATAAGTGATTCCCTTCCTTTCTCTACATTGTGTTTTCCCTTTTTCCCTCTTTGCGCCCCCCGATTTCACTTAGAAAGAACATGGGTCGTCCCCTCTGTCTTCCCCCCCCTGGTGGCAGAGCGCGTTTTAAAATCCTTGCTTTTTCGATGCGGTAATTACCTTGAAAAACATTATTAAAGACCAACCGTCCCACACTTTTCTCCTCCCCGTTTTCGACAGTCCAAATCTCAGTTGCTCTCTTTCTTTCCGCTGCTTAGGTTTTTTTTTCCTAGATGCGTTGCCCGAAGGCATGTAGGTATGATTACCGAAACCCGTTCACATTCCCTCCTTTCTAATAATGCGTCGAGAAGCCATTTTGAAGCGATCGAGTCTGAGTACTGGCGTTCCTTCTTAAACCCTCTCCGGTGCGGCTATTATAAGCGGATTCTCAGACCCCTCAGCATCCTATCTCCCCCTCTTCCAGTTTTCCTACAAGATTTATTGGTTCTCTCTTTGTCGAGATATTTTCCTTTGCGTATTGAATTCTTAATCCGAAGGAGCGTACTCGACATTGAAGAATTGTGGTAAACCCTCGATTTGTCCTCCTCAAAGAATCTTTTCCCTTCATTAATCCAGCGACCTTTCCCCTCCTCTTTCTCCATTCTGGACTTTTCTGGTTGAACCTTCATCTACTTTACAAGAGAGATAGGCCCCGACCCGTCGCTGCTTGTACCGACATCCGTGTCGACTCCTCATCAGATAGCCCAATTCAGCATCGTTTCCTGCTGGCCCCCCCCTCGGGCTTACGTCACAAAGGGACGACCCGTAGAAGGAATCCTTTTTCAGGCTGCGCGTGTTTCTTAATTAGCCCGTTACCCGTGGAAGTCGATTACTTCAGGCCCTGCTTTATGCTGAACGACCCTATCTCGCGCGCGCACTTCCTCTCCACTGTGAGCGGGTTTCTTCCCTCTCCCTTTGTTCCCAGAAGCACACTCTCCGATCGGCTCTTCCCGGCTTTTCGCTTCTTTCATGAAGGATGATTTTTTTTGTTTTGGTTGTAGATGCTGAGATTTCCTCCCTTACTTTTCCACCGGGACCCGACCCCTTTCCCCCTTGCTACTAGAACCTGGCTTCCCTGGTTCTCCGCCATATGCTGCAGTGCTCTTCCTTTTCCCTTCCGCTTTCCCCATCAATTGATCGTTTTTCTGTTCACCCCCTTTTTACGGTTGGTTTTGAGTTAATTTACAAGAGTTTTCGGTTTTTAATTCGCGGGCACCGCCGCTTTTTTCGGCAACACAAGTGAGACCCGCCAACAACCCCCCCCTCTTTCCTTGTGTAAGGAGATTCGTCGGAATTAGTTTCCCGGCTCTTTGCGGTTTCCCCTGTTGCTCGATTGAATCCCCCCCCTGTGCATCGAGGACGAGCGCTTAGGCCATTTTCCCCTGTGTACGCCGCTTCCTAACCCCACCCCACTGCAGACTTTAGGCCGTCGGGCGCCAGGGGTCCGTCCACCAAGTACCCCCCCCCCCCGTCGGCCCCGGGGCTTAGGCGGCGCCCTCGTTGGACCATGGCGGGTTTTCCACCCCCCCCGCCGTTTCACTCATCCCCAACGGCCCTCCCACCGGGCGGTAAACCCACCTCTCGATCCGCGGCCTCGCCCAACCACACGTCCCCGTTCCTGCTTCCTCTTAGACTCTGGTTTTCGAGGCCGTAGGAGCGTCCGTGGGCGCGGGGGCCGCCCCCCACTGTAACATGGATCTTCGCTCCGGATGTTGGGTCCCCCTCTAAGGTTCGGCTTGGTGCCAGCCGTCTGGAAGAGTTGATATAGGCTGTGGGTGCTGGCTCTGGGGGGAATAGTTCAATAGTTAAGGAAGACCTTTCCATAAAGTTTTTTTTTGTATTTTCATTCATTCCAGGCTACTTCCCCGTTTTAGGATTGATATTGTCATTTATTTTGCTCTCTCTCCCCTCCGTGTTCCCTGATTTTCGTTGAGAATGCCGCACCTCTTTAATAGGAGGATGTTTCGGATGGATTCCTGATGGCCCTCTCTGATGTATCTTGCCCTAAGACTTGTGTGAGATTCTTTTCCGGGGCTTTCCCATTCGTGTAGATCCGTCGGAGATTTGATTTAGATTTTCAATTTGAACCCCCCATCCTTCTGTTTTTTTTCCTGCATTTATACCGTCGGCTATTCCGTCCTTCGGCCGGTGTTCTAGAAGGAGGAGCCTTTCACCGTCCCTTTTTTCTTAGGGGAGGTCCCCCTGATAAACCGATTCCCCTCATCGTACCTCTGTTTCACATCCCGCCCAGGCTCTCGCTTCCTGAATCTATGATTTTATGCCTAGCTTTCTTTTGCTTTCCTTTGATGCAACGTAATGACGTAAATGACCAATCTTTCCGTAGCCCCTTTTTCTCTTTTTCCATTTTTGGTCTTGCCTGTCCGATTGGTCCCTAGTTTCAGAGCGATCTTTTCGTCGATGCCTTTCTTAATCCCTAACGCTTAAAGGAGACACTAGCAGTAGTCATTAAGTTGTGCCAATCAGCCTTTTTCCCTGTTTCTTCCCTCCCGATGTCGCAAACCGGTCTTCCCCCCCCTGTATGAGCTTTCTTTTTCCCAGTCCTTCCTTTTCCTCCCCCTGCTGCCGAAGCTAGATGGAGATGATCTCTCTTTGTCCCCTCCTTCTTTTTTGATGGGTCTCGGAAAATTAACGTCATCAGGCTGGTTCAGACCTAGAAGCTTTTTAGGGTCGCCGTTCCCTTCTCAGTTCCCGCGGCCGTTTTTTCCTCCCTTTCCTCCGCTGCAGCTGCTCGCGTCTTTGAGCAGTTTCGGAACTGAAATTCTTACTTTGATCAGCCCTTCTTCAGTTCCCATCCTAGCCCCCTATCCACTACCGCGTCCTTCCGTGCAGAAGCTCTACGAATTGATGTCGCGTCTCCCATGACCAGGAAATCTCTTCATTCCTCTCCGCCTTTGTTTTTTTATCTTTAGCTTCCCTTGTCCTTGTCGAGACTGATAAATAATTTAATCTTCTTTCAAACTTCCTTCTCTCCCCTCCGGCTTTGAGGGTGTCGGCGACTCCCGCGCGATTTTGGTCCCTTCCTATGCTAGCAAATCTATTCAAAGGACGCCGCCGGCTTTTTTTCCCGAGCGTCTCTCTTTCCCCCTGAGGCGGCAGGGTGCCTGAATTCGCGGCTTCGATAGTCCCTTCTCGACCCCCCGACTTTTTTTTTTCCGAGGGTTAGCTTTTTTCATGCCCTGATTGAACGCGTGATTTAGACGCCTCCCCCCTTTTTTCCCGCCTTTGTGCTGATGACTCATGTTGAGATTTGTCAGCTTTTCTCGGGCCGTTTTTCTCTCCTTCGGACCCTAATCCTCGGCTTCTTGATATCTTTGAAATTCGGATCTCTTGAATGACCCTTGACCTCTTCGATGATTCTGATAGTAGGGTTATTCCCATTGTTTGGCAGCTTCTTCCGAGTTTCTCCCCCTTCTCCCGCTCTCGCCGCCTCGCCCGGATTCCCCCACCCGGGCTGACGTTAGTTTTTAGCCATGGGCGGGACGGTTTGTCTTTTCGGGCCGGTCTTCTTTTTCACCCAGACAGGATCGGAGATCTGACCTTCGCGCTCTTGCATTTCCCTCTTTTCCTCCGCTTTTTCCGCGTATTAAGGCGTTCCTCGAGAGTTGTTTTTCCCCTCTATTTGATGTCCCAAGAGATTTCTTCTTCTCCGAAGCCGTCTCCTCCTTCAGACGTTCATCCAAGCTCTCTTTTCTCTTCCTGAACAGCGGCCATTGCGGCCTTTTCCTCTTTTTTTCGAGGTTTGCGGATATGGATCGTCCCACATTCTGATTCTCCAACTAGGGGTACCGTGTTCACCCGAGTGAGAACCATACTTTACGGTGAAGTGTCTAGTTTTACTCTCGCGGTCATCTCGTAAAGCCTTTAACAGACCCGCTTTTTTGGCTTTTCAACACCGCCTTCTTTTCCCCACTGTCGTGGAGAATATACATATCCTCCGGCAGAATTTCCCAGGCTATTTATTCAGTTACGACCCTACTTACTTGTGATTACGCCGGTTCCAAGATTTGAACCCCCTCACTGCCCCTTGTATTTTTCCTTTACCCGCATAGATAGTCAATTCTGCCTCCCCCCTCTTTATGTTTTTATCCACACCCCCTTCGGATGAAAATGATGAATGACTGCTCCTTACTAATTTCAACCGATAGACTTCCGGATCCCCTTTGTCCAATCCCCCCTGGAGTCTTTGTTTTTTTTCCCTTTCCATTATTCTTTCTGGTGTGGGAGTCTGTTTTCAGGCTGCTCGCGGCACCTTACTCCCTAGTTGTTGCCCCCTCTTCTTTTCCTCTACAGCCATGTCCATGAAAAGTGGGTCGAGACAGCTTCCACTATCTCCCCCTCTTGAGGTGATCGTCCGGTGTTGACCAGTGTTTTTTTTGGGCCCAAATTGTGCGAAACCCTGGCGATCCCCTTCTCAGAGCTCAGGTGTCGCGCTTTTTTTTTTTTAGGATCTTCATCTTCCTCCTGATTCACTTAGAATTGCAGATCACCTTCCCCGCGCTGCCGTCTGAGATCTTGTTTTCTTTCCACACTCTTCGCTTCACCACCAGCTACTTTAAGTGTTTCTGGGTGAGGCGCGCTTTTCCTTTATCGCTTAGTAATCAGCCCAATTGAAGTTCATCGAGCAGTCCGATGGTAGATTACTAATTAACTCTTTAGATCTAGAAACCTTATTTATTCGAGAAGGGTTTGTCCGATGGTGACTTATCCCTCCCCCGCTCTTCTCCCCGCCGGAGGGAATGATGGTTTTTACTTTATGAGATATTGTTCTCCCCCGGGTATCCTGCGTTTAGTACTGGTTCCTCTCTTCCCGTGATTCTTGCGCCGTTTTAAAATTTAAACTTCTCGAGCTTTCATGCTCGTCCTCCTGACTTGGGATGGATTAATGCCGATATCTTCTGTACGCAAAGCATGCAACCATCCTACGAATTTCCTCCTGACTCCTTGTTTAAGGAATTAGTTAGTTTTTTTTATCATTATCGCGTTCAGTTCCGCCCCTCCACGTTCCTCTTCCTGAAAGTATTCGAAGGGTTTCTCGCTTTCTTAGTGAGATATCATTGCCCCGTTCTCATGCTAGCACCGGCCTTTTTACTAAGAATTTCTCTCGCCATGTAGCCGACAATTTCCGGGCACCCGTTTTTTGTCTCTTCGTGGCTCGTCTAAAGGGACGGTCTTTGAATTCTCGGACGGCAGTCCCCCTCTCACCGCCGAGCTGTAACCCCTCTCTCGTTCAGTTGGCTCTCCCCCACGAGATAAGGACTTTCTCTCTTCAACGCCGCCAGTGAGAGGGTCTATTACCCCTTTCTTTTGGCACCTTTTTTCCTCTAGACCTCCCCTTTCGCCCTACTGATAAACCGGCCGTCGACGCGGCCCCCCCCTCCGCCCGAAAGATTCTGTTAAGACATCAGCGTATCGACTTTCCTGAAGTGCGTTCCCTCCTCTTTCCCTTTGGAACTTCAGGGATAAAGAACACGTCTCTTTAGTTCTTGAGAGTACTTTAAGCACCTCCGGATTTCAAAGTCTTTCCGAGGGACATTGACCGCTTTTTTTTGACTCGACTAGCAGTCACCGTGTCAGCGCCATTACGTGGTCCTAGCGCTTACCCCACGCAGGAGGAGGTTCGCTGTTCCGTACTGCTTCCCGATGATTCTTAGACCCTGTTTAAGTCTTTCCCCCATCACTCTTATGTGATCCGGCGCCCGCTTCCTTTTTTCCGTCTTGTCCCCACACCGTTATTTTGTTTGATCGAGTCGTTTCGCCTGGGATATCCTTCCCTTTTTTGCTTTTACAGCTCGTTTCTAGGAGTATTACCGTGATGTGGGATCGGAGCATGTCGGCATAGGGGGAAGCTTCCTTCAGTTGAAGGCATTTGTCCTTCCCCTTTCTCCGTCCTGTCTTGAGAGTGTTGAGAATGATTTTTTCTTTCAATTTCCGCGCATACAGCCTTTTCTGTACTATGACCTCCAGGGCATTTTAGTGCTTCCCCATAGGAGGTTCCCGGAGTGGTCGGAAATGTCCAATGCGTCTCGTCTCAGACCCAGAGATAGTGGTCAGGAGAGGTGACCTTCCGCGCCCCTCCCTAGCTTCCTTAAGAAGCCCTCCTCAGAGAGTCGCGCCGTCTCGAATGTCTTAGGAGAGTCTTGATTTTGAGGCTGAGAGTTTAACAAACCTTTTTCTACCTCCCATTTTCCACTAATATGAAAAACATGGTGATTTCCGATCACCTATATTTATCTCCAAGTTTTGTGAGAGAGCTGCTCGAAGGTGGTAGGTTCGTGGTCCTGTGTTTCCCGTTCCCTCACTTTTGAAGCTTTTTCATTCCTTTCCTAACGTACTTCCACTAAAGACTGAAGATCAGTTGTCCCCCTTGATCCCATTCGACCCCCCCCCCCCCCCCCCCCCCCCCCCCCCCCCCCTCTTCTTTTTTTTTTTTTTCCTGTTCCCTTCCGCTCGTCGGCGCGGTGTTTGCTCACTAATAAAAGGCATTTCTCCCGCGCCTCTGATTTTTTTGGTCCGAACCCTCCCGCGCGTAACTTTCTGTGGAAAAGATTGGTCACGACGATCTGATCCTCTCTCATTCACGGGCCCGGAGACTTGGAGCCGCGGATCCAGTCATTGGTTCATCCGTCGCCGCGGTCCCAGTCAGTTCTTGCACGTCTTCCCAGACGAGTTTTTTTCCAGACTCAGCCGAATAGAAAGCGGTACCAGCCGACCGCCCCCCAATTCTTTTCCCTTCACCCTCATCCCCACCCGATCTGTTCCTCGCGATAGTTCTATCTCACAAGTCTCACGTTCCCCCCAGAATTCAACCGGCGGATTTCTTTAAGTTTCCTCTGCCGTGGTGTCTTCCCCACGACGTCTGATTTGGGGATCATTCAGGAGCTCTCCCTCCGATCTTTTTCCGATGATTGCTTTTCCTACGGGTTTTTCCCTCCTTCCCGTCTTCCCCTTTCCTGAACCCCTTTCCTCGATGCGTTAGAGTCTTGCCCCTTCACGAGGAAGACCGAACTTCCCCCTGCTGTGCTCCCGTTCGTTGATTTACACTGCTTTCGTGTTCCGCCGTACGAATCCCCGGCGTGGCAGTGACATTTGAGTCAGTTTGCCGATTTTTGGGGATTGAAACTTCGATTGCTGCGCTCTTTATCTCAGTCTCTCTTCCGTCGGCGATCGTTCTTTGGTATCCCGAGCTTGAGCCACGGTCGGTTCGCTGCCCGGTCAGCGAAGTTGCCACCCACCAAGCTTGCAAGAAACCGTTCAGTTGATCAGTCTCGTGCTCTAGCTGGTCCCCTGTATCCGGTGGTTGCCTTCTGAGCTGATTAGGTTCGAGCTGCCTTTGCCCTACCTTCTTTTCATAGAATTTCAAAACCTCGGAACCGTTTTTTCCTCTTCTGGCTCTCCTGACAATTTGTGCACGGCGTTTCCCCCTGAGTCGCCAGTCATTACCTGGCCCCTCGCCATGCTTTTTTCCCGCCCTCCGTTTGCGGTCTCGGCCTTACCATAAGCCGCCTTCGACCGATGAACCCCTTTCTCCCTGCTACTCTTTTTGGTCTGTTCCTCTCTCATGAAGTTTTTCTGCCGTCGAAGGTATTACGTATGGAGTGTATGCTTCTTTCTTCTCCGTGGCTATTATCTTCCAAAGCCTACCATGACTCTCCTAGTCATTTTTCATCCCTCCTCCGCCGCGCTTCTTGAAGATGCTGTCGTCTTTGCACGGTGAACTTCCTCCCCCTCTATAGTGCAAAGGCCGAACCTTCTCCTGAAGAACCCTTTTTTCGCCTGGGGTTGGTTCTTCCAAGATCCAGTCCCGTCATGACTATACATCCTGTCCCTATGCCCCAGTTCTTTCTCTTTGGCCTCTGGAGTCCGGCGACGTGCCGCTGCTGCTTTTTTGTTCATTAGTACGGTAGATTTCGATTAGAGTAGGTAAGGCAATGTTTCTGACCTCCGCAGATCCTCTCATTGCGCCATCCTCTCCCCCCCTTTCGCGAGGGTTCTACTCTACCTTGCTTTTCCCAATCATCCTTATTCTGCCGCGACGGTCCTGGTGATTACGGTTTTGAAGTTTCGTGGAGTGTCTTGCTTCCTCTGTAGACACTTGAGATGGCCTCTTCTTACGATTTTCAGAATTTTTTTGCTCCCCCGTTTAAAAGTTTCGAAAAGACGGGCCGCGTTCGATCACCTATTGCTTTTCCTTTGGCTGCGCGGGTCCCCCCGTGAATGTCTTGTATGTTTGTGTCCCTTGAATTCCCCTCATCTTTTCAAATTCCTTATAACTTTAAGCCGGCTCCGCTCCTTCACTTCGTTCCCACTTTCGAATTCCACACAGGCCAAAACCTATCTAAGTGAACTCAAGGTCTCTCCTTTTTTCTTTTCAGGAGTTAGCCGTCCTTAGGAGCATTCTTTTCCCTCCGATTTTTTTAGATTTTTTTCCTCCTTTATCTACGCGGAAGAGAGCTAGCGAGAAGAACCTGGTCGGCGCTCTTACTCCCCGAGCTCTGTGGGTCGTCGCGTGTGTCCGCTGGAGTACCTGCGTGGCCACTCGTTGCCAATTTTGAGGTTTCGCTGGGCGCGAAGGGTGTGGAAGGCGGTCCCCAATCGTGCATGTTGACAGCGATCAAGAATTCTACTTCTCATACATGAATTTGAAAGGTCCTTCTGAGATCTTTCACCCCTTTTTAGCTAGTTTTCGAAGCGTGTTCCCCTCTCTGTGTTTGACTCCTCGCACCCTCGTCTTTCGCGGCTTTAGGCTGGCGGTATTTATGTCCCGTTCTTTTTTTTCTTCCCCCTTCCTTGCCTTCTGGGGTGGCTCTTTTGAAAAGAGGCGACTTTCCCGTGTCTCTCCGAGCTCTTGACCCTGATTCTTTGTTTGCAAACCTCGACCAGTCTTCCAGAATTTTTTCCTAGTATCTTGAAGGCTGATAAGAGGTTTGTTCCCCTTCCCTTCTCAGGCGTCGGCAGTGAAATAGCTTCAACCGTCCGCTTCCGGGAGCTGACCAATATCCAAAAACCTTAAATTATAGACCTTGCTTGACCTTCTTTCGGCCTTCCTAGAATTCTGAATTTAGGAGTATTTTTCGAAAGATAATTCTTTTTTGCCCACTCTATCCCGTAGAAGTGCCAAGGTTATCCCTCCATAGTTATCTTCCCTACCCCAGGTTCTCCCTCGCAAATAGTTTTTTTCAAGGTATCTGGCCTTCGCGCGTTAGTCCTCCTTTCCCGGGCCGATTGTCTTTTTACTGGAAGACCCATTTCTTCCAGTTCAATCATCTCGCCCTAGCGGCAGTTTTCATGCCTCTTGATACCTCCCCGTTTTACAACGCTCCCCTCGAAGCCGATTCTTCCTTTTTTACGACAGGAGCTTACCAACTGCCCCCCTTTGATCAGCCTTCTCGTTTCTCCTCAGCTCCCCTCTGCATGCCTCCCCTCTTGGTTCCACTTTTACGCTTTTCCTTCAACTGTCCCTAGAGACCTCGTTTTTAGTATCGTCGCCGGCCCTTTTTAGAGTCTCTTTCCTGGTCAGTTCATTTGCGAGCGCACTGCTAGCTCTCGTGCCTCCCCTTCCGGCGGCGGACAACCTGCTCTTTTCTTCCGTCCTTTGCATCGCTTGGTCCTTTACTCGCCCACTCCCTGACGTTTTGAGTTTCTTTTGATTTCCTACGACTTCGATTATCCGCTTCTCCTCTGCA
>Ga0179591_1294108_pt1 | contig 10266 bp, 11 predicted proteins | sample CZOMad2_1_08_16f_FD_182891 | JGI IMG/M metagenome (GOLD analysis project Ga0179591, IMG submission 182891) | Vadose zone soil fungal communities from Angelo Coast Range Reserve, California, USA - CZOMad2_1_08_16fungal (PacBio error correction) | ecosystem: Environmental > Terrestrial > Soil >... | reverse complement strand
TGTGTTGTTCCACAATTTGAGATAAAACAGCTTTTACATCCTCTTGGCACTCCCTAAACCCCCTCCCCTCTTCCTCTTTTTCCCTTCCCAATTTTTTGCGTCACGTCTTTTCCCTGTAAAACCAGTTATTTAAAAACCCGTTCACGTTTTCTCCCCCCTTCCGTGACACAACACCACCAGGCCTTGATGAGGCGTGACTGACGCTCCCCCCCTCCCAACAATGCTTTTTCCCCCCCCTTTTGCCCCCCCTGTTCGGTTCCAAGTAAGATGGCCTTGCCCGCCCCTTTTGCCCCCCCCCTCCCCCCCACGTTCGGAGGAATGTTGACCCCGCTTCGTTTGGTAATTGACTCCCTTTTTTTTTTTTTAATGGTTTTTTTTTTTTGTTAAACCAACCTAGACAAGGTGAAGGACACCGACAGACCTTTTTTACCTGGGAAGTCCTGTAAGGTTTGGAGAGTTAGTCTTTTTCCAACTGACTATTGTAAGCCCTTTCTTCACCCCTCTTTCCACAAATCTTTTCCTAGTGAACAGGTTTTCTTGTTTTTTTTTGTTATATGCATCCCCCCATCCCTTTTAGTTTTACTCCCCCGGGCGTTTGAAAGCTTTGTTTCTTCTTCAACCTTGCATGTTTTTTTCCCCCCCGCCTATGAAGTAGATTTGCGGATGTTCTGTGCTCTTTTTCCTGTTTTCATCCCCCAGCGGCCCTTCTTCCCTTGTAGGCCGGGTTAGCGGTCTTTTTTCTTCCTTTTTTTCTCTCAGCTTTTTTTATTTTTCCCCTATCCCAAGGATGTCTGTCCCCTGGTCCATTCAGTTCCTCGGATGGCCCGCGTCACCAGTGTCAGTGTGCTGGTACCCCCCTTTTCCCCCTTCTTATCATTCTTTTTGAGGATTCGCCAGAAATGGACCTGCATCTTCTTATTTTGGGGTTTTCCTTTAATTGAAGACCCCCCTCCCCTCCACCTCCTTGCCTTCACTCTCGTTCCCCTTTCATCCTTTTTCCCCAACCAGAGGACATGATTTTCCTGTGGCACTTTTTTTTTCCTTATCTCCCCCTGTCGTTTACAGATCGGGCCGCTCGTGTAAGTCATTAGGTTTCCCGCCAAGCTACTTCCATTACCCTTAACCACCCCCTTGGGGGCATTGGGACGGTCTTTTTCCCCCTTGGTAATTTTTTTTTAAGGAAGTTTTTTTTGAAGCCACCCGTTCGGCCAACGGTCTCGTCCACCCTATACTTTCCCCCCCACGCAAATGTCAACCAATTACCGAGGTTCTTACACCGAGTTGTCTACCTGACCGTTCCGGTTTGTAGTGCACTTTCCGCAGAGAACTGTTACCAATCTAACAACCGAATTACACGAACGTTGGGTTCTCTTTTTCTCTTCTCTAAAGCGTGTCGGCCTCGACTGTTGAGAATGGTATGGTTTCTGGATTTCTCCAGGTCAAAAGGGAAGCCCATTTTTTCCTTTCTTTTTTGCCGAGTTCATCGGCTGCTTCGCCAGCCTTCGGAAGACATGAAGGCGTCGCCGGTACTTTTTTTTTTCACCAGTTTCAACCTTTAACCGGCCTCTTTTCATTTTTGGTGCACGGGTTTCCCCTCTTTTGGTATTTTTTTTAGGTCTTCTTGGGGAAGAAGAAGAGGACTGTTTTGTTGCTTTGAGTTGAAAGGGCAAGTTGCTAAGGAAAGGCACACTAAGTTCCTTCACGTCCAAACAGATTGTGGACATTTACCACCGTTTTCACCCCCGGCTTTTTCCGCCGCAATCTTTTCCTGGGAGTGTCCGTATTTTAACACCGGGATTGGCCCCGTTGATCCGACCCAAGAGCATGCGGATAAAACCCTAGGGCAATCCTACCGCTACCTCGAGCCCCCACAGGAATAACAGACCCAAGTGCCGATTCTTAGTTTTTTTCGATGTCTTTGCCAAGTGACCTCAATTATATCAACATGCGTCTGTGCTCACATTGGTCTTTTACGTAGTGACCGTTCCCACTTTTACCGTCCCGGTGTAAACATTTTCGAGTTTTTACCCCTAAACCCCCGTCCTGTGTGAGGGAAGTCTTAGAAGGGTTTCCCCCCCCCTCTTTTTTTAGTTGTGCCCCCGTTCAAGTGGTTGGAGTTTGTAAAACGGCCTGGTGTGCCCCTGGAACAATCCTTTTTCCCAGTGAAGGAGGACCCCATTTGTTTGTGATTTGCAACTGTTTCCTTTTTATTGTTTTTGGAGGGTGTTACGTTTTTTCTCTTTTTTTGCAAAAGAGGAGCATGATGGTCCCCGTACTTTATTGGGTCCCAGTCCCTCCCTCCCCATGTTTCCTTTTCAAACAGAACTTGATCTTCGCTGTTTTCAATGCGTAACTTGCCCCAGTCAGCTGGTCCTCCTTTTCCCCATTTTTCCTTTTTTTATTTTTTTTTGTTTGACTGGGTCCTTAAAATTCATTATTTTTTTCTCCATTTTATTCATACGATGAACTCTTTTTTTTTATTTTTTTTTTTTTTTTACTTCTTCTTTTTCCCCTTCGGTTGGTTCCCTTATAAGAGGTTATTTTTTCCCCCCGTGTAGGCTTCCCTTTCACGCCTTACTTGGGACGCGGTCTCTTGATTCTCCTTGTTTCTCTTTTTTTTTTTTGCATTCCCCATCATCAGCGAAGAACCATTTTTGCCCCCTGCTCTCCCCCCCTTGGTGTTTCTTCCCAGGGATTTCTGCGCAACCTGTCGTTTTTTCCCCAGCGTCCCTTCATAACCCTCTCCTTCCTTTTCTTTTCCCTTTAGGATATAGTACTGAAATTTGTTGCCCTGCATTACCCCCCCCCTTCCGCCCATTACCCCCGTCGACTTTCATTATTTTCCTTGTCCCCCCCCCCCCCCCGACGTGATAATAAAACCCTTTCCGCCGCCTCCCCGTCCTCCTTTTCTTCCTGGTTTTCTTAGTACACGATACCAATAAACGGTTTACGTGGCAAAAGAGTTGATACAACTCCTGAATACCAAGGCATCGTTCCGACCCTTGCTCTTTATAAATTGGGGATAATATAGCACACAAAGCAGGTCATCGTCCCCTTTTTTTCAGTCCTCTCTCTTTGCCCCACTCCCGCCCCACTTCCTTTACCCGTGTGGGTTTCTCTTCGAAGTGTGCCACCAGATAATTGCAGAAATACTTTTCTCTTATAAACATAGGGCAACTGCTCCCAAGGCTTGCGCTCATTTTCAACCCTTCTTCGTCACCTCTCCAGGTCAAGGTAACGTTTGGGTCACCCTCACACGCCCCTTTCTTTTCCTTCTTTTCCCCCATGACGCATCATATGGTGGTGGTGTAGGTCTTTGACATCCCCTTAGACGTCCCCCCCCTTTTTTTTTTTCCCTCCCTTTTTTTCCACCAGATTTAACTGAAAGCTTCTATTATTCGGTACTCTTATGATCTGACTTTTTCGGCTTTTTCCCCTGGCTCCTTCTCCCCCTCTTCTTTCCTCTTTTGGCCATACAAACACCCATCGTTTCAGAATTGCTGGGTTTTTTTGATCGCCGCATTTTTTTTTCCTTTCCCTTCCCGTCTTTTTCAAGTCCCCCCTTTTTTCCCCACTCCCTGGACTCCTTCATCCCCGTGAGGACGAGGCGTGGTTTTTTTCCCCGGACCTGCTGCCTTTCTTTCTTTCTTACACCCCCCCCCCCCCCACAGTTTTTTTTTTGACAACCCCAGTTTGTTTGTGAATAAGGCACCACGGCCAGTCTTTCTGTTGTCCCCCCTTTTGGATGAAGTACCCCAAACCTCTTGTGGAAGTTCTGATCCTCCCCCTTCCCCCTTGCCCCTTTTTTGCCGTCTAATACATTTCACCCGCCTACCCAAATGCGACGAGGATTTAACGTGTTTTTTTCTTGGACTTTATGTTTTCCCTGATTCCACCCTCTTTTTATTCCCCCCAACACTAAAAAACGAAACCGGAAAGGGCACGGACTGTTGGTTAGCATCTTGAGTTCCCCCCCCCCGCTCTTTTTCCCCCCCTCCCATGATTCGACTCTGAACGATTTGAACAAAGGTGGCCGTTTCTTCCTATTCATCCCCCACTTTGTTAGTTGCCTCCCCCTTTGTATGATGGCAAGAAGTGCTTTTTATCCCCAGGTTGCAGTGACTTTTGGCCCTGACTCCTCAAATTGTTTCTTAGTTTTTCTTTTTTGGATGTGGGACTTGTCGAGTTTCACGGACCGCCGTCCCCTTTTTTTTCCACCTGCCCCCTTCTAGCCGGTTTATTGATCTCTTGACTCAATCTTGAGTCGGCATGTCATTTTGTTCTTTTGTGCCCTCTCTCCCAAGTTCATTTTCCCCCCAGGGATTAACAACAACTTGGTTAATGCCCCTCCCCTGCTCTTCCATCCCGGCCCCCTGAGTTCCTTCTTCAAACCGTGTTCCAAAACACTTTCCCCCTTCCTTCCTAGTTTTCCCCTTAAGTTCCCATGAAGGGAGGGTCTCTCGGGGCCCCTCCCTTAATACCCCTGGTTACCCACGGTGCCAGAAAGCAATAGGCGGTGGAGCTGGACTTTTCTTTCTTCAATCCCCAAGCTGATTTTTTAACTGAGTTTCCTTTTTTCACCTTAGTCTTTCTTCGCGGTTGCCGGACGTCAGAAGGTGGTTCCTCATTTTTTTTTCACACTCCACCTTCACCTTCCCCCCTTTCCTTCCCCCCAGCACCCCCTTTCTGCCTTTAATCAGATTTTTGAAGTTTCATTTTTGTGCCGCCTACGTTTCCGTTCCCCCCGTTCTTTAACCCCCCCTTCCGAGGCCACAATAGAAGGGCCCAATAGCCCCCCCCCTGTTCCACCCACCCCCCCACCATTCTCCCAAGTTGCAGCCCTTTCCCCCCTGGTTGCAATGTTTGAAAGAGAGTCCCTCCCTCAAAGGCCCCGGCTAAGAAGGGGTCCTTGACTTTTTTTTACTTTCCGGAAGTTTCAGTTAGGAGATTTTCATCAAGGAGTCTTTTCTATGGTGGCAGTGTGGTCTTTGACGGACCAGTAAAGACGTGCTCTCCCTCAGTGACCCTTCCACTTCCTTCCACCGCTAGAACGGGCGTGTCTCACAACTTCCCCCTTGTTTTCCCATTCTTGATTTCAAGATGAATTTTGAAGTTAAGACCGGTTCCGACATTGTGAGTTGTCTTGTGTTTATCCTATTTCTACCCTTAATCCTACCAGTTTTGTTTTGTGGTTTTTCTTTTAGGATCCCCCCCCCCAAGAAACCACAAAAAACACCACTTAGACCTTTTCCCAAAGTTCAGTGTTGTCCGCCTACTGTTAACCCCGGGGTGTGCTGTGGACGGCGACTCCTACTAGGAGTCGCCGTCATGATAAGTGGGCGTTCCTCTTCGCAGAGATTTGTACGTCCTGTCTTTGCCCATTTTTTTCCCCCTCAGATAAGTGAATTTAGTGTTAAACAGACTGAAGACCCTACAGTAAAGTGTCCCAACCTGCGAGGTCTTTCCGACAAGGAGTAGTTAAGGGTGGTGGTTTTTGGCGTCGTTCGTGAGTTATGTTTTGGGTATTTGTGGACTTTCGGGCTTGGAACCGCGGCATAGCACTTTTTGCAACCCTTCTTTCCTGGTTTTTTTTTTTTGTCCCGGTTATCTTGGCAGGTGTTGGGGACACAGGTGTTGTGTTTTTCCCCCCCCCCCCATCTTTGTTGGTTTGTTTCGCCGGGACTGGCTGTTTCCCATTAACCCTCAATCTTTGTCTTTCCCCCGTGCTCCAGTGCTTTTTTCATTCCGTACGGTTTCGCTTTTGTTTTTGGAAACTCTGCCATGGTTCCTTTCCCCCTGGTTCATTCTTGGTTTTCTACGATCAATTAAGGGCCAAAAGTGCCACCTCCCACGCAGATTCCCCCGTTTTTGACCTTTTAGTTCTTCTGGTAATTAATTCCGCGTCTGGGCCGTGATTCATCCCTTTGTGGCTTCGCCTGTGGTTTTTGTGTGGTTCTTGTGGTTGTTGGTTTGTTTTTTATTTTTTTTTCCTGTTTTGTTTTTGTTTGTTGTTGTGGCTTTGACTTTAGTGTTTTTTTGTGTAACTAATTGCAGTCCTCCTTTCCGTTCCTTCTTTTTAGTTTTTCCCGCAGTACAACAATGAAGCATTTTACCTTTTTTTTCCCATGTTAGGTGCCCTAACTAGGACGTGGGCCTTGAGATTTTGATTTGCCGTTTAGTTGTTATTTTCAGACCAGCGTAACGAAAACCCTGCCTTTCAGCTCAAATGGTCATTCACGGCCAACGTTGGACTCTTTAACGGCGCAATACCCCCGCATTTTTCCATTTCGTCCTTTCTTCTATCATCTTTTACGATCCATCTACTCGGCCAAGACCTAACCCAGTTGCCCTCCCGGACCCTTTCCGGAGTGATGCCCCACGACCTGGTTCTAATGCGAATGCTTTTTGGACATGTCATTTCCGCCCCCCCCAACCGTCTTCATCCCTTGTGGACGTGATGAGCCCGAGGACTTACCTCACCCCCGGTCCTCCTTCAACTACCTTTTTGATCCCGATCTTGGTCACGGCATGTTTAGTGTAAGGGTTTCCTATCCACCACCCCCAGGTCTCTCGTTCCCCCCTGCCGTTCTTTTTCTTGTGGAGACGAGGGTTGTATCAGTGTGACATGCCACCCAGACTTTTTTTCCCCTCACCCCTCTGTGTCCATTTTCTCACTGCTGCTTCTTTTTTGGCAGGCAGTTACTTCATTACTCCGGTTGTTGAGCCCGTCTGGTGTCCCTTTTCTGTTTCTTTTCACAACCTTTGTCCCTCCCCATCCTTGGATTAGGTTATACTGGCCGTTGACTGTTGGGTCCCTTCAAGACCCTCCCTGTGCTCTTCCTTCTGGTTTCCTTCTCTACCTCTTCTGCTCTTGGATTGCAGGAAGGGGGCACGGTTTTTTCTTTTTCGTGTGTTTTGTCCATGTCTTATTTTGTCTTTTGTGGTATTTATGGTTTATATTCCCCTCCCACTGTGTAGTTTTACCGAATATTTTTTGTTTTTTTTTTTTTGTTTTTTTTTTCTTTTGTTCTCTTCCCCCCTTTAATCAAGTCCTTCCCTTTTTTACTCAAGTCCTTTCCCTTCTTTCCGCGGGGCGCTCCGCATAGATCCTGTCTTGATCAGTAAAACCGGCCCAACCCCCCCATTCCTTTCCAGTACGGTAACCCCCTTGTCCTGTCCCCTTCTTTGTCTGCCCCCCTTTTTTTTGACCGACTCCACCTCCCCCATTCGGTTTGCCTCGTGAGACGGCAGAGGGGTTCTACGCCAGTAGTGTATAACCATTTTCCCGGCCCCCCCTCTCTTTTCCCCCCGATTTTTCTTTTTTGTTGTTCGTTTTTGTCTTAGGTCCAAACCCTTAAGCCCCCCCTCGCGTCAAAACAACGCGCCCCGGGGGTACTTTTTATACGGTGGTTTCTTGACCCCGATTTCCAATTTCGATGTCACGGACATTTGTTCCCTCTTTTCCCCCTTTTTTTTTTCCTCTTTCCCTTGTAGGTTTCTGTGGCTAGTGATTCGTTTTGTTTCACGGCATGAGGACTGAACGTGCGTTGATGTGTCCCCAGTTCTTGTAGTATACTGGCAGCCCTGCCGCTTCCTCAAGTCCCTCAAGGTCGGTATTTGGTATCTTTCCCGAGCCTAGTTTTCCTTGCTCGCCCCTTTAAGCCTGCCTCTTTGTCGCCGTGCGTTTTTGCCTTCGCGCCTTTTTTTTTGTTCTGTATTCGCCACGATTTTTTCTATTGTTCTCCCGTCCCTTCCCCTTCATCATGCGGGACAGAGTACCCAGGAGTGGCGCCTGGACTACTGGTGAACACCCTTTATTTCTGCCTCTTCACGAAACACGGACTTTTCTCGTGTTCAGGGTTCAATTCGGTAATTCCTGGGAGCAACCCAATTTTTCCCCCCCCTTTTTCCACCCCCCCGTTGACCCCCCCGACCGTTTTTTTTTTTTTTTTTTTTTTTTTTTCCCCCCCCCCTGCCCCCCCCCCCCCTTTTTTTCGGTTTGTCAACAACCCCCCCAAGAACGGGCCCCGCTTGTTTGCCCTTAACCGCCCCCCCTCCCCCTATTTACGCTTGGCTTTGGAACTTCTGACTTTTTTGATTCGCTCCGTTCTCACCCCTCATGATGGGGGGTTTGTCTGCATCTCCCCGCACAATCGTTTCCCCCCCCCCCCACCGTCCCCCCGGGCCTGGAACGATTACCAGGCAAATCCCCCTGCAGGCATTTTTTTTCATTCCGCGCCCTTTTTTTGTACGGTATGCAGGGCCCCAGTGGTTTGGGACGGGACTACACCCCCCGGTTTACCTTCCTGTCCCCCCTCTGACACGGGCCCCATCCTACCCGTTTCCCCTTTACACCCCCATTTTTTTTGAACTTGAGGCACCCCGTTTTTTTTTTTTTTTTTTCCCTGTGTCTGCGACACTCTCCTTTTGTGTGAAAAGGAGCAGACAAATGCAACACCTACCCACCCTCCGCCCTTTACAAGGGAAAGCAGAATTTGTTTTCTGCATCTTGTCCTTCAGTGGTATCTCGAGTTACACTTTTAACCCCCTTTTTTTCTGGTGACTTCTTGTGCCCTGTCAGAACATTTGATTCTATTTCTCCGACTTTTCTTTCCTCCGATGTGTGGTTTCCTCATTTTACTGCTGTTGTTTTGTTCGGTTTTTGAGGTATTCTATATCCATGTGAGTAGGGTTCTTGTACCCCCCCCTGATGATTTTCCCACAGCTTAATTTTGGTTGAAGTGGGGCTCCCCTGTTTCTTTGTTCCCTTGTTGGTTGATTTTATATTCCTCTTTTCATTACCCAAATAAGTGAGTTGGGTGTCTTGTTTTTTTTTTCTCTCCTTTCCTTCCACACCCCAATTTGCACAAGCCTTTACGCACTTCAATTTCAGTTGTGGAATTTTCCTAATTTTGCCTTTATGTTTGGAATCCTTCTTGGTATGTGGCCGAAGACGGCGCCAACGTGATGTCTGTACTTTGTCTTTCCCAAGGGCCACCCCCATATCTTCCTTATTTCTTCCCCGCTTGAAATTTTGAAATGCCTTGAACTTCTGTCACCCCTTGTCTAGGTCGAACCCTTCTCTCGTGTTGCTGTTCATTTGTTCCGCTTTGCTTTTGTTGCCCAGTTGCGCCTCGGGTCGTTTCCCATTGGCACTTTTTCCACCGATGATTTTTGACCCCTGTATTTGGACAGTCCTTGTCCAGTCGTGGTTTCCCCCCTCCCGTGGGGGTTTTCGTCAAGTAATGTCCACCCTTTTTGCAACACCTTTCTGTGACTTTGGGCCTCGTGTGTCGGTTGCCGCTTGTACTGTAGTTTTTTAGAGTGGATGTTTTGTCCTTTGCCATCTCGGGCGGGTCCTCTGCCTGCCGATTTTTCCAATTCCTGTGAAAGTGACCACAGTGGGGAGTTTTGATTTTTTTATACTTTCGCGTGTCCCGCCCCTCCGCCCCAACTCTGGGTTGGTTCCCCTGGTTGGAGTGAGAAAATTAATAATTGGACTCTTTTTTACATATTCCAAGCATATTTTTTCCGTCTTCTTTTTGGGACCTTGCCGGAAACCCACGTTTTTTGGAGGTGAAATGGTATTCCCTCTTTCCCGTGTTCGTTTACCAGCGCCCCAATTGCATTGGTAGTCGTTTTATCCTTTCTCTTGTCCGCTTGGATTGAGTTCCCACTTTCTTTCTATTCTTAACCCGTTTAGCCACCACCGAAGTCCTTCTTCACGGACCCTTCACGTACATCTGCAACACCCCAGTTCCTTGTACAGGATTTTCTATATCGTTTCGCTTTACCTCGACTTCTCCCCTCCTCAATCACGGCTTATACCTTTAAGTTTTTTTGAGGATTCCGCTGGTATCCTTTTCAATCAGTGAATGGGACTGGACTTGGCCGGATGCAACATAGAAATTCACTTTTTTTTTTGGCCTTTTTTTTTTTTTAAGGATCTAGACTCCCCCACCACTCAATGTTCCAGAGCAAAAAGTTGAGGCATTTCTGTTGTCATAGGCTTGATCCTTCCGTCAACAAAATGTCCTTGGTAAGTTCCAGTCCAGGCTTGTTGTTTACATTCGTTCTGTGTTTTCAGGGACATCATGACCCGAGTAAATCACCACCCTTTGGGTCAAGTCGCAACTGCTTGGTGTCAGCGGTAACTTCTTTCCAGCCCTGAGGGAACTGATTTGCGTAACGTCCCGCAAGTTTCTTTCGGGTCACCTGAAGACAATTCCTTTTCCCATTTCGGGGGGATCTTTCTTTCCTCCTTAC
>Ga0179591_1291011_pt1 | contig 10266 bp, 9 predicted proteins | sample CZOMad2_1_08_16f_FD_182891 | JGI IMG/M metagenome (GOLD analysis project Ga0179591, IMG submission 182891) | Vadose zone soil fungal communities from Angelo Coast Range Reserve, California, USA - CZOMad2_1_08_16fungal (PacBio error correction) | ecosystem: Environmental > Terrestrial > Soil >... | reverse complement strand
TAGGCTTAAATAGGTTGCTCCCTTGAAGAGTTGTTCCTCACTCGTTCTTTTATAACGTCTGCCCGCCGCAAGGCAATTTCCTTCCACCCTGACCTGTTCACTGGCAAAAAGGAAGTTAAATGAGATTATCGGTGCGGAGCTAAACGGACTTCGTATATTTATTTCCCACTCGCAACCAGTCCGTTCCCCCTCGGTTAACCCCTCTTATCAGCTCCAATTTTCCCTTTTCCGGGATACCTTCTTTTTTTGCTCACATGACAGAAGGTGATATAAGGATTCCTGCATAATGTTAAATTCTTTCAGGTCCTTTGGTCCCTTCTCCGGTCTTCGTTTTCAATACTCGTGTAACGGAGGGAGGAATGCTACGTTTATGTCATTCGGATGTAGCCCCTGACCACAGGTCTATTTCCTACATCTCTCCCTTGAATGGAATAAAGGTTCAGTGTGCCTGTTCTCCGTTTCTTCCCGGTCTTCATCTAATGACTTACCCCCTGGGCATGCGGCAGGGTCCAACTGCTGCCCGTTTGCGAGTAACTTGAATATGTTCCAATTCCGGCTTCATCTTCCTGGCCTTTCGCCCCCCTCCAATACAGATGATGCGGCTTGTCGGGTCATTTCCTCTCCCCTTTCGCTTCTGCTCACCCTGTATGCTTTTCCTAGTGATCCCTCTGGCCCTTTCCCTCTACTGCCAGGATTGTCCAATTGCAAAGTGTGGGGGGCTGTCAGTCCTTTCCACCCGGAAGGGAGAGGAAGTTACTTGTGCCTCCCCCCCTGATTGCCACCTACCGGCTCCCTTTTCTTCTCCCCCGTTAGTGCCCGGACTCTTGAGATACGGAGAGATGGGTTCACCACGCCTTCCCCCCCTTCCGCGCGCTCCGATAGATTGAGACCTATGTTGGTTTCCCCCTTCGCATGAACTGCTTCCATGGAGCCCCTCCGTCTTTATATGGGCGGGGATGGGACGAGAGGTCTGTTCGGCCAGTGGTGCGGGATTCTTTTGAGTTCCCCCCTTCCAATGACTCCCTTTGTTCCTTTGTTTTTCCTTTTTTTTGAGCCGTCTTCCCTGCTGCTTCCCCCCGCGTCCCCGGCTCTGCTTCCGATCCTGCCGCTACGGTCCCTTCCGTTCCCGTGGTCTCGCGCTCTCATATTTCCCCCCCGCGCAGTAACTGTACCATTCCAGTCCACTTCGAAACCCTCGATTTGAGATAACGCTCCCCCCCTCCTACCCGACGCGCTTCCTCCTCATTGCCCGTCCGATCTGTGAAATTCCAAATTCCCGACTGAGACTGGTCCCCACTACGGAACCCGAAAGGCCTGCCTTACCCTCACCTATACCAGCTTTTCTCCCCCCCTTTTGACCGCCCCCCACTGTACTTCTTCCGGTCCTTAACCACTCGTCCGTTCAAACCCCTTCGGCCGCCTAGGAGTGGTTCAATCCGGAACTTGAATATCAGGTTCAGTCCCCAGTTCGTTTCCTTGAGTTGTTTTGTTCTACATGGCCGGTTTCCATTTTCTTCCCATCGGGACGTGCCTTCCGACGTCTTTGAAAACGCGAGGTTGCGAACTGCCGCGCGTTTGTTGTTCCTTTCCTAGAAAATCTCTCATCAAGAGTCCTCTTACCCTTGCCGGGCTCCCGTAGGACTCCTCTTTTCCCCTTTTTCAAAAGGAACAATGGGATAGTATTGACTTATCCAGTCTCCCCTTCTATTCATTGGTGCGTTCATGTCAAGCCTTTTCCGAAGCTGAACCGTCGATCTTTTCCCCTCTGCTACGCAGGAGACCCAGTTTCGACGTGTCCCACAGTGGATTCTTTATCATCCCCCCAAGGTCTCCCGCGGCGTTAAGGAATTTACCTTTGCCCCTTACAGGCCGGGTGATGAATTCCCTTACACAACCCCCCAGCGGTACTTTTGTCTTTTTTGATTTGATTACTTGGGAGCTGTACTAGTGCGGGGACTTGCGGCCTTTAAAGGGACTACATTCCTCTTTCCTTGCTCGGTTCTTCCAAGGGATTCCCCCTTCCTTCAGCGGATAGGATAAGAGTGCGTAGGTTCAGGAGGAATTTATCTTAAGTAGGGGTCGGTCATTCCTTCTTCGGTCTTTCTTTCCATGGCCCGCCCCCCCCCCTTCCTTGCCGAACTGCTTCGACTCGTCCTGGGACGAAATCTTTTCCTCGGAGACGCCCAGCTTTGAGCTTTTCCCACAAAAAGTCCTGATAACGTGGTCCCCCCCTAGTCCGTGTCCCCCATATCTTTATAAGCGACCTCGTGCTCGAAGGCCCAGTGTCATTTGTATAGACAGAAGTGTTCCATGGCTATTACTTCCTCCGCAGATATTGCGTACTCACTTTTTTTGCGTTTCCTCCGACTGACCCTTTTTTAGACCAATTAGATCAGTCGCAGCCTGACCTCTTGCCCGTGCTTTTTTTTCTTTTTTTGGCCAGTTAGGCACAGTGGCACTAGCCGTCCCGCCCGACCGCGAGAAAACCGCACCTCCCCTCAAGAGCTCCCTATTTGACCGCGGTACGAAGCTCGGACCCCTCCCCAGCCTTCTGCAATTCACCCTCATTCGGGGATGAAGGAAAGAATGCGACCCGGCGCATTTCCCTCCCCTCGCCCTTTCCTCTCTTTTCCAAATTTTTTTTTTCGGGAGGAAGTCTTTTTCCATTTCTTGCCGCCTCCAGCCCTTTCAACGACTGACGGTTTCATTTTTGAGGCCTTCGGGAGTTCCCCCTCAGAGCTCCCAGCCTTTATAGGACGAGTGATTTCTGGTTGGGATGCCATCTCCTACTCGGTGCTCTTATTTTTTGAGGGCTACTTCTGACGTGCCCTTCTTCTGCTGACGAGGGCGTCGCGCTCGGTCTTCTTCTTGTCGCTTCCTTTTTTCTGATGGTAGAAACTCTTTCTGGGACGTATCAATCTGTTTTCCCTAGTTTTTCCAGGAGTTGAATTCCCCAAGACTTGGTACGATATTTTTACTTTGCGTCGTCCTTTTTTAATTTCGACAGGGTAGTCCCTCTCTCTTCTAAGTGTTTAGACTCTTTCTTACCACTGATCCTCGGAACTCTGGCAGAGAGAATGGAGATTTTTCCTTTGTGGAGTTTTCAAAGCTTCTTCCTTTGCCTCTCCCTCCCCGTCTTCTTCCGCCGGTTTCTCAGGTGCCCGGTTCTCCTCTTCCTCTTGCCGGTTTTCCTGATCTGAGAAGAGTAAGCCACCCCCGTGCTCATTCGGATTTCCCAGTTTCCCAGGTTTTTCAATTTTTTTCTGTGTCACCAGTCTCTTCAATAGACGTTAGTGTAGACAAGGAAGTTCCGGTCCCTTTCCATGGTGAGCAATCGAGGGGCACCGTCTCGGGGGCTTGAAGTCTTAGGGAGGTTTCCCTAGGGTTTTCCCCTACATTTTTTTTGGAGGTTCCCCCTAAGTGGTTTTCTTCTCTCGATTAGCAGGCGAGGTTCTTAACCTTTGTGATTAACTGGTCCAGCTTTTTAAACACTTCTTTGAGGGCAGTCTTCTAGCACCCGCCGCTAGTCCCCTGCCTTTTTTCCCACCTTTTCATGTTGAGCTTTACCTTATCTTTTTTTTGTTTTTTTTTCACAAATTGGTGGCGTTCGTCACTTGTTACCAATAATCTCTTTTCCTTTGTTGTTGAGATCGATTCACTTTATCTTCTTCCCCCCTTGTCTAACGCACCCCTTCCGATCACCCCACCCTATCGTCCCAAGTCCAGCGAAAGTTTCCGTGATCCTTGTGGCTCTCCCAGGCTTACCTTTTCCTTCGAGCCGTTTTCCCCTCTCCCTCGTCAGAAAGCCACAGAAGACACACCCCCGACTCCCGGCGATCGATTCTTTCCACCAACGGCTTGCTTCCCTCCCCCCCTTCGTTCTTCTCCTGGCACACCTTTATGGAAGCAGGGAGTTAAACGATTCTCCCCGCCCCCGATGCTTTTCGATCTGTAACGACTGGAATCCGAGGTCTGGACTTCTCCTCCTATGTCTTTCGTTGAGCGGTGTCGGTCTTGATACCGAGAGCACTCTTCCCCCTCTGCACTGTTAGGTCGTTTGAACTCTTCTCCCGATACGTTCCCTCTCCGGGAAGGAAACGTCTCACATGCGGCCTTATCGAAACCGCCGAAATCCCAGTCTCCCCCCTGGTTCGACGCTTTCCTCAGGCAGCATAAAAGCAGAATCAAATTTTTAACTCTTTTCCTTCCCCCTTTTTCTCGACTCGGTTCCTTACTCTGCTTCGGCACGGGTAACATTGCTCTAGGTGGCCCCCTCCCGCCATCTCAAAGAGAGCGCAAGACAACTGTTCCCGCCCTTTCCCCCTCCTTTCCTTAATTTCGAGGGTTCCTTTTCCCAACCCAGGCTCTTCTGAGGCTACGTTCACCCCCAATCCTGATGCTTCTTTTTTTTAACAATTAACCATTTCCAATGAGGATTCGCCGAGCGAAACTCCCCCCCTTGCCAATCCGCCGTTGCCCAGCAATTTTTTTTTCCTTTTCCCCTAACCTCGAGGAGAAAACTGAAGAAAGAAGACTTCTTCCCCTGCATAACCCCCCTCACTCGACGCTCTCCCGACGACGCCCGGTCCTAGGCCCGTCAGCCGTTGATATTATCCACCATTACGGTTTCCCATAACTCTTCCCCTTTATGGGGTAACTTCTTAGTCTCAGCGCTGGCTAGCTATCCCCCTCCAAATTGATAGACCTCCCTAGCTTCTTTAAACTTCCCGTTCCCCTAATCACTCTTTGCCTGCACAAACTTCTGCGGGTTGATTGTTCCTCCCGTTTTAGGAATTCATCGCGTCGTACCGTTGGTTTTTCCGCTTGCACCTCGGGAGGTCGTACTCTGGTTGATTCTCGGGGCGCGTCAGGTGAGACTCAACCTTTGACTTCCACTAGCTCCCTCCCGGACGATGTGTCCTCACCATAGCCCTGATGGCAGAGTCCTCACTCGAGTGAATTTGTTTAAACCCGTGCCCCAAACCCTGATAGCGGAAGTCGTTTCCTTTGTGAAGATCTCCTCAGTCCCGATAATACGCGTCCATGGAACCCTTCTTACTTTTCTAAGGATCCCTCAAGCCCGTTTTCACACGGTTCTTGGCTTCGAGTAAAGTTATCTCGTTCTCTTTCCCCCCCTAGGTGGGATTCCCCAGCGAGGGTTCCCTTGTCTTATGTTGTTGGGGTTGTTCCCTTCTAGAAAGGTTCGTCTCTAGCAGGACCCCTCTTTTCGTCCAGTGCTCTCCAGCCCTACCCTTTCTTCTCGGTTCTTTTTGGAAATTAAGACCCGCCCGATGACCTCCCCCCCCTGCCATGTCAGCAGTTTTTTCATCGCCCTGAAGAATTCCTCCCTGAGCTTCTCCGAGATCGGAGCAGGATCACTTCACTAACCGTCACAGGAAACCTTTTAGGCGGGTGTCCCCCACTTCCACTGACTCCAGCAGAAAAAAGAGTAAAGCTCACGGTCCCCCAGCTCACCTCCTCCCCCTTTCCATGTAACTGCGCATGTTTCCCGATTTCATGCCCCCCCCCTTCCCCGGCGGCCATGCATCCTGGCATCTCAGGTTCATCTGCCCCTACCTGACTTATTTTGGTTAGCTGCACGTCCCTGGCCCCGGTGAGATTTTTGACCCCCCCCTCGGATTTTCTTCCTGAGTTCGATGTGCTTGAAGTCTCCCCCTTTGCTTCTTTCCCCGAATGTGGAGAGTCAAGTGGAATCTTCCATTCCTCTATGATTGTTCCCCCCCGGTCTTCCAAGAGAGCTGTTAGATTTGTACCTCAGTTCTCCCCGATGTCCTTCCCCAGTCCATTTTCTTTCTCGTCGCCTATCTTTCTCCCCTTCCACTTTTTACAAACCGAGGGACGCCAGGCGGTTTCTGCACGACTCCGGTTTCCCTCTTGACCCTCCGTCTTGCTCCAAGTAACGTCAACACTCAGTACTTTCTATCGCAAAGTATATCCAACCTGCACTTCCCAGCCCCCGGTTCTCCCTTTTGCGGACAGGACAACGTCATTACGGGTATGTTCTGCAAAAGCATCCCATTAGCCCCTCTTAGGTTTGCTCCCGTCTCTTATTTTCCTTGCCGCCGGTAGGTAGTCTGCCAAAGTGGTGCGCCTGGTATCGCATTCCATACCGGTGATCTGGCGTTTCGTTACCTGTTCCCGATTTCTCTTAGTTTTGTCTTCGTGGCTTTCCTCCCTTTTTCTCGGAGGGATAATGTTTTAGATTTGACGTCGTTTTCGGCAGGTTCCTGTTGCCTCGCCCTTTCACTTTTCTAAACAACCCCCCTCCTTCTTTTTCCTCTTGTCCTGCGCTGTGTCCCCCCCCCTTAGAATAGATGGTCTGAGGCCCCCCCCCAACTCGTTCCTTTCTTTCTCTGAGAGTTCTCCGACACTACCCTCTTTTTTTACGCCCTTCTGACCGATCGTGCGAACGGGACCCCCGGCAAGGTCATTCTCGCCACGCACCCTAGATGCTGTACTCGTTTCCAGCCACCTTCCTCCCCCCTCTGGTCCTGAGCATGACCCTCCTCTCGTCAAAAGATAGGGGAGGAAGTCCCGGGCGCGTTGAGGAGTCCCACCCGGGCTCTCTCTCTCCTCTTCTTCCTGTTTGGCTCCTGGTGCTTAGCCTTGTACCGGTTTGCACAGGAAGAATTGAAATGAAGCCTAGATGAGGTTGTCCCCCGTGTTCCCATGAATGTACGATACCCCAGTCTTCCCTTCTGTCGTTCCTTGCAAACCCGTGCCCCCCTGACCGGGCTTCTGGTACTCTGCCATTTTCACGCTGCTTCCCCCATTGAACGAGTTTCTCATGTCCTAGACTTCTGCGGTTCAAGACCCCCGCCCGTGTCTCCATCGCTGATTTTTTTAGACATCCTTTTACGAAATCCTTCTTTTTACTCGCTGGCTGGTGATTTCCCTTCCCCCGAAGTTTAATCCTCAGACTTGAGAATGAAAGTTGTTACATTGTTCCTTGGCGGATTACCATCCTCCACCACCGATCAATACAACCCGTGAGAAGTGGCCTGGGAGACCCCCTCTTTTCTGGAGAACTCCCCTTCCGCCCCACTCCCTTCCCAGCTTTTGAAACCTTAAATACCTCTTTCTACAAACACAGAAAGAACCCCTCTTTAACCCCCTTCCAGGAATTCTGATTTGCGGGCAGTTATTCTGCCTCCCCTCAGTCCCTTCCCAATCCCCTCATTCGCTTGAGTTCTTTTGTGAAAAGGTCGTACGGGGTGCTCTACTTTTGCGCCAAGTCCAATCTTTCGTCCGCCTTGCTCCCCCCCCGACCCCCGAAACTTTTTCCCTATCGTCTTGCTTATATTTTGTCCCCTTATTTTCTCGGATGGTCCACTTCCCTTTTGTCTGTTTTTTTTTTTTTTGTGTAGCACTCCCCCCCCCTTTTTTTTTAACACTCTGGTTACCACGCTTCCCCCTCGGTCGGACATTTCCCCTTTCTCCATATCCCCTATACTATTTTAATCCCTGTTGTTTTTGAGAGTCGATTCGAGTACACTTTTTAATTTTTTGTTCTCCCCCTCGTGCCAGCCTTTTTTACTTTTAAGTTTAACTATGGTCAGTCTATAAATTCCAAAAAAGGAAAAGCCTGACTTTCCCCAGAGCAGTTTTTTCTCCTAAGGACTTAATATTTCCCTCTTCCCCGCTCACCCCCGAGCTTTTGAGTTCCCTTCTTTTCAATTAACTCAATGCCAATGTCTAAACGGCCGAAATCGATTCGTGGCGGGATCCCTTTCCCGGTAGCCCGGTCCCCCCTTTTCCCAAGGATTCCCGTTTTCTCAGACCCTGCCTTTACGGAACCTCGGGGAAGTGGCGGTGGTATGTCGATTTACATTATATGGAAGGTCTTCTGCATGCTCCATTTTCGCCCTCCCGCTTCTGTTCGCAATTGAAAAGGTAAGAGGAGCCTTTTTTTGATGAATCCTTCTTGTGCACGGGCGAAGTAGTCTTTTTTCCGTCCCGGAGTTTCCCCTTCCCCAGATCCCCCCTTTGCTGCTCCTTCTTCTTTCGCACCCCTGGATCCTAGACATCTTCTCTTCGGGGAAATCGGCCTCATGATTCCTTCCCATCTTTTCCAATATCGACGTGAATACGAGCTTTTTAGGGTTCTGTTTTCCCCCAAAGGACCTGTCTCCCCCTTTTACTTCTTCGACTAGTGAACTCGGTCCTTTCTCTACTTAACTGGTAATGGCGTGGTTTGCCTAAGTTACTCCATCCATGAAGGACTTCTCGATGTCTCAACTGGCCTTGTCCTCTTCCCCCCCCACCGACATTTTAGACCTTCTTCCAGTTCCCAGTACCTCTGACCCCCCTCTGTCAAATCCTCTTCCACAGGCTCTGAGTATATGTCTCCCCCTAGCGAAGTGCGATTGTCTCCCTCAAAGCGTCAACCTATAGCCCGTTTCTCCCAACCTGAAGAGGTGGGAGGTTGATGGACCCTGATTCTGAGACATGAAGTGTCTTTCTTCATTTATCGGTTCAAATCTCCAGACGTCTCTGAGTTATGCGAGGTTTCCCCTGAATGTACCCAGTCCGAAAGCGGGGTAGACCGGAGCTCCGAGGGTAGTCGCCGATCCTGCTCTTCGATAATTCATCCTGACTGGTCTACATCCGACTCAAAATACCTACCTGGACCCGTAAGGACCTCTGCTCCAACTCTCGGTTGTCGACCAATCTTTTCATCTTGATAGGAATTCCCAAGGACCCTCCACGCTCAGCTCCTCGAACAGGTTGTGCGACTTGAAGGTTCACAATCGCTTTACCCGACGAGAAATCAACCAGCAACATCCCAGTTCACACTTCCTGTTTCATTTGCCCTTTTTTGCCTTTCTATACCCCGTGGAAAAGGACGTACTCCATAATCGGTGACAAGGCATTATTCACTCCTCCCTGGAAGCTTTTAAGGCTTTTTTAGGGCCCCTTGATCTGAATCCCCTCCCTTTGAGAAAATGCTCTTTTTGAGTCCTTTTCTTCCCTGGAGGTGTCGGAGACTTTGGACTTTTCCGTTCCTAGGGACGGGCATGACTCTGGCAACACCGCAGGGATTTTTACATGACCCCCCATTGACAAGCGCGGGTGGTGCTTTAATTTGTAATCATTCCCCAGCCTTACTATAAGCTCTGACCTGCTGAACGACTCATTGATGGAAAGCCATACTCCCGAGTACCCCTTGAACTTCCCAATAATGGCCTTTGGCAAGTAGTCGAATTATACCGTTCAATTCGATTTTCCCTCTTGGAGATCATGAGTCAGGAACCGATACTCCCAATCCTCTTCGTAGATGCGATTCTCCCGTCTCCATCCTTCCCACCTGTCTCTACCTTGTATGGAAGTCTTCCTCCTTCGGAACAGGGTAACGTCTTTTGATCACCTCCGAGAGGCCCTTTGCTCCGCGTGGAACCCCGGTTTCGGGGTTTATTTCTTTTAAATGGAGCTCCATGTTTCTGGAATTTTCGGCATGATGAAATTTACGGAACACGCTCATTTCTCGTTTTTGGGGCTCTTTGTGCCTTCCGGCGCTTCTTAATTATACTGTACTACGTTCCGGATCCAATTATTCTTTATTCGTAGTTCCGGGCCAGGAGATTCCAAGTTTGCGGGTTTTTGTTAAGTAGGCCCATTTCGACATGACCACCTTACTCGAATTGACGATTAGAGGTGAAGATCTGGGAAGACCCGCTTTTACGAGTTTCGCGACCGACGACTGATTTCGCACTGTTCACCCCTTGACGGACTAAGACATTCCCACTCCCCTTTTCATCCTCCAAGAAGCAAGTCTCCTTAGGGTTTCCTAACCCTCATTTATTTTGTTACCTGTTCTTCGCACGGCGGCTTAGATACTGAAGTCTTTTTCGCGTGAGATTGCGCAGCCATCTCTTTGCCTCTATCCAGGTTCCTTGGGGAACTTAAGAACCCTTCCCGATTTTCCCTCATGTCTCGAAAGCTTCCAATCGGCCCTTCTTCCTTTGCTTCATGGTTCCCCCTTAAGCACTTTAGTTACTCCCATCAAGAGATCCACCCCGCTGCATGTTTACATTGACTCTCCTCTCCGGCCTGTAGCCGCGCTTAAAGTCCCTGCAGCAGCAGCTTGCCTCCCAAGAAAGTTTACCTGCATTTTTCCTTTCTCCCCCCTCGAGCCTCCCCCGTTCAAGACCCTCCAGTTCAGGTTAAAGCGACGTTTTTCAGGCCGCAAGTTATGAAGACCCGACAATGACCTGGGGTCTGATGTCCCGTCCCTTTCGGGCTAAG
>Ga0179591_1255827_pt1 | contig 10266 bp, 7 predicted proteins | sample CZOMad2_1_08_16f_FD_182891 | JGI IMG/M metagenome (GOLD analysis project Ga0179591, IMG submission 182891) | Vadose zone soil fungal communities from Angelo Coast Range Reserve, California, USA - CZOMad2_1_08_16fungal (PacBio error correction) | ecosystem: Environmental > Terrestrial > Soil >... | reverse complement strand
CGCTTCCTTTTCCCCCACCCCACTAAAATTACAGCATATTCGTCGCCTTTTCGGGTCTCCCCGTCTCCCGGCGGCCCGTTCTAATCAATCCCCACGGTACCTGTCCCCTCAATTTAAGCCCTTCGTACCTCCCCCTGGGGGCCGATTCTAGGTGTATTTTGGCCATCCCCCGGGTGACAATCTGCCGTTGCTTCTGCGGCGTTTCGCTTTTTTTCCCCCATGAATTTGAGATTTTTTCCCAGGCCTCCTAACCCCCTCGAGTACTTCTTCGGGTCTTTCTGCACCTCCCTTAAAGATCACTCGTTTTGATATCAAGGTCCGAGGGGTTGCCCCGTTCACAAGGATCAAGGCCTTGAATGGATTTTTTTCTTTCATCTACGCGCCAATCCCAAACTTTTCAGCCCGTTCGTGTTACGGATCGTCCAGTCTCCTCCGGACTTTGTCGCTGACTCCACCACTCTATTTTCCCCCTGCTTAAAGGCGTGGCCAGGTAAACCAGCGCTATGAGGTAACGATCAGTTTCCCTGCGTCCGTCTCGCGATGCTTATGTCTTTGGGTTTTTTTACGGACAGTTGTGTCTGCGCTCCAGGTTTGAAGCTTCCCGTTTTCCAGCGCGCTGCATGCTGGACCTGATGGCCCATCTGTTTGTCATTTGCCAGAAGTTGCTGCTTTATTGACTGCACTTGACGGGGCAACTTTACCGTTAAAGGTTTGGGTCACACCCTTTTGTTCCGGGCGTTTTCGACAGTGGTTTTTTCTGGCTACTGGTCCGGTCCCTCCCCCTTTTCAACCCCCCCACGCCCGGAAGATTTGCTTGAACTTTGGAATCGCGCATATCTGAAGGGTTCTTTACCACGCATGTTTTTTAGTCAATGCATCCTTTCGACTTTCTCGGAATGTAAACGCTTCCCTTTTGGCGTTTCTGGTCGTGCCAGTCCAGCCCCCACTTGCCTCAGCGGGCCTCGAGTTCCGTAACCCCCCCCTTTGGTTTTAGCGCTTCCGAATCTGACCTTTTACCCCAACTTGTTATAGGCACCCGAGTTCTTATGGCGATCCCGGTTCACCTCCTGAAGATGAAAGTTTTCGCTGTTTTCACTATCTGCTTCCTGGCATACGTCCGCCTCCCACGTCCACCTTTTTCCTATCGTCGTGTTTTTTAATGCCCGAATGTACTGAGCAGTAATACGGCGCCCTCCAGTTTGGTCCGCTTTGTAAGAGACATCCCCACGAGGCAAAGTCCCGTCTCTCCTTAAAAGACGACGTTTCTTCGTTCTGGCGAACCTCATCCAGTATGCGCGCTCTTTAAACCTTTTGCCACACGCCAGTTCTTCTCTTGTGAGCCGCACGGGCGTTTCGGTGCCAAATGTTGACCCCTTGTATTAATCGCCGACCCATCGTTGCCCCCTCCCATTTTTTCCTCGCTTTCGCAGCATGGGGTCCCACCTCGGTTTTTTTTTTGTCGGACGTTCTCTACGCGATTCACTATCCACCTCGACGAGCCCACCTGCTTCCCCACCCTGGCGGCGTTCGCTGTTGAGGCCTCGCCACAAAGGTTTTTGGGTGTTTTTGGTGTGGTGTGGTTGTTTTGGGGTTGTGTGGGTTGTTTTTTTTTTGGTTTTTTTTTTTGGGTTTTTTGGGTTTTTTTGTTTGTTTTGGTTTGCAAGAGATCGTTTTCTGTGCCCACTATGCCCCTCTTTGCGTTCATTCCCTGCTTTTTTCGCCCGTGTGGTTTCTGACAAGTTGGCGGCCCAGAGTTTTCTTAAAAAGACGACTTTTGTCCACCCCTTTTTACTTCCTTCCGTCTGTGATTTCTCTCCCACGGTTAACTTTTTAACTCCCTCCCTTTATTTTTTCCCCCCCTACGTTAGCTTCCTGGGCTTTGCGAGGAGAGGCTACTGTTCGCCCTTTTTGTGCCCCTTCCCTACGTCCTTTATTGAGGGAGTCTTTTTTTGGAGCCCATTAGAGCTGTTACCCTTCTTTTCCGCCTTGAGAGGCTGATTTGGGTGGTTCGTGCGTCCTCCCTAAACAACTTCTCCATCACCTGGACCCAGGTTTGTGTATTCCCCATTGGATTCCATGTCCTTTGTTGTTGTTGTTGCTGAGTCTACTTTGTTCGTGAACTCAAAGTTGCGGATTCGTTTTTTTGTTTTTGGGGTCGGAGACACTGCACTGACCCCCACTAACCCCCTGATTCCGCGGTGAATAATTTTCTTACAGTATAGGAGCTTAACCGAATTGTCCATCGGTCCGGCCGGAATAAGTCGCACTTTCTTCAACCCCGTCGAGTTCTCCCCATCTGAAAATGACCAGGACATCGATGCGTGGCCAGCTTTCTCCCCTCGTAGAGAGGGTTGTCGATAGCCCCCCTTATTCACTTAAACTCTCTGTTTTTTCTTCCACAATTCTGCAGCCACTTTTAGACGGAGTATCCGCGCTCAGTCCATGGGCATTTTCTTCTGTTCCATGTGTAGTCACTCTGCGACGATCTTCGGTTGTCGTGGCTCCCCTCGCGAAGCCTAGAATCAGACTTTCAGCTGTTATTTCGTTTAGTTAATTCCTTTTCCTTTTTTTCTTCCAATGTCCTCGCGTTACTTTCCGCACCCCCACCCACCTTTCCTGTTGGTAGTAGCCATTTTCGCAAGCGTTCGCTCCCTGGCGCATGTTAACGGGCGGCGATATCCCCCTGAGCCCACTCCCTTTGTCCTTTTATCACACGCGCCTTGCGATCGGTTTTTTCCCAAACACCAGCGATGGACGCTTTTTCCTGGTTGTGTACATCGTCGCAGACTTGATGCTTTGAAGTCAAACCATCCTTTTTTCTTTGAAGTAATATCGGCGCTGACCCTAGGCCTTGACCTGGTGTGGGCTGTATTTCCTTCACTGGACTCCGTGCTCCCTTCTTTCTCACCGAGATTCTTTTCCAAGCCCGTAGAGATCGGATGCCTTTGTGATAACGCCTGGTCCGGTGCGTGAACCGATAGATCGTTCAATTCCATTGCCTTGAAACATTTTTACTAGGTGCTTTTTATCGATTCACGACAGCGATGTCAATTTTAACTTTTTATGAGTACTGTGCTTCGTGGTGCAGCACCGGTCTGACACAAAGGTAGTTGGTTTTAACTCTTCGTTTTTGTCGCCACTGTCCGCGCTTCTGGCCTTTTCCCCCTAAAATCGCTTCAACAGGTCCCTTTTTCCCTGGGCCAGAGTCTCAAGTCAGTTATTTTTCACTGATGTTTTTCTTCCCCTTTCTTTTTGCGGCGGATCCTCGCCGCTTTAGTTCGACTGCCTGATCGTGGGGGTTGATTTTCCTGACATGCGTCAGAAAACCAAAACCCTTTTTTCCCTGCTGCGCAAAAGCGGTTTTTTTTCTTCCCCGTTGTACCTTTTAGTTTTTTCAGCCCCTGCTTCTAACTTTCAGAACTTTCTGCACCCGTTCTTTTTGATTCCCCGATCGCATGAATCAGCGGCCCCGCTGCCCCCGTCAGTGCTGAACCACGGCTCGGCATTCACAGGTCTTCGACCGTGCGGGTCCCCCCCCTACTCAGCGGTGCTCGTCGGTCGCATTTTCGATATCTTTGCGTTGCTGGTTTCGCCGCTGCCCGCGGGCCCCTTCCTCCAGAAGCGGAGACATAGTTTCTTTCTTAACACAGTCCGGATTAGCTTTCTCTCCTTGTTGGTCCCCGGCTTTTGATTGCTTTGACAATCCAATTGTTGTCCCTGACCCCGCTTTTGGCAAGCCCACCTTCCACCTTGCATTCACACTCTTTTAGTTCTTCTTTCTTTGACGATGAAAGTCCACACTCCCACCCCGATACCCTGAGAGTCTCTCCTTTTATTGTGCGGGATTGCCCTCTTAAACCTTTTTTACCAGCTATCGCCTCAATGCGTTTGGAATTTCTTCAGTTCACCAATGCAAGCCTTGACTTCCGCGGAAGCGTCCTTTGACTCATTTTCGGACTTTTCCATTCTTAACCAGTTTTCCTTGATTAGACGGTCCTGCTTGGTATCGGAGCCCATCACAGACAGGTCATTCGAAGATCATGTGAGAAAGCTTTTCTTTGGTTCACTCTCCTGGGCCCTCTTCCCTCTCCGTTGTTGTGTGATTTCTTTTGATTACTCTTACTTTTTTCACCTATTAATCTTTTAAGATTCGCTGTTTTCGTTTTTTATCTTGGCGCGCCGATACGCCATGCGTGTCATAACAACCAACTGTACGCCTTGCCCGCCAAATGGTTCAATTTCCGCCCTTCCTCGCCGATGATCATTTTTTTTATGGGACCTCCTTTTTCGATTCGAGTTTCCCCAGCTGGACTCCATAGGATGGAGAGGTTTATTCGTTCTGTGCATAGGAGTATCGGGGCAAATCGACCCCTAGATCTCATATTAATCGTATTTGATGGGAAAGCACCCAAGCCCCCCCCCTTTTTTAATTTCAAGGCAGGATTCTTTGCCCCGCTTTCCTCCCGTTGAATCAAGGGCTATTTCGTAATTCGTCCAATCCCCCCCCCCTGACGCGGCGCCATCTTCTCGTAAGTTCTGCTACCGATACCTTTTTTTCTCCCGTTTTTTCCAAATTCCTAATCGCTCCCTTAGGCGTCTACGCTTCCTCTTTTTGCAGCGCCTTACCCCCCCTTCCCTTTCGGTAGATTGAGAACTGCGATCCCTTTCCCTTAAGCTTTTGATTTCTTTGCGTTTTGAATGTGTTTTGCCCCCGTTCAGGTTTCTTCTATTGGTCCATACCTTGACCGGTCCCTCGCTATGCTCTCTGGCGTTTTCGTTCCATCAAAGCTTTCATTTCAGATTTTAACTTCCTGGGACTTCCCCTTCTATTCCACTTAAACGGTCTTGTCATCCCCTTTACGCGGGTGTTTGCAGATTTGTTTTGAGGGTTTGACTTGTCCGGTCCCCAAGTTCCCCCCTGATTTTTCCTCCTCCCCCCCCCTGTTTTCCAGAATCCACTGCCATCTTCGAGTGTTATCCCGCGGGGCCCGCGGAACCGTGGGCGTTCCTTTGAACTCATCTGACTTTCGCCCGTCCCGCCCCTGATTTAGAGGACTTGGTCTGGAGACCCCTCCCGTCCTTTGGTAGCGATTTTCTGCCAGAAAGCGCAGCCGACTCCTTATTACGTTTCCCCAACACTTTTGTTTCCCTTGTTTTCCCCCTTTTTTTCCCATCATACTTTCTTCTCACAACTGTTGGTTTTTTACAACATCGAGAGGGTTTTTGACTCCTCCCATTGTCCTTATGACGATGCACATGCGGTTCCTTTCCTCCCCGATCTAGTTTGTCCCGGACTCCCCTGCCCTCAGAACACCTGCCATTGATAATAGAGAGTTAGTGATCCTCCTATGAGAAGACCTACGGCGCGTTCCCTGGACTTTCCCCCCCATGCCTCCCCATGAGAACTCTGTTCCCTCGTCTCGTTACGCCCAAGTTGTCCTCTCCCCTTTTTTTTGTTGAAATGTTACCCCATCTTCCTGCGCATTCCCCTCCCGGAAACGCCCCGCTTATGTCGCCGCTCTAATTTCTCCCCTTTTATTTCCGAGTTGACAACAGTGCGGATTTCTTCTTTGGTAATCGAACGCCAGAGGTTTTTCCCCCTTCCGCCAGTCGACCCGCTTCTTTCCCTTAATGGGATCACCTTCAAAAGTCTCGTGTGTGTTTGGCGTCACAAGGTTTCTCTCTGACACTATCCCCCCCCCACAAATGCTCGTACCACCCCCAATCAAAGCTTTCTCCCGATAGGGCGGGCGGTTCCGCGTTAGCTCCAAAGAAGCATTCGAGTTGTGAATACCCGTTTTTCAACCACGAGGCGCCATTGCCCATGTTGAGGCGCTCCGGTGTTTCGTCTTCCCCTTGGCGGACTCTTTTTTAGTAGCCTCCCCCCGACCTGCTCACATATAAGCAAAACTGCAGTCTGTCTTCAGAGAAACCCCCCCTTACTCCCTGGCCCTTTCCATCTTGAAAATCACGCTCTCTTCCCCTGTCTTTTCTTCGCCTGTAGATTGAGAAATTCCTTGCCATTCATCGTCCGTAGTGATCTTCATCGTTTTTTCCTCTCCTTAGCCGCTCGCAGCAGTTGATTCTCAGTCGGATGGAGCTTTTAAGTTTCGTGTTTAATTGTGCTTCCTCCCACCAAACCCCCCACGACTTTTCCAGAAACAGTTGGGGACCCCCTACTTAGCCCTTTTCTTCTCTTTTCCTCCTTCAGGTGTTTTTCTCCTATCCTACTAAGTTTCAAAACCTTTTTTCTGATTCGTGGATTTTGCTTCTCTCAATTACACGGACACCCACTCCCTCTCACCGATGATCAGAATTCACACCTGTTCTCCCTCCTTTGAGCGCAAACAGACGACCTTTTTTCCGCTCCACGGACGGAAGTCACTCTTCACTTCCTTCCAACCTTTTCTCCTCTGAGGAGAAAACTCAAAGCGTATCTCTGTTCTTGTCCGAGGGTTTCATTTCAATGTCGATACTGTTTTCGTGATCTCACAAGACTTTTTTCCTCTGTTGCATCTTATATAGGTTTTAGACAGGTGGCTTGTTCACTTGAATGAACTTTCCATATGAAATCCCCTCTCCATGGCATTCTCTTCTTTTGACCGACTTTTTTTCTCGCAGCTCGACGACTTCTTCTTTTTGAGTCTAACTCGTACTCAAAGACGCCAGTCATAAGTTCCCTTTTTCTCCCTCTGATTTCCTCTTCCTTGTGATATATTCGCGTCTTTGTCCCTTCCCTTTTCTCCACAACGAGAGGTTGTCGAACTGCTGAGTCTCTCTCTGTACTGTAGCTTTTGCCCCCCTTCTGGCTCGATTTAAGACTAGCGACTCCCTCCCATTTTGTTCACGTCAAATCAACACCTATCCTGAGCCTTCCCCACCAGTGAGAACGGTTTTTTCAGGGCGGGTTACTTCGTCTCAATCTTGACTGTTTCTCCCTTTCCCACTCCCTCCTTCGTATCTTTTCCCCCCTCTAGACGTTACACCTCTTTCTCCCCTCTTCTTCAGTTTCTTCTTGAATATTGCGAAGTATTTCTGCTCCCTGATTGACCCTTCCCCCGCGCTCTTAAAGATGTATTTTGTGTGGGAACTCATGCTGCTTTTTTTTCCTGCCCTTAATAGATAGTCAAACACCTTCGTGACAATATCTTTTCCCTTTCCGTAGTCCCCCTCCCCCCCTCTCGCGGCCCTTTCCTATACCACAGTTTGTCTTTTTCGGTCGGGCTCTGTCGGGCACCTGGGAAACCACGGTTTTTTTCCTTCCCCTCCTATGGCGCCTTTATTCAACGCGCTGCCTTTCTTTCCAGACAAATGTCTCCCTCCTTTTTGTGTAAGCTTCCTCGTTTCCAAGGCCCTTGCAGACCGGCGTCCCCCCGCGATCCCTGCGCTCCCCTTTTTCGTTATTTTCTCCGGATCAATCGCAGATTAATTTCCTCTCTTGGTTTGTGTTGTTTACCCGTATGCCACCCAACCTTGTCTCACCCCTCCTCCCCCGCAAACAGGCGGTTTTTCACCATGCGACCGGTTCGGTACCAGTCTCGTCAGGTGCCTTTCCCATCCGGTCGCCCAATAAATTTTTGCCCTTTTCCCCCAACGCGGATCGTCCCTGCTCCCCCTCCTTCTTTCACACATTTCCCAGCGCTTTCACCGCCCTTGCTCCCCCTGTTTCTGTCGAACAAGCAGTTCCTGCTTGCATACTAGCGTTTCCGCTGATTCTCGATCGTTACCTCTCGATGGTTTTCTCCTTTCCTGACGCCACCCTCCCCGGAGTAGACTCCTCGACGAATTGAGTCCTGCTACATCATCCCTTTCTTAGCGTATATTTCTCGGCCCCTTTCCCTTTTAAGGGTCTTGGGATGGAGTGCTTAGACGAATCCATCACCCCTCCTTGATTCACGTGATCCCCTAAGCGGGTTCGCCCCCTTCCGGACCTTGATCCCCCCCTTACCCGTTTTTTCGATTCAAAGGCTTTCACTCATCCCCTGTCTCCTTTCTTCTTAGTCCAGGGGAGGATTTCTTTAACTCCCAAGTTTCTCCAAGTCATTGTCATGATGAAATTTTCCGCCCCCTCCATCCTGTTCCCTTCCCTTTATCTCCCACCCCCTCTCACAGAGCCTCTGTCATCGGAGAGTGATGAGATTTTCCATTGGCGTTCTTTTGTTAAGTTGGAGGATGAGTTGACGGTGGCCGCCTGGCTGATTATCTCTCCATCATGCAGCCTTCTTCCCACCTTTTTTCTGGCCTTTTATGGGTTTGGTTCCCAACATATCTTCTTTCTCCTTGTGGTTGAGAGAGGCTTTTCGCGGTGACCCCCCCCTTTCCCATATCCTTTCAAGGAAGCTTCCTTTTGCGTGGCCCTTTTGCGGCCCCTTTGATATCCTTTTTCTGTCCGTCAATCATTCCCAATTTCTTTTAAACCCCGCCCCAAAAGGGCCTCCCTTCGTGCTCCTCGGATGATCACTCTTTTCTCGGGGAGCGGGTTTTTTATATCAATGCGGGGACCCCCTTGGCATATGATTTTCTTCACATTGTGAAGAGTTACGAGAGGGTTTGCAGCCTCTCCCCCAACATTTGCTCCTCCCATGGGTCGCCTGGAGTGAAGCTCCAGTCAATGACATAACTCTTGTCTCCAAGGTCTTGTTAAGGTGGGAGTGCAAATCTTATTCTGAACTGTCATTTGAATGGATCGTTTTCCCGCGTCATCCAAAATCTCTTCCCCTTCTCGTACGATGATACGATACACGCTCCTCCGTTTCACCTTTGGTTAAAGAGCGCCCTTCACTTCGCTTTTTTTTCTTTTGATCCGATTCCCCGGCGGGCAGCTCCCCGCTTCCTTTCGGTTTTCTCTCCCTGTCCCCCCCCCAGCCTACGGAATCGGCCTTTTGCGCTCCACGGTCTTTTTCGACTCTAGGTTTTTGTGCCGACGTGGTTCACATTTTTCCTCTACCCCCCCAGTCCCGTAGTTTTGCTGGACGATCTGTCATTTTTTTGTATGGCCCCTTGTTTGCCTTACCTGTCCGGCGGCGACTTATTTACCGGTCGTGGGTCACTCTTGCGCAGCTTGAGTTTCTCACGTGTTTTTTTCTGCCCAATTTTGTCCCCCCCACTATCCGGACTGATTTCCTCAACTGCGTGCGATTTATCCGCGTTTGAAAGTGAGAGTGGGACTCCTTTACTATTACCGTCTTCCTTGTTACTACTCTTTCGTCTGGATGACGGATGTTTCGCCCCGATTTCTGTCCTGCATTCCTCGCGTCAGTGACGGATGCATAGAGGTCCCCCCACCTACCATTCCGGTGCTGCCCTTCCTCCTCCTAGCAGGCCTTAAAAATTTCTTTTTTTTCCCCCTCTAGTCTTCTTTCTCTCTCCGGGTCACCATGTCCTGATGCCACCTTGCGCTGGGCGTCTTTCCTTTCTCTGTCGTTTGCCTATCACTTGCAGTCAGAGAGTATACCCTTCCCCACTCCGGCATCTCTCTCTTCCGCCCTGCCTTATTCGAAGCCATTACTTCGCAGTATAAGTTGGTCCTCTCCTCCATACACCGAGCCCGCGTAAGATTCTTCGTTATAAATGACCTCCTGTTGTTACTTTCCCCTCAATAAGAGGAGACTCTCTTACAAGCTGACCCTCCCTCGGTAATTTCTCAGTGCGCGCGTCTTTCCGGTGCCAACATGGGGTGGCCTTTTCCTTCCCCCTTCCGCAAGAGTTGCAACCTGCTCCATTATCTCGTTTAGCCGATGTGCTCCTAACAAAACTCTTGTTTGTTTGTCCCCTTTCCCTCGATAGGCCCCGCGAGTACCCACCACAAACTGTACATCTTCAGCTGTAGTTGTTTTTCACCGACAGATAGTTCTGCTGCGTGCAGATTGTAACCCCGAAGGCGCGTTGCTCGGCGGGTGCTCATGTCCGTTTTAGCCCCCTGGTAGTAAACGAGAGCCTTTTTAACTGGTTGCACCCGTATTGCTGTACCCCCCCCTCTCTCCGATTCCCCCCGTCGCTTTTCCCCCCCTCACGCTCCCGTCTTCCTGGTCTTTCTTCGGTCCAGATTCTTCCCCGGTTTTTGATAGCCTTCAGGTCTTCATCTCCTAGTAGGAGCGGCACGTCTTTTTGTGCGTTTGAGTCCCATCAGTTAGCGTGCTTTATTTCGTTTTTTTTTGATCTCTCTCCCACACCCCCGACCAGCCTTCTCCATTTTGGATCCCCCGTCCCCAGTTACTCTCCTTGTCTCCCATTTTGTTCTTCGAGACGACAGGTGAGAGCCTTTAA
>Ga0179591_1347416_pt1 | contig 10267 bp, 6 predicted proteins | sample CZOMad2_1_08_16f_FD_182891 | JGI IMG/M metagenome (GOLD analysis project Ga0179591, IMG submission 182891) | Vadose zone soil fungal communities from Angelo Coast Range Reserve, California, USA - CZOMad2_1_08_16fungal (PacBio error correction) | ecosystem: Environmental > Terrestrial > Soil >... | reverse complement strand
TTCCCTGTTCTTCTCTTTTCTGGATGATTCCCCCACCCCGAGGCCCCTTCTCTTGAAGGAAAGACCCCTCTAAGTCGCGGCGAGCTGCACAGAGCCCCCCCGCTTCTGCCTCAACCGCCCCCCCATTGGGAGTGTCCTCCTCCCTGAAGACCTTGGACCCTTCCTCTGAAATGGCTTCTTGTTCGAAAAGTTTTCCCCCCCCCCCTCGACTCCCCCCGGAGAACTCGACCACTCGACACTGGATCGATCTTTTTTGTTTTGAACTCGGAGTCCACCAAAGCGCTAATGCCGCGCTCACTTTTTTTTCCTCCCCGAAGATTGCTGCAGACTTAATCAGCCAGCTACGACGAAACGCCCTTTGGGACTAGGCTCCAAAAACCTACGCCCAGCATTCGCCCGTACTATCCAAACGACGACAAAGTTTCTCCTTTCCCTTCCTTTATTCAGAAGACCCTAGCAGGTTTCCATAGAGCCAGATGGTCACGTTCCCCCCATTTTCCCCCCCTTGCGGGACCTCTAGGTGTAAGAGTGAACCGTTCCCCATGCCACAGTTTTTTTCAGGTCGCCCCCTAATTTTATGACAACGTGCCAATCATCATATTCCCCTCTTTCATCGTACCCCGCCGGAACAAGTCATCATCAACCGCGTTTTCCCCCCCTTTCCTCTCCCAACCATTTTCGGTCCAGGCATTCCAACGCAATCCGCCGGAGCACGCAGTCGGGACTTCACCTCCCCTCATGCTGATGAAGAAAAGTCCCATTTTACGGATAAGTCTTTCCACTTCCCTGCGTGTCCCAGCCCTTTTGGATCCCCCCAGTTGGTGTTCCGTGATAAAATCATCGGCCCCCCCTTCTGCAAGGACCCAACGTGGGCTTACCGCCATTGTAGCGACGTGGGAGGTACCCCCAAACTCCCTCCCCGGCGGCGTATCGATTGTTGGTCTTCACCCAGCCCCTTCTGCTTCCCCCCCCCTCTGCTTTATAAACCCAAAGAGCCCCTTTCCTCTGTCCCCAAGTGCCGTTTTTGATGATAAAAGTCCCCAAACGAATGAGCCACATCGGGTAGGTCCCCCCCCCTTGACGTCCTAAAGACTCCGCCCGCTTTTGGCTTCTTGTAACCCTGGTCACGGCGTCCTGCACCCCCCCCCATGTGGACCTCATAGAAGAGACCTGAGTTTGGCACCACCCCCAACAACAGCCCGTTCCCTTGGTCGGACCGGCGGTTCTGCCCTCCTGGTTTCTTTTCGACCTCCCTCCCTTTCTCCCCTACAGGCCAGCTCCTTGGCCCTTGTTCGCCGCAATCCCTCTTCCCCCCCCTCCCTCCTCCGCGATGCGTCCGTAGGTAAATTTCCCCAAAGCCCCCCCATGGCTTTGCCGAAGTGGTGACGGCGGCCCCCCCCCCAAAAAACTTTCTTTGGGCAAGCGAGCGTATGCATCCTCGGTGGCATCAAAATTTGACCGCCGACTTTCGTCTTCACATTTCGCCATATGGTTTTCCCTAGTGGAGCCTCCTCCCGGAACCACCCCACCCCACAATGATGGTGGCCTCGACCGGCAATTATTCAATATCCCCCGGCCTCATTTTTTTTCTTTCCCTACCACCTTCCTTGTCGGTATAGGTATAACATAGGCCAGTGGGTAGGTTCTTTCCTTTTGTCCTGTCGAACCCCTACCGTGTGTTGTCCCGTTATCTGATCTTCCGGCTTCGATTCCCCCCCAAGTTCATTCCTTTCCCACTATGTGTTTTTTTTCAACCCCCCCCCCCCCAGTTACCATTCAAAATTGAAAATCCGACCACCCCTTAAATGATTTACAAACCCCCCCAAAAAACCGTACAGCCAGAGGCTTTAGCAAAAAAGGCACAATTTGACCCTCTCCCTTTTGAGTGCATCTCGGGGAAGTTCCCCTCCTTCTGGGTAAGCACTTACCCCCCCCACCCCACACCCCCCCCCCCCTAGTTGTCCTATCGACCCCCCAAACGATTTTTCCCAACCACTTCCTTGCTTTCTTTTTGAATTCCCCCCAGCTTTAGAAGGACTTCCTCAAGAGAGGAGCGCCCTCCTGAACAATCCCCCGAAAGCCTTTTCCCCCCCCCCCAGGAAAGAAGAATACTGCCGCCTAGAAAGCCCTCTGCTCCTTTCAGTTTTGCAAAGTCCCCTACCCATCTACGGGGTGGCCTCTCCCCACCCCATCAGCAGATTTACTACTCGCCACTCTTAGACAGCTCCCCCCTTCTATACCGAGTAACCTTTAACGCTTGGTGGGGCTCCAACCCCCTGTCCCTTTGTCGTTCCCGCACGCGATTTACCCGTTTGATTCCCAGCCGCGCGCCCTCATGCGCTTTATCCCCTCCCCCCTTCCAGAAGCAAACTCCCCATCCCCCTTTTCAGCCGATTTTTAGAACGAACCGCCTTCCCCTGCCCTGCAGCACGGGGCGCGGACTAAGCTTTCCCCCCCCTTTGCATCCTGTCGCTTCTTCCCCGATGTCGACGTATTAATCCCCATTTGAGCTACTCCCTTATGCGCGATAAGATTCCGCCTTTTCCCTTTCGATGATCTTTCTCATAACTTTTTTGTTTTTGTTTGAGACTAAGATTATCTTTTTTCACCATTTTTGACGCTTTTCTATCTATCAGGTTAGCGTCTTGCCATTTTCTGACTTAGGGCAGCGACATATCTTCTACCTGACGTTTTGAGACCTTAGGAATCGTCTCCCCGATCCCTGTGAGTTTTCCTTCTACGGTGACTGCGGGTTTGAGGGTGCAAATCTTCGATTTCTCTTTCTTTCGTCTTTGATGCGAGATCGCGGTTTGTTCTTGGCTCCCCAGGTGCTTTCCTGGACCCCCTAAACCGGTTAATTAGTCAGGCTCCGAATCTCTGAACCCAATGTGGGTCCAGGTCGCCCAAAAGCCAGACTTTTTAAAGCCTCAGTCCGATTTTCAGAGATGAGAGCTTTAGATCCGGACGGCCCGGATTTTTTGATAGGAACCAATTTCCTCCTGGGAGAGGGATCCTTCTTTCTTTATTTTCATGCCCCCCCTCTTAGTGCTCGGAGGATTTGCGCTTCTTCTTTTTTTTTTTTGTGGGATAGGGATGGTAGAGGCTCCGCGTTTCGTATGAACCCTTCTTTTCTCCATTTGATTTGTTTTCCATAGTTTTGGGGCTAAAAGTTTAGATGAGACCTTATGACCGCCACGCTGTCCTTTTGCAGGCCCACCCCCTCCCTCTTACTAGATCCTATTTGACATTTGTGCCTTTGTCTGCCAGCCGATGTTTCTGGTTTTGGTGGTTTCTTCCCCTTTTGATTTGTTTTGGGCGGAATTGTCCCAAGTCTTCGGGGCTTGTTTTTTGAAACCCTTCTTTCCAGTGAGGCTCCCTTTGCCTCCTTCCCTCCGGAGGTTTCCCCCGATAACGGGGGAAACAAGACTCTGCATCTCCACATAACTCCCCAACTGCACTGATGGCCGTATTTCCCGCGCTTCTTCTCGTCAACATCTCAGAAGGGGATATATGATCATCTTTCCGGTTATTCCACCTCATGTTTGTTTGTGTGTGCAGGTGGCTCTCCCAATTCATTTTTCGATTCTGTTGCCCCCTGCTTTGATGGACTTTTTTTGATGTTGACACAGTATCCTCTCTTTTAGACCGTAACGTCTCCGATTTCATGCAAGCAGTCTTTGTTCTTTACCCCCCCATACCTAAAATCAGAACGTGGGTATTTGCTACATTATCGGGCCTCCCCCGGAAGTCATTTTTTGGTTGTTCGAGGCTTTGCTGCCGAAAGGACTACGGGTCCTCTTAATGGGAGTGGGATTTCGTACCCCCCTTCTATTCAGTCTCTAATTCAAAATGGATGAGGGAAAGAGCGACCTTTTTTGAACTTCCCCCTTCTTTGTGTTTTCTCCTTGTAGCTTCCAGATTTTTCACCCTTTTTTTATTCGCCTTGTAAAATTCTGGTACCAGCTATCCGCGGGCGGGTTTTTTTCCCTCCTTCCCTTTCCCGTGCTGGCTCCTCACGGTTTGGGGCCTTTTCCATGCACCCGTCCCAATGAACTTTTCTACCAGATCTCGCTGGGATTTTTTTTTTTGTATGCCTTAGCCGGCGATGTTCTCCCTTTCATATGTCCCTGTTGTTCCCTTGAAAAACAGGATCCACCTCGAAAACGGAAGGGATTTCTCGGCCTTTCTGCCTGACAAAGACTTACGTTTACCTCTCCCTTACCCCATGGTTTGGGGTGGACGGTCCAGCCTTCCCTTTTTTTCCTTTCCTTTCTCTTTTTCTTCCCAGGTTCTTAGCCTTATTAAAAAAAAAACTTTTGGCAGACCTCCTCCCCCCGCGGCGTACGTGGCCTATGACTCTCCCGTAAGAATGGTCATTTTTTTTTTTTTCCTCCCCTTTCCTTACTATAGTATTTTTTGCAAAGTCTTTCGAAGGAATTGTTAGATACGCTGATTTCTTCTTCTGTTGTATTAATAGTAGTGCCCTTCGACGTCCCCCAATTTTCTTCTCCTTTGTTCTTCGCAACCTTTCTTCTGCCTAGTTCCCCGATACCTGATGTTTAACTTTTTTAATTCTCCGTGGCAGATAACCCGCTGTGTTTTGGCGAGGTTTTTTACCCCCCCTCCTGCCTTTTCTGTCTTTAATTCCACCCCCAATGGACGTCACACGGAGACACCCTTCATCTTTTTCCCTATGTATGAAGTTCCTTAAGCTTACCTTCGTCGTTTAGGCTTTACGCGGACCTTGGCTTCCTTTTTTTTGTTAAACTTTTTTAGGCCTTTCCTTTTTAGGTAAATTATTTCGACTCATCTTCGTGGGTTCTCAGTGTCGCGAGGCCATGCTCAGGAGTTTTCGCTTCTAGTTCAGAAACTGAATGCCCTTCCCCTCGAGTTTTGTTTGGGCCTGGTCGCACAGAGGTCGTCGCTTTCGCCCTTTTAGCCCTCCCTCAGGAACAGGTCGGCTTCATTCCCTTTTCCTTTTTAAAGTGCGATTTTTTCCTAAGAGTGTGGTTGGGCGTTCTTCCTTTGCGCACCTACTTCGACTTTATTCCTTCAACTATTTTCCTCGGGGTTTCCCAGTCCTTCCTCCTCCCCCCGAAGTATTCTTCCTCTCTATCCTTCCGTTGTTGGTGTTGAGGCTCGCTGACTGCCTGATCACCGTCTAAGTGAATATCTTCCTTGTCACTTTTTCCTCTTCCCCCTCAAGTTGACGGAATGACGTCGACTTCTTTTCCGAGATGCCAAAATGACCCCCCCCCCCCCCCCCTCTACCGCCGCCCTCTTCCCAATTTTTGGTGGTTTCACCGACGACGCAGACACAGGGGCCGGCTCACGACATGGTCCGGTTTTTTCCAGGGCGTCAATCCACGACCTTTTAGGCGACCTCGCCCCTCGAAATGCTCGGCCTGTCTTCTTCTTTGCACATTCCCCCTTCATATCCGCTCGCAAAATGAGTTACCTCGACCCCAGCCGAATCTTCTGTCTCGCGATGTTCGATAAATTTCGCCGAAAAGCGCGCACAGGGTCTGAGGATAAAATCCCCCCAACCTCTCCCTCTGCGTATCCCTTCTTCCCCCTTCTAAACTTTGGAGAATCCCGGCCGTTTCTTCCGACGATATTCAGGTCCACTTGATTTTTTTTTCTCTTTGCTTTTTCGGACGTTCTTGCCAGTTCGCGGTACCCTGTCCTCGCGGGGTAAAAGGCTTTGACCCCCTCCCCCAGAGGTTTTCCTGCCAAGGTTTGATGAACAGTTTCAATTCATCCACTCGTCCTCTCTACTTCCTTTATTTTGCTCTCCCTCTGTCAGTTTCCCCGTTCGCATTCCACCGTTTTTTCCTTTTTGTAGATGCCCCAGAAGTTCACTTCCTCCTTCCACTTGAGTCCTCTGGTCGGTGCCCCAATTAAGCCACCGAAGTCGCCAGACTGCTTCCCGAAAAGTCCCCCCGATTAGGTCCTAATTTCCCTTTAAGGCCAAGGTCCCTCGGTTCCCCACTTTTTTCAAGGCTCCCCACTCCGAAGGCCCGTTAAGTCTTCTATCCTTCCTTGCCCCTGATGACCCGACCTGTTCCTTCTCTGGGCGGCTTGCCACAAAGCCGAAACTTTTTTCTCACCTTCCCGTTTCTTTCCCGCTTGTGTCATTTCCCCCCCTGTTCGAGGACCTTTGAAGAGCTGGCGTTAATCCAACTCCGCTCCCCACCACACTCTTTCGATTTATTACCAGTGCAATTTTCCGGGTGTTTCAGGCTCCGTCCCCCCCCCATCTGTACTTCTTAGCAGGGCCTTAGGCAAAGCCGCATACACAGGTTGATGAATTTTAAAAGGACCTTTCCCAGGAGAACTCAAACAGTGGACCACCTGCCTTCCGCGGGACCCCTTTGGCCCCTCCAACACCCCGTCCTTTTACTTCTGTAGACGCTGGCCACAGGGGCTTTTCGAATGAGAAAACCTATCACTGCCAAGGCCGACTCGCAGTTCCCCTCTGATGAGACCCCCCGCCGATTCCCCACCACGCCGGTTCCCAGCAGATTCGATACTTCTCACTTTCCCCCGAACTGCTTTTTTCTTTCCCTGTGCAGGCTTGGAAAGACCAAAGACAACTGTTTTTTGCAGGCCCTCTCTCTGCATGACAGAAGATGGACCCCTTTCCCCTAAACGTACTTAAAAGTCTGGCCCCAGAGGAGCCATACGAACCAGGCAGTTTCCCCCCCGCCATCCACCCAAACCCCCCCCCCAAAATGATTGGCAAGTTATTCTCCCTAGATCCTAAGATCAAACCTTTAGCAGATTTGCCTTCCGCTCGCGCCCTAGCCGGTACTACTTTTTCCCCAACCTTACTAGTTTATGAGACTTCCTTGGTTTTATCTCTCCATCCTCCCCGGCTCGGAGGGACCTGAAGAATGATGTCCCATCTGTTCCTTTTTTTTCTTCCCACCAAAACTTTTTGAAAACTCCCAATCAATCCCCACCCTGCCAAATCCCCCAATTTGAGTGACCCCCCACACCCCACCCCCCCTTGAAATTTTTTTCCTCCCAAAAGGTTTTTCACCGGATTACCTCTCTGCGTTTACGTTCTTCTTTTACTTTTTCACCTTTTTTTCGCGTTTCTTCGAGGTCCGCAATCCGGTTCGATAGCCCCAACGCTTTTCCCCACTCCGTTTTTCCCAGGAACCCAGCATGGTCGAAGGCTCCTCATCCTCTTTCGTTTTTTTCATGCACAATCCAAACCCAAGCACTTCCTGCAACCCTTCCTTCCGGACTCCCCTCCTCTTTTAGGTTCCCGTAAAGTTCTCGACCGAACGCGCACAGAACAGGAGTCATTTGGCCTTCACAATTGCCGAAGCGCACGTATCCCGCACCCCCCGGATAGGAAGGGAGGTCCACCTGCTTTCAGCTTTGTCGGCCTACCACAGAGCGGTCTCCCGGGATTTAGGTAATCCGATACCCTCTCGCCTTCTCTTTAACTAAGTGTTTTGCACGATCCCAAAACGCGCTATAGTCAATCCTCTCTCCTCCAAGCCACCTCGAAGATTGGCATTTCAACAGCACCGGCCGCTCTCTCCCTCTTTGTCGGCCTCTTCCCTCTTTACTCTAAACGGCAGTTAGCGTCTTCCGCCAGTTCCGTTCTTTTTTCACGGCGGAGAATCACCGGATGGATTGAAAGGCCGTCCCTAGTTTTTTTTCCAACCGATGATGATGATATTTCTTTTATATTTTAGACCTCCTCCGGTTTTTTTTCTTTAGCTCTCCGATCAGCTTTAACCCTACATTACGCTTTCTAGCTAATTAAGTTAGCGATCTTCCTCCTCACAGTTCCCCCTCCGACTCGTGCCTAAAGAACCTTCTCTGCGTTCCACCAGTAGGACAGCTCTTCCTCTTGACCCACCTCTGCGGCCGCGAGACGGTGAAGGTGCGGTGCGGTCTTCCCACTCTTCTACGGAGTTTCTCTTTCTGGGATCGACGGTTTTATGAATTGCCTTATGCTTGGGCCGGCCCCCAACTTTACTCGCTTCTCAATCCGATCCCCTAAGCAAGAGTGGCATCTTTCCCCAATTCTGACAGATTCTTCAAGGCAGCTGACGGACGCACGCGGGAGCGCAGGGACCTTCGCTCCCGGATTTTAAACAAGTTTGCCTGGGGCTTTTTTCATCGTTAGGTAGTAAGAGTGCTCCTCTGCAGTGCCTCAGGCGAGGGAGGATCAGTCGTCGTTGCGGTCTGAGTCTTTTTTTGCAATTTTTTGAGGGCGGGCGCTCTTTTTCGCGGTTATTAAGCGCTGGTTGCGGCCGACCGTGGCCGTGATTTCCTAGGGTTTGTCTATACCTCCCCCCGGTAACAGACAGATGCCAGGGGTCTTCCCCTGGACCCCATCGAGTTTTTTCCGCCGAGTGAAAGGGTCCCTTTGGATGGCCTCTTTATTTCCTTTTTTTTCGCCCACCTCCCCCTTGTTTTTCCTCTTTTCCTGGGTTTTTATTGTAAAGGTGTTATTTCTTGTTTTAAAACCTTGATCGTACCCCTTCCAATAGTCACCTTAGTTTTCCCTCCCAAGCTTTTCTCGAACCAAACACACTGAAGAATGAAACGTACTCACTCTCACGCATATGTGCGGTGTACTTATAATCTATGACGGGGTGACCGGTCATTATTTTTCGTCAAATCTCTTACGGGGTATTCTCTAATATTCCAAATGGTTCTTCCCCCCCTCATTGGTTTCGTGTGTTTGGCGCTGCTAAAATGCATGTGTTCCCCCCTTTTCTTCTCCTTCACCGTTGGATTGTTGGATTTTGTGATGTTTTCACCTTTCCGATTTTCTCTTCTGACACGAGACGATATGATGCATGCCCGTACATTTGGTCCTTCCCATCTTCGGCCCGAAGTCAGTGGTGTTTTAACCTTTACATCAACTAGTCCGGCGTAAGTCGGTGGTTCTGCATTTTGATTTCTTTTCAATGACTTTATCTGTGGGAGTGGAGTTTCTTTAGTTTATCTTAATTCTTTCCCAAATCAGATTCCAGACTAGAAAAAGACGGACACAGTCTCTCTTTTGGATTTGATGTCCCACTTTCCTGGTAGATTTGATGGTACAACCTTTTCTGCTCTCCTCTGACAAAGGATGTTACCCCTAAAGAGGGGGCTTCAGACTTTGAAGTACAAATGTTTCCCCCCCCCGATCTTGCTGCGGGGGGCCTTCTCTTCATAGACGGCAATTTTCTACCAGTCTAGCTGAGTCATTTTTTTTTATTCCTCATATTTTTTGAAGCAATGATCTGAACCGAGTACGCACTCTAAGGGGCGGTTGACTGACCAGCGATCCCCCATCTTTATCAACGCCGTTCGTCGTTTTGGGTTAAAGCCTCCCCGTCGCCTCCAACCTGGGTCTTCTTTTTCCCTTCGTGTTTTTTGCCTTCAGCGAAGGGTTTACGGGCCTTCGTTTATTTCTTGCAAACCCCTTTGGCTCACAGACTGCCATCCGCGGCCCCCCCAAGTAGCCTTGATGGTACTAATTACCCTTCCTGCATGGGACTTTTCGTTTTTCCGCTACTCGGCCCGTTCCCTTTTTTATACAAAGAATTCATATTTGCTCTCGCTGATTTGAGACTCTGCGAGGTGGGGGTCAGTTCAAAACCGGTGTCTGCTAACTTGCTTGTTCCTGCGTTTCCTCAGAAAAGAGATGTTCATGGAACCTCCCTCTTGCCGCTTCCGTGGGCCCCCCCCCCCCCCCCCCCCTCAACCCTTTTTAGGTGGGCGAGGTTTTTCCGTCTTTACCACCTTCGAGTTCCTCCCTCTCATACTGTTTACAAAATATTTCCCCGCACGGCGACAACACAATGCTGGGTGAAGGTTTTTCTGAAGACGTAAGGATTCTAACCGGCCGTTTCGGAGTTGGAGAGGCTTTACACGTCTTGGGCGGCTTTTTTATTTTTCACTCCCCTTTTCGGTATTTTCGACCCCTTTTCGTCTTTAGGGGTCTAGGAAACCTTTTTTGCGCGCGGCAATGTGAACTTTGGGCCTGCTAAAAATTTCCCTATATAGCCTACCGGTGGTTAGGTTGGTCGCCGCCTGGTCGTCTTCCTTTTGACGCCCTTTTTCCCAAGATTTCCGGCCAGGTCGGTCATGCCGCTTCTTCAGTTTAGGAGAACGCCCAGTTTGGTCTTGGTCCTTCCCTGTGCTTCTGTTTGCTCGGTTTTTGCGGCCGAGACTTCTGCCAGTCCCGGGCTTCGGTGACCTTCAACGACTCCCCAAATGGTTTTTCCCTGAATCTTCGGTGAGCAGC
>Ga0179591_1308012_pt1 | contig 10267 bp, 11 predicted proteins | sample CZOMad2_1_08_16f_FD_182891 | JGI IMG/M metagenome (GOLD analysis project Ga0179591, IMG submission 182891) | Vadose zone soil fungal communities from Angelo Coast Range Reserve, California, USA - CZOMad2_1_08_16fungal (PacBio error correction) | ecosystem: Environmental > Terrestrial > Soil >... | reverse complement strand
GGTTTCCTCCTTGATAAACACAGTCCCCTCCTCTTCCTTCCTTTAAGCTCTCCCTGCTTCCCTAGTATGAACAATGCTCCCTCAGAGACGCGCTAAACCCCCCCCCCAACTCGGATATGGTTTCGAGTGCCTTCTCGCCTAACTTTCTTTGGCTTTTTTTTTCTTTTTTAGGTAAGATGATCGAGAATGTTTACCGTCGGCGTTACAGGGCTTTTGCCAGGTGGGCTCTTTTCCTTTCATATATCTTTTGGGTCTCTCTTTTTTCCCCCAGCATAACTTCCCTTTATTTACAGTTCCTCCTGTCCTTCGCCCGTTAGAGCGCGGACCTCCATCTCGTGCACCCTCAAAATGCCCTTCCCCCCCCCTTCAAAAGGTTTCTCTCCCTACCACGCTTCCCGAGGTACTCTTTCTTTTTCTCTTTCCTTTAGCTCCTTCCAGACCTAGCGAGCCGTAGCTTTTCAGTTCGCGTTTTTTTTTTCCACTTTTCCTTTGTTTCGCTTTTTAATCGTTTTATAGTTCGCCCGGTGTCTCCCCTTTGGTCCCTTGTTCTTTTTATTCCCTTTTAATTTGGCCCGCACGTCAATTCCATTCCCCGTAAGCCCTTTCCTGAAGCACCACTTCCTTATACCTCTTTTTCATTCCCCCCCCCCCTTTTTATGGCCCCCCCTGATGTCTCCTGATGGTAGGGCGAGGGTCGAGTCGTCCACACCGTTTTGAATTTTCTCCCTCTATGTTCTTGTTTTTTTTCTGCTCAACCTTCTTCTGCCGCTTCTTCGATTTTCGCATTTCCCCTTATAAAACACTTTTTCCTGATTATAGCCCCCTCCCTTCTAATTGATCGCATTCTTTCCGCTCAATCCCCTTCTTTGCCTTCTTTAGTATAAAATCTTGGAGGAAGATTTGTAAAAAATCCTGATGGCAGCGAATTTTTCTCCCTTGCCTAATAATCTTCTCCCCTGTCCTTGCGAGTTCCCCTGATATTCTGATTTTTCTCCCCTTGTCATAAAGGAGTTCTTTTGCAGCCTTCCTTTCCTTCCTCGTACCTCGGGCCCTCTTGCAGAAGGAAGTGCAGAACCCTTCCCCACAATAGGCCCCATCAGCTCCCACCCTCACCATGATCCTCCCCCTCCTTTTGTTTTCCCTTCCGGGACAACAATATGAATTTTGTCCGGTTTCAACCGGCTTTCCGTTTCGTGTTCCTTCCTCTCAAATACTTCCCCTACCTCTCCTCCCCACCGACACTCCCCCTTTTTCCAAGATGGCGGTCACGCAGTTTTGTCCCGGCAATTCTTCCTTCTTTTACTTCGGATCTCCTTAGAGGAGTTCTATATCTGCTTCCCAACTCCACGACTTGGGCATGTGCCCCTCCAGGCCTATTCAAGCGTTTGTGTAGTCTCCCCTTTTTATGACGCTACTCCTCACAAGACGTCGATTTCGTTTCCTCAGCACTCCCCCCAATTTTGTGCTACCCTCTTTTTTTTCCTGCGTGAACTCATGGTGAGATTTTCCGCTGTTTCTTCCGCCTTCACTTTTTCCCCTCTCCCTAAACCTCCCCTTTAAAAAGCACGTACCGAGCCAAATACCCCTGTGCCGTTTTCTCCCCCCCTGTCGGCCCCATGACTCCCTTTTCTACGGTCGACCCCTGACCTCTTTGTGGAAAAAGACCGTTCTACTTCTCCTCCGCCGCAGGTCTCCTCAGTTTTTCATTTCCCCTCCCCTTAACGCGCAGATCTTCTCAGCCGAAATCTCGCCGCGTTGCACCAATATTTGGAATTTTTTTTCCTTCTTTCTAATCCCCGTGATCCACCGCGGACGCCCTCTGCTCCCCCGATGATGCCAGAATTTCGACTCAGACCAGACAAGACTTTTTCCCCTCTACGATCGTCGGCTCCTGCACTTCCCCCGTTACCTACAGACGCAACGGCGTTTGTTCGTTGAACCACCGGGCTCTACCCCAAGTTTTCCCAAAAAACTTTTTTCAACCCTGTCCATTCCCGAGCCATCCTAGACACTTCTCTCCTGATGTGGTCCCCTTCTGTGAAGTCGAGATTCACAAACATTCCAGGTTTTTTCTTACCTATTCAATGCTGAAAAGTGCGCTCATGGTCTGCTCACGCACAGCAGATGGGTTTCAGGATCAAGATTTTTGGAGAATTCCCCAATCATTATGTGTCAACTTAAACGGTCGGCTTTTAATGTTTTGAGTCTTTTTTTCTTCCGGACGCCTTTTCGGCGTTTCCGCTCCTCCTTTTTTGAGATGCGCTTTTGTCCCCCCCGCAGGGACGCGGCCCCTATCCGCAAAGGAAATCCCTCTCCTTTTTTCAAGGGAACATCATTCTTTTTCCAATCGTATGCTCCCCCTCTATGCCCATTGCCGATCCCCAATGCGTGATTTCTCCCCGAGCTAAATCCCATACAGAGTTCCCTCTGATGTTTCCCCCGATGCCTCCCCCCCCGATCGGTTCTAATCACTGAAAGTCCTCTTTTTCCACACCTCACTCCTTCTAAGGTTCTTCTTAATTTGGACTCTTCCTTCTTTTTTGGAGGACGTTCTGTCCTTCTGTTTCGCGTCGTACCCCGGTGGTTTACCCTTCCCCCTAGCGACTCTTCTTCTTAGATTTTCCGCCTCCCCTCCTTGACCCTCCTACGGAAGAGGGTTTTTTTTCACCGATTTCCCCTTGAAAAGAGACTCCCTCCCCCCTGCTTTTATCTCCTAAATCCCAGGGAAGAAGGTGTAGGAGACGCCTCAATCGAGTTTCTTTTTTTCCCCAATCCAAGCAGTTCCGGCGAATTTTGACACCCTAGCATAAGAGCGCGTGACTGTGTTTAGCCTTGTCTTTCACGTTCCTTCTTCTGGTCAGAAGTAATTTATTCCCTCCCCTTTCTTTTCTTCTTCCGTCCTTTCCCAAGTTCGTTTTGCAGACCGGTTCTACCTGCACGGCAACATTTTTAGTTCCGATTCTTTTTTTATTTTCATAGAGGACAATCCCGCGTTAGCAAAATTCCCCAGAGTCCTACCCTTCTGTAACGCCTTTCTGCTCCTTGTCGTACTTTCCTCTTCCCGAACCTTGATCTGCTGGAAGGCTCTTTTTCCCCCTGCCCCTACGTTCGTGGTTTTTTCGCCTGCCGTAGCGGGTCCCTGCTCACCGCCTCAGAGTTTTTTTTTCCCTTTTGGCATTTCTTTCTAACCTTCCCCCCTTGTCTTGCGTGGGATTGTTACTAAGAAGAATGAGAGCCCATTCCAACCTCTAGGTCCCTTTCGTCCTTCGAGCGGGAGATTCGACCTGAATCTTCAACATTGCCTCTTTTTCCCTGTGCGGTTTGCCCTCTAGTTCTGTGACAGCTGAAGTTTTCCGCAGTGCGTAGCCACGTTTTCCCTGAAACTCTTTTCAATTGACCCGCTTGGTTCCCCTTTGTATTACACAGGGGGCAGAAGGCTTTTCTTCCTGAGGAGATGTTTTTTTTTTTCCTTTCAAGTTTTTTCCCTTTTTTGAATCCCCTTCAACGAGTTCTTTCCCGATGGCCCTCACCGTCCCTTGCAAAATTACGGTGAGTCCTTTTTCTTCCGGGACACTGTTTTTCCCCCCCTGGATCTGCTTCCCTTTGGATCTTTTTTCCCCTGGCTTGGGGAATCATCGGCAATCTCTTTTGTGATTTTCTTCTTACCTTTCGCGTTTCTTTCTGATGATTCTTTTCTAGGACCCTTCCCTCCTTCCCTGGTTTTTTCCTTCCTCTTTAAACTGAATCGGTCAACATTTCATTTTATGGCATGAAGATTTTTTTCCTCTTTTCCTGTCAGCGATTCCCTCTAAGACTTCCTCCACCCCCGTTATGACTTCCCCCCTTGACGACTCGCCTTTCTACTATACTGGGCAATACGTGCTTTATTCAAAGGTATTTGTTTGGTTGGAGAAATCCCCCTGAAGTTTCCCTATCGGGATTCTTTCCTGTCCCAGGAGACGAATAGGAGGTTCGATTCTTTTAACAGAGTCCCCCCCCAAGACTTTTTTGAGCACCCCCCACATTTTTCCCCCGCTTTTGAACTTTTTTTTCCCCATCCCCACCGTCATGGAAGGAGGCGAACTGGACCAATAATGCGTACTCTTAAACACCCCTTTCTTGGAAGTTCCCTTGTTTTCTTTTTTTTCGCTTCTTCGTTAGTAGATCACCCCCTTTTGCAGCAGGTGGAGGTGCCTCTTCTAGGTGGTTCTCCTCCCGTTGCTTTTGTCCTTCCCCCCCCGGCCGTCCCTTCCGTTTTTTTTTTTTTGTGATGCTTGACTATAATTCTATCATTTCCTTCTCTTTTTTCTCTCTCTTGAGGAAGGTCCCCCCTTCTCCGACACAGGCCCCTTTTTCCCCCTTCCAGCTTCTCTTTTTGAGCAGAGTCCCTTCCTTGTGAACCGCACCCTGTTCGGTGATTCCTCTCCACCTGCGACAACGAGCCGATCCTTCCTCGCATGTAATGAGTATTTTTTTCACGCCTTTGACGTTTCCTGAGACCTTCTCTTATCTCTTTTGTCACCGTTGTGTGTTCCAGTCTTTTTTTTTTTTGACCGAGCAACTTCATTTTCCTTGTGCGAAACTCCGGCAGCCGGATTTTCCTTTTCCCATCAGAACGCCATTCCAACATATCCCGTCCCCCGAGCAGCACAATTTCGTTTTTTTTCTGCCAGAATTTCCCCCTCTTAGTGGTGGTAGGGACCCCCCCTCTTTCTTTTTTCTGCGCTGCTACTCGTTTTGCTGGAAGAGTAGTAAAAACGTCTTTTGTTTTTGGTGATCTCCCCAATTTTTCTCGCCATTCTTCCTTTCCCAATATTCGTTCGTCCCTTTTTAACCTCCCCCAGGAATTTTTGGCGTTTCCTCCAACGCGCCATGAGCCTTCCTTCCGCCTCTTGCAGTTTCCCTTTCCTAAACCTTTTTTTTCCGATCTGATATTTTCCCCCTTTTCCACGATTATGGACTACCTCAGGTTCTAGGTGTTTCAGGTTTCCCTTAAGTTCTCAACCCCCTTCCCGCCCCCCCACCACACCCCCCCCCCCCCCCCCCACCCCCCCCACCCCCCCTAACTGATTTTCCAGTTCTTCGTCTCCGTCTTTTCCGAAGTTTGCAACGATAGTTCCAACCTTGGCTAAAGAGAGGTCCCCACCGGAATTTTCCCCGCGACTTTTTGAAATTCCCTTTCCATGAGAATCCCCCGCCTTTTTTTTGTTTTATTCAACCGCAAAAAACTCTGACTTTTGTACGGCGTTTATTTCCACCGGCGGAGGAATTTTTTGGTCTTTCCTACGGAATCTTTTTTTTCCCCATCCAGTCCACTGCCCCCTCTTTCCACCCCCCCCTTTTTAGGGCTTACACCGTGGATGGCAAAGTAATTTTCCCCCATCTTTTCTCAATTCCGCCTTTTTTTTTTTTTAGGTTGAGAGGCTGTCTTTTTCTTAGCTTTTTTTTGTGAGTCACCCTCCGTAGCTTTTTTCCTTTTCTTACGACGACAATGGACGGACTTTGCTGCGGTTAGAGCCACCGCCCCTCGTCCTGCGCCGCCCCCTTTTATGGATCCAGAACTTTCCTCTTGAGGGCAAAGTCTTTTTTCCCTCTTCCTTTTTTTGTTTAACGCCATGGGCTGTCTCGGACTCCTGTTTCGAAGTAGTTTCCTTTGCCTTTTGATTTAATCTGAGCGCGGACTCTTTCTCACACAGACTCCCTTCTTTTTTCTGTAGTTCAACCGAACTGATACCCTCTATCGGAGTCGTCCTTTTCCCCCCCTCAAATGAAGAAGTGCTTCTTCTCCCTTTCCAGGTTTTTTTTTCGGCGCTGTTCACTTGCCCCCCCTCCCTCTTCTTTTTCATCTTCAGGCGAACACCTTGCCGCGGATTTTCCCCCCTTTGCTTTTAGCATCCCCCCCTTCTCGTCGACTCTGACCGTGTTCTCTTTTCTTCCTCCATGTCTGGCGTCGCTGGCACGTCCGACTTATGACCTTCCAGACCTCCTGATTTTTTCGGTCTTTCTGATTCCTCCCCTCCAACGTTTTATGAGGTTATTTTCACCACCGGGTCCTCTTGACCCCCTTAGAGTCCTTGTCCTCCCCCCCCCCCGGGTCCTTCACTCCGGCGTCCGGACGCCTCATTTACTCTATTCTGAGTCGTTATGGTCTGTGGCCCAAATTTTTTCCTTTGACAGTTTTCTTCTCTCTCTAGCGGTCTTTTTCAGGTCGCAATAAGTCCCCTTTTTGCCTCGTGCGCTAATTTTTCAAGTTTCTCGGCTTTTTTTTTCACCGCTGTGACGGGTCGCCGGAGGGACAATCATTTTGGTCTTTTAACGTTTTTGTTACTTTCCTTTGTTTCCTCGGACCGCGTCCTCAGTTTTTCCTTCCCCTTTTTTTTTGAGCTCTCTTTTTTCCCCGCTAGTTCCTTCCGCGGCCCCCTCCAATCCGCAAAAGTACGAACGAACCTTGACCAAAGATTTTTTCTCAGTTCCTCCCCTCCCTTACTGATTCGTTCAGCCAAATATTCTTACCTTTTTCGAGAGTCCCCTCCCCAACTTGTCCTCCCTGACCCTGACCTTCTTAAACAGAGAAGCTGATCCGCGAGGAATTTTTATTTGGACCTCTTTCTCCCGAAGGTTCTTTTCGGATTTTCCTTTCACGGCTTCATTTTGGACGGAAGTGGAAAAGTTCTTGGTGGAGTTTCGTCGTACCTTCAAACTTGAGTCTTTTTTTTCCCCCAGACTTTTTTCCGAGCACAGCACCTGCAATCGTCTCGCTCCCTCGTGATGGGATCTTCTAGACTTTTAGACTGACGCCATGTCTTCGAATACTGGACGATTTCTATCTAACGCTAGTTTCGTTGACAGAAAGCTCTTCATCTTTGCTGTCTTCTTTAGCTTCCCCCCTTGCTGCTTTTTCCGTCCCCCTTTTCCATTTCTTTTGACTTTCTTGAATCCGATTCCCCCTTCCCGAAGTTTGATTACTCCATCTTTCGAAGTCGATCTCTGTCGTTAAGTTTCGTTGCCGAATTTCTTTTCTGTTGCTTTTTTTTAAGTTTCCCGTTTCGCCCTGAGGAAAAGGCGCGTCCGATACTTCCGCTCGTCCGTAATCGTTTTTTTCAGCAAACTTTTTTTCCTCTCTTTGCACCTTGAGATCTTTCTTTCCTCCCCGACGTCGCTGTTCTTCGTTCTGACGATCATACATTTCTCCCGCATCGTCCTTTCATTGTAGTGATCACCCCTCACACTTTTTTTTATTTGTGATTCTCTTTCCCACTTCTCTCGCCCCTTCCCCCCTACTCAGAGCATGGAACGCTTCGTATCGGAGGAGATGGCTTTTTTTTCATGTAGGGACCCCTCCCCCTTCTTCACCCCCCTCTCCTTTTTCATTTTTTCCTGTTTGAGTAGGTTCTTATTTTCCCGGAGCACAACTCCGTACCTGAAGTTGTTTTCACTGAAGTCTCCCCCCCTCATTTCCATTGGAATTTCAACTTGGGCCGAAGCTTGCATTTGCATGTCCTTAGTTTTCCCCTCCTTGATACACCCCTCTTCGATTGGTGTCCAGGCTGTTCGCCCTCACCGTTTTTTTTTTAGGAAACTTTTTTCTTTTTTTTTCCTCACCCCTTTTTTTTTCTTTAGCCTCCCCCGGTGTTTGACCCTCTTTTTTCCCTTCCACTCGGCCCTCAGCGGATTTCCCCCCTTCCCCGCAGACTATCTTCCCTGGACGTTTTGTGACGGGTTTTTTTTTGCAAATCTTCTCCTTCGCAGGGGATTGTTACTCCTCTGAGTTCACACAAGTTTTTCTTCGCATGTGTATTCTCATGGCTCATTTTTTTGGCTGAGCGGACCTTTTTTCCGACATGGCCTTCCCCCTCAACGTCCTCCCTTTCCCCCCCCCCGGGTTTTCTCAATCCGCAGCAGATCCATCCTGCATCTCGAAGCTTTTTCCCCGTTTCTGAGGCACCTCCCTTCTCGGAGTAAACTCCGAAGTGTGTTCTCTTTTTGACTGAGGATGGATGGACTTCGTGCTTTTGGCGAAAATTATGTCTTTTCCCGGAGAGCGTGTTCTTCTCGCGGCCTCCCCCCCACTTTGATGTGCGCGTCGAGGGCTCCAAAAGGAATAATGACGTTTAAATTTTCAAGCACGCTCTTCTCGGGGGGCTTCTCTGCCCGATGCTCTCTCTTCCCTGAAATTAACATCGGCTATGGTTTGCGGGCTTGCGTTGGCGCTCTTGCATCACATTTTCTTGGGAGTTCTACGACGGTTTTCGTCGAGTAGACTTTTTTCTGACTTTCCTTTTTTCCGTTAAAAGGAATTTAACGGGAGGTGTCGTTTTTTGATTTACTTTCTCTATCTTTCCTTTTTGAGAGATGAGAATTCCCTCCCCAAGGCCCTTTTTTCTTTTTCGCGCAGGTTCTCTTCCCGAGTAAGCCCCCCCCTCGCTAAATACCAGGTGATGAGAGACCCTTCAGCTTCCCCTCCTCCCGCAAGTTTGATTTGGTACTTCTTCTTCTGATTCGTTCAGCTTCACGTACCCAAGTCCCCCCCGTTCTCCCTTACGTCCTCTTTTGAAAGGTTTTGCCTTTGGCTCCCTGCGAAGCTCCTTTGTTTTGATTTTCCAAGTCACATGTCCTCTTTCCCTTCCTTTTTATGAACTTCCCTCAAATAGATTAAGTCATCAAAATATTGTCTCCCCCCCACTTAGGTTTTCCTGTTTTTCGAAAGCCTCCTCCCAAGAGTCCTTTTTTTTTCCCACCTTGGCGATTTTGTCGGTGGGGACTTTTATTCGGCCCCAAACCTTTTCCCTGAATTTTTTTGCTGGAGCAGTTTTCCCTGAGCGATCTTCAGTCTTCATGACGGAGCAGACATAACCTCCCCCCCATTGTTTCTTTTTTAACCTCACCTGATTTGAGGTGGCCTTGCCCTTATCCAAGTTTTCCTACACTGCCAGGAAGTCTTCGCCGACTTTTCTCCGGCCGTTGGACCCCGATGATGTTTCAATTTTTTTTTTTTTTTTTGTAACCCCCCTTCGTTCCGGTCCCCCACTTCCCGCTATTGGCGGACCAGCCCTTGCCGGCCTACAAGGCTCCCTCCGGGCTTTTTCCCTCCAATAAGCTTTTCTACCCCTGTGTATCCCACTTTCCCCAGAGCACGGCCTTATGGGAGTTTCTCATCCCCCCCCATTTTTTGCGCTTCCCCGTCCCTCTTACCTGCACCAAGACCACCACTATGCTTTTTCTTTTTAACGAGGACACCTGGCTTTCTTGGTCTCTCAAGTCTCCTCTGCAGCCCCTTCATCTTTTAGCAGTTACTGACCCCCTCCCTCAACTCATTAAATTTTTCGATCACGAACTTTTTTCTTAATCCCTCGCCTCTCCCGCCGCAGCGTCGGGGTTTTTCTTCTCTGATTTTTTGATCGGGTTTCCTCTGATTTTCCCAAATCCCTGCAGAGATCTCAGATTCGCAGAATTTCCGGACTCATTTTTTCGTATCGAACGTTTCTTAGTAAGTCGCGTCTCGCCCACGCCGTCGATGGACTTCCCGCCCGTCCCACCCCTTTTCCCCAGACTGAATCGTGCCAACTTTCTGCGGACCTTTCCTACGGGATTTTTTCCGTTTCGGCGCATCTTTTTACTCCTCTATTCCAGTTCAACGCGAGTCAGAGGCACCGAACGACGACTTTCCGGCCCCCCAACCTGACTTTTCGATTAAGACATGTCTCGAACATGACTTCTCTTTTTTGCTCAGGTCTGCAGTGAGTGGTCATCAAAATTCGACCCACGAAAAAATTTTCTTTTTTCCCCTCTCCCTCAGCGTGTTGCCCCCCATATTTGGCCTTGAGCGCTTCTTTGAATTTCAACGAGCTTTCGATAACCGCGGCCCGGGCTGGAGCGCCCTTACGCCGTAACGACTTCTCTTTCCCCGCAAATTTAGCTCAGATGGCACTCCGACCTTTTTCGACTGCACATCCGCAAAGGAGATGATTTTGTTTTTTTTTCACCACCTTTCTTCATCCACCCCCTCCATGTTCCACTTCTCGCCCACCTCAGGAAAAGGGTCCATGACCGCCCGCCCTTCCCCCTCCTTACCCTTAAGCTATGTGATTCCAGTGACCGGGACCCTCGAGTTTCCAGGTCTCCCCCTCTCCGCCCATTGGTCGCCTTGCTCATGGATGAGAATCCCTGCAGACAAGTTTGTTGGATATCTTTTTTGACGAGTTTCCGGTGCCTGCTCCTCCTTGTCCTTTAACTTTCCTTAGTTCCTTTCTTGGGACCGTCTGGTCCT
>Ga0179591_1366870_pt1 | contig 10268 bp, 8 predicted proteins | sample CZOMad2_1_08_16f_FD_182891 | JGI IMG/M metagenome (GOLD analysis project Ga0179591, IMG submission 182891) | Vadose zone soil fungal communities from Angelo Coast Range Reserve, California, USA - CZOMad2_1_08_16fungal (PacBio error correction) | ecosystem: Environmental > Terrestrial > Soil >... | reverse complement strand
TCTCTTCCTCCCCTTCTTTTTTTAGAAGATTTGCTCCTCCCCCTTAATAGAACCGCTTAATACTACTGCGGCCTGTCATTCCCGTTCCACACCTACCATTAGCCCATTTGCCAGGCCCAACCTACCTTCATTGCCTCTGTCCCTCTGCGGCTCTACTTAAGCCCCTGGCTTTCCTTCCGTCAACTCTTTGTCCGGGCAGCTTCAGCCCAGCTAACCCCCCCTTTCTTTTCTCCTATCCCCCGGCTTCACGGCTGCTCTTGTGGTTCCCTAAAGGTCCGCATGAAATTGATGATTTAAACGTCACAGCCATGCTCTCATGACCCTAGCCATCCCATTCCAGTTTCATCCTCTCGGCCAGGTCCAAGCAGGGCGACTATCCTTTCCTGTTCTTCCGCCCGCAAAAGTCAGTTTCGGACAGATGAGCGGTTGCGTGGCGGCCCGAAACAAGGCGGGCCAATTTAGGAACCCCCCCCAAGCCCGAGGATATGCCCTTCCCAGAGCTGACAGTTCACCGCCTAGACCCAGGCAATCCCCCCGATTGGAACTCCCCCCCCTTCTTTCCTTCCAGCTCCCCGTTCGCATGTTTTAAATACCCTTTAAAGTTGTCCGTCCGATCTCGGGCCAATTTCTTTCCTCTGTGCACTCCGCCGGTGACCCAGATCGCCCCCCCGCCCCCTGAAACTCTCTGGGTTTTTCAAATGTTCCCCAACCACCGCCTTTCTTCTCCATGAGCGTTCCTCGATAGGACCCCTTTACTTTGAGTTCTCTTTCCCACCCCGATCCATCCCTGTGTTTAGTAAGCTCATCAAAACATTCTGTACAGCTCACCTCGGTAGAGTGTCATTACTGGCCCTGACCGGCTCTCAACTCCCTGTACTAGGCCCAGCATCTGTTCGGTGGCTCCGGAAGAACCCAGAGAGTAACATTCATTACCCCCGAATATAAGAGCAGAAGATTCTGGACTTTGCGGTGTCTGCTTCGGGCCCCCCATGTCATTTCTCTTTGCGGGTATTGCTACCATAGCAAGAGAGTGTTCGATGGTCTTCAAGACCTACGCCCCTCACCAGGTTCTCCCACTTGTTTCTTTCTGGAATTGAATCACGGATTTGGGCCCACTTTCACCACTTCTTGAGGAGCCACTCACGCTCAGTGCTCATGTTAAGAGTTCTCACGCGTATTTCCTGTCTCTTCGAGTGGAATTTCCGTGATACTTATTTGCTGCGCTAGTGGCTGCTATTCCTAGAGCCCACAGAACGCTATGATGGCCTTCAGGACGCTGTTCCCTGACTGTTTTCGCTGAAAACTCTCTTCTTCCCCTCACTTGGAAGTTCGCGTTACGCTTTTTGACCCAAGCTCAGGCCTGACAGACCCCGTTAAGGGCTTTTTTTTTCCAATTGGGAAGGCTTTTACCTAAGGCTTCTCTTCCTCATTCTTTATCCTCTCTGGTTTTCCTTACTGCAGAAACGTTTTCTCCTGCTCCCAGGGGCCAGGACTGACCTTACTGAATGAAGTCCTAGCCTAACAATGACTACCGACAGAGGTTTCAATTCCGTTTGGCGCGAATAGGTGTTTGTCATTGAAGACCACTCCACACTCCCCCGATGCGGCTTGTTTCCCTGACCCACAACAAGTGCGCTGTGAATCTGCTTGTCGGCTTTTTTCTTTGTGGGAGCCCCCCTGAAGTTCCCACTCCTGCCTTCTGGTCCCGGTCCCTTCGAGTCCCCAATTTACTGGGTGGTCTCTTCCTCACAGACCCCGATGTGGTCCTTACCATACAGAATCCGTCGAGTTCCTTTCGTCTACCATGAAGTTCTGCCCTTTAATCCATTTCTCGGAGGCAAACCCAACGGAGATACTTCGGACACCCCCCCGCCATGCGATCATACCTTAAGTTCAAGCTTCCCAGCGCTGTCCGCCCGAGAGTGCCCTCCCTCCAGCCATTTTTTGGGTCCCTGGGCTGACTTTTCCTCCTCTGTTGTTTTTTTGAGATTTGGCCCAGCCTCCTCGTCCCACTATTCCCAGGCGAGGCATTGAGGATTAGGGGCGCCGCGATTGGCGTGCATCCCCCCCCGCCGGTAATGTTTGGCCTGGTCTCATCCTGCTTGGGGACGGCTCGTGAAGCGAAGGAAATTGACCACCCCCCGGGGACTGACGTTCGAATTACGAAATGGTCTCGATATTTCTTGCCATTCCGTTCTGCCGTGGCCTTTAGAATCAAGCGACTCTAACGACGGCTGTGAGCGTCAAACTCCTCCAACCTTCGATTCTCTTGATCGACCAAGTAACCATATTCTTTTTTTTGAAGACTGATTCCCTAATTTGACCTTCCCCTTCCCTGGCCAACCCTGGAGGACGGATGGAAGCTTTTTTTTCCAAAAATCGCTAAGACTTTTTAAACACACGATTTCCATAGACCTAGTTTGTCCCCGAATTACACACTCAATGGTGTGGGCGGTGTGTTTTTTAATGACATAACTTTAATCCACGCGAGGCCTGCATCTCCCTTTTCCAAATATTCAAAGACGCCGAGCGTGCCTCTCCATTGATTTATCGGAACACCCCCTTTTTTCGTAGACGACAAACACCTGCAGAGCCTCTAATTCCTCCCCAAAGAGCAGCTGGGTCCACCTCCGGCCGACACGTTTAAACCTAGGGTTCCGAGGCGTACCTCTGTCAGTTTTCCCAATAAGTCGCCCTGTGCCATTCCCCAGGATGGCTCCGCTAATAACCTCAGGTGAAGGGCATACCCCTTTCCACCGCTTGACCATGGTCCTGAAAAGCGGGCTTTGGTTCCTATATCTTTCCTTTCTGGTGCCCCTTTCCTTGCTCCACCACTAGTCCCGAAACTCTCTCTTACCGAAGTAGACCCCTCCTCTTAGAGGCCTATTCCCCCAGTCTAAAAGACGTCCTTTTTCCATTCAACTCCGCAGGATTACCCCAGCCCCTGCATGCCTTAGTACAAGTGTCCGCTCTCCTGCTTCCTCCCTTTTCATCCATCACCTCCCCCCGGCGGCCTGACTGAGCCAAGCCCCCTCCGTCAAAGAATTTTTCTGAACCAGCCACACAGCATTTCCATTACCGGTGACGTTTATTAATGCTCTTGGCACTTTGACAAGTAACGCCCGCGCCCTCGTAAGAGACCCCCACGGCACTTTACCCTCTTTTTTTAAGTCAGCTCCTCGATGACCAGCTTTCTTAAGCGCTGCAAAACTCCATCCTCGTGCGAGCTCCCTGACAGGCTGCCCCGTTGTGAACGTGTCCTTCCCGTTGGATACGTCGGTGAATAGAATTGCAGTTAGTAGGGTGGGCATTCAAGGAACCCCCCCCCCCATGCATGTGTCAGGCTACCGGTAAAAAAGCTTCGTTAGGACGTTACTCATCCCGCTTTTTTCCACTTCAAAAAAACCCCTTCGCTTGCGCTTGGGGCCATGACGGCGATCTTTAGCGATTGTTCCCCCCTACATGCTTCTCCTCTGACCTTATTAGTGCTGCATATTTTAAGGATCGGGAGAAGAGATTTTAGATCTCTCTGTCCCCCGCTGGGTTCAGAATCTGGGTCCTCTTTTACTGGAGAGATGTCACTTCCCCCCCCCAGATCCGGAAGTCTCCTTCCGGCCGTTTACCTCATTTTGACGAGCCCTTTGACTCCACGAAAAATATGCTACGTAATTTTCCCCTGAGGCCAGAAGGACTTCTCTCTTCTCCTGGAAGGGGATGATTTTTGAGGCCAAAACCTTTTCTGACCGCGGAGATTCTTCCGTTGTTTTTTTTACGTTTTTCCCAAACTATTAGGACTTCTCTCTAGCTATCTATGTGATGATCTTCTGATCTTATAGTGATTGGCTGGGCTTTAGGAAATTCAGAGCGTAAATATTCTCATTCCTGTAATGGGACAACTCTTCCGAGACTTGAGGTCCTGGCCTGAAAACCCCCCCAAACGGATCTGTAGCGACGCTCAGGCATCTGCCCTTGCCTGTTAATGATCTCGGCACGGGTCGTCTCTTTTATCTCCAATCTCTCCCCTTTTTAACTTAATACTGGTCTAGAGCTATTGGAGGTCTAACCCTTCCAGAAGCCCTCAGTTTCCCAGCGATTACTATGCAGCCTTGTAGTGTAGACCCCCATTCACTAACCCGTCCTCCAGTCACGGCTTGCCTTTTTTACCTCCGGGGTTTCAGACTTGCCCAGCCCTTATAGGCAGCGCAGCTGCCGGACAGTTTTTTGGTTTGGGCCTCTAAGACCCGACTGCTCCAACCACTTAAAGCACGATAGTGAGCATCACAAGCGAGATAGCTCCCCTGTCGGACGTACAGGCATCTGTGCTGTTTAACCCCCCTTACCATCCAATGCCCTCGCAGAAGGGAGATGCCCTCTTCGATCCCGCTTTGTGGTGGGTCTTCCAACTCCCCAACCTGAGGGTAACCCAGCCCCAAGTGCGCACTCAGAGGCGGCCGCGACCCGTCTACGAGACCCCAGCAAGCTCATTTCGGTCTTCTGCCTCCACCATTGTCTCTGGTCCCAAGTAAATCTCGCCCTCTATGCGGCCCCCTGTCCTCTTGAAACTCCTTAAGGCAGCATCCCAATCATGAAACCCTTCCGCCGGGGTATTCAAGCGCGAGTGCCTCTATTTGCACTCTTAACCCCTCTTCAATCATCTTTATGTCACCCAAATTCCCAGATTGAATCAGGTAACTCGTCCCAGTATTAGGAGCCCCATTGCCACGTCTGTTTTCCCCAACTGTTTCCAAAACATCCTACCGATTAATGCATCTTCGTTAACTTCCCCCTTTATTACGGTTCTTGATGTGTAAGTGCGACCCCAACCAGAAAGACCGAACATGTACCGACCAGGGCCCCCCACATAAACCACACGACGACCCATGAAGAGGACCCATCGCGTTCTCCGGACTGGAATAGAGTTTTATGTTCCAGAGAGAGTCTCACGGCCCCTGGATCGCCGGACCTCATTCTACCTCACGTGGACCCCCCCGTGTGGGCAGTCTGATCCCCCTCGGCCACAGTCCAGAGAAGAAACCTGGCTACGATCTGGCCCCCCCGGTGTGGCGGTCGACCTATGTTTCCTGGCTTCGTTTTGACTACACCTGCTTTGCGGATTTCAACCCCCGAATCCCCCAGACCAGTGTCCTTGTCCAGTTATTTGATCCCATCCCCGGTCGGTGTTCATCCGTTCGATCTTCGCTCTCCAAGAAAGTCCTCTGTGTGTCTTCTGTTAATTCCTCCGCTCGCTGTTCTCTGTTTCGTTTTCTGGCGACCTTCGCAATGTGGGTGGTATGAAGTGTGATCCTGGTTTTCGCTCACCCCCAGCCACTCGTTTCTTCACCACGAAAGCTGCCGATATTTGCATTGCCGCCATTCACTCCATGGCGGGCGTGAATTGCGAGTACTCGGGATTTTTCCCGAGTCCTTGTACCAAGCTCCCTTTTTTATACATACCGTTCCAGTTTTTTTGCCTGAACCCGGGCTTTTCCCTGCTTTCGTAAGGTCCCCTCTGTTTGGAGCCCTCAGGCCAGCTGACCGTTTGGTTAGGCCAGTAAAAAGGTTTTCTGTGCCTCTACATGGGCGGCGTGAATTGGAGTACACTGGACCACATGAGACTAAGTTCATCAGGTGTCCGCCGGTGGGGGACTCCGACAGGTGTGACTAATTGGAAACAGCCCCCCAAAGAAAAACCTGGGTCTCGCAGAAAACTCGTCGTGGAAAAGGGGTGTCTCGGAAGGCGGCTCCTTTCTTCATCCCAGAAGTTTTTCATTTCCGGGGGGCAGGATATTCTTTCCTGCGTTTTCTCTCATTTATTTTCAATTGTTTTTCCTCACTGTCTAAGATGTGGAGGGCCCCCCTAACCCCTCCCATTCCGGAGAGGGCTTCAGAATGAAAGGCTGAACCCCGCCCCCTCTGTCGAGAATTACCTTTCATAGGCCGTTAAGGACAGCACACCAAACAACCCACTCACACACACACCACAAACACAACAAAAACCCACACCCCCACCAACACCACGGGGTACACCCCGCCCAACCACCCCCCCCACATCACCCCCCCAAACAACCCACCCCACCCAAAAATGTTTGTTTTCCACACCCCCCCAACACCCCCCCCCCCCCCCCCCCCCCCCCACCCCCCCAAACCCCCCCCCCCCCCCCCCCCCCAACCCCGGAGGCCCTACCCCTCAGGAGCCCAGCGCCACAGAGCCCCCCTGCATTCCCTCCAGGCATGGACTCATTCCAATCAGCACAGGCAGATGTGACTCCAAGGAAGCCTGCAGACTCCTCATTGAGATGTTCTCGGATATATCTCTTTTTTCCTCAAGAATAATTGTTTGTTGTTCGATCTTAGAAGCCCCCCCCAACCACGAAGTCGGCTCTCGCTGAAAGTATACGGGATCCAGTCCCCATGGAGGGTCGACGTCCTATCAGATACCTTTGACCCATCCTCCAACGGTCCTACATGAAAGGGAGTAACGAAACCGGGAAGGAAACGCCCCACACTCCCCAAAGTCCGGATTCTACTTGAGAAGCATTCATTGTTGCCTCGCAATTCCCCTTCCACTTTAAGCCTTATTGAGAACTGAACAGTGCATTTTCATCTGCGGCCCTGTGCTGATAATCTTCTTCCTGAGGACCCCTTTTCAAGCCCCCCCCCCCTTCAAATGCGTCTTATCTAGCCCACCCCCCGCCGGCCCTTAGGCCCCACCACCCATTTTCCCCCTTCCGCGTCTGCGGCTTCACGCCTTTTTCCTGGTGTTTTGGTGTGGCCTTGGGAATGCCAAAACGAACGCTTCGACCGCCCCACCCCCCCCCCCCCATGGCGGATTGCCGGATTTCTTTCAAAAAGATTACCTTGGTATGCAGTCCTTCCCCGCTTCCTGCCTGGCCTTCGCCTTCACACTGTTTTTGCGTCGCCCCCCTTACCCCAACCGTGTCCCTTTATCAGCCGTACAGCGCCCTGTCTCCCCTACCAGCAGGGCAAGTTTCAAAAAATTTCGGGTTTCGGCGGAACCCTGATTCTTATTTCCCTAATCGTAAACGTGCCTCCCGTCCAAAGTGATTTTAGGTCTTCGTCCATAATATTGAACCACTTTCTGTCTTCCAAGAAACGCGTGTGCCCTCGGTCCTAGACATTCTTGTGAAACCCCCCCCCCCTCCCCCTCACGCTACCTACCCTACCCCCAACGACAGAACCCAGACTTTCGTACATGATGAACTTCTACCCCCCGAGCTTGACCGGTATTCCTTCGGCCAATTGATTGAAGGCTTGTTTACGGTTCAGGGTCCAGACCGGGCTACTATCATTGGTTCTCGATATTCGCAATCCATCAGGAGAGGCAGGATTCACTAGCAAAAACCCTTTCAATTGTCCCCCCACAACAGTTCGCTTCCCCTATATTAGGATCCGATTCCTCTTGACGATTGTCATGTCCTCTTACAGAGTCTTCCACTTAGACTCGCCATCCCATAATCGGCGCGGAACGCTCATCAAGTAATTTTCCGCCCCCCGCCTCAAACAAAATATTTTCTTGAGTAGAAGGAGCCTCCCCCCGATGGACTCGATTGTGATTCCCCCCAGATAAGTCGGGATATCCCTGGTTGTTTATGGCTCTAGCCCAAAAAACAGGACATAGATCCCCCCCCTCATGTGTTCTCCTCCTTGCTTTTTTTCCCCAAGGTTTCAAAAAACACTCGAGGTTTTGCTTTGGATCAGCAGATCCGTTCCAGCGTCTGCATCTACTTTTCTTAACGTCATTTCGTTCCCAAGATTTACTTGGGACCCTGCTTCCATGTTCCTATCTATGGATTAAATACTCTTTAATTGCTTTTCATTCTCTAGATGACTTCTTCCTAGATGTTTCATACATCCTGATTGCTGCGGCATTGTGAAGACCCCTTTGTGTCGCAGACAACCCTTTCTCAATGGTCTCTATGGGCAGCCCGTTCTCCCGGAAGAAGATTTCCCTGTTAGATCTGCAGTATTTCTTTCTCAAAAAAAGGATCTCCCGTATTTCTTGCCGAGTTGTTTTTACTCTAACGATGTCCTAATCCCCAGTTTCCCTATAGCGCTTGTGCTGAGAGAGCGGCGATTTTTGGGGTATTTGATTCTTACACCTTAAACCTTTTGTACTGCGGCGGACTCCGTGACCTGGGAGAATGAGTTCTAGGATTGCCCTTGACCTACACTGAGACTTTCCTTCCATACGAAAACGAGTCCCCGCTTTCACGCTGGGCACCGGGAGCTTCCCCTGGTTAGCCCCACATTCCTCTTTCTTTAATACTAATCTTCCTGCGTTTATCGAGAATTGGGCCAGCTAAGCGCGTCCCTAGTCCGCGGGCATGGGTCCTCATGACAGGCCGACATTTTTCGTTTCAAGAACCCCTGAGGTCTACTTTTAGCACACTATCCCTTCCCCGAGGTCTCGGTTCCAAACTTGCTTTGCGGCCAGAATCCCATTTGCCTAACAACTGATACTTTTTCCCCTATACATCGAACCAGAACAGAGAGAGACGAGATAAGGAGTCGACCCACGGACAGAGTGGAAAGAGGCCTCACAGAAACAATACCGACGAGACCAGCATAGAAGTGTCCCCCCCTGGTTTTCACTCCAAAGTCTCTTCTCCCCCACGTGTACCGCGAAGAAGTGCCTTCTCCACGAAGAATACTCCGCTTGCGCCGTGTGACCGCTTGCTGCCTCGGACGGTCCCCAAGTAAGGCCCTCGGGTGATTCGTCTTCCCGAGCCCTTTCCAAAGAGAGCCCTGTCAAATGCAGTGAAACACAGAGACGGTAACCTGCACCCCGCCCCCTGACTTGAGAATAATTAGCCACCACGCGCCCTTTAAACCCTTAAGCACTTTGTAACCGCCGGATAGCCACATCCGTGTCAGGGACGCCAATCCCGTACACTATCCTTCATTTGCCCCTAACCACCGCTCGTTGTTCAATGTTTAAACAAAAGCCTGCCGTCCGCCCTTTTAGCTGTTTTCCTCCCGTTCGGTGGTTCCTTCGATGACGAAGAACCCAGCGCCCCCGCGACTTAGCCGTCCAATGTCAGACCCTCACCCCCCCCTCCCTTTCCATTCACTGAGCGGCGTCTTCCTTCCTCAACTTGAGATGGTTTCCTTTGATCGTGGAAGACCCAGCAAAGGCCTGGTAATTCACTTTCCCCGAAAGTCATCTTTTTTGCTTGTCCCGACTTCACTGTAAGCAGTCACCTTCAATCTCCCCCCCTCATGATAAATCCGCGCTACTTTCCTGGACCAGGTTGTCTAAAATTCCCCCTGGTTGCGGTGCGTTTTTTTCCAGCGCCTTTTTGACAGTTGACGTGGACCTTCAATGAACAATTCATCATTTGCCCCGGATGGATCTGAACTCCGCCAGGGGGGCAATAGTTCAGACCCGGCTAGATAAGACAGAATCTTGAGACCCCCTTCTCGAAGCGATGCTTCTTTTTTTGATATTCGAGATTCTGTGCCTTTTGTGGTTGTTAGCTCAAGTGGCGCTCAGAGAGCCACCGACCTCTTCTTCCCGTCAGTACCCTTTTGGCTGTGTTTTTTTTTGGGTTAACTGATATGTCTCCTAAACTTTGTCCACCAAATCAAGGCACTTTGACTGATTAATTGTGCGTCCCACAGGAACTAATCAGGTTCATTCCTTCCCACCCTTAAGGATCCTGTCCGGCCTTCATTCTTTCTGCTGTTGGCTCCCGTCTGACTCAAGGACGGTTCTTAAGTCCCCAAAAGGGTTTTTTTTCAAGCTGGTCTTCGCCGCATTCCCCCCCCTAGCTTTCCGTCCCTTTCTTTGCCTTTTTTTTTAACATGCCGAGCCTTTTTTCGCCCCGGTTGTGGCCTCTCATTAGGTCAGTGGCTTGTCCTTGCAAAGTCCCAACCCTCACACCATTCTTTGTTTTCCCCCCCCCTCCAAACCGCTTCGTTAATCCTGTGGGCCGCGTCTTTTGTCGTTTTTTTTAGCCTAAAGATTTACCTGTCCGGTTTCTTTTCGATTAAATCGGTAATCAGGGTGTATATTCCTCTGACCTGGAGTCGCCCGAATCTTGGAGCCCTGATAATTACCTACCCTTGCCGTATATTTTTTCTTTCTCACGATGAAGGGACTCCGTTCCATTGCGACTGAGGCTTTCAACACTTTTCCCGAGGCCTTTCGCATTCCTGTCCAGCGACAGGAGCCTTCTTTCCTCCCCTTGATGAAGAGATGCCGCCTACTGTGACGAGGAAACTAGACCAACGTCTGACGATGGGCT
>Ga0179591_1323962_pt1 | contig 10268 bp, 12 predicted proteins | sample CZOMad2_1_08_16f_FD_182891 | JGI IMG/M metagenome (GOLD analysis project Ga0179591, IMG submission 182891) | Vadose zone soil fungal communities from Angelo Coast Range Reserve, California, USA - CZOMad2_1_08_16fungal (PacBio error correction) | ecosystem: Environmental > Terrestrial > Soil >... | reverse complement strand
TTCCTTTCTTTGTTTTAATTCTCGGTATGACCGCTTTGGACGAGGTGGCATCCCTTTCCCCACGATAAGCCGAGAAGGGTTCCAAGTACCGAATCGGCTTGGGCCATTTTCTTTCTTAAACTGGGGAGGGTCCTAAGTTACGCTCCTTCCCCCCTTTCTTTTTGGCCCCCGGCATAGCACGACCAAAGCCCACCTGCTCGGGGACTTGTCTCGATCCAGCGAATAGCACGGTGAAGAACTTTTTTTGGCCTGCCGCGGATTAGAAGTCGTTCCCTAAGGAGAGTGTGTCGGCGGAGTTAGCGCCTTTTTCAAACCTCATCCCCTCCAGGAGCAGTCGTTTTTGCCTTTTGGTTTTCCTCCCCTGCCTAAATAAAGAAATGAGTTGCAGATTATTCGTAGTAGACGTTCCTTTCCTCTTCTGCGTTGGTCGCATCTGCAAGCTTCTGTTCTGGCCGGTGAGCGCCAGCGCTGCTCAAGTAGCTCCCTCTTGACCCAACTCCCACGCCACACCGCAACAGCCATCCTTTTGAAGGAGGGATGGGTTTGATCGCCCGTCGATTCATTCTCTAGCTCTGAGAATTTGTGGTTCGAAATAGTGCCCCCGAAGTCTCGTATACTTCTTTTTAAGATCCACAAGTTTTTGCTGGCATTCACTACTCACCCCCCCTGCGAACGTTGCCTAACCCCAAGGACTCCGGCCGGCACGTCCTCACATATGCATCACTCGTTCCTTCCCTTTCCGGGGTTCTTTCCGCGCTTCCCTTGTTTCCTTTGAGGAAAAGCATTGTGTCAGCGTCAAATCCCTTTCCTACGTCCTTGACCCCCACCCACCCAGTCCGCGTCGTTTTGCCGCTTGCTCTTTTTTTCCCTTCACCGATTCAAAATGGAATTCTTCTGGTAGAGTTTTCTTTTTCTTGAAGAACTCTTTCGCATCGTCCTCGCTATGTAAAGATCGAACACGGCTTCGGAGGTAACCCCCCCTTCCATTTTTCTCAGGTAGGCTGTTCCTCCACTCCCTCCTTTTTTTCCAGCGCAGAACTTTCCCGCCCCCCCGCTTCCGTGGCCGTGTTCATTTTCAGATCCTTTCCTTTGAAGAATCGATCTTGTACTTTTGACGGCCTTGAGGATCGAGTTTTACGGACACGGCTCGGGTTGTCCGCCAGCAGCGGCAGTTCTTTCTAATCTAATAATACCGTAGCCCCTGGTAGCTTCCCCGGTTGTTTTGTTTCCTCCAAAGTTGATGTCCTGAAAAAACTATTATGTTAAGGTCTGCGGTTTTTTTTCGTACAGAAGGATTGCCTGGAGACCTTGACCCTCTCCTCCCCCGTTCATGTAAAGACCGTCCTCCTTCAATGAAAAAAGTCCGTGTTGGATGATGGAATTTTGTAGTCGCTGATGTTGTTCCCTTGCGGGCTCCTTCCTTTCCACGTCCGTGCTTCCGATGCTTTATGGATCCGGTTGCGTTACCCAAATTCCATTTTTCTTCATGAAGCGGATGTTGTTGGTCCATGGCGGCGAGGTTTTTCTTTCTTTTTTCTCTGTAGAAAGATCCTTTCGACGAGACTTCAGGACCGACCAGTGAGAGTCTTCAGGTCCCAGTCCGTTAATAATCCCCAGTCGTTGAATCGCTGCTTGATCCACGCTTCAAATAAACACGACTCTTTCTTTCCCCCTTTGGTCAAAGAGGTTCAAAATCTACGCTTCAGGCACCTGATACTTCCTTTTCTGCCCGCGCCGCAGTAGTATGGCTTTCTTTTTCACCTGGACGGCTCTTCTTCAGCATTTTTTTCTTTCTTTTCGATTTCCTCGTCGTCGCCGAGCTTCTCCTTTTTGACTGGCGGAACGTTGGCATTGCCAGGCTCGGGACACCCCTTCTTTGCGGTTCAATCGCATGTTTTCTTTTCGCGCCATCCTGAGAGTATTGACTTTTCCGAATCTCCCAACCCCCCTTTTCGAGCATCCTTTTTTCAAGGTCTTGTCACAATTCTCTTTGACTTTCTTAACTAGAACGTTTTTTGGCGGGGAAATCCCTTTTCCTTTTTCCCATCGTAGGAAGTCTCCCGCTTCCCTTTGCAGTTCAACGATACAGGACTAGCCCCTCACGCTCAGCCCCCTCTTTTCCATTGACATATGTCCTTTTCCTTTTTTTTTGATCATCCATGGATGTTTTTGATGTCTCAGGGGACCCTTTGAGTGTCTCTCCACCCGGTTACACCACGGTCAGCTGAGGTCGCCGTCCTTTGATGAGATTCATGTCCTTCCTTTTCCTTTCTTGAGGACGTATTCTCCTTGTCCCCATGTAACACTCGTTTCCCCCCCCCTCTTATCGATCGGCGCAACCGGTTGTCTATTTTGTCTCGCAGAGGCAGACCTTTTCCTGTTACGCGTTGATACCGTCGTCGCCAGGTCACCGAATCATATGAAGTTCAAGGTTTTTTCCCTTGTCCTCTCCTCGTTGTTTGTGAGAGACCCCCCCGCTTCTTCTATGTGACTTTTTTTTTTTCTCCCCAGGTCGTTTGCGAACGCGTCACCGCTTTCGGCGAAGACCCCTTAGCCTTTCTCAAACGGGTGCGGCCTTGAGCGTTTTTTTCACCGAGGATTTCAGTCCCCCGTTTTTTTTCGAAGAAGAAGAAAGCCATCCCCATCCCTCAGCCCGATTTCTCATCGCGGCTCTTTTCTTGGTTTGACTGGTTTTTTCTCCTTTTCTTGATTGTACCCAAATGATCCGATATCCTTTTGCCAGCCACTTTTCCCTAAAACCTTGTCATGTACCCTTTTCCGCTTTCCCGGATGACTTTCTTCCTTGAAATGCACATTTCATTGGGACGATAACGCTTTAATACGGTAAGTTTCCGCCGACCCTTGAATTGCGTCTTCTTCCTTCCCCCGAATTGTGCCGAATTGCGTGAGGATTTTCCCCCTCCCACATTGGTGTGGGACCTTCATCCCTCTTTCCCCCAAGACGAGCTCAGTTGCGATCCGCCTCCTCTCTTGGCGATTTCTCGGCGGATTCGTTTTGTCCGCGCCCGCCCCCTTCGCGGACCCTTCCGCAGCGCCCCCCCCCCCTTTGAGCTCTGCGACGACGAACTGAAGTCCCAGGCGATCCAATCTGACGAAGCGCTCCCCACGACCCCCCCTCCCGTTAACGGCTTCTTTTTTCTTTGCGCTGCATGACCTGTTACGATGACTCTTCCTCCGCATTTGCCCCCTCTTCTTCAGCTGTTCGACTTTTACTCATTTTTTCCTAGAGAGCGACCCTGCTTCACCCTCAAGGTTTTCCGTAGGGTGAGACATCAAGACGATTTTCCCTCCTTAGAGGACCTTTCCTTGGCTTTCGACAGCACCTTTCGAACGAACCCCCCAATAGAGACCATGTTTTAACCATGGAAAGGGACTGTTTTGCCTTCCTTTTATCCATATTTCATATCCCCCATACCGGTAGAGGTAGGAGCCCCCTTCCCCTTGGCAATCAGCGACGGACATTGCATTTTCCCCAAAAGAGGGGACTTCGATTTTTGAGTCCTTCCATGCGGCATTGTCTTAGTTTTTGCAGCGGCATGTATCCGCCCCCTCCCTTTTTCCCTCCTCCAGCCCTCCCTTTTTTTCTTACCGAAAATCACTTCCTTTTCCTCCGCAAGCGACGGTCTTCTTACTGATAAGATGTCGACGATGCGCCGGACGGTCTTGATTCCCCTAGCTGGAGTGGTTCTTCCCAGAGATTTCAAGTAACCCCCCCCCCTTCTCTTTTCGCGCAAAAGTTCAGGGCTTGGACCTGACTTATTCCACTTTACTGCGAGAGAAATGACTCTTTCTACCGCAAGGGTGAGGCGGACCTACGGTCAACCCTTGACCTGTTTTTCTCCGAAGATTTCTTCTGAATAGCCTTCAGATTCCTCCTTTTTCTTTCTTCGCAATCACCCTCTTCCCCCCCCATGAAGGAACTTTTGGACACCCTCGAGCCGAAGCCGCCTCCCTCGGTTCGCCTCGGCGAAGATTTTCGGCCCAGAGCGAGGAAGTCGTCCCTCTTAACTGCTGGGCCTGTTCCCCCTCCGCCGCGGCTTCCCGGCCTTTTTGAAGTCGGATTCTTGTTGACAGTTCATCGAATTACAGGAGTCCTAAACGTTTGACGTCCTTCCCCTTCAGGTTTGAACTTCAAGGTTCTTTTTTTCTAGAAAGACCGCCCTTCTTTTTAAGGATCATGTCCCCCAATGACCTACGACTCGTCCCCCCCCTGAGGACACGATCACGCCTCGCGCGCCGACCCTTCCTTCGGGATTGAGGGCTGTGGCCATTTGATTTTCCCGGGTTAGCGCTGGAGACTGACACCGCCCTTTTCGTCCCCGGCCAGACCCTCAAGCTATTTTTTTTCTGCATCAGGTACCGCACGTCATCCAACTTCCGCCCCTTTCTTGACTCGTCCCTGCTTTTTTCCTTTCGATTCAAAACCGAGCTTTATTTACGTACGCTGTCCTGCGTCTTTCAACGTGCCTCCCCCCACGGAAGAATTCTTCTGCCCCTGACCGCCGACTGCCTTTTCCCCGTCGATGCGGCGGTCGCTCTTTCAAATTCAACCGCGCGGTGGCTTTGATTCTTTGCTATGCCCCGGACGAATTCGTGATAGAGCTCTCCAGGCCTTGAGTGCGAGCTTCCCCTCCGCATTCAGTCCGTTCTTTTTTTCTTCCCCCTTTGCGGCAGGAAGGATTTACTTCACAGATACTGGAACACTTACCTCCCCTTCCATTCCACCAGCAAAGAGTTCTGTCTTTTAGGAAAACCCCCACCCACCCCCACCCCCCCCACCCAAAACCCAAACAACACCCCCCCCCCCCAACAACACCCCCCCCCCCCCCACCCCAAACCCAACACCCCCACCCCCCCCACCAACAACCCCCCCAAACCCACCCCCCTTTTCGGTGTTGGAGCCGTTTCCCCTTGTGCGAATTTTGGCGTGAGGATGTTTTGATTTCCCCCCTGCTTTTTAGGAGAATCTTCGTGCTATAGTTAGATGTGTTTGACCTGGCGCCCCCGCTGGCCATCCGCGCAGCTGATTTTTTCGGGTTGTGTTTACGCTCGTCTCCCCTCTTTTTCTGCCTTTCCCGGTGAGTCTAGCTTTCTCAACTTTTTCAATCCGCCGCATCCTTTTTTCCCGGCTTTCCTCGGAAGAAAGGTTTTGATCCTCCAAGTCTTTCCCCCTTTTTTTTCGACTCGTTCCTTGTTCATTTCGGCTTTCATAGTTTTTTTTCCAGATGATCTGACCCAGCTGGAGTGAAAAATATGAGGCCCCCATCCTTTTTCATTTAAGTATACCCCTTTTTTTTTGCCCGTCTACGTCTTCATGCAAGCTTTAAGCATCAGCCTGTGAAGTACGTCTCTCCGTGCTTTCTGTTACGGCCGCTCGGCCCTTTCCTCCCCTTCAGCTGTAGAAGCTCTGTTTCTTTAAAAGAGCTATTTCCCCTTTTCCAGCTGCGCTGCGTAAGGCTTCTGTGTCGCTTTTCCAGCGCCTGCCGCCCCGCCCCAGCCTTCTGACGAACAGCTCGAGGCCGTTTTCGACGATAGAGACTAAATCTTCTCCTCCTTAACGAAAGGCAGATTGTCGGTAGTTGTCGGCGCTACTGCGCCTCGGCTTTTTTCCCCGGTCCAGAGCGAACTACTGTTTTGATGGGTCCCCCCCCCCCCTTTCCCTTTGATTAGCGATTCCCGGTCCCGCCCCCCCAGCGTGGGCCTCCAGTTTTTTTCCCCCCCAAAATCCGGGTCCGTACAGTCGGCAAGCAAGTCTTTCCTAGTACATCGTTTCCTCCCCCTCTTTTACGTCTGCCTTAGCCCCCAGACGTAGACCAAGCCCCCCCGGGCGGAAACGGTTTCGATTTGCCATACCTTTTTTTCTCTCCTGGAGGATCGTTCGTCCTTCTTTCAGAGATTCTTTTTGCGCGATAGCGTCCCCATTTCCCCCCGTGTCGTGATCCTGTTTCAATAAAAATTCGGCTCTCCGTCTTCTTCTCCTTTGTTCTTTAAACCCCTTTTGATGGCGACACCGGTGACCCCTCGCGAACGTCAGCCCCTCTTAGTTGGATTAAAATGTCTCCGCTCTTCACTGAATACGCAGTTCTGTTACGTTGTTTTCTTGAAACGGCCCTAGATCTAGCGTTCCCCGAGTGATCGGAGCGTTGCTTCTCCCCCCTTTTTTGAGAACGGCACGTGGAAGCTCCCCGAGCTTTCCCTTTAGGAATGAAGGATTGATCTGCACTGGGAGAGGGTTTTCTTTTTCCTCGCTACAATGATCGCCGTTTCCCCCCCCTGGTGGTTTAGAAAACCCATCTCCTTTCTCCTTTTTTTGTTGAGCGAGATGTTTGTTAACCAAGACCCGTTTCCCCTCCCTTGATCTTTTCAACCCTCCCCCAAATGCACACCCTTGTGATTGGATGGCGTATTACCCCATTTTTCATGGTTTTCCATTAGCAAAGGAGAAGCGTCCTTGCCTGCTCTTCGTCCCTCCCCCCCTCCAGTGAGCAGGTCGGAAGGAGAGATAATTGATCTGACCGACGAGATATCTCCCCGCCGCGGGCGAACTTTTCCCCCTTTTTATTATGATGTTCTTTTCCATAGGAGTCACTTGTTAACTCCCCCCCCCTCCTTTTACCTTACCTTTTCCCCCTCGATTGTCACTTGTCCTTCCAACGCGGGTACCCTAACCGAATCCCTTTCTCGAGAAATAGTTTTTATGGTTGATTATTTAACAAACGAACAATTTAGAGACTATCGACACAGGACCCCAACACCTGACCGCTCCTCTTCCCAAGATCATTCAGCTCCCTCCCTGCAAAGACGCTGCCTAGTCCTTTTTATGATGGCCTAGCCAAACTTGTTTCAAAAATGGATTGGTCGACCGGCATTTCTTCTCAAGCAAAGGGGAAACTTATTTTTGACCTATGTCCGCCCCAGTCCAAGGCTCCTTGATGTCATGATGCTTGCATTTACCCCGGTTGCCCCCGTCGGATTTTATCGTGGGATAATCAAGTTTCGTCTGTATGAGGACCCTCCTCTTCCATTTGCTGGTCTTTTTTCCCCCTCCCTTGCTTCCCCGTTACTGGTGCGCGGTTGGCCAGCGGAAAAAGCTTTTGAGACGCAGAAACTGGCCTTACAATCGTCTTTCCTTGATTTCTTCGACGTGATTGGAAGCCAGACGTTTTTTTTCCTTTCCGTTGAGTTTCTTCTGTTAGTTAAGACTTACTGTTCTGAACTTGAGGAAGAGGGCTGCTTTCCCCCCTTCAACCCTTCCTCCAGCGACCTTTTCTCCCGGACCTACAAAATTTTGGTTACGAGCTTTCCTGTTATGGGCTGGCTTTCGAGAAGGGGCTTCCTCCCTCAGGGGTCGGTACTTCCCCATGCTCCTTGGAGCCCATGAAAGAATACCGCCCACCCCTTCCTCCCGGAACCCAAGACTTTACCCTTTTTGAAGATGACTCACCTGGACTTATTTCCCCCCCCCCCTTTTTCCCTTTTGCTTCCGATAGGTCTCAGTAAACCTCCTGTTTGGCAAACCGCCCACTACCCACAGGAGAAGACTTTCTTAACGGACTGGAGAGGTGTTGGGGCTCCAAGTGTTCAGGATGCCGCCTGCTGAGGAGGAATTTGCCGAGGATCTAAGTGCCCCTTTTAATCGAGGAGGCTCTACCCCTCCTCGCGGCGCTTTCACCCCCGGCCCTCCGAAGAGTGTTCCAGCTTGTTTGCTTGAGTCCCCTATCAGAGATAACTTTTTCCATAAAGGCAGCCCATCTTTGACCTACTACCCAAGAAAGTCACAAGCGCACCAGTGAAAAAGGAAATTTCTTCGGAGTTTTGCGTTCTAAGCCCTCTCGTTGGCCCCATTCACTCCGGTGGACTTTTTTTTTTACGCGGGCCCCTTAAGCGTCTTTCTAGACGGGAAATAATCCTTTCCTTTGATTCGTTATTTCCGGATCTGGTCAAAACTGCCGAAGAGCTTTTTTCTTGCTGCTGTCTTCAGGGGCAAGACACTACCCCCCTCCCCCCCTTTCGCTGAGGTTGACCTCCTCGAAACGCCGACCTCTCAGGTGACGCGTTTTTCGTCTCCGCGGCGTCGACCGCCTTCTTGAGATCTTGGTGGAGGTTCCTTCAAAGCCGACTTCCCCCAAGGCCCCACGGATCGTGAATTCTTCTGGAATCGTCCCTCCCAAAGACCTCCTTTTTTTCGTCAGTATGTTAGCCTTATAAAGTTGTTCTCTTTGATGGCCGCCGGCCGGGGCTTTTTATTTATGGAACCCGGGGAGCGCAGCCGGTTCCTGTTTCCCTTCCCCAGATGAGAAAAAAGTCCCTCCCATTAAAATGGCAACTCCCTTCAGGCATTCGTGTCCATGGTCGGATCTCGCCGTCGATGCAGGATTGCCTTTCTTTTTTTCCTCCCTCCTCGCAGCATGTTACGACCGTCTGGCCGCTTCATCATGTGCCGCCCCTCCCCGACAACTAGTGGCAGTTCAAACCACCCCTTTCGGCCCACGTCCCTTTCGTGTCAGTCCGAGCTCCAACCATCGACGTCGGCACCACGGGGGACTTCTACTGAGCGCTTTCTTTTCCGTATGAACGTTCCTCAGATCGGGAAAGTACCCACCCTTTCCCTTTCCGAGGCGCGCCGGATGTTTCGTCGGCTCCGATTTTCTTCTTGATGGGTTTCAAGGTTTTTTCATGAAGTCATCCTTTTTTTTAGGAGTCATTTTGACTTCATAGACCGTCTTTCGGATAGGCCCTTTCCCCCTGATTGTAGAGGTTCCTATTAGACTCGTAGGCGCCGCCCCTCGAGATTCCGGCCTCTATTGGCGTTAGCCGTCATAGATTCCCTGCCTTTTGCACTGCTTCCTTATGGTCCCTCCTCCTTGGCGGAGCCGAGTTTCCCAGTGCAGATTTCAGCGCTTTGTCCGCACTTTCTTTTTTACCAGGAGTAATACCTAGTCCAAAATCTCTTTCCCTTCCCTTTGCCGTTTTTTTTTCCCCATTCCTTTTTGGTTCCCTGACAAACAGCTGGCCTGATATTTTTCCAGGGCTGTTCTTTTTTTTCCCTTTTGTAGACAGAAATGACCTCATTTCAAGATTTTATGCTTTATGAGGTTCACTTTCACCCTGGGATCACTGCACGCGGTTTTCATGTCCCCCTTTTTTTTCCTCTTTTTTTTAAGGTAAGAACTCTACCCCCCCCAGATTCTCCCCTTTTCCGAGCGATGATTCCTTTCTTTCTGGAAACAAACCCTTACATCTTGTCCTGGACCATCGAGGCGGGAGGGGTTAACATTTTGGAGGCGTCTTGATTTTTTGACTAGAGCTGTAGAAACCGCACCCTAGGAAATAGGTCAGTTGCCCTAACGCAATTGACGGTGATGGTCCAGTATTCATCATCCCTTTCTCTGGATTAGGTAGTCTCTGTCTCCCAGCCCCCCCCTTTTCTTTCCCCGTCGAACAGATATCCATGCCCCTGTCTAAGAATTTTCCTATGACATGCGCGAATCCTGGACCTTTCGAGACTACCCTCACGGTAAGGAAGCGAAGATCCCCTCCCCTTGATCAGCCTTCGGCTCCTGTCCCTGGCCGCTGCCCCCTCCTTTTTTTTAGATGAAGCTCCTTTATTAACTCTCTCTCTCCGAATGCGTAATCTGTAAGACGACTTGCCGAGGAGGTTTGCCAAAGGCCATTTCCCTCCCGCCGGCGGAGTGCGTTTCCATAAGGTTGTCATTGGAATGAGGTCATGATTCCTATACCCCCCCCTGTCGGATCTTAGGCGGGCATTCGAATTTGATTCCTGAGCAATTCGTGTCGTTCTTTTCCCCCCTTTCTGGACCGCATAGTAGTTCACTAAGGGACAAGTCCTGGCCGTGCTTCCGTCGCCGTCCAGCCTTCCCCCTTTTTCCCCCCCCTTTCCATCCCCCCGGCTTAAATTAATTTTCTTGACCCTTGATCGATCTATCTCTTTCAATGGCCTTAGTCTCAAAATCGCTTTTGACACCCAACGTTCAGCCCCTGGTGGTCCGTCGTCCCGCCTTTCTTTTTTCCCTTTTTTTTCTGCGAGAAAGTGCTGGCGGCCTCTTCCCCTTCTTCGACAGCCCCCCAGTCCGCCACTTCCTCTTCCTTTCAGCCATGCACATTTTGCGAACCCCGGACGCAACCATGTTTGCCCTCCCAGTGTTGAGCGCCTTTAGAGCGCCCTCGGGTTTTCCCCTCCCCCTATGCCACCGGATTCGAGACCTAACAATCTCTTCTCCCTAGGG
>Ga0179591_1188171_pt1 | contig 10268 bp, 11 predicted proteins | sample CZOMad2_1_08_16f_FD_182891 | JGI IMG/M metagenome (GOLD analysis project Ga0179591, IMG submission 182891) | Vadose zone soil fungal communities from Angelo Coast Range Reserve, California, USA - CZOMad2_1_08_16fungal (PacBio error correction) | ecosystem: Environmental > Terrestrial > Soil >... | reverse complement strand
AACATGTGTAGCGCCTCAAAACGCTGTCGTGATTGGACGGCTTTATGGCCTGCACCGCTTTTTGAAGTCGCTGCTTGGACCCAATTAGGAGACTTTGTGCCGGGTTCTCCCTCTGAATCTTGCGGCCATTGTACTGGAATAACCCGTCTCCCCCCGTGCGATTATTCCCCCCATCATTTCTTCACATGGGTACCCTCAGTTGTCAAAGATGGGAATGCCTTCTTTCCTATCTGACTGACTCCTCTTTTATCGTCGCTTTTTCCAACGCGACCTCAATTCCCCCCCCAACGAGCGTGACCGGCTCGATTACCGACGGACACCAACCTTGTCTTGCCGACCAGGTGTCACCCCTTCCGGCCATTCTTACCTCCTTAGAAGTATGTCCTGACTGCACCTCCCCCCATGTTCAAGGATTGGAGTCCAACCCAAGTTCTTTCCACCCCAAGCCGCCATAACTGTGACACCCCACACTGCGTTTTTTGGAGCTGTCTGGCCCCCTGTGAGACACCGTCGCCCCATTCCTCAATTGCGCCGTCTCCCCCCCCCCCTCCCCTTTTCCCGAGGAACTGCCATTTATGATGTACCAGCTGTCCACTTCCTTTTTTACCCGACTTTCCAAGTATCGCTCGTCCAGTGGCCCCCGCTTTATCCGGGTTCTGTTCTCCACGGAGACCTTAATTTCCGAAAGTGGTGCGGTTCCCCCCAAATCGTATATAGTTTTAGTGTCCCTTTGTGACGCGTGGTTTTTCTTTTATTGCAACCCACTACAATGTTCTATCGCATCCCTTCCAATGACCTGTGCGCCGCTTACTCCCAGCTTAGATACAATCCCGTGACCTATTCCGGTCCCATTACGCCCTTAAGGGCTACGCGAGAACAATGCCCGCCAGCCTGCGGGAACTCTACCTTAACAACAATTCCCCCTTACCCGGTCGGTCACATGCGCAACCTACGCGTTACAGAACTCAACCTGTCAAAAGTTGCCCCCTTTTTTAGGTGCCTCAGCCCACTATATGCGACATCCTTGTTTTCGCAAGTTTTTTTTTTTATTTGGACAGTACGACGCTGATTGCCGCCCGAAAGGACCTGGTAGGCCGCACGCTTCTCGGGTTTTTGGATTCCCCTCCTACCCTCCTGGGCATTGGGTTCGCGTTTTACACATGGAACCCCTCATGACGAAAACATCTGTGACTGTGAATTCCTTTAGCGCCCCCCAATCATTGATTGTATCCCCCCGCAATGTCTTCCATTCGCGTCCCCGCTCCTACCTAGAGGCTATTTACGGGTAGACAGGATTCATGCCAGTCCGTACTCATTCTTCAATTGCGGCTCTTTGGTACTTTTAGACACCCCCTCTTGCCTCCCCCTCCTCGTATTGCCTATCCTGTGTGAATTTTTTGCGGTCCACATTTAGACCGTTCGCGAGATCGCCCCCCCCCAGGCTAAGAGGGTTGAATTGGCTCCAATCTCCCCCTAACCAAAGTGCGGGCCGGACCCCCTCCCCCCCCCCCCCCCCAAGTACTCGGTAGTTGAAGAGACCAAAGCTCCTCTCCTAAGGACACCTGAGCTAGTCTATACGTATCTTCGTCGATTTTTGAGGAAGGCCCCCGGGGGGGGGGTGGTCACGATTCTATATTCCCAGCTACCTTTCGGCACTTTCAGCCCTTGCGACCCTCCAATCCTCATCCCCCCTGTTAATCGGACCCAAAGATATGAGCAATTACCGTTGATCTTGCCACCCTCCGATCCGGTACCGTATCTTTCCAATCATATACGTTGTTGTTGACGATACCTTTCCTTTCTCTCTGAGTGTCTACCTCCGATATATACTTTTCCCATTCCTCCTGTACCATGTGGTTTCTGGTCGTTGTATGCCCCAAGCATTGAGATTGAACGCCTCCACTTAAGTTTTAAAGAGTCGTGTATAACTCAATCCAAACGCATTTTCACGCTTAGTAAGGTCCCACCTGTAATGCTTTTGTGTAGTAGGCTTGTTATCATTTCTCAGTTTTTTATTCTTTAACCCCCTCTGATTAATTTCCTCCCTTCTCTTGCTATTTGGTTACACCCCCAAAAACACCGACTTTGACACCGCTATTTTTAGCATTATACAACCCCCCCTTCCGTCCCCCGATATTTCAAGCGGTCTCGAGTCCTGAAGGAGATGTGGTTTTGTAATGATACAATGAGGTAGAGCTTTCTCCTTTCCCCTCGTTCTCATTACGTATTTAGTTTAAACCATTTCTTTTTTCGCCCTTCTCTGCTCCTCCTGTTTTATGTATTTAAGTTATTGAGGAATTGGCCCTATTTACTGAACCTGCGTTTCTTCCCACTCACAAATGCCTTCAGTTCATTTCTTGCGGGCTTTTTTGTTTTTTGTATGTATGAAACAAGTTTCACTCCCTCTGTTTTCCCCCTGCCCTGCAACCTGTTGTATCGTTCATCAACCCCCTTACAAGAGGTGGACCTTTTCTTCCCTTTACGACTCAGCGGCCCTTGGTGCTGTCCCTCTTCGCCAAGATGATTGTTCTGAGATGATATGCTTCCCCTTTGAAACTGTGTGAGGTGATTCCAGGACGCCTTTCGTTTTGCATGTTACATTCCCTTTCGTTTGTATTTAATATATTTGACTTTGTCTTTGGGGTCCCTCGGCTGGCGCGTTTGTCCGCCAATCGTCATACGATTTTCGTTACCGGATTTTTCCCTTTTCGTCTTTTAGTATCGGGAAAATACTTCTGCTTCTCTCCTCACCCTTTTCCGATAGGTCATCCCCACCCCAAAGCTAACCCTCCCACATCCTGTCGAACCTCCTTTCAAACGTCCGTCCCTCCCACTCTGATCCTTCATTCATGATCATGGACAGGCATGAATGATTCCCTAGACTTTTAACTCCCCTCTTCTTCCCATTAGCGGATTACCAAGATTCGGTTTTCCCACTTGCCAATTGTTGATGGGAGCAGTATTTGTCATGTCCTCTTTGAAACACTGTGATTTTTTTTCTCTCCTGTTTTCCTTTCTTGAAATGGTACTGCAAAACCGCTGGCGCGGTGTCTTCACTGCCCCCCGAAATTTTTTGGTGAAGTCCACCTCCCATTGAGTTGACTGGTTTGTTACCATGGAATTGAAATTTCCACAGAAATCATGTCGTTTTGTCGACCCACAAGTACTAATGCTTTCGTCAGTACCCTGATCTAACTGTTCCCCCTTTTCGGCCACGTTCCCCATGTTGGTTGTACTTCGTCTTCGGCGACGGTCCCCCGTTGAATTCATGTCGCGTTTCATTTAGTGTCGTTTGCTATTCATTCTTCTTTCATGCCTGTTAATCGACCCATCCTCCCTTCCCCCCCCCCCCAAGATTTGCTTTTCCCTTTTACAGTAACGTAGTCCACAGTTTCGCAAGCAGCGCTTTTGGGGGGGGTCGCTTCAAGTAAAAGGTGCTCCTCTCCCTTTTTCACCGTCTTTCCTATCTAGCCCCTTCCCTCCTACTTTTGCCCCGCCCCAATTTTTCAGGTTTTTAAGTCCTGCCAAGCACGAACAGCGTCCCCCTTTTTTGATTTCCGATACTCAATTATTTCTCTCTTTTTTCTCCCTTCCTTTTTGTGAGATATTCCCCCTGGGGTTCCCCCTTCCCCCAACTTTCCTCTGTAGTGCTTTGTGGGCCTTCTTTGGCCTGCCTCTTCCCCCTTTCTCCCCACAAATTCATGAAGGTTGCGGATTTTTGAAACTTAGGCGGCCACCTTACTGTCCCCCTGCTACCCCTGCGCGCGTCGATCGCTTCCCCTCCATTTATTTTTAACCGCAGACTCTTTCAAGCTTTTTGACTTTTCGACCTCGTCCCTCTCATTTCTTCAACTTAAAATGTTGCCAACGCTCATGAAACGCGACATTCATCAACCCCTCTTTCCCCGGAGCCTCCTTTTTGTTTTTTTGGGTTAGACAAACCCCCGTGGACCTTGTCTTTTCCCTGCACTTTCAACGGTTTTCTTCCTGTCATCGTTAATATAGGGAATTTGTTTCCGAAATGCCCCCTTTCCCTGGAGTGTTTGCAAACTTTTCGTCCATTTTTCCCCCCCCCTTACAGACTTCTTTTTTTACTTCCCAACCCCAACTCTGTTGGTATGGAAAAGTATTTGACTTTGCAGGCCCCCTCCCCCATTGCTCCTGACTTCCCCCCAAAATCCCCTTTTCCCTATGCAATGCACTAAGGCTTCCCTCCTCAACTTTCACTGTTTACCCCCTCCACTTTCCCATTCCCTCTTCATATGGAGTGGCAAAGCGTCCTGGGAATGCTTCGTGCGTCCCTTGCTCACCTACTTCCACCGACTTTTTCGGACCCCCCCTCCTCTTTAGGCCGATTTCGTTAGCCCAGGGATGGTTGACAGAAGGGGTTTGACTTTTTTTTCTTTCCACCCCTACATTTGTTATGATGTTTTTCAGCCGTCCCCATTACCTTTCGCCTATACCGACCCTCCATCCGCCACTTTTAGTAGGTCTATAAGACCCGCTTCACTCCTTGCTACGCCTAAGTCACCCCCTTCCCCCGACTCTGGACACCTACTGTCAAGTAACCCCATGAAAACCTCGGTTTTTGATGTTCACGCTTTCCACGACGGGCGGACCTAAGTCAAATCCCCCAAACGGCATCGCGAAGTTTCCACCTCCCCAATTCCTCTTCGTTCTCAACCAGGTTTCTAGCCTGACCTTCCCTCTTCCTACTTGACCAAGGCAGATTTAGGCCGCAGATTTTGCTTTTGGCGTGGTGTATGGCCCGCATACCTTCCCCCCCTTTTTGATTTGCTTCAGCTTACCTTTTCCCCTAACTTCCCGCCCAGCCCTTCCCCCCCCCTTTTTGACATTCGTTAGATCGAACAGCTTGAAAGTTATCACCGAATGCCCTTTCACTCCCTGCTCAAGCCACTATAATCGATTCTCCTCCCCCTCGGTCTTCTTTCCCTTTTCCCCCAACTCTTTCAGAGACAGCTTGTTCAGTTTTGCGTTACTTTTCTGGCCCTCTCGCCCCCCGACGGCAACTCCGCGCCTTTTTCCCGATTTTTTGCTTCTGTGTTTAAAGCAGAATTTTAGACTCTCTCTCCTGCCCCCTCGCTGGTTGAATTGTGTAACCAAACATAGCCATCATACCCAGCTGGCCCATCATCATTTTTCCAACTAAACAACGGTACTGGAGTTCTCTTTTTTCTCTCAACCAGCTATATCTGCATCCGGTCCTTACGAGCTCTTCCCTCCCTCGGTAATTCTTTAGGAAGGAGTCATTTTTTGCATCGCTCCTATCCCTGTCGCACTTCCCGTTGCTCAACGGGAAACTAACCCAATAAAAAGTAATCCGTCCCCCCCCAAAGCTAGAGCAAGTACTCGGCCTATATCCACGCATCAGATTCTATAGACTCTTTTCCTATCCTCCTTTTTGTTGTGAGTCTATCTTCCCTTTCCCCTCTCCTAGTGCTGATAACTATAAGGTGATAAATTTTTTGGCGGACTTCCCATTGGGGATTAGTGATTTACTTGCTTCGTCAGCATGACTTGTTTCAAAGCTCGTAGTCTCAGCTTTCCCTCTCTCTCGTTGTTTTTACCCCCAATAGACTTCCGATGGTCCTTCGTCATTCCGTTCCGTCATCCGTATTTTTATATTAGAGCTGGTGATTCAATCTCTCACTCCGCTTCCGTTGTTCTTCCCTTCACTTATTTTCCCTTTGGATATTCTTATTTTGTTTTACGCACTTCAACAACACCTCTCGCCAGTGTCGATAAGTGCAATCTTTCCTTCCTCCCTCCCCCCTTAACGATCTTTGGTCAAAAGGCTATCTCTTTCGTCTATGTTTTTTCATTCCACCCTCTCAGATGTGTTTTTTTGCGTTTTATCATTGTCCGATTTCCGTGAACTTGGTTCTCCCCTTTTTCCTGAGCAGTTGAATAGATTGATAGTTTTACTGTTTTCGCTGTTTTACCTCCGGCTGATCCACCCTCAACCCTTACTGTTCCCCTCTCGTACTTTCTTTCGAAAGGCACGATGGTTCTTTTGCTTTCCTTTGATTTTTTACCCCCTTTTTGACCAAGTGCCCAAGTGCAAAATGGTTCCCTCACCCATCCTATCCAGCTGATTCCTTACGCGTCCTTCCGTTAAATTCCAGGGCCCCGTTCAGGGCATTCTAACCCTTTGGAGATGATGAGCGAATTTTCATTTGCTTTCACCGCGCCTTCTTGCCCGTTAGGTGATTATCAATTCCGCGTCGTTTTCGCATCTACCCACGCCTTTCCTTTTTTTCGGTCCGTAGTAGTTGGTACCAAGAGCTGGCGCTGGGCTTAGGTAGCCCTTCCTTACTAGTTTTTCATGTTACCCAGGACTCAACGTCGATGTTGCTTGATGTACTCGCCCCTCCATTTTTCCCCTAGAAGAAACATTCCTGATTAGTTTTTTTGCAGCCAAATTCCCCCTTTTGAGTCCCACCTCTGTCGACCCTCCCCTCTCCCCCTCTCCCTCTTCTTGGCTCGACTTCGAAACGCCTGCACTGTCCGAACGAACGCTTCTTCCGCTTGTGCCACGAAAGTTTTGAGCTCGGAATTGGCCATTCGTTTTCCCCCATTGACCCCTGAGATTCAAGACATTATTTCCTTTCCCTCCCTCGGTTTCCACACTTTGTGCTTTGTCTTTTTTTTTTTGCGTTCCCCCTTTTCGAATGCCCCTATGGCGCCTTTTTCCCTCCCCCGTCCCACGTCGTATTGTGTTTTCCCATCACCAAGTTTAGCAGGTTCCGGTCTTTGGGTTTTTTCCACTTTGCACCTGCATTTTTTTCACCATTTCTTTTGGGCATGTTCTTGTTCGACCCCCCCTTTCAGATTTTGAGGTACCTTTTTACTCTCTTACCCTTTTCCGTCCGAACGTACAAGGTTGGTGGTAGTAGATTCTTCTCCCCGTCATCTTTTCTTTTTTTCCTTTTGAATGTAGCCCTTTTGAGGTTGTTTTCCAAGCTCAAGATTCAACGTGATTCTTCTTGGTTCCTGCGCTCTGCCCTTTCTTGCCTAGTGCGGACCAGGTTTGTTTGAAAAGTACCTTCGGTTTTCCCTTCCTTTCTCAACGCGCGCGTTTCCCGGTGCACCAGGTTTCATACCTACGGTTCACCGCTTTACATCCCTCCAATTCCTAATGTCAAGCTTGAACATTTCAAGAAAGCACTGCACCTTCCACTCCCCCGTTTTTTGAGTTGATGACTTCTCGCTCTCTTTCGAAGACTCCGTTTCTCTTTCTCACCCAGTTTCGAGCCTCAAACCCTGACGCTGTTCGTGATTGGTTTCAGCTTCTGGCTTTTTTGACTTTGTCGGATAGGATGAGTGATTCGAAGCTTGAACGCCTTTACTTGACCTCTTCCTTCCTCGTTGCGACCTGTTCCTGGACAGAAGTTCCTTAGATTTTGGAATGGTCCTGTTTATATACCCGCTCTGACGAAATCTCCGTTTTTGGCATTCCCCTTTCAAATTTGACCCCCCCCAGGTCATTCCTCCCGATTATCTCCACCAACCTGTGGACCGAGTTTTTTCCCTAAAAATTTGACCAGGTTCTATCTTCTCATTCTCCTTCCTTTCGTCCCCAACGCCATGCCCCATTTCCTTCTGGTTTTTCCCCCTTTTGCATGGAAACCAATTAAGATTACCCTTCAGACTGAGTTTCCCCCCCCCGTCGCCGTGTTTTTTTTTTTCACAATTCACTTCGTTGCATGCATTCCTCCCTTACTCCTAGGCAAACCACTCACAGTTTCAGATTCTGAACCTTTACTCTTCTTTTCCCCCCGGTTACCGAAATGCTTTCCCCTCCCTGTCTTTACTACCCCCTCTGGGTGTTTCCCCTTCTCTCCCGGGAATTCCCGGCCAGATCCCTACCTCCCCTCCTTTCCGCTTTGGAGGCCCCCCAGACTTTTTTTTTTCGCGCTTTTTTTTTTTGAGGTCAAGGATGTGGGAAGAGTTCGCCTTTTTTGTCAATGAATTATAGCTTTTCAGCCCCCCTTCCCCTTTCCCTCGCTTCCTCAAGCGCCCAAGACTTTTTCCCTTGAAAGTATACGGTTTTCCCCCAAGCTGATTCCGAAGGTGGCTCCGCCACAGGCAACCAGAGTCGCGTCCCCTATACACCCCCCTGGTACCCCCCCGTCCTTAGGGTCGATAGAAACCCCGATTTTTTTCTTTTTTCCTCCCCTCACCGGCATGCATTTCCAATTCCCCCCTATATCTCTCCCACATCTTTTTTAGACAAAGGTTTTTCTCAAGCCTGGCCGTTCCGGCCTTTTCATGAAAGGTCATGCTTTTGCCAGCCCTTTCTAGGGGTTGTTCGTTCCAGGGCCCCCCATTAACTTGGGCTTATTTGCCGGGTTCCAACCCTTCGCCATCCCCTGAAAGCCAAATAGCTTTTTTCCCCTTCCCCCCTGTCTGGAACGCCGGGTTTTTTTTTTATCCCCCTCAGGACCTCCATCTGTAATGCCCTTGCAATCATATCATAGCGTAGTACGTGTTCGCCAGATAACTGTTTGTCGCCCATTCACCCTCTCCTTTTACGTGTATTTCCTTGAATCTTGGTTTGAGTACCCCACTTCTCCGTCCAGACGCTGAATTATTTCCCTATAGCCGGAAGGTTTCTCTCCCTGCAGAAAGTGCGCGTAGATCGGCGTTCCCCCCCTTCCTACTATTTTTTGATTTTGCTCCCCAATAGCCCTCCCACGGCTTTCAAAGGCCTCCACGTTTACCCCCCCGCCGTAAACCCGGCATTTCGTGATCCTCGACTTCAGTGCTTACCGTCTTTTAATTCGTCCTAGGCTCCCAGCCTCGTTACCTTCTCTTTTTGGATGCTTGAGACACGACTTCTTTATTTCTTTCTACTACAGCCTTTTTTTGAATAAACTGTTATCCCCAAGCCGTCCTCAATCCATCTTTTTTCTCAGTGAACAACCGGATCCCAAGTATTTCTCTCTAACCCCTCCATCGATCCCCCGGACCTCCCTTTTTCCCCATCATCCTTTTTTTTTTTGTCGAGTCGAGACATGGATTTGTCCTGGAGTCGTATCAGCTCTACTGCTCCCTATTTTGTGCATTATCCTGCTGTCTTTCCTGTTTTCGCATCCATTGCTCTTGCCGAAAGTCGCGGGCCCTCTGCTTTGCTAATCGCCTCCCCCTAGACCTCTGACATACGTTGTCTAGTGATCTTAGGTATTTTCCTCGCTTCTTCCGCTGTTTTGTATAAGCTCACCTCCTTTTCTCGGTAAACGCTTGATTACTTTGACGCATGTTATTTCTTTTTTTACGCCCACTTTTCCCAACTTGCGTTGAAGAGATTCTAGTCGCGCCCCGGTAACCCCTCCCCTCAACCTTCCGGTACCCAGATTAGCAGGTCGCGCGGCTTCCCCCGCCCTTTTTTTGTCCGCCTAAGCCTTGATCTCGGTCCAGCGTCTGGGAAGATTATTAATTTTCTACCCGATTCCCATGTTTTAGCGTTGAATTATTTCCCGGTCTTTGCCTGCATTTTACTGACACCGGATACTCCCATGTTCTGATCCCCCGTCATTTAGACCTCACAGATGGTTTCGGTACGTTTTTTTTTCACAATTTTTGCATCTTCTCCGACCTTCATTAGTTTGGCCCATCCACCCCCCCCCGCGCCAGTGATTTTTCTGCTTTTAAGTTCGTCCCCTTTCCTCTTGCCGGTCTGGGTAGATTTTTAGAACACGCTTTGATTCTTCTTTCTCTTTTTCCCACTTTCGGATGTGTTTTTTTTTCAACCTACTCGTTCAGCCTGACCCTCAGTACCTGTTTTTTTTCCTTGTGAAAGTAGTGGTTTTGCCAGCGTCTTCCCTGTCCTGTAGTCGAATCCTTTAGATCCGCTTTTCGGCTCCTCTTCCCGGACCTCCAAGGTATGCGGTCTCTTGCGTATCGGTGAGGCCTTTGATTTGTTTTGTTCTCGCTCAAACGTCCGGTAAAGAAACAATTTGAGAACCCCCCCGGACCCCCCTTCTTGTCGACCTAACTGCTAAAGAAATCTTAGTTTTTTTCCTAATCTGCCAAGTCCCTCAGTAATTCCCGGTCATTAGAAGATTCCGCTGATACTCTTTGCCAACCTTCCAATTAGTTACGCCTTTTTAGTTTTGTTTTGCCAACCTTGAAAGTGTCTCGAGGGTATGACTCCTGGCAGTCCCTTTCAACGGTTAGTTTCTGAGTTCTCCAATTTCTTTCCTTTCTCCTCCTTCAACATCAAGTGGAGCATTTAGAAAAACTAA
>Ga0179591_1187645_pt1 | contig 10268 bp, 8 predicted proteins | sample CZOMad2_1_08_16f_FD_182891 | JGI IMG/M metagenome (GOLD analysis project Ga0179591, IMG submission 182891) | Vadose zone soil fungal communities from Angelo Coast Range Reserve, California, USA - CZOMad2_1_08_16fungal (PacBio error correction) | ecosystem: Environmental > Terrestrial > Soil >... | reverse complement strand
GCCGAGTTCTCAGGTTTTTCGCCGGACGCCGGCTTTTTCTCCTCTTTTTCCATGATGCCGATGCCAGACGCGACGATGGATGGTAGCTCCTCGTTCTTTTTCTTCCTTTGTTTTTCGCCTTCGAAAGAGGTTATCGGTTACAGCACGCGACCCTCTCATCCTTTCGTCACTTTTGATTTAGTTGAAAGTCCAGCTGCCGCAAGGAGAGTTTTTTTTTGTTCCTCTCCTTTCCCCGCTGTTTTTCAGGGAGAGTGAGACGTCATGCCGAATTGAATTTTTTATTTCCTGGCCGCGTTCTTGCCATCCGCCCGATTTCGCGTTGCGAGGGCTGAAACTTTTTAAGGTACCTCTTTCTCTATTTTTTTTTTTAATATAAGATCTGCTCCTAAATAGTTGAGGATGGATTGCTGACCCTCAATGACGTTCCCGAGAGGAGCATCTTCCCCCGGTTTCCATTCATAGTTTTGTGATCAGCGACCCGCCCTTCTGGCAGTTTCGTGGCGACTTCTTTTAATTTTTTTCCTTGTCCTCCTTGTCCCTCCTATCGAGTAATTCCTTCTGCATGGGGCCTCCCGACTTCTTTCTTCTCTCTCGTCTTCTCCCTCAGTGACATAGTCAAGGCTGTCGCCCGACCCTTTACTTTCTTTTACCTCTTTACCCCCCATCTGCGAATCGGAGAACTCAGGATCAGAAGGTCTCCTGTCGTTTCTCTCCTCTCACTTTACTTTCGATTAGCGATAGTAGCACGGCGGACTAAGAGGTTCCGTCGTTTCCAAGCTGCGATAGTAGAGTTCGAAGACCGAGGCGTCCCGGTTTTTGCCTTCTCTTTCCGTACGAGGTTCTCGGTGATTGATTCAGATAGAACTTACCGCCCAACCGCCTTTTTTTCTTTCCGATTTTCTTGTTTCCTTTCCTTATTAGTAGTCTGACCGGAGAAACCAGACTAGGACCAAGCTCTTTGAAAGGTACCCTCAGGCCTCTGTCTTGCTAGATGCCGACTAACCTCGAGCTTTCTTTACAGCTTCCTCATGATTGTAAAGCGTCTGAGAGATAACAATGAAGTGGCCGTCTTTTATACTACGTCTTGAGCCCGTTTCTTTTGAGAGGGTAGAGACTAGGTTTCCGAGATCTTTTTGACCCTCTTTGTCAGATCGGTTTTGCTTTATGAGGCTTCTCCCGACGACCTTTGTCGTACTATGGGGTGGCGGCGGGATGTAATGAGAGGACTTCGGGTCCTACTTTCCCCACGTCCCCGCGCCCGCCATGACTTTGCCGCCTTGCCCTGTTTTGTACCCAGGAACTACCTAAGATCCCCCTTTCCGTGTGGTCACTCGAGGGTGGTTAGTTCCCCCCGTGGTACCTATCCCTGCGTGGGCTCTATCCGGAATAAAGGACCTTCTAGCGACCTCTTTCTTTCCAGTTTTTGAGGTCTGCATGAGCAGACTCCTCTCGTCCCCCCCCCTCTCCGATCCCCGTTAGACGTGGCGTCTCCCCTCCGTAGGAGATGACCGTCGCCCAACCGCGAGCGAATGTTTTTTTTCTTTTCGCTTTCTTGGGTAGACAATTGAGATTATCTACCAATGCTACGCGTCTCCGGTCCTTGTGAAACCTGACGTCATGGGAGGGTTCTCTCTTTTTTCCTCTTTTTTTTTCCTTCCATATGTCGTGTGGTCTGTAAGCCATGATCCCGCTTGCAATCGTTCTTTCCTCATTTTTTTTTTTACCTTTTCTTTTTTTTCGCCGTTTCGCCGTTATCAGCGGTTTTTCTCTCCCTGTTTTTTAGAATTCCTGACATAAACCTGTCGATCGCGTTTCTTCCCCCGCTTCTTCCTTTTTGTCCCCCGCTAGATTTTCCTGGGCGCTGGACCAGCGCTTTGCCCCTCTTTCTTTTTTTCTCCTTCGGTCAGGGACCGCAATGATCACGTTCGTCCTTGTGATCTTCCTCGCCGACACCGTCCCATATATCTATATTTACTCATCGTTTTTTTTTTCTGAGAGATTTTGATAGTATGTTGACCGTTTTCTTCCTCCCTGCGAGCCCCCTTTCCCCCCGTGATCGGATAGGAACAGACCGTTCCCTTTTCTCCCACCCTCTACGTCGAGATGCAAGCTCTTGAACTCCGCTCCGCCCGTTACGCGAATTCGAACATGCACAAGAGTGAGTCAAGACACAAGATGCTGCGATGCATTATTCCTCCCTTCCCAGAAGGAGAGATTCCCTCTTTTTCTCACCCCTTTCCCCGGGCTCCCATCAGACGAGGTCTGAGAGATTCACGCGCCCTGGCTTCCGCTGATTGCGACGATCTTTGAGACCACTGCCATAGTGTCGTCAAGGAAAACGGAAGGATGTCGTACTCTTCACCCGTCGTACTGCAGACACATTCACCAGACACGATTCCCCGCGTCTTATTGGGACGATTGAATCTTCAACTCGCAACCCTCCGCGTGAGCAGAAAGGAAGAAAATGAGACTTTGGATGCCCTTTCCTTTCCCAGGTTGAGTATTTACACGTGATAAGAGAGGTCGCAGTTTGTGGAGACGGGTTTTATGCTACGCTCCCGCCAGGTCCCGTGAATACCGTATGATTCGACTAGCTAGAATAGTCAAGTAGTCGTCTCTATCGAGCCCCGCATTTGAATCTTTGTTTGAACCATTTTCCCCCCAAGAGTTGATTCCAACAAGTGGGATGTTGCTCTCATTCTTTCTTTCCCCCCTTCATTGCGATACAGTCCAAACCTCCTGTCCTTTTCGCGTGTCTGCAAGTTTTTTTATTTCTTCTCTAAGTAAGAGAGGACTCCGGCCGCCCCCCCCCTCGGCTCGCCCTGTCGACTGCACGCCGGTATCTCAACAGATTATGATTCGCCAAAACGGCCCGGTTTCCCCCGCTCTCAACTTCCTGGAAAGCGCCCAAACCTTTTTTTGACTTATTCGTATGAAATCCTCAACGCCGCGTTTCTATCTCGCCATTTTTTCCTATCATCCTTTTTCCTCTGCCGTTTCTTCTTTATGCCGCGCGATCGGCTTTTTCTTTTCTCCCCGACTCTGCCGAGGCTGTTCCAATGACGCCGTTAAGTGTCGGTGGTGCTACTTTCCTGTCTTTTACGAAAACCCAAATTCACACTCTCCCCCTTTGTGTTTTTTTGTTTTTAAGGTCGTCGCTACTAGTTCCTCCTATGAACTCGTTCGTTCGTCCCGTGTCATTTTTTTTTTTGAACGTCTAGCACCTCTCTCCGTCCGTTCTGCAATAGACGATCGCCATCCCTTGTTCAAGGGCTGACGCTAGTAGCTTATTTTAGTTCACTTTTTTCTCATTTCTGCCCGTTTTTGCTTGAGTGAGCCCCCCTTATTCTGGACTGTACGAAGTTTTCGCCAGAGTTCGCCTATGTGGACCCGTCGCGTTCTTCGATTTTCTCCCTTTTTCCTTTAGATGGAGACCGAACGGGGAGACGATGCGAATGCTTTTCCACCTCTCTTTCTGTGAAGCTTCTAATAAGGTTTTTTTTCTTCCCCTCCTTCTTTTTCCGATCGCAGAGATAGGGTAGGACTAGTCAGCAGCCCTTCAGTGCAAAGCGCTAGTCTCCTTTTGTCATCTGCCAGGATTTGGGTAGCTTATAACAGCCCCGAGCGAACTGACGCCCCTTTGTTGGCCCAGTATAGTTTGACGTCATTTCTGTAAGCGACCGCCTATGCTGTCCTTCCTGAAGCGTTTCTGCCGTAAGTCTCAACTTATGAGGATTGCCCAGTTACGCCATGAGGATTCTTTTTGCCTTCACCCTCGCCTTCTGTATCTGGCACATGCGTAATTCTTAATTAACTCTGCATTCCTTTGCCTTCTCCCTTTGACCCTCCACATCGTCAGAAGGAGTCGTGGAAATGCTTCCCTTCCCCCGATCTTGATTTTGACGTGACGATAGGAGCTGTCCTCCCGCGATCACTCCCTGCTCGCTTTTTTTCTTTCTTATCCCAATATACCCCTTTCGTGCTTCTTTCTTACCAGTTCGAGAAGAGTCCCTGCAATGTCAGAAGATTTTTGCCCCCTGAGATTCGCGTGCCTTCAGCGGAACGCTTTTTTCTCTCGAGGATTAGTAGGCCGAGCCCCGCGTGGGCGAAGACCCTTCTCTCCCCTCTGACTATATATATTTTTCCTCATCAGACGTTTGTTGTGTTGAGAGCCTTTTAAGAGTTCGCTCCTGCTCCTCACCCCCCTCCCCCCGAATAACCCACCACACCCAACCATTCTCGAAGGTTTGGAGCGACCACTCTCTGCTCTCCCTTCCTCCCCCGTTTGCTGAATCTCCCTGATCTTGATGGTCGTTCCCCCCTTTGCTCCCCTTTTCTTTTTTTTCGCTCTGGCGAGAGATTCTACGACCGTCAGTAAATCCTTTAGTTATAAGCCCGCGCACCTCCCGTCCTTTTTTCTTCCGGGATTGCTTCCTGCTCGACGAGCTACGTCCCCGATGAGCACTCTCGAGGTGGATCTTTCCCGCCCTTTTCACCCCCCAACCTCCTTCCTGAAGTCTGTTCAGGGTCGCTGAACCAGCAGGCCGAACGGAGTGCTTACGTGCTTGGACTCTTTATCCTCTACTCTGATAGAGTGAGCGGTCCGACCGACTCCCTGCTTCACTTTTTTTGACGCTCTTACAGTTTTTTCGGACGGAACAAAGTTCCCCTGCTTTTACCTCAAGCGGTGTGACTTGAAGAATACGGTCAGTTGTTTTATGCTTCCAAGGACCAACCCAGGTCATCCTCGATATGCGCTGTTTCCATCCTCTCTCATTTCGAGTTCCCTTATTCTTCTTCCTTTTAAAGGGAATTGGATGTCAGCCTTAATGACCCGCGCTGACTCTCGTTTCCCTTCAAACCCAAAATGCCTTTTTTTTCTGAAGATCTGCCGGATCGCCCGTCCCCTCCCAGCTGTGAAATCCCTTCGACATCGTACGGAGGTTGCCGATTTTCGGGATGACTCCCCCTCGGAAGTTTCCTTCTTCGCGAGTAGAAGATGATACAGAAGGTCCTCATGCTTCTTTTTCCTCTCCCTCTTTGAACTTTCCCTTCTCTTTTTCTCTATAGTAGAAGGATCCCCAATATCACGAGGTTCTCTTTTGCGTGACACTATTTATCTCGTATATTAATACGCCTTTTGAAGGATGCACGGTTTTTTTTCTTTCCCCTTAGACCTCCCTGCGTTTCGCGCGGGCCTGGCGTCCCCCCTGATAGACATTCCCTGCCCCGTTTTCTTCTCATGTGGCTATTTCTTTTGCCAGGCACCTGTCATTGAAGGATAACCACTCCCGGTCAAGAGGGTGTTAACCTCCCCTGCCCTCGTTCCTTGAGAGACGCCTCCGTATCGCGAACCTCCCCTCGCTAGTATGGATCTCCGATCCTGTTCTCGCTCCTACAAGCTTTTCTTCGGCGGGTATCCCGACGATTAAGATGCTGTGTGAGCTTCCCCTTCTTTTCGACTCTGATCCCCTACCACCTTGGCCTGGTTGTCCGATCAGCTTTGTTGTTTTCATCGGAAGATCTTCTTCCCGGCTCCGAAGATTTTTTGTTTTCGTCTTTTTCCTTCTCTGGAAGTCGGGGACGATAGCGCACAGTTCTCCTTCTACCCCCTGAAACTTTTCCTCGCGACTTGCGTGCAAAAAGAAGATAATAATCCTAGCAACTCCCCGCATATTTTTTTCATGCGGGGGTTGTCTTCTTGATCCCGAGTGGCCTCCTATATGACCTTTTTTCTTCTCCGTGCCTTCTTCTTATGATGAATGAACGGTAGGGCGCCTTTCATTTCCCCCTTTTCCTTTTTTCTCGCCAACCCACCCGCGGCCGTACTGGTATTTTTTTTTTTTCCTCTGAGCTGAACGGAGCCCAAACGCGCTTTACATTCTTCGTCCTTTTCTTCTCCCTTCCTTTTCTGTAGAACTCTATTATCCATGATAAGTCAGGTTCGGTATTCTTTTATCCCCCTTTTTATGGGAATGGTCATTCTCCTTACGTTATGTTTTTCCTCTATCAGTAAGTTCATCATATGGGCGTGTGGTTCTTAACCATCCCACTCGACTCCCCTGTCTTTCCTCCTTTCTTTTTACTATCAGAAATAGTCTTGATGGAGTAACGATCGCAGTCTAGGAGTCTTTCTTTTCGCCTCCTCCTTTCTGCCTGAGGCTGACTGTTACTTGACATACCAATGCCTGACTGCCGAGTGGTATTGCTCACGTCTTCCCTCCTTCAGTGTCAGTCTTCCCGTCTAGTAGTAAAGGCGGGATTCTGGAGTCTCTTTTTGGTTTCAGAGGATTTAGGTAAGATAATGATCCCGGGTTGTTCGGTTCTCAGATCCCCTCCCTCCTCCTCAAATTCCCCCCATCATCTCTCCTTTGAAGAATACAGACGTTGGTTTTTCCGAGATCTAGATGGTTCCTTTTCGGCTCGGCCTCAGCCTAAAGGCCGACCCCCTGCAGGTCCCCCTTCCTCCTCTCCTGCCCCCCTCTGTCTCCGTACGCGAGCCAGCTTGACAGTGCTCTCCCGCCTTCTTAAAGTTCATATATTACTCACCAGAGTGAGAAAGCCACGTCTTTCTGTGCCCATGCTTATGTCCTGTCTGACTCGTTCCCCCGAATGATCGTCGTAGGTCGCCCGCAGCCTGATAAAGTAGATCTGCCTAACCCCCCCGATCTTTTGATGCGGACGCGCCGGTCGGCAAAGCCACCGTATTGCGACTTGGACTTTTCTTCCCTACCCCCCTCATATTGAGTTTAAATTTTTCACGGTCTTTTGCCCCTGAACAAAGCCCGCTATAATCCTTCGCCCCTTTGAACGTTCAGTGACCGCTCCTTTTGCTGTCCGTAGAAGGGTCTAGAAAGCAAGTTTTCCTCCACCCCATAAGAAGCGCTAGAGACACGGCCGACAATTCCTCTTTTTCTTCCTTTTTTACTTCAATCGCTGAGAAAGACAGTACACTCTCCAGATCGTGCCTAAAAGGTTTTTCTTCTCTCCGGTTTTTGATCATCAGCCAGCACGTTCCGCATAGTCGATAGCGGTTTTGGAGAATCGGTGCCCCAGTCGCCCCTTATCTAGCCCCTCATTGGAATAAGTGTCGCCAACGACTACAAACGCTCTCCCCCCCTCCTTTCCTTTTGCCAGACTTAGGAGCGGCTGGCCTCCCCTGCGCGACGGTTCCCCCCATTCATCTGTCGCGGTGAAGTGGTCGCTATTTTCGGAACTTCCCCCTTTCTTCATTTTTGACAGCCTCGCCCCACCTGCTCCCGTCGTGTCGCTTCACGATGTCCAACACCTCCCCTCTTCAGAAAACAACCCCAAACCAAAACAAAAACAACCCCCCCCCCAAAAGGCAAGTGCTGCCAGCCCTTTCTTTTCAGTACGTCACGCAGAGCATTCGTATCCCTACCAGCCACCGCGCGTATCTCCCAGACGCTTTTCTGTATCGACCTCCATCAGGCTCGTTTCTTTTCCCTTCCTCCTCGGTCCTTTGATTCCACGAAGAGGAACCTCATTTTTCCTTTCTCCGCTGTTTTCTCCCGTAGTAGGGGTTATACCTTCACTGACATTCTCGTTCACGAAATCCACCCATGAAAAGCGCCCCTTGTGCGGTTACTTTCTCTTTTGCCCAGGCACGAGAGCAAATAGTCCGTTCGCACGGATTCCCAGTTTTTTTTCTTGGCAAAGTGAGAGGAATTGCCGTGGAATCTATGATCTCCCCTTCTGTTTCACGGAGGAGCCCTCGTAGCCGATTCTATACGTTCTCTCATTTTTTTCCTTTTTTGCCGTTGCGTTTCGTCCTCTGAGGAACGAGTTTTTGACCGGAGAGTCGACGCGTAGCCTTAATTTCCTCCGTCGATCCATCTATTCCCCCCCCCTAAGATCCTTCCTCAGAAGTTCCTCTGTCTAATTTTTGCAAACTCGAGCTTGCGTGCGGATTATCCTTCTTATCTCCCCGCGCGCTGACGGGTATAGATAGACGAGATTTTTCTGACCTTTTTCCTCCCCTCCCCCCCCTTTAACATCCTCTTGCGACCGCGTATCCTTCCAGAATTTTCCTTTTCTGATCACAGAAGCCCCTCCTCATGATTACCCTTTTGTATGCTGCTCATCGAGGGGGACCCGTAATTTCTTCAGCGAATGACATAAGTCCGCTTATTCTCCCAGAGGAGCCTTAGTTCCTCCCCTTTCTTCGTCGTTCCTTCAAGTCCTCTGAGGTAGGACCTCGCAACTCGAGCGCTTTTTTCCTTTTCCAGGCCTTAAGAGCACGCCGTTCAGTGACTTCTTCTTCTGCCTCTCCCCCCCCCTCACCAACATCGTTCCAGGACGTTTTTTGACTTCGTCCGACTTCCACCTCGCTCTGCTCATCTTTCTTCCAGCCTCGGACGCTTCGAAGAGATGATCAATGATTTCGATTTCGCGCGGCTGATCTCTCCCCTTTTTTTTATTACAGATAGACCCAGTTGATCAGGCCATAGGCTATCATTCGCGCACTCTCTCTCTTTCGTAGGGCGCGGGCCTTTTTTGGTCGAGAGCGAAGAGTCTTGCTCCTCTCTGAGTCGTTCTCACTCCTCTTCTGACCCCCCCTTTTAATATATCCTTTAATAATCTTCGTTGTTGTTTTTTAGAGCTCCGAGTTTCTCTACTTTCCTGGTTCCCAGCGTCTGGGCGCGCCCTACTCCCCCTGACGCTAGAAAGCCGCTGCAGCTGTCCTCTTTTCGGGTCGTTTCGATTTTTTCTCGTTCGCTGTGGAGATCTGTAAGCCAGTAAGAACGAGCGTTTTTTCTCTTTTCTCCCCCTCCCCGCGCACTCCTCCTCTCTTGCCCTCACAGGCGTCTCTATAGAAGAGATGACACGTCAATTTTCCTCTGAGCGCCGGTTGTACTTTTTCTCCTTTGCCAACCCTACGTAGAACTCTGTTTCAGGGTCTCATGAAAGCTCCGTCCCGGAGTTCTTCCCATGCCGAGGTCTCTTTTAACTCTAAGAGTTATATCTGTTTCTTTTGTCCCGTTTTTGCAGAATATACTCTTTTTGACGCCACTGACAGTCTCTTTAGTCTCTCCATCTTTGCTTTTCTTCCCCCTTTTTTCACTGAAGGAGAAGAATGTCCACAGGGTAAGCATCGATTTTGGCTGTTCCCCCAGCCCGGACCGCTCTGTTCTCTTCCCCTCTTTAGCTGATTCTGAAAGGCCGGTCTGTTTTGACCTTAAATATTAGACCTGAACGGCTCAGTTTTTCCCCTCCTCAGTCCCTCTCCCTCACGAGGTGACGCATTTCACATCTGTCCCTTTAGGTTTCCCGATTCCGGGACTCGCCCCTTCTCCTCCCATTTGAGACTAGGATCCTCTGGATGTAAGAAAGTTCCCATACCTTCCTCTCCTGTTCCTTCCCTTCTTCTTCGAGCTCTTGTCGACGGACTACATAGATACGCGGCTCCGCATTTTCCTTTCGATCGTTGTCCGCTCTGCGTCAGGTGATAGAATTTCATGAAAGGCGATAACGCTTTCTCCTCCTTTTCTTTGAGTCGCTCGCACCTTCGCCCAAAAGAGGTGGATGTGAATTTTGTCATTTTTGTGCCGTCAACTCGTCGTCTTATAAAAAAGAATAAGGAACGCGGCTGTTTTCCCTTTTCTGCTTTTTCGTGCCCCCCTTGAATACTCACGATCCTTACCCCTTTTCCCGCTGTAGTAGCTCGATCCCCCCTTCGTATGCGAGATATAACAGGATCCCCGTTTTTGCGTTGCCAACTCCTAAGAGGGTGTGAGCGTTCGCTCCCCCCCTTTCGATTAGAACGTGACGATTTTCTCTCAGACTAGGTTGTTCCTCTTCCTTTTACTTATCCTCCTCGGGGTGGAGGAGGCTTTTGAGTCTTCTTCTGGTGTTCAGTCAGCGACCATTCCCACCTTCCAACGCTGCAATTTTTCTTCCTAATTTCTTCACTCCGCCCCATAAGATAGAAACGCCGACAGCTGGGTAATAGATGGGTTTTTTCCTTTGGCACGCCCCCCTTCTTAAAGAGGCCTGCTATTACCCTTCAGAATTTCCGATATAGACGCTCTAGACTTTTTCCCTGTCCCTCTTTTTTCTCAGACTCAGGAGAGAAAAAAAAACCGGAGGACGATCCTATGATCCTTACCCGTCCGTTCTTCTTCCCCCGCTCCCACCCCCTCCCCACCCCAGCACCCTGCCCACCTCTCCCCCCCCCGCCCTCTTCCTCTTCCCTGCCTCTCCTCCCCCCCGTTTTCCCCCCTCCCCCCCCCTTCCCCCCCACCCCT
>Ga0179591_1381870_pt1 | contig 10269 bp, 11 predicted proteins | sample CZOMad2_1_08_16f_FD_182891 | JGI IMG/M metagenome (GOLD analysis project Ga0179591, IMG submission 182891) | Vadose zone soil fungal communities from Angelo Coast Range Reserve, California, USA - CZOMad2_1_08_16fungal (PacBio error correction) | ecosystem: Environmental > Terrestrial > Soil >... | reverse complement strand
GACGGGGCCCTTTTTCCTCGCGGGGACTTGCATGAACGACTGTTACCCTCAGATAGCCGACGACTTTTCTTTCACGCATCGGGCATTTAGAGTCGGTACGTTCGCGCGCTGGAGGTGAACCCATCTCTTTGCTTGTTCCTTCGTGGTTAGCATACCCTCGTTTTACATTTCTCTACCCTAGCTTCGTTTCCTACCTCAGGATCTTACGCTGACCTAATCCCTCACCCCGGACCATCGCACCGGTCACAAGCTTTCCGTCATCAGTACAAGTGAGAGAGTGTATTTATCTCCGCCTGTCGGGTGTCTGTTCTTGCGCACCCCCCTTCAAACCGAAGCTGTATTTCTATCTCCAGGTTAAGTCTTTTTACATTGTTCCTATTCTACTCGTTCGCTCCTTCGACCCGTTCCCGGTTTTCCCCATTTTAAACGCTCTGTGGTCTACCATGCCCCCCCCTCTAGGGTGTCCCTCAGGAGTGGAAGTTATGAAAATGAGTTGTCTTCTCGTCTCGTTGGGTCCCCATCCGATGTCCTTCTAGATCGTACACATCCGCCCTGACTTGCACGAGTACTATCATCCAACTTTAAGCAGTTTCTCGGGACCCCTCAAGCTGAAGTCGTGTTCCCATCGCATTCTTTTGACGCCTTCTTGGCAGTGCTTCCTTCACACAGGATCACCCTAGGTAGTAGTGAGCTGCGAGATCCTCTTCTTGCGCCAGGCCCGACATCTTCCATCCAACCCGACCTTGCGATGTTTTTTCCCTCAGCCCTTAAGCTCCCCATGGGACTTGCGAATGCAGCAGGTTCCCCCTGGGTCATCGTTTCAGTCTTTTATTCCCAGTTCATCAGGTTTCTTTCCACCGGGCATCCCTCCCCCTTATGACCAGATGCGCAGCAAAATCGGCTTACCGACTTTATCAGTCGGCTGGCTCCGCTTAGTCTCGAGGTTAGCAATTTTGTTTCCTCTTAGAGTGCAGGCACCCCTCACCACCTCCTTTGGTTCATTGCCCTGGTTTCCCCTGTAACTTTTTGGCGTGTCGGCTTCCCCCCTGCTCCGTTTCAGAACCAAATTTGCTGATTCATGCAGACCTCTCTCCCTCCCTGGTCAGAGATTCTCCCGGCCTGTCTTTTTTTGCTTTTTATCAACACTCTTCTGCTGGGGTGTCCCCTTCAGTCTCTTTCCTTATCTGAACTTTCGCCCACCCCCTCCCCTCGGCCCCCACCTTATCCCCCGCGACTTTCCTTTCCCTCATGTGCTAATTTTTGTCCGTCACTGATAATCCTTTTCCATTGCTCCAAGGTCTGTCCTGGTCTTCTAACTATTTCTCCTTGTTAGCTTTTTCGCTTCAACGCCTTTCTTTCTGTAACCTAGGATTTCTCTTACCCATTGCTCTGTACTTGCGTTCGTTTGAACTGATGTCCTTCAATCCAACCGTCATCTCTTCATTCCCCCTTACCAATCTCCTCCTCCCCCCCCGTTTCAGCTTTTCTAACTGTTTGTCCTTTTGGTTTTCCTCCCTGAGCTTGTGGTTCCCCGTTTGGAGTTCTTGCATTTTGTTAAATTCGTCCCACTACAGGACCCTGTCGCATCCTTGTCTCTCACCACGTCTTGCCTCCTCCCGATTAAGTCGGGCTCCTCATAGTACCTTTCTCTTCTCTTCGTTCACTCTGTCAAGGGTGCTTTTTTCACACTTGACGCGCTATCCCCGCCCCTCCATGTTACTCTAGATGCTACGTTTGCTTCGGCTGGATCTTTTCCTTTTTTGACGCACCCAACAGCCTTTCCTTTCCACCTGCCGCCAACCGACGCAAAGGAACGTTTCTTTATCCCCTCTTTTTCATTAATGAGGTTCGGCATTTTTTGCGGGGGGACTTGTCCCCCCTCCGATACGAATAGATATTCTCAGATTTTTGGTTGTTATCGCTATATTAGTTACTGCTTCCTCACCAAGGCACCTTCCTTCCTGCTCACTTGCATTGGAGACAGATTAAGGGTATTTTGTCGTTGGCCGTTGTAAGGGGGGACCTCTGCTTTCGAAGTCACCACCCCGGCAAGCCCGCCTACTCCCAAGCTTCCTTCTGTCAATGAAATCCTTTTAGCGCGCCACGAAGTGCGTGAGTGCCGTTTCCCCCTCTAGTGACACTCCGGCAAGTATTCTCCACTTCCCCCCCTCTGCACAGGCCCGAACGACTTCCCATCTCGGTGGCGTTTTTTTCTAGGGGCTTTCGCGTTCACTTATCGCCCCAACTCTTGCCGGGTTAGTTTCACAAGTCCCCCTTCACTGCGAACGAAAACTTTAGACCCCCCAAGGCTTGGTAGTTTCCCCCCCCCCCCCGGAACTCCCCCGGAATGTGGCTCCCCCTGTTTCCCGTTTCGAGGGTTTGTACGTTCTGCCACGGGGTTAATGCCTGGAGGGAACCCCTCCTTTTCCACTCCTTCCCGCATCCGTTCGAGAGACCGGCTGATGTTGCCCCCCCAACTACGGAAAGTATGCAGCCTTGCGTTGCACCTCGGCCAGCGAAGGCCTGCTCCGTGATATTTTCAAACTGTACTGACAGCAAGGCCGTTGAGTGTGCTCTGCAATCCTGGGAAATGCGCAGTACCAAACACTGTTTTTGCACCGTGTGCCGAAATGTTCCTTCGCCGGCCCGAGACGTCTGCGTTGGCCGTGGACTGACCCTGGCCGCTTGCCTTCCGCCTAGGACTTCTACCACTTGAACACATCCTCGCTGTTAACCTGAAAAGCCATGGACAAGTCCTCTGTTCATCTCGCCCTGCGTGATCGAGCATACAGCAGCCATTGCTTTTCTGACCGATCTTTAGACCCTTACCCAGAACAATCCTCTTTCCTCTGGGCATGACCCGGTGGGCTGAGGTGGGGGGGCTTATACCTTTCCCCACCCTGACTTTCGTCTCCTCCTCTCCTCTTTCTACTTCGGAATCCTGGCTCTTCTAAATGTTTCTCCTCCCTCGCTTTTGATAGTGATTTACGTAGACCCCATTTTTTATTTCAGCCTAAGACGTGGAAGAACCACCCCTAGTGTCGCTTCCTGCAGACCTAAAATGAGGCCCCACCTGCTCGGCACTTCCGCCCTAACCCACCTGCCAGACCCTATCCCCCCTTTCGCCGTTGTGTTGTCTGCCTCTTCCGTGCTTTAGAGATCCGCAGCCCGTGACTTATCAAGAAAGAAAAATAGTTGATCCTTTAGTAAATTTCCCCCCTCGATCTAGATTTCACCTAGAGCTCGATCATTTTCACTGATGAGATGCAAGTCGGAAGCCCTTACCTTTCCGTTTGCGGTTGGTCTGTTTTACATGTTTCTTTCGGGGGATTTTACTCAGCCGTGTTTCCCCGTGCCTTCCCGTGTAGTGCCCTCTCCTGCCGAGATCCTCCCTGGTTTCGCTCCCTTCCCCAAGCGCTTTGTGAAAACACTGGTACCTTTCCATCGCCACCCACCAGCATTTGTCAAAGCCGACCCTTGTTCATGGTCCTGAAATACTTTGAAGCGGCCCCGTCTCCCCCTCGACCGCGTCATTCATTTTGTGCGGGGTTCTTTCCCCAGCCAATGACGCACCTGGCGTTATCTCTACACTATCTCAACATTTACGCCCCTTCGTTGTACGCTCTGTGCCTCTGGGCTTTTCCCGTTTTGACGGTCCTTAGGTCCTGTCAGTCGTCTGGATGTAGGACACCTCCCAGAGAGGATCGTGAGTGAAACTTATTTATGGATGCACCCCTCCATTGTTTTTTAAAGGACTCTTTTGCAACCCGCCTATTAGCCCTCCTTACATCCAATCCTACTACTCAACCTGCTCCTTTTTTGAACACTAGATATATTAGTGTCCCCCCCGGGTACCCCCATATAGAAGGCAGACCGTGGGCCCACCCCCAAGGGTCATTTATCTCTTTTCCTTTCCCCTCCCCCCTTGGGGGTGTCTCGATTGCTTAATGCGATTTTCCGGGCTTAGGGTGAGATTTGGCACGACGGTTTACCTCAGATCGAAGACAGCGTTACCATTCGCCTTGTCGGGTCTGTCTGATTAAAGCTTTTATGTAGGCTGACCTATTGTTCCTCTCTTTAGTATTGAGGTTGATTTGGTCCCGAAGATCGTTAACATCTATCATCGACCCGGTGTAGTTTCTTAAATTTGCTATCGAGCCGAACGCCTTTCACCCCAACGAAAGTCGTGCAAGCCATTCACAAGAGTACTTAGGAGTTCCCCGCATGGGGAAGATTTGTTAGGCCGCTTTGCAGTCTTTTTCTTCACCACCCCCCCTCTCCAACAAGTGTTCGATCGCCCCTGGTACTATGTGAGCTTGTTTCCTCACAGTATTTTCCCCCCTCGACGCAACGTAACACTGTGTCACCAGCTTCTTGGTATGCCAAGCCACTTTCGTGTCCTGAGCGTGGACGTTCGACCACTCTCTTGATGCTTTTTCGAGGGTCAGGTAAGGTTACTGGGGCCCCCCTTTCCCGCGGCCCCTCTCCAGCAAGCATCCCCCCCCGAAGTCTGAACCTCTCCTTATTTTTTTTTGTCCAACCTCGTGTTCTTGCCTCGTTTTACCCTCCACTGTTGCATCTCGCGCAGTCGTGCATTCCTCTTCTTCTTTCATTCGGAACAGGATCACGTCGTGTCCTACGTCACATTCCCTCTTAGCCCAGAATTCTTCCATCCCAACCCTCCATTTTTGTTTGATGTAGGATTTTTCGCCCCCGGTTTTTTCGATTTGTGAACCTTGTCTGTCGCTAGGAGGTGCACGGTGCCTCTTTTAGGTTCCCCTCTTTCCTAGGTTTTCAACCGCCCAACTTGACTACTCAGCAAGCGTCGGAAAATGCGGCGCTACGACTTTATCAGTTCCATGGAATTCTTCCTTCAGCTTAAGAGAGTATGCCTGACGACCTTAGGACTCTGTTCCCTCCTGCAGCGCCCCCCCCTCCACGTTTCACTTTCTCCCAAGTTTCCCTGTACTCGTCCCTGAGGTCGGTATTCCACCTTTTGTCAGACAGCCCATTGCTTCTTGCAGACTCCCCCTTTCATTCTAGTCCCCTCCGGCATACGTTTGACTTTCGACTTCACCCTTTCCTGATGTATGGCTCCCCGGTTATCTCTTGCCGATTCCCAGCTCCTCTTTTTCCCAAGCCTACGCTTAACATCCGCTCCTCTTTTCTCTCATCCTGTTCCACACCGGTTCTCCTTTGGTTGCTCCGCTCATAATCCCTGGACCGGCTTTGTTCCCCATCAAGGTGATCTTTAATCTTCCGTTTCGACTCTCTCCTTGCTTCTGCATCGCTTTTCGCCCCCGCCTTTCTGCCTGTTGCAACACGGATTTGATATTGCCCCCATTTCCCCCCTTGGTCCTCCTTTTTATTGCTTTCCTTCTTGAACGCGGTCCCGTCATCCCACACAGTCCGTTTCGGCACCATCACATCTCCATACCGCCCCCCATGTGCTCCCCTAACTAAAGGCACGTCAGGTTGTTTTTTCCCTAACAATCCTTTGGGGTTCCCCTCGTTTTTCGTCGCTTTCCTTGTTGACCTATGTAGCCACTACCTTGCCCTGGCTTGCGTACTTCGCTCATTTTTCATATCAGCCTTACCGATTTTCCGCCGTAAGGTCCCTTCCCCCGTGAACCTTTTCTACTGCTTGCTCGGCTAATAGAGTTTTACTTGCCTGCACACCTCCCGCCCCCCCCTTCTTTACCGCGCTACCTAGCTCACCCCCTTTTACCCCTTTAAACGGTTGCAGCTTGGAGCTTTGCCGGGTGGGACTTCCCCACTTTACAATCGCTCCCTTTACCCCCTTAGAACGCCCCACGTCCCTTGTGTTCTTTACTACATGCGACAGTCTGTCGGCCTTTTTGCGGGCGGAATTGAGATGGCATACCTGCTGAATCTTCTCCTCCCTTTTTGTTTTTTTTGAGAGAGATTCTCATTCTAGGATACACTAAGGACCGCCGCAAAACCGTTTACCCTTCATTACTTGATACCCGTAACAGTTCAGTCTTTGTCTCCCCGTGGTTTAAGCTGGCATTTTTTAAATTGAAAGAACCCCCGGCAAAAACTCTCACTGACCCAAGTTAAGCAGATATTGTACCCTCCGTGGCTTCCTAATTCTTTCCCGCGTCCCTTTGGTCTTAGCCCTGAGTGTGGCAGGGCGTCCTCTGCTTGAACGAAGGATCCTCTTCCAAGGATGCAATGACGTCCGCTTCCTCGGGGTATCTATACGTTCTGAGCGACGTAATCTGGCGGTGCCGTTTCTTTGGCCTACTGCTTAAACACCTGGATAACCGTTCCCCGGGAGACCCAAGGCTTTCATTTTGACCCCCCCCCCACGGATCTTCTTTCTAGGTGCGCCCTTGGGAGTGGGAGGTAATCCTTCTTTGAAGCCTTTCTGCCGGGGAGTTTTGGGTCCCTTAACTCATTCCCCTAATACGATGCACTACGTCGATACCAGTAAGTGTGTAACCTATCCCCCTCCTAGTTTTTCCCCCCCCCGCACAACCACCCTGCAAAGTCGTTTGCTCCCTCTCCTTGCAGAAGTTACGATCGTTTACCCTCCCCTTTCTACCAAGTCTGCCTTGATGATCCTCACCCCGCATTATTCCATGAGCTCCCCCCTTGCTGACCACTTTTTATGGACTGGTAGCTTACACGTTTTCCTCGTATGGGGTGCCCCACGCTTATGGGCTGCGAAGTTCCTCCCGCTCTCCCTATTTCTCCCGACTGCCCCCCTACCGAGTGTTCATATTAAGTCAATGGTCCCACCTTCAGTCCGCTGGTTTCCACGTGACTCTGTCTCGACAATGCATTGATTGAGTGACCCGATGAACGCCCCTTCCACAATAACGACGCCTTTCGCACTCCAACAGTCAGGGCGGGATGCTAAGCTTCCAAACAGGACACCCGATACCCCCCCAATCCATAGCCCTCAATTCATGCCCGCTCCTTCTTCCCTTCGTTTATAGCGGAATTTTTGATTCCGGCGCGTGCTCATCTGATTCAGATGTTTGTTGTACGCCCCCCCCCTCGTGGCCTGTTAACCCCTCTTCACTTTAGGAATGTAATGACACGAACCCTCTTCCCTTTCTCCCATTTTTTCTTATCCGACACGTTTTGCACCGATCCCACATCAGGCTGCGACTCTTTCCCCTGCGCGGTTCGTTGGGAGGAATTTCGCGTGTGCGGGACGATACTTCCGCCCGCATCGTGACTTATCCTCTACTAGACCCTGTTTCTGTGCCTCAAGACGAAGATTCCCACTCCCTATATCATGGGCACGCTGCATGACGCATCTATCGAAGACAGTCTTCTGTACTGTTAAAAAGGAGTTCTCCTTCTTTTATATTCCCGTTCGGGTGTTCCCAGCAGAGAAACCCGGCAGCGCGTTTTCGGCCCTAGACCAAGCTAAGCGCATTGTTAGCCCTTCCCCCTCTTCTCCTTACCCCCCCCGATCGTGGACGCAAGGAGGACCCGAGTTTTTGTCAAAAGGGGCCACCGTCCCGTTTCCGTGTACCCCTTCCTGAAGTAGCACCGTCACCAGCTCCCCGCCCTATCCCCACTCCTTTCCTTTCTGTTGCGCGTTTTTGCGCATCCCCCTCCCCCAACACCAGGTCCGAAGAAAGGCGGGATGCTACACTTCCTCTCCCCCCTTACTTCCTTATTTTCGTATTTCCTGCTTTTGGCATTTCCTTGGGTCGAAGGTAGGTCTAACATCTCCGTCTTCGGTTTTACCTTTCCCAAGTTCTCCCGACCTTTTTCTCTAGCGGTTCTTGTGCCACTTTTCGTCATGTGCTGAAACATCCGTCCAGACTCAAGAGGGCCACCATATTCTTTTTCAGCATAAGACCCGATTACCTTCCGAAATCCCCCTTTTCTCTTTCAGACTTGCGTGCAGCACTCTTTTCGTTTTTGGATTGTAAACGGTCTGATAAATCCACCCGAGGATCCTTCCCAAGCGGTAATTATATCTTTTCCCCCTTACCTACCGTTGTTTTTAGCCTTTACTTTTTTCCAACGTTCTGCCTTTTCTTATGCATTAGTTCCACCTTTTTTCCCTCCTATCGAGAAGCTCTTCCCCCGCCCAGTTATCTTGTTTCGAGTCTGTCATGTCCCCCGGTGGCTGTGGTAAACCTATCTTTTTTCCGCAGCTGCATGGGGGCATGGGTCCAGCATGACCTTCCCCCCCCTGCATCGAAACCGCATTTTTCTAGTTCCTACATAGGATCTTGGCTAGCCTCCCCCTCCCTTCCCACCCACGGCCACGTTCCCCCCCTCCTGCCCTTTCCCTCGCCCTAAGTGACGTAAAGGGGCTATCTTGGTCGCCTCACCCTCCTTGCTTAGGAATTTTTTTGTCTTATGTACTCCCCACCGTGCCCCCTCCACCGCCCCTGGTAGTTCTCTTCTCGCTTTGAGACGGTGCCTACCCCTGACGTTTGATCCGAAAACTTTTTTCCACGGTACCAGCTCTTGTTTCTCTCCCATTCCCATCGGTTTGTCAGAGAGTTTGCCTCTCCCTTCTTGCTTTCTTCTTCGAGCAGGTACCCTGTTACTCCTGGCGGTTTCCTGAGTACACCCCTCTTACGATATCACCCGCTGACCCCCCCCACCGACCCTTACCCCAGAAGCTAAGCGTGCACCGCCTGTGCCACTTATTCTTTTTTATTTTTTCCCAGACTTATTTTTCTGTTTGTCACTTCCCCTCAGCTGCCCGTCTCCCCTCCCCACCTTTGAAGGAATTCGGGCCTTCTCACATTACACGAGGTCGGTAGGACAAGCACTCGCTTAGATCTCGCGTTCCCTCCCGCCTGTATGCATTAATCTCCCCGAACGGTCAAGTACTAGCAAGAAGTTTCTCTATCTTTGCAACTTGTCCTATTTGCCGGGAATAGGTCTTATTTTCCTCTTTCCTTCGTTTCACTTATTCCTCTCCCTTAAAGAAAATTTTTTTCTTTCATATTCGAACGCCGTCCCCTCTGAGAGATAAATTTATCCTTTTCCCCTGTATTTCTTACTGATTCCGCTGAGTCAAGAGTTACTTCATACAGAATCCTCTTTCTTGCTCGTCTAGAGAAACCCAATCTGCACAACACCTGGAATGTGGAATTTCGAAAAGTCCTTTCCGTCCTGTTGCGGTGAGGAGACCTCTCGTGTTCAGCACCCAGTAATTTGCCCGCGCTCAATAGATCCCCCTGGCGGATGCCAATCGGCTTATTTTGACATGGGCTTCCCTGTATTAACTCATCCGGGTTAAGGTAATGCTCTTTCCCCCTTTCGCGCACTGCGCCCAGTTACGACTCCCGAGCTTTGCACACCCCCATACCCTCTGTAGAGACGGCCCCCCCCCACCCTGGCGCCCCCTACGCACTGTTTCAAACTGCTGGCCAGGTTTAAAGCATATCTTTTCGTACCTGGAGTAGAATGTAGCCGGTCCTTTCGCTCGCGCTATTAAAAGCACTTTTCGTACTTTGTGATAGGTTAACCCCCACTTTCTTCTCCTCACTTATTTCGTTCTGTATTGACCAGACACTTCCCCCACCGGTCCATACGGATTCATTTATGAACCCTTTCCTATCCCCCCCTTTGCAAGCCTACCCACTTTTGTTTTGCGATGTGGTCCCCTCCACGACGGGGGTCTTCCCGTGGGCGTCCCCCCCTTCTTTACTTAAACTACACACAGAGTTGGTTCAGTCCTTCGCTCCCTTCACCCAGGTATCGCCACCCCCTCTCTGCCGTAGGTAGGGGAAGATTAATTGCTAGGCGGGCGTTAATGATGCCTTCACACTTCCTCGAAGACACATTCTTTCCGCCCTCCGGTATTTTCAGCCAATTTCCTAGCTGATCCGTCTCCGGATTTCTCGTTTGCCTTTTGTTTACACCTCCCGCAGAAGATTTTTACCTTCGCACGCCCCCTCCAGAACTGAAATGTTTCTCCATGACTTGATCGGGTCTTGTTGAATTTTTGTCGGTGTGGAATCGGATCCTCTCTCTTTTACTATCAGAATTTGTTTCGTTTTACCTAATCTTTGCTCCTTCCATCCCGCCCGAAAAGCACCACAGTTCAGCCACCCGTTTTTGATGCTTCATTATTCAAATTGGCACCGTTATTCTCCTTTTCCCAGTGGACAGGCGCGCTTTCCAGTTTTCCCCTGTCCCACAGGAAAGTTCCAGAAGCCCTTGATCCCCTTCGTTCAACTATGGATGTCAGCCCCTTAGGAATCATCCCGAATGGTGGCCATTTTTGTGCAGGCACCCGTTTTCCTCGCAGTCTCC
>Ga0179591_1299091_pt1 | contig 10269 bp, 11 predicted proteins | sample CZOMad2_1_08_16f_FD_182891 | JGI IMG/M metagenome (GOLD analysis project Ga0179591, IMG submission 182891) | Vadose zone soil fungal communities from Angelo Coast Range Reserve, California, USA - CZOMad2_1_08_16fungal (PacBio error correction) | ecosystem: Environmental > Terrestrial > Soil >... | reverse complement strand
TTCCCCCTTGTTCCCCCTGAGTTCCGCGTTGCCTAGCTATTTTACCTCCTTTGTGTCTCTTCTCTTTCAGGCATTCACTCCTCCCACAATTCAATTCCCCTCTTGTTGAAGCGCTCTTTTCTTTAGTTGTCCCTTTTCCCCTCTCTTTTGGTCCTCCCCCCTTTCCCTTACGCTTGAAAAAATTTTCCACCTTTTCGTGACGCGCTCTTTGCGGGCAAATTGTTTTGCCGGGGTTTGCTCACACGACGTCCCCCTTGCATTCTCCCATGGTTCGCGCGCGCCTAGATCGCTTTCCCCCCTTCCTGAGTCGACCTTTTATCCTAACAAGATAAAACCTCTTGCTTTTTTCCCCCCGTTTCGTTTTTTTTGAGGATAGCGTCCTTTAAGCACGGTGCCCTCTAGTCTTCTCTGTTTAAGTCTCCCCGCTGCTCTGTTCGGAAGTGTTTTCCCCAACATCTTTTCTCTCCTCCAGCAACATCAGACGACATCGTCCTGTTTTCCCCACCCCCTGTAACTTCCGCACCTCTCCTCACGCTACGTTCCTTTTTTGTTCTAATTGTTGGGTCGCCGTCCTCAGTATGTTCCCTGGCCACCGATCGAGTTTATTCGCAGTGGGTGGAGCCTTTTTTGCTTTCTTTAGTTTTTTCAGCCATTGAAATGTCCCGCCCCCAGTTGTGTTCCCGTTGTGCTATGTGTGGTCCCCGGGCCCTCTCGCTTAATTCCCCTTGCGCTGTATGGCGCGACCGTTCCTTTCCCCTTTCGTTGCTGGGACTCGTTTTGGCCGCACTGATCACCGTGGATTTTTTTTCCCCCTCCTGGACTCTTCTGGTCTTTCCCCCTTTACCCGTTTGCTTCCCTTCACCAGTAAACGATAATAGTCGTTTTTCTTAGGGGGGTTTTGTTTTTCTTCGTAAGGTACGAGGTTCGTTTTGTTTATTTTTGCGGGTTGAGTGCAGGCCGGGTCTCCAGATTTGTTTCCCCCTTCCCACAGTTCCTCTTTCTGAAGGTTTTCTCCTTCTCATCTCCACCCCCCCATTTTTTTCTCCATCTTTCCCAAAACGCTTTCGACTGCGTTTTCTCTCTGCTTAGCTTTTTTTCCTTTGTACTTTTATACCCGTTTCTTTTTTTTTACCTGTTTTTCTCCGAGATGTTGTTCTTCCTAATTGTCTTTTTCTATTTTCTGTGTTTCTTCCTTTCGTGTTGGACGTGTTATAAACTTCTCCCGTTGCCTTTCCCATACTTGCCCCAGGGATTCCTTTTTCTTCATGTTGGATTTCTATAGTCCCAACCCCGTCTTTCCCGTGAGGTTTTCCTGAACATTTTTTCGTGTTTCCCTTTTTTCGTTCTCCATCAGTCGTAAGTTCCTAAAGGCCTCTTTTTGATCGCTTCCTTGCACGGACCCTTCCCAAAATTTCCCTACTTTTGTGCCTTCTTTTTCTTCATTTGCTTTGGCTTTTCGTTCGCCCTTGGTGTCGCGTCACTGACCACTTTTTTTCTTCTTCTCATTGTTAGTTCCCTGACTGCACCTATCCTCCCTGTTTTTTCCACCTTCCTATCTCTCCCTTTTTTGAACTCAGTCTTTGACGATCGACCCGGTGTAAGGTTTGATCTGTTCGAGGTCATCCTCTCGATAGCTAAGAACCCTTTTATTCTGTAATCTCCTTTTCATGACTCTTTTACTCAGTTTCCCTTTCACCTTTCTCCATCTTCATTTTTCTCTTTTTGTTTGTTGTCTCATTTATAGGGTCTACATGTTTAATTTTTTGACTCCCATTTTTTTCCCGTAGGACAGCTCTTCTCACGACCCCCTTCTTCTCACCTTTTCGCCCCGCTGTGATTCTTGAGTCCTCCCTTCCCTTACCACATTTTTGCTTTTTCTTCAACACTTGATTCCCCTTCCCATGTCTTTCGTTCGTTTTAGAAGTTTGTCAACTTCCTCTTTGTAGTCTTCCCTTTCGTCAAACCCCCTGCTCAGTTACTTTTACAGTTTTGTTATGGCTAGAAACGAACGGATCCCTCCCCTTCCCCCCACCTCTTCAGGAACTCCTTCTCCCGTCCCCTTTTCCAGTCTCGTTTTGGCTTTTCTTGCCCTTTCGCTCGATCGACACTTCCTTCGGAAGCTGACTCCTTACGACGCCGACGTACCGATTGTCCCCCCACCTTGAGCCCGAAAGTCGTTATTTTCCACGTCATTTTCTGTGTTCCTGATTTTAGGCCGTCCCGCCATTGGAAAGCCTTTTAGTTTCACCCTTAATATTTTTTGCTGGAAACCGGCCCGGACCCCGTCCTTTTATTTAGTCCCAACAGTTTCGTACCACAGGATAACTTTTCACCGCCACGGCGACGTTCAAAACCCGTTTAATTTTTCCCCCCCTGTCGCAGCCCCCTCTCTTTCGACCTCGCCTCTGAAGTTTCCGCCTGTCCCTCGATTTGTTAAAGTCCACCCCGCTCAGTATCTTTCCCTTCCCCTTCAGCGTTTTGCATGATGCGAAAAAAACTTTTTTTTTTTTTTGGGTCACCTCCTTTTGGAGAAGAAGGATTTTTTCCTCCCGTGTCTGGAGTTCGCATTTCTCCCCCCCCAGTGAGTTGCACTCCAAGCGAGGTTTTGTCTTGCATTTGCTTACACTCCCGTCAACAACACATAACCCATCTCCCCGTCGAATTTAAATAACTCCAAATCCCCTCCCAAACACCTTCTTCTGCTTTTTTCTAATGTTTGATACCGTTTCAATTTTACCACCTTCCCCATCAATGAGGGTCTTCCTCTCCTTTCCTCTCCCTCTTAAGTTTGAAGTCACGAAAGTTCCCTGCGAATTCCGTTTTTTGACCCCTACCAACACCGCAAGTGAGGCGTGTTCTTTTTCTCACCTTTTTCCAGCCACAATGATTCTCTGTAACAATGTATTTTTTTTGCCCCTTCCCATTTCGTGGCTGTTCGGCACGCGATTGCCAAACAACTTTCCCTTCCTATTCCTTTTCTCCTCGCCCACTTCCTTTCCCCCTCTCCCCTCTATCCTTTTCACGTGCGCTTTCTTCTTCAAAGAGGCTTAGCCTCCCCTTCGTATTTTTTTTTGTCTGAGGTCTTTTTTTTCTTTTGGTTCTGACCTCACCCCCTCCCCAATAGACCGGTCGACCAGGGCAATCACGGGGGACGGTCAATGTGGTATGACAGCTATCGCGCGTCCCCCTCCCTTGTTCCAGTTGTATGTTCAGCGATCAGCTCGTCCTTCTTTTTTGCAGTGGTTGTGTTTACGCCGCTAGCTTTTTTCTGCTCTGCATGCATATTTTCATCAGTCGTGTGGCCTCCCCCCCCCCCCACAAGTAAAAACGAGGAGCGCGCGTCAACTTGGTTGCCCTTTTTTTTTCCTCTCGGGATTATGCGACTTTTTTGTCGCTGCAAGTTTCGTGAGTTTTTTTTTCAGTTCGCTCTGCGCTAGCGCTCAAGTCCTTTGCTTCTCTCTTGCAGCTTCACATCTCTCTTTCATTTTACCTTTTTCCCTTTTTTTTCGACAGTCACCGTCATTCTTCAGTAAGTCGCCAAAATTTTTTTCCCCCCGCTCTCCTGGTTTATTCGTGTAAGTTTTTCACCCTTGGGGACCCCTTTCTTTTATCACCACCCCAAATTTTTACTTCTTTTGGAGGCCAAGGGGTACTTGTTTTGTTTTTTTGCCAAACCTTACAGTGATAGCAGGTAGAGAGCGGCGCATTTATTCCCCCCCTGCCATTTCCAGGTCTGAGTAAGAATTCAAGCCCAGGCGCTTTTGGGTCCCCTTTCGTGGAAGATGCTCAGACCTGCGCCATGATCCTCCCCTGGGTGAAGTCTCGGAGATGTGTCTGTGTTTTTCCCCCTCATCGCCTCTATACAGCAATCAGACGACCTTTCTTTTTTCCTACATCGGTACTCAAGCAGCCGTGCAGTGCTTTTGACCGGTGTGGCCATGGTCGCGCAGTCTGGATACGTCCAAGATGCGTTCTGTCTTTTGTCGAAGGCTTGCTATGAGTGTTTCGCCCAACCCTTTCCGCCCCCGCTCCCTTTTGTGTTTTGAATCTTTCTTCCCTCGAACCGTTTACCTCACTGCCTACTGCTTGGCTCGGGCGCCGCCTTTCCTGCCTTTTTTGTCGCTTGGAAACGCATTTACTCAAGGAGGGCTCTAAATTTTTTTCCCCGCTCTGCTCCACCCTTCAAATTTGGCTCTTCTCTCTTTACCGCAGTTTTGTTTCCTCTTCCCCCCTCCAGGTAGCGTGGCTTCCGGGTTTTGGGTCGGTCTTCCTTCCTCTTTCTTTGTAGTGCTTTTTGATGTTAGGTTCGTTTTTGGTTTTGACTCCTGCGCCATTCTTGTCGTGTTTTTTCCTCCACAAGTGCGCTTTCTTGCGACTCAGCACGTCTGTCCCCCCCTGTTCCCTCATTCTTCCCCCCCCCCCCTTTTTTCGCCCCCTTCAATTTTCCCCCCCCTTCGACTTGGTTTGGTTTCCCCCCTGATGTCCCTTTTGACTTCTGCGGCGCTTTGGCTTCAGGGGCCTCGTTCTGCGTCTCTGGTGAGAATGAACTCCCTGGTCTTTGCGAATGCGTTGTCGGTTCTGTTTCTTTTCTTTTTTATAGCCCCAATCCCTTTGAACTTTTTTTCCCCCGGTACCCATGTTGCCTCTTTCTTTCTGTCGGCCTTTTGTGGCCTGTTATCCCATCGGCACCAGAGAACGTTTTGTTTTCCCTTCCTGACTCTTTCGTTTCTTTTTTATAGTAATGAAGCCCCCTAAGTTCGCTTCTCTCCTTTACACCCCTCATGCTCGATCATTGCAACTCCCCCCTCCACCCCGGACGTTCTTCTACAGCTTTGCAGGTATGTGGTCTTTTCCCTTCCTACCTCTGGGTGTCCCCCCTCTCTCCTCCAAGTAGTTTCTTTTCCCACCCTGAAACCCTTCTGTCTAGTGGTTCGGTTCCCCGATGCACGATCCTGTCATTTTAGGGATCCCCTTTCTCGAGCATTATGCAATAACCCCACATTTTTCCCCCCTCTCTCCCCCGCAGCTTTTGCGCTGTTTCTTTTTTGTCTTGCGTCTCGGACTACAGCAAGGTGGCCTTCTGTCTCCCTTGCTTACTGTAATGATCTTTTTACTACATTTATTCCTGTGCCCTTGTGGTTGTTGTTGATCTTCCTTCTTTTTTCCCTGTCGCGATCACTGCCAGCGCCCACCCTGCCTTCTTCATCATCTGAACTCTTCGCCCCCTTTTCTCCTTGTCTTCTTTATCTCCGCCGGATCCAAAATGAAATTTTTTCCTTCATCTCAACTGTGATATGTCCTCCCCCCCTCCATTGGAGAAGTTTTTTGAAACCTCCATTCATCCTGCCCAGTCTCTCGCCCACTGCTTTGGTTTTCATTCAGTTTCTTGGGCTAACCCCTGTCGCGCCCCTCACCCCCCCCACGTAGTGACCCCCCTCTCCCCTTACCCTTTGGTCGGTCTTTTTGCTTCTTTTCTTTGATTTCTTTCGATCGACACCTCCTTGAGGAAGATGATCTTACCTTATCCTTCTACGATCTATAGATTTTTTTTTCACTTTCCCTTCACTTTCCTTTCCCCCGGCACGATGTACCGGTGCCCACTTCCCCCCTTTTCCATCCCCCGCCACTAATTCAAGTGAAAACTTGGTCTTCTGTTCATGTATTGGTTTCGAAACAAAGAAAGTTCTCGAAATCCCCCCCCAAGACTCCCACCAGACTTTCATTTCATACCCAGAAGCTCCTCTCTAACGACAGAAGGCCTCCATTTCCCCTTTCCTCTTGCTCCTTCCTTAGCCCCCAGCAAGACTAGAGTCAGCATTCTCCTGCTTTTTTTTTGTACTTTTTAATTTGCTATGGGGGGGGGTTTTTGAGACGGGGAGGAGAAGATTTTTCCGAGAAGCTTTCTTAGTTAGAGAGGAACCTGCGTGTTGAATCCAAGTTCTTTCTCCCCCTGCATGCACCCCCCCCTCCCTCACCGTTACTACCCGACCGGTCTTTTGTATCCCCCTTCCCCTCCACCCCTACGCCATGTTCCCCTCTCGTGGAATGACGATTAACAGGTAATGCTGTTCCTATTTTGCCCCGCGCCCCCTCGCCACCTGCGTTATTCATGTCTCTCGCGCTTCTCGTGTTGAAGGCCGCACAACGCGTTTTCCACGTTCTGACTGGCCTGGCGGGATTTTTCTTTTTTCATCCTCTCATTAGTTTTTTTGGAGATCTCAAGGTTGCCGATGTCCCACTGAGCACAGCGGACGGGCCGTCTTTTTTGGCTTCACCCCATCCACTTTGGGGTAGTTTTTAATTCTTCCCCCCGTCTTTCCCCCCACTTGCGCCAGTCTGATTGCTGTAGTCATTGGATTTTTACTTACCTTCCAAACACCGTCTCAAGATTAAACACAGGAAAGTGCGCTTTCTCTCTTCGGCGTGGTTCTAGGCTATGTCCGTTTATGTTTCTTTTTCTTTTTCTGCTTTCCTTTTTGTTCAACAGTCACCTCATTTGAGGAGGAAGGTAGTCCTTCCGACTCTTTTCCTCACTTACTTTCGGAGATACACTCCTGACCCCCCTTTCCCTTTCCTTTTGGTGCTGTTATCGTCGTTGAGCGTTTGTATGGCCTGTTTTTCGCCGACAGCGCTAGGCGTTTTAGATCTTTCTCACCTGACATGGTCTGTCGTTTTGCTCAACACCCACGTGACAACCCTTGCCCCCCAAGTTAGAGCATTCTTCCCCCCTGTGCCCTTTTTTTCATTTTGGACTCCGTCATTTGGGGAACCGTTTTTCCTGTCTTTTGTTCGGTCCTTCTGCCCCGAGTCTAGCTTAAACTTTCTTCTCTTTCCTGCCCATTGTCCATTTTTTCACTCTCCTTTTTGACATGCCTATTATGCCTCCCGTTGTGTTTTTTTTTTTTTTTCTTCGTCCCAGTCGCGGCTGCAACAAAAAGGGGGCAAGTTTCGACTGGAAGCGCTAGCGTTTTTGTGTGAGCGCCCCTTATCCCTTACCTTTCCCCTCGTCCTTTCTCCCCGTGTCCCTTCCCCTTTTTTTCAACCCAATCCCACACTTTTGACGCGCGCGCGCTTGGGTCCCTTTTTGATGTTTTTTTTTGTTTTTCGACCAACGAAGGACCCATAGAATTTTTCTCCTCGCGCGTGGAGCGTCGCAACCCAGTCTGCCCGCCTTGCTATCCGCCCCGCGGGATAGCTCACGCACAGACTTTTGGGGGACACCTTTTGTCGAGTGCGTTTTATGACTTCCCCCTTTTCGCATGGGTCTGACGTCCGGAGATGTTTCTTGAGTTGTCTTTTTTTTCAACCCCCCTCTCTCATCAGCCTTTCTTTCCAAAAATCTCCTTCTTTCCCTTCCCCTTTCAGTTCCTGCATCCAAGACGCTTTAGTAACTTTCTTTTTGTACGTGAGCCTTAATGGACCTTTTGAGTTCCTAGTCTTTTTTTTCGCCGCTTTCTTTGAATGGTTTTTTTTGGTACTTTACTCAAAGTTTGTCTCCCCTCTGTTGAGCCCAAACATACCATTGGTTGTGTCCTTCCAACTGCTTTTTCTTTCTTTAAAGTTGCACGCTCCCTCGCTGCTGGCTGGCATTTGCGCGCCCCCCCAAAGTAAGTTCCGTTTCTGTTTTCCGTGTCGGCCTTTTGACTTTCGCATCCTCTGTCATATGAAAGTCAGACACGAAAAGTTTGGCTTTGGCTTTTTATAATTAAATCAAGTTTGCCTTTTACTTCTCAGTTTCTTCGCTTTGGGGTTTTTTGCGGGTTTTTGGGATTCCTCTTTCGAGGGATTTCTTTTTGTTACTCTTTTCGTTGTGGCGCAGTCGTCTCCCCCCCTAGTTTTCGTGAGAAAAGAGCAGGTGCTGAAGCTAGTCCATCTTTTCCCCCCTGCCTTACTTCCCCTATTCAACACACCACTTTGTTTTCCTCCCCCAATTGCGTCCCCCCCTTGGCCCTGGATGGAGCGTTTTTCCTGTGTACAATTTTTTTCAGCTCGATTCCGCTGCAATGGCTCGTTAGTGGTTCTTTCTGTCCCCCCTTTTTTTATTTGAGATCAGTTTGAGTGTCCCCATTGGCGCCCTCGTTCTTTTTTTCCTTTCCCCTCTTTCCCGTTCGCCGTGACCATGTGGCATTCTTTTCCACCTTAGTGTCGTGTCGTTTTTTTACCAGTTTGGTTCCTTTTCCTCTTCCCCGACCTTTGTACGTTTTTTCCCGCCTCTTTTCTCAGCTGGGCGCCGCGTCGCTCGGCAATGTTACGGCAATCCTTTTCTTTCTCCTCCAGTTCCAAACGTCCACTTTACTCAGCGCCACGCCCGTCCCCAGACGTCCGCTGTCTGTCAGGTATGGGATGCTTTTCCCGGCTCGGCCGTTTTTGCCTCTTTCCTAACCTCGCAACCCCCCTGTGAGTATGACTGCTTGTTTCGGTACAGCACCTACTCTGTCTGGCAAAACGATGACGCTTTCAGGATTCCATCACCCCAAGGTGAAGCTGCCCTATTGTCTTTTGCTTCGGCGGATAGGTAGCTTCCGGCGTTTGGATATTGAGCGGTTCCCCTTTACCAATTGCCTTTTTTTATTATGGTAAGTTCTTCAATTTAAACCGCAGCCTGTTTTTTGAGAGAGATTCGGTCAAATCGAAGTGAATCACTTCAGTCCTCCTTCAGATCTTTTCTTGGAGCTCATATTTTTTTGAGACGGCTCTGCTTTCTGTCCTGTTTCCGATTTTTTTTCTCCCCCTTACACAAGTCTTCTTGGAGCTCCCCCCTGTGGTCTATGGCCCATCCATGTATCTTAGGCCTTTCCGACAGTACGGTCGTTAGTCTTGTCCCTGCGCCACCTGAAGTACTTTGCCCCCATCTTAGCGAAGTTCCGGATCTACACTCATTCACCCCCTTTTTGTACGTTCACAAAAGCCCTACCGAAAAAGATGTTTCGAAGACGTCTTTGTTGGACAGTTCGAGTCGATCCCTTTTCGTCTTATGAAGTCCTGATTGATTTTTACCTCGGTTTGATCACGAATCTCTCTCTTCAAACATAAAGGGCTTAGGTATTTTCACTCTTTGCAGACCAGCAGCTCGTCTTTTTTCACCCTATCCTTTTCCGGGTTTTCCCCATTAGGTTCCCATTCTTTCTTGTTTGGTAACCGCCCCCAGTCCCAAGTACTTCTTCACACTTTTCCATGTCCCAGCACCAGCTGAGTGCGAACGAGCACCGCTTTTTTTAACTCAAGCGCCCCTCTTTGATTTTTACCTCCACCCGTGCTTCGTCTTTCTAATCTAGACTCTCCCTTCCATTCTCAGGTTTTTCAACCAACGGGGGGGGGGGGGGTTTTACTCTTTCTGGAGTCGCTGTGAGTAAGATGAGTTAGTTTTACTCTCATTTCCCAGTCCTTGGAGTCCTTTGCGTGAGGCTCTCGTCCCCTTCCCCGCAACATCAAACAGAAATGCCGACCTCCCTTCCTTCCCTCCCCCCACAACCCTCCCCATTTTTAAATGTTAGCGTGACTTGAATCGAGTCGGCCATGCTTCCTCCTTCCCTGAAGCCCCATTTTCTTTGCGGGTATTAAAGCCTTTTCTTCCGTTTTGCGAGATTTCTCGTATGCGCCGCTTTTCTGCGTTTCTGGCTGCGCTTGCCACCCTTTTTTTTCTCTTTCTCGTGGTCTCTTGGCGAGCTGGTCGATGGCAACTCTCCCCCCCCTCTTGACCTTCCCAATTTTGGCCACCTAGGTCACCCTTCGGGTCCTCTCCACAGTCCTTCTCTCCAAGCTTTCCCTAAACTAAGAAATAGGTGGCAAATTATTTTTTTTTGACCACGCCGCCCATTTCACCGCTCGTCACGGTCATGAGCTCCTTTCTTTCTTTTTCCCAGGCGGTTGGTCCCCCCTATGTTCCTGATTTTTGATGTTGTTGAGCAACGTCACTTTTTTTCTGGAGAGAGCGACCCGTCGAGGGGGAAGTCATGGATAATTTTTCCCCTCTTCTCTCTTTCTCAGGGTGGAACAACACCTCCTCCCGTAGTGTATTGCACGTTTTTTTCGAAGCGTTCTTTTTTCTTTCTGTGGTGCGCAGCGTTCTCTGTGAGTTCGTCTCCTCTCCCCCTCTGTGTACTTTGTTTTTGTCCCTCCCCCACACCCCCTTTTTGTGCCAACTCGGCGCTCTTCCTTTTTCATTTTTCCTTCCTCTTAATTCGTGTTGGCTGTAGAGGAATTTTTCCTTTTTCCTTTTAGCTATTCCCCCGAGCTTGTATCGTGGATTGCCCGAGTCCCTTTCCTCTC
>Ga0179591_1376153_pt1 | contig 10270 bp, 20 predicted proteins | sample CZOMad2_1_08_16f_FD_182891 | JGI IMG/M metagenome (GOLD analysis project Ga0179591, IMG submission 182891) | Vadose zone soil fungal communities from Angelo Coast Range Reserve, California, USA - CZOMad2_1_08_16fungal (PacBio error correction) | ecosystem: Environmental > Terrestrial > Soil >... | reverse complement strand
ACCTTTCCTCCTCTCTCCCCTTCTTCCTCTCCCCCGGCCCTCCCCTCCCTAATTACGCGGTCTTTTTCCCTTACCGAGCTTATGAGAAAGGGGCTCCTCTCTTTTTTACCCCCTTTCTCCGAGAAGGTAGGAATAGCTCACTCCCCTTTCATAGTTCATTTTGTTAGGAATATAGACAGGAGTAGCACTCTTTCTCCCCTCCCCTTTTCCTGGACAAATGTTGATAAGACTCCCTTCCCTGCCTTCGTTCATGGAAAGAAATGTGGATACCTTTCCTCCTTTCCTTCCCCCCTCAGTTTATCTTCTCTCCCCTCGCATTCTCCTTAACTCCCCCCTTCCTCGGAACTGATGACTCATCTCCCCCCCCCTCAACCCAAAGACGGGAACGAAAGTTCTTTATTCCCCCCCCCTCCCCTTTCCCTTTTCCTTACCCCCCCCTTCACAATTAATTAAGAAAAGGAAGACCCATCTCCTCCTTCCTCCCCTGAGAACTCACTACACTCCCTTCTTTCCTCCGTACCTACCGCAAATCCCTTCTTAATGGAAGAAATTCCCGCCCCCTCTTTTTCCCTTTCTCCCGGGAAATGCGTTAACGTCCTTCATTTTTTCCCTTCCCCACGCCCCCCAGTCTCCCTTTCCTCCCTCAATGGATAGGGGGAGACAAGAGGAGCAGCTCCTTCCTCCCTCCTTTCTTCCCCAATGCAGAAAATCCAGGTGATCCCCAGGTGCATTCCTTTTTTGTTTTTTTTTCTCTTTCTTACCTTTTTTCGTCCCTCTTCTCCCCCCGTGAAGGATTAGGAGCTGCTCCAAACACCCCCCCCTTTTTTCCCTTTCTATAGAGGGAAAGATTCCTTCCGGCGACCTCGGCAGCAGGATGACGGCGATGGTGATCTCAGCCTCTTTTCTTTTGTGCCGAAGGAGGACCGCCGCTATTTCTCCCCTTTTTTCTTCACTTTTTCCCCCCCCTTAGTCAATTCTTTTCTTCCAAGGGAGAGACGAGATGATTCCTCTTCCCCTTTTTTTCTCTTCCTTCCGGAGGGACCCTCCCCCTTCCTTTTTTCCATCCATTTCCTCCCTAGACTGCCCCTCTCTTCCATCGTGTGAGAATAGAATAGCCTCACGCCTCCCCCCTTTTCTCTCCCTTCTCCTCCAGAGCTGGGTATAGGGAGGGAGATCTTTCTTCTTTTTCTCTTTTCTCTCTCCTTTTCTCATTCGATACAGCAGGACGCGGCTTCCCCCCTTTGGGGAAGGCTACAATCAGTCCCCCGGGGTCTTTGGTTTTTCTTCCCTGGCCCTCTTCTTTTTTCTGCGTACTTTTTTCCCCTTGCCCAAGTTCTCTGTCAACGCACACGACTCTTTCCTCTCTCCCTTTTTTTTTGGTGGGTTCGTAAAACTTTTTTTCCCTCCTTCTTTTTTTTTTCTCTGAGATTTCCTTCCGTTTTTTTTTCCCCCTTGTGGGGACGAAACCAAAAACCCCGCCCCCCCCCCTCCCTTTCTTTTTCCTCTCCCGCACACGGTGCGCAGCAAAAGAAGCATGTTCCCTCGGTTCCTTCCCCTCCCCTCTTGAGCGGCTGGTACTGCTGATATTATGCTTTTTTTCTAGTAATGCTGTGCTCCCCTCCTTTTTTTTTCTCCCGCACGTCCGCCAAGGATGAAGGGTCCCACTTCTTCATTTCCCCCTCCTCTCCCCCCCAACTGTTTTCCTTGAGGATGGAGAAGGACCTCACCCTACTTCGATGATGTAGTGATGAACAGATGTATCTCCCCTTACCTTTTTTCTCCCGCCCTTTTCCTCTCCCCTAGGTCCTTCTTCCCTTCTCAGCATAGAGTAGCTAAGGTGTCCCTTCCGCTCCTTTTTTTTAGGGCGACAGGTTCAGAGGAATGCTGGTAGTTCTCTTATCTCCTTTCCTCTTTCCTCCCCCGGATGATTCCCCTTGCTGTCTTTCCCCCCTCCTCCCTTCATATGATGCCACACGAGGTCGGCCCTTCCCCTTCCCTCTCCCCCCCTCATAGAAAAGTGACAGCACAATTGAGAGGTTTTTTTTTTTCTACTCCCCTCCTTCTTTTTGATTGTCATTAATCAACATTTTCTTTTCAAAGATGAATAAGAATGGAATGCCACCCTTTTCTTTCCCCTTTCTCTTTTTTTTCTTCTATGAGCACGCTGGATGAGGCAAAAGATACATTTTTTTTTTCAACTCTTCCCTCTTTCTTTCTTCCCGTGTTAGTCATCTGGCCTCCCCCCCTTCTGAAAAGGTATAGAGAAGGACATTTCTTTCCTTTTTCCTCTTTCCGTTAGTTAAGAGTCCCTTTCTTCCTCCCCCCCCCCTCCCTTTTTCTTTCTGGGTATCTTTCCTTCAGTACTTTTTTTCGTCCGGGTAGTAGGGATGGGAGGTTTAAGGTCTTCTTCTCCCTTTTTCCTCCATTGGCGGAACGTATGGTGTACTCTATCTTTTCTTTCTTTTTTCTCCTAACAGTATTATCCTTTGTGGCTACTCCTCTTTCCTTGTAAGATAAAACGTAGGGTTATGTCCTTCTTCTTTTTTTTTTTTTCTTTTTTTTCTGAAGCAAAGAAACTTTGATAATCTTACTTCCCTCCCTTCCCCTTCCCTCCTTGCTACCTTCTCGTTCCCTTCTTCCGAGAGGATGAAATATGAAGACTTTTTATTCTTTTCCCTAGTGTCAGCAGGAGAAAAGGTATAATAGCTCTTCCTTCTCCCCCTCCCTCCCTTTTCTATCTTTCCGTGCCGTGGGTCGGTTTCCCTCCTATCATTCTGAAGGTATAGATATATTTTTCCTCCTCTCCCCCTATTACCGTAAGAAGAAGAATCTCTTACTTTCCCCCTTTCCCACCTCCCGAATTACTCCTCCTTCCTCTACTCGGGGGGATGAGCACCACGTTAGTGGAGAATTCCCCTTTTCCCCCGATGATGCACCGGATAAGACGGTAGGAATTCCTTTTCCCCCTCCCCTTCCTTTCCCGTCGTTCTTTTTAGCACGATCGCGATATCAGGTCTCCTCCCTTCTCTCTTTTTTATCAGCAGAGTGGGCGGTTCTTTCCCTTTTTTTTTCTTTTTCGGCATGCCCATTTTCTTTCCCGTGTATCGGAACCCCGGTCCCTTTTCCCCCTTTTCCTTCCACGCGAAAGATCCTTTTTTTTTCCTTTCTCCGAACCCCCACCCCCCCCCCTCCCCTTCCCCCAGACGGGAGAAAAGGGCTTTCTCCCCTTTTTTCTGTCGCCCTCCCGGACCCCTCTACCCGGCAGACAAAATCTCACCTCCTCCTCTGCAATAAAAGGCCCTCCCTCCCTTCCTTTCTCCACCTCCCCTTCCCCCAAATACAGGTGGTCAGTAGGGACTGTCCCTCCTTCCCTCCTCGCTATCCCTTTTCCCTTTTTTTTCCCGTAAGGGTTTCGGCGGGCCTCCCCCTGAGAGAAACCAAGAAACCCCAGGCCCTCTCCGGGGAACAGAAATGTGCTCGTTTCTCTTTCCTTTCCTCCTGCCTCTTCATGTAACCTTTCCTTCCCTCCCGGTGAATACCCAGGTGAAGGAAAATTCTGCTTCCTTTGCCCTTTTTTTTTTTCCCTGGTTGAGTACCTTATGAAAGGTCCACAATCACTCTCTTTCTTTTTTTTTTTTCCTCCAACCCCCCCCCCCCCCTCTTTTTTTTTTCCCGTTCGAGTCGAAGGAAAGCGGTTTCCCTTTTTTTCTGCCGACCGCTAGGTGGCATATCTTTACCTTTCCCTTTTCTCCTCGCGGGGAAGGTTCCACCTTCTTTCCGCCTCATTTCCTAAACCTTTCTCACTGGTCGGACATACAAGCAGCCAGCCCACTGGTCTCTTCACTTCCCCCTTTTTCCGCGAGGCAGGCGCAAAGGCAATAGTCAACTTCTCCTATCTCCCCCTTCCCCTTTACGAATTTCCGCGATTCTCACCCGGAACGCATCGACGGAGATGACCATTTCCCCCTTCTCTCCCCCTCCCCGGCTCCAATGAAGAAAAGGTTTTTGTTTCCTCCTTCTTCTTTTCTTTCTCCCCCCCGTTGTCCCCCTTCCTCTGATTCTTCTTTCTTCCCCCCCAACCCAGACCAATGGCATAATATTACGATTTCTTTCTCAGATAGGGGAAGGATAACATCCCCGCTTTCCCGTTTCCTTTTTTTCTCTTTCCTCCTTTTGAACTCTCTCTCCACGTGGGAGGAGACTGATGCAAAAATTTTTTTCCCCTTTTTTTCGGGGGTGGTTGGGTTAGTCAACAATGGTTCGCTGGCCCTCCCTTTCTTTTTTTTTTTCTCTCTGATCCCTTTTTTTGCAATCCTACTCCCCCCAAACCACCCCCGCAACCGACAGCGGACGCGAGATATTCTTTTTTTCCTCTCCCTTTTTTCCCCTTCCCCGCTGTCCTCGGTATAAACTTAGAAGTGAAGTAGAACATCCCCCCTTTCTTTTTTCTCTATCCATCTGTTTTTCATACTTCCCTCCTTTCCCCCTTTATTCTGGGTGGAATAGACCAGCAAGTAAGAAGGACTCATTCCTTTCTCTGATGACACAACACTGGCTTCCCTTTTCTCTTTTTTTCCCTTCCCTCCCTATTGGCATCCCCCTTTTCTCCCTCCGATGCTGTCGTGCTGACATATCCTCTTCCTTTTTTTTTTTCCCATGCGAAGGTAGTAATCTGCTCCTTTGTCCTCGTTCCTCATGCATCGCGTTCTCTACGTCTCTTTCTTTTCCAGTGGGAGGAATGATTGAGGTTCTATTTTCTTTTTCGGTGAGATGATATACGGCGTTCCTCCTTCGTCCCGATCCCCCTTTGGACACCTCCCTTTTTCTCCTCACAAGAGAAGTCATATGCTTCCCCCCCCCTCGGTTTTTCCCCCTCCTTTTCCCTATGTCACTCTTTCATGCGAATAGAAAGTGCACGACCTTTCTTTTTTTTTCCCTTTTTTTTTATCTTTGACCTTGTCATCCTCCTGAATCTCCCTCCAGGTCATCGTGGAACAGCATTGAATAAGAATGTCCTTTCCCTTGTCCTTCCTTTTTTCCCCCTCCCCCCAAGAGTCATGGCTGTTCTCTCTTTCCTCCCTTCCCCCCTTTCTTCCACGGCTTTCTTCTTTTGGTGGGTTTTTTCCCCCTTTCCCTGTGGCAAAAATGGAAGGGACGTACCCATTCCTTCCCTCTCTCTGCAGGTTGAGAGGAATTGCCTTCCTTTTTTTTAGTACCTTCTTTCAGCCTCTTCCCTCTTCTTTCCCTCTTTCGGAAAAAGCGATGATGTAGATGGGTTATCTTCCTTTTCCTTTAGGGAGGAGGAGGACCTGCCCGCCCTTCCTTTCCTCGACCTTTTTCACCTGTTTCTTTTCCCTCTTTATGGTTGTAGTAGGAAGCAAGGGTCTCATCCCCCTCTTCTTCTCTTCAGAAGTTGACATGGAAGGGGGCAGATACAACGTCTTGGCTTCTTCTTTTTTTTTTTTCTCTCTCCCTTTCTTGCCATTCCCTCCCCTTCCCCATTCCCTTCTTCAAAGTGGAAAGGACGACCTCGTTCTTTCTCCTCTTTTTCTAGAGGAAGAGAAGGTGATGCCCCTCTTCCTCCTTTTTCTTTCTTTTCCCGGTGCATCCTCTTCTCAGGAGCTCTCTTTTCCTTTCCACGAAAGGGGGATCATACAGCAGAGTATAGTCTTTTCCCCTCTCCCCTTTCCCCTTTCCTCTCTCCCTTTTTCAAGCGATTATTAGGAAGGGTAATTCCTTCTCTTCTCCTTTTCTCCTCCCCCCCGTCATCCTCCTCTCTTAACTGCTTCTCCCCCCCCCCCACGGAATTAACAGCAGAAAGAAAGTATAATACTCTCGCGGCTTTTTTTTCCTTCCGCGGCTATGAGACCGGGGCTAATGGAGGCCCCCTCTTTCCCTCTCTTCTTCCTTCGTCAATCACTTTGTTTCTTGCCTACAGGCGCGGACTCTCGCTTCTTCTCCCTCTCTCCTCTCCCGGCGTAGTAATGGCCCTCTTCTTCTTAATCTCTTTGAGTGCTCTTTCAGGGTGGCTAAAGTTCATCGCCTCCCCTCCCTTCCTCTTTTCCCGGACCAGGCCAGGTCAATTCGACATTTCTCCCTCCTTCCCCCCTTCCTTTTCTTCGCCTTTTTGCAGTCCACTTTTTCGGAGGACACCAAGACGGGCCCTCCCTTTCCTTCTCCTCCCTCTCCCAGGGAGGGAAGGTAGCACTCTCCTTTAACTTCCCCTTTTCTTCTTCCCCTTCCCCGACAGCCCGGTGCCTCCTCAACAGACATAATAGGCGGTGATTTCCTCCCTGTCTTTTTTTCACTGGACTGGAAGACAATTAAAGCAACTTTCCTCCTCCCTTCTTCCTGGTCTTTTTTTTGTTAATTTCCTTGATCGGTGGAACTCACCCTTCCCTCCCTTTCCCTTCCGCCCAACGCGTGGCAGAGTTTACCCATAACTTCTCTCCCTTTCTCCTTCGCCTCCTTCCTTTTTTTCCCCTCATGTACAATACCGGTGATCCCAAGGGGCAGGACATTCTGTCTTCTTTCTCTTTTTTTCGACCATTATGAAAATTCCCCCCTTTTTTCCTTTCTTTTCCCCCACACCCATGGGAGGTCCTCCTCCCCATTAAGAAGGAAAGAGGTGACACCCTTCTTTTTTTTTTTTCCTCTTTGTTTTCCCTCAGAAGGATGAAGGCGTTTTCTTTTCTCCTTTTTTTCCTCTTTTTTTTTCCTTGGTGCCGAAAGAGGAAGTCCTGCTCTCTTCTCCTTCTTCACAGCGCCCTTACCTCCATTCAAGAAAAATGGCTCTTCCTTTCTCCGAGATGATGAGACCTTTCCCCCTCTCTCCTCTCCTCGGTTGCCTCCTTCGGATGAAGAGATTAATATAGGCCTCACTCCTTTCTTAACAATTAGCTTTTTTCCTGCCCTTTCATTGTCCTCATCTCTGGGTATAGGGAGGGATCTCCTTACCCCTTTTTTTCTTTGTCGAAGAAAAAAAAAGACTCACTGTTTCCTTTCCTTTCTCCCCCTCTCTTTCCTCCCAACCTGCTTTTCCCTTAGGAGTTTCTCTCCCCGGTGACGGGTGATGTTAGAATTTTTCCACTTCTCCCTTCTTTCTGGGTGATGAGAAACTGGGAGGCGATCGCGCCCCTCCTTCCCTCCCCTTTTCTTTTTTTTGCTTTTTTTTTGCGTACTTTCCCTTTTTTTTTCTCCCTGAGGGTCTTCTTCTTTACTCTCTCTCTTTCCCCTAGGAAGAGAGGAAGAGAACAATTGTTGACTTCCCCCCCCCCCCCTCCCTTTTCTTTTAAGTATCCCTTTCAGAGTCCCAGATTTTTTTCTCTTCCCCCCCCCGTCCGCATGTAAGAGGTGATCAATTAGACTTTTCCTTTCCTTCCTTTCTCTTCCAGTCCCAGATATGATGCCAGAGGTGGTGGGACTCCTCGTCTTCTTCTTTTTTTTCTTGGTTTGCTTACTTTTCGGCCCATTTTCTCCTTTATTATTAGATAAAGAACGAGAAAAAGATTCTTACCCCCCCCTTTTCTTCTTTTTTATTCTGGAGAATTCTCACCCTCCTTCCCTCTATTCTTCTTTGCACCTCCCCTCATTAGGAAGAGGGTAGTGGTATAAAAAATTTCTCATTATTTTTTTCCTTTCCTTTCCGTGAGAAGCATCTCTTCTCTCTTTTTTCCAGTGTCTTATGTCTTTTCTGGAAACCCCCCCTTCCTTATGATGGTAGGTGAGAGGATCTCTTTTCTCCCCTCCCAGTGATGGCAAAGCAGAGATGAGTCACCAGAGAACGTAATTTTTTCCCTTTTCCCTTTCCTCCTCTTTAACGGAAACTATTTCCTCTTCACGTTCCCCGTTCCTGAGCGTGGTTTTTTTCTCAGCTAATAATAAGGAAGGAGTTAATTTTTCCCTTCCCCCTCAACAAATGTAAGGAAGAAAGCTTCCTTTTCCCCCTCTCCCTCTCTTTCCTTTTTTTCCCCTTTATTCTATTTGTTCCGCTTGCGTAATGAGCTGAGCAGGCGTCTTCCTCCCCCTCCTCCTTCACGAGGGAGAATTCTTTTTTTTTTTCCCCTATCCGGTACCTAAGGCATTCGGAAGGAAAAGGTATGTCTCCTTTCTCCCTCCCCCCCTTAAAGAATGGAAAAAAGGATTTCCTTTCTCCTCCCCTTCTGATGTCTTCTGAGAGTCCCCCCCCCCTCTTTGTCAGATGGGGTAGGAAGGGTAGATTTCTTCTTCTTCTTCTAAATGAGAAATGGTTCCTCTTTTCTCCTTTTCGCCAGTTTTTTTCCTCCGACTTTCCTTTCTCGGATAGTTAAAGAGGGCTCCTTCCTTTCCCCCCTTAGCGAGGCGAAGTTGAATGGAAGGGTCTCTACCCTTTTTTTTTTTTCTCTCTTTTCCTTCCTACTGCCACTTCCAACTTTTTTTTTTCCCCCTCCTCCGCCAATGATGAAATGAAGGAGGAGCCATTTCCCCCTCCTCCTCTCGCGATAGGGATAAGAAGAGAGAGGCTTCCCTGCTCCTCCCCCCTCTTTACTTCCCTTCTTTCCTTCCTTTCTTTTCGCAGGAGAACCTTTCTCTTTTCCCCCCCCCTTTACAGGGGGCATATAAGCAGAGTCTTATACTTCTCTTGATTTTTCCCCCAGATAACCTTTTTTGAAGGGATATATCTAGTTTCCTCCTTCCCCCCCCTTTTCTATGAGAGAGAAAGTTCAGACATCCCCCCTTCCCCTTCCCTCTGGACCCAACCCCTTCCGATATGAGCCAAGTATCTTTCCTTTTCCTTTTTTTTTAAGGACAAGCCTCTCTCTCCCCTTTTTCTTTTTTTTTTGGCTTCTTTCGGAAAAAGCTGATGCCCCCTTGGGAGGAAGAGGAACTCCTCCCTTCAGGTGCATACCTTTGCGCTCTTTTTCCGCGGCGCACGTCTCCCCATCAGTCTCCTGTCCCTATCTTTGCTCGCCAGTAATTATAGACAAGTTTTTTTTTTTGGGGATAACCGTGAAGGCTCCTTTTCCCCCCTTCCCTTTTTTTCGTTTTATCTTCCGGACCATTTCCCCCCTCTTCTCGAAGAAAAGAGAAAGATCCTTTGTTCTTTCTCCTTCCCCTTCCCCACGATTAGAGGGAACACCACTCCTTTCCTCCCCCTTCTTTCCTGCCCCTTCATCGTCGAAGAATAATGACCCTTCCCTTTCCCCAAGACCCAATCGAAAGCATTCTCCTTTTCTTCCCCACCTCCCTCATCTTCGGTCGCTTTCCCCCTTAAAATAACGGAATCCGGGGTTTTTCCCTTCTTTATTCTCCCTTCCCCTCCTGCGATATAAAGGTTCTTCCTTTCCTTTCCCGTCATGTGTTTCTTCTTCCCTTCGATGTGTACCCCCCCTTATAAAAAGAAACCCAATTCCTCCTTTCTCTCCTCCCTTTTTTCAACCCTTCCCTATCGTGGGCGAATAAATCTTTTCTCCCCCGGGCTTTTTTTTTCCCCCCCCCTCTCCCCTTTCTCCCCAGGTGATTTTTTATATGCTCACTTTTTTTCCCTCTCCTGGCTGGATGAACTGAAATGTTTTCTTGGGGCCCCCCTCCCTTTCTTCCCCCTTGCTTCCCACCCCCACACCGACCCTTTTTCGGGAAAAAGGTATATTGAGAAGTCCTCTTCTACTTTCCCATCTCCCCTCTTCTTCTTTTTCTCTGGAGCTCTTCTCACTCCTTTTTGTTCCCATCAGGGGTGATAATTTTTCCTCATTCTTTTTCCCCCTCCCCCGATGAAGATGAAACTGGTTCCTGCCCTCCCTCCCTCTTTTTTTCCCTTCCCCTTTGTGCGACATTTGTTTCCCTTTCAACAGTAGAAGATTACTACTTTTCCCTTCGGAGAAAAAAGAACCCCTTTTCCCTCCACCTTTCCCGAACGACCTCAGGGACCCTTCCAATAGTGTGAGGGAATAGCCATCCCTCCACCTTCTTTTCCCCGGTGGTGGGTAAGAAGGAGGTTTTTTTTTTTTTCTTTTGGTGGGCTCCTTTTTCTTTCTTGGGGCTAGGGAGGGACTCTTTTCTGGGAGGACGTTTTGTTCCCCCCCCCTCTCCCGTTCTCTCCAGTTCCGTTCTCTTTTCCCACCACCAGCTGAATAAGATCGGGGACGGAGTACCCCCCCCTCTTTCCCCTTTTTTTTTCCGGTCGCGTCGAAGTGATAACGAGTCCATCCTTTTTTTTTTTTTTTTTTCCCCCCCATTTCTCTTACTTCCGAATCGTTTTTGTCGGGGGTGGTTGGGTTCGTCAAACAATGTT
>Ga0179591_1353996_pt1 | contig 10270 bp, 6 predicted proteins | sample CZOMad2_1_08_16f_FD_182891 | JGI IMG/M metagenome (GOLD analysis project Ga0179591, IMG submission 182891) | Vadose zone soil fungal communities from Angelo Coast Range Reserve, California, USA - CZOMad2_1_08_16fungal (PacBio error correction) | ecosystem: Environmental > Terrestrial > Soil >... | reverse complement strand
TTCGTAGGCCCGAGATTCATATTCATTTTAAAGTGCGGTCAGTTGGCCTCCCCTGCACCGCCAGGGACTGCGGTAGGAATCGTGTCCCTTATTCGTGTCTTTTTTTAATTGCTTTCCCTTCTCCTGTCCGGATTTTGGGGAAGGGCAGGATGACCATTCCTTGGAGAAGGCCCGGACTTTGTGCGTAGACCAAAGCCAGGTTTCTAGAAGACTGCTCTCCGCGGGCTGCCCTTCTACGTTTAGGGTTTTTACAAGACCGACCCCCGGTCACGGCCAGGTTTCTTCCTTTTTTTTCGGTCGTAAAGCTGACTTCCCTTTCTCCCGCACGATTTCGATATCTCTCATCTGACATCTTGCCAAGTCAACGTCATCAGCCACCCAATGCATGGAGACAAGCATGCTGCCGGTTGACCTAATCTTCCCCTACAACAACAGTGAAAGAGTCTCCCCCCCGGTCAAATGGTGCTATATATTTTTTCCAGAACCTTGGACCCTTTCATGGACATGAGAAGGTTACCTCACATAGCCCTCTGATTTCCTGATTTACCCCTCCCATAACCCGACCATTATTCTGTGTCGCATCGTTTTTAGGTTATCCATTTTTGAATTGACAAAGTATCCCCCCTTTTAAAGGGTCAGACTTCCCCCGTCGGCTCTTTTGGGGAGATAGTCACTCAACTTTTCCGCCCCCCCCCGGCCTCTCCTATTAGGTTAGCATGGTTGCTTTCTTTTTTTTTCGGCTGAATTTACCTTCCCTCCATCCGACGGCTCCAGGGCAGCAGCCCCGCACGTTTTTTTATGTACTGTTCCAAGCCGATCAGGTCCCTGTAGGACCGGCCGCCCGATGACGAGTCAAAGTTCCTCCTTCCCCCCCAGAAGTGAGGATTCTTGTCTTTTGTATCATGTCTCATGCCAAAAGAGGGAGGGCGGCGACCTTTGTTTCTTATTTACAAGAAGGGATGCGCAGTCCCTGATTTCCCCGGTTCCGCCTGCGGCTCCTGCTCGAACGGGCTCCTTGCAGACCCCCGAGGTAACAAGACGTTTGAGAGAGTGATATTTTTTTCCCGCAGACCACTCCTTCCTTCTTCGACTTCTTTCCCCTTCTTTCCCTTCTCTGCTTGCGGCCTGGGGAGTGTCTGATAAACTTTATATCCTGACCGGCTGCAGTAGTGACCCTTAAAACCCTGCCTAGAAGGAACCCTCCTTAGTTAAGGCTCCCCGTCCACTGAATTAGTCTATTACGTCTTGCAGGTAAAATGGAAGGATCCGGTGAGCTCATACTTGTCGAGATTGTTCGCTTAACCGTAGATGAAACTTTCCCCCCCTCTGAATTCTCTTTCAGCTTTCCTATCCTAGGATCGTGGTTGAGCTTGATTGGTGAGTTAGTTGCGAAAGTAAGGTTTTACATTTTTTCCCCACCACGAGACTGAATGGGATCCCCTTTCCTAGGATAGATAGGTTGATTGGCCGCCGGAAGTGGACTCGGCGCCCATATGTTAGACCTGGGCGTTGATTTTTAAGTTGCGGATGGCCCCCTGGTCCCTACATATTGCCGATAAAGCACTCACCAGCGACCTACCTCTGTCCCGCATTTTTCCTTCTCTTCCTTATCGGCTTTCTTTTGCCCCCCGTATGATGATTAGGAGATGATGACAACGACTCCTTGTGAGTAAATCCAGTTTTCATGCCCGCTCTCCGAAAGATTCATAGGACCTGGATGCCTTCTCTCCTGTCTCGACTGGCTCATTCTCATGAAAGGTTGATTTCATGGAATGTCCCTTCTTGCCGCCCGGTGCGGCGTATCCGTAGACATTCCCCCTCCCCCCCTCCCCTTACCTCAGCTGTTTTCCGCCTTGACTTGATACCCGACCCTTCCTAGGCGTCCAGGTGAAGACGGCTCGGGCCCTGTTGTTTCTCTCCCCGGTGCAAGTAGGAGACGATCTCTCCGGTTTTTTAGTAGGGGGCCCTCCACCCCCTATTTTGCATTGATTCAGGGCTTTCGGAGCGGGCGATGAAAGGCTCAAACCCCCAAGGATCCCGCTTGTAAGAGGCTTTGTTCCCGTCTGTCAGGCACCTGAGGCGTCCCTTCAGCCCACGACCTGCCCCCTCCTTTTCAATTAGTAGGGGGGTCGCAGGCCCCTACTTCCCCCCTTTCTAGTCTTTGAATTTTCCATTTTCCCGACCCGCAAGATAGCCTCCCGCGATAGGGGTTATTAGTCCCTCCGAGGCCCTTTTTCGACCGAATTCCCTCCCCCCCCCCCCGCCGCTTTTCACCAAGAACTCCCAGTGCCAATCTTTTTGACCCCCGCCTTTTACGAGGACATCCTCGGTCCGCTGCCTGCTTTCTTAACCCCACCGGGCTATGTCAATGGTTCCTTGTCCACACATAACCAAAAGATAACGATTGTGAAGGCAGTCATTCCTATCAGTCTAGGTCCAAGCGTCCCAGAGATGGCCCGTCGCCTTCTCACTCCCTTCTATGGCTGAGATCTTTTTTTCCCCTCTTATCTTTACGAATATTCGCCCCCCCTCCCTCCGTGTTGTTTTGGTCTCTCTCTTTTTCGTAGTTAATTTTCTAATAAATCTGCTCGGTACTCTTAACGGCTTTCCCTGGCAGTAGATCTTTGCGCCAAGAATAGTCCTTGCTAGGCATGAGACGTTCCCTTCGCGATGTTTTTGGCTGTGATTTCCCCCATTGACATTCTTTCCGTCTTGGTTCCTCCAGGGTTTCTTTACCCGAAGTTATGGCCATCCCACGGCGTTGCATGCCACTTTTTCTTTTTATTTTGTTTTTTTCGTCTTGTAGCCCTACTGGATTTTCGGGGCCCTGTTGGGCATAGACATGAGTGACCCTTAGTAATTTTGGCCTCACGCGATTTGGCCCTGTTACTTTGTATTTTTTCCGTTCCCACAGTCCTTCCCTCTCTTTTACTGGTGGATGGTCAACCGGCACGCTTGCGTGTGACCTGCTTTGTGGTTTCACTAAGACCTAAGATCATGTTCCGAATTCTTATTAATCTAGATAATGGATTTGTTTTAGTAACCTCTCATCTTAAACGTCCCCTTCTGCCCCCCCTGGGCAACTTTCCCCGTGTTTTTTTCGCCCCTCTTGGCCAAAATCTCTTCCGTACAGGGAATTCCCCCGGCTCTCCTGAGTTAAGGAGTCTGCAAAACTATCATCGTTTTTCCCCTTTCTGTTTCCCCGTTCCACCTAGTCATCGACGTCTTCTTGCTTAAGACGTTTTCTGTACGTCTGCTACTTCACCCCGCGCGGATCTGTCAGGGATGCCCGAGACCTGGTTTAAGCCGAGCAGGAGTCTTACCTGCTCGCCTCTCCCGGGAATTTCAGGCCCCTCTTCTATACTTTTTCTGCGTCAGCCTCCATGGGGAGTGGACTCTCTGCATTCCCCTTCATACGGCTCCCCCCTTGCAGTCACGTCAATGCTAGTCCGCGGGATTGCATTCTTCTGGTGTTAGACTCGAACGCTTGGAGACTCCCTCCAGACGTAACTCCTTTTTACTCTTTCTAGATCTCACGAATTTTTTAGCCCCGCCGAGCCTGAGTCAGGTGTAACCGAGCTCCGACCCCGGCTTGGTCTCACTGGGTTAAGTTAGAGAGTTCGACTCACCCAACCTGAAAGCACTCTCAAGAAAGTTCCCGAGTCGGCTCCTCTCTTCGCGGGTAAGGGTCGAAATGTTAGGCCTCTCCAATGCGGAGCGTCTTTACTCTTGACTGACGGCTGGACTTTTGTAGGTCATTCGTTTTAGAGCTCCATGACGGGAAGTTGTTCGGGAATGACTTCCGTTTTTTCCCGTTAGATTCCCTTTCTTTATTTTGAATTTGACTTCCTCTTTTGACCTTTTGGGCGGTTGCAAAACAGAGCTCCTCGATCGGGTAGTCGTTGTCAACCCCGATGGTTCGCGCACCTCGAATCTTTCGGCTCTGTCTTTTTTTGTGACCTCCCGATTTTTTTTTACGAGGCTCACAGGGTCAGTGCTGGGGTATGCTTCGACGTCCAGAAGATAGGTTTCTGAATGTTCTGTGTTTACGGCATCACCGCCTATGAGCCTGAGTTATCAAACGACCTGTCGTGTTTTCTTTGCAAAACTTCGCAGACATCCTCCGCTGACCTGCGCGCGCGTCCCTGGTGAACCTTCTGCTGCCGCATCTTCCCTTTTCTGGTGCTTGCGGATTCTTACCCTTGCTGGTCCCTTGGATGTTTTCCCTTATCATGGAGTCTGCGTACCCCTACAGTAATCGGAAGCAGCCAACTTCGTCGGCACGACCCGAGGGAATCGGCTTTTTCCCTCTTTATTTTACAGGAGCCCCTTGGACTCCTTTTACCTGTCTTTTTTAGGCCCGTTAGGATAAGTTTCCCCCTTCGATTCCTTTTAGACTGCTCCAACCCCAATTTTAAGCGCCTCCGACGCCGGTATCGTTCTGTCCAGAGATGGGGAGACGTTTTTCAGGTTTTCGGTCCTGGGGCACATGGCATGCCATTGGTTGATGGAAAAGTTGTCTAATCATTTTCCATTTATTTGATTTCCTGTGTCTGCAGCGTCACATGAATTCCTCCTTTCATGCCCCCTTGCTGGTGGAGTTGCCTTCCCCCGGTGACGTTTCCCTTCGGTTTAAAGAGGGTAGTATATGTCTTTCTTTCTGATAGTTGAGGGCCACATGCTCCCTGCAAATTAGGCCGTTGACTCGGTTTGTCGATTGCCGCCGTTCCCTTGGTTTTGGCAGGAGCTTCTCAGTACCTATTCTAGACTACCCTCTTCCCTTTCCTGGATACCTCAGTAGTTCAGGCCGGCCCCCCCTGCCAAAGAAGGACCCTTCCCCCTCTCTTTGGCACCTGATCTCTTTCAGCCACGTTCCTCATGGACCTTACCCTTCCCCAGGTAGTTGCGGCCCCTGACTTGCGACAAACTCCATGGATACGGTCATCAGACTTTCCTAAATAAGGTAGAACCTTTTTTGGTTAGAGCTTTCTTATTTTTCTTGCTTCGTCTGCCCCCGGCGATAGGTCAGTTTCTTTTTTTTGCCTGCCCTCAAAGAAAGGGCTCAAGATTTAGCCTGCAGCGGGCTGTTCGGAGAAGTGGACCCCCCCGGTCTTGCTCTTTGTACTGTGAAGGGGCCGTGTTCCCCTCAGTTCAAGGGGCAAACTTGTCGTTTCCCCCCCCGCATTTTTGAGTTTTCTCCTCGCTCGCGCGTCCGGACCTCCTATTTTACTATGGGACCCACAGCTCTCTTTTTCCGGAAAGGTAAGAGTGTTTCTTACCCCCCAAGTGATATCTCCCACTTTAATTTCATACCCTAGGATCACAAATCATGCCAATTCCCTGGCACGTTCCCTCCAATTGGAATTAACACCCCGGCGTCCCTTTTGGCCTGTTTTTCATCCCCCTGCCCCCCCCCGGGGACCGTCCCCCCCCGGCACCCTCTTCGAAAGAACCATTATTTGAATCCATGTTCTGCAGAACCACTGGACTCAGGACTTTAAAAAATGCGGTTACGCCTTAAGGTGGTGTCGAAGAATCGGTTTGCGAGTTCCTTCGTAGACCAACTCCTTCCCGTTTTCCTACATTCAGTCCCAGGTTCCCATCCGATCTTTGTAGGCCTACACCAAAAGGCTTCGCTCGAGAGTTCTAACTCGGTTTCTTTCGTGTCCTTCTCGGGATTTCTATGGCTTCTTGACGCAGCCCCTCTCGGGCAAGAATTGAACATAACTCTATTCCCCTTCAGAGCTACCCGCAAAAGCCCCCGATTTTCTTGGTAGGCTACTAGGACCCTATCGTTCGCGCAGCTCTCTTCTTCCATTGTCTTGAGAATTTTTTCCGCCCCCTTGACAAGCCTGGTTTCCATGGCTCTTGAGTCAGTCTCTTGCGTAAACCTCCGGGGACCCCGGATTTGGAAGTAGTCCCCCAGTCGGACCTCCCTTATTGGACCATAGCACCCCTTCCGCCGTCGTGATCATCTCAACGTTTTATGTCATTTGTCTAATTTTCGCAGGTTTCCGCGTCCCAAGACATCTCTGACTTCGTATTTTGAATTCTTCCTGAGTCGCGCTTTTTCCCGTCGGTGGGCTGTCTCAAAATCCTTAGGTTCAATAGTCTCGTTTTCCGTCCTGGCGCGGATAGCCGCCAGTCGTCCGTCCTTTGCAAGTGAACCGTCCCCTGTGAGCTTCGATGTTCTCAGTCCGCCTTGACCGGCCTTTAAGTGCTAGAGATGTCCGCTGCCTTGTGATGTCCCCTACACGTCTAGCTTTATATGGACTAATTGCGCAGACGGATTCGCTTTTTTTATTGAGGGGTTGTAGCGTAAGAGCCACTCCCCGGAAATTGATGACACGACGTGAGAGGTCAACTATCCTTTCTTCCCCAATTTATTCCGGAGGGGCTCCGGCCTTGCTTTCTCGGCCTACGCTTCGGGCCCTCCCCCTTTTTATTTTTGACTGCGTCTTTTTGTGTCTCCATCTTGCGGACGAAAGATGCCCCCCCCCCAGAATTCTCCTCTCCCAAGGACGGCCCCTTATTATGGCCTACTGGTCGGCTTTTTCCTTTCGGTGTATGACAGCGCGTCGCCTTTTTGCTGATTTTTTGTGGCCGTAGATCTACATTTTGCATTCTCCTGCATAGCCTTCCCTCTCCCCGTGGAGAGGTTCGTAGCTTCATTTTTTCCCCGTCCGCGTGACGAAATGAACGCCCTCCTTCCTCTCCTTGTGTTCCTTTAGTCTTTTTTCTCGGAAATCAAATTGTAGTTCCCGCTAAAGCCGAGACTTATCGGTGCCGGATAAAAGGGTTTCAGTTTTCGGAACTTCGTCCTCCATTTCCCGAGTGTACAATTTTTTTTTCGTAGCCCGTTGCACGTATTCGGATCCTAAGGTTTAGTGGAGCCACCCCCCCCGTTTTCAGAGTTCAGGTTTCCTGACTTTTTAGGCTTTTGCGAGATGGAACTCTGACAGGATGACCCCGCCACGGATCGATGGACTAGCATGTGCACGGCGAATAGCGTGAGTAGTAGGAAAAATTTTTACCCGGCCAGCATGTAACCCAGGAGTAGAGGCCACTGAAGTCCTTCGAGAGTTTAGGACGGTTGTAGAGGCCCCTCCCCTCCACATGAACCCGAGGAATCCCCAGAGCATTCTTCTTATTGCGCCCCACGCTCCACCCATGTCTTATGACAACCCCTTGCCCCGGAAGCCAGCCCCAGACCACTTCAAACCTTCCCTTTAAGGCCTACGAAACTTGTCTGCAGCCTCCGGCCATACTTTTAGTTGTCAGCATAACTGATTCCGGCAACCGAGGCGGAAATGGGGGCCCTTTTCCCCTCACGATAACTCGAGGGGCTCATGTCCCCCCTCTATCGTCAGTTTTCCTTCCTTCCCCGCGGACATGTGCCCATTGAGTCTGACGTCGGCCCGTAGTATTTCTATCGTCGCGCTGATCGGGCTTTGAATAGCTATAACTTGTTTGTTGTTGATCGCTCTTTCTCCCATGGCAAAAACAAAAACAATCTATCATATTAATTCTCGCAGCTTCCTCAATGTGCTAGATACTTGTCGCAGGCAGGACACTTCGACCCCCCTTAGAAGTTCGCGTGAGCTGTGTTTTCTTTTTTTCCTTTCAACTTTGACGACGGGGTCTCCTTAATTTCAGCCCCCTTAGGTGTCTACGAGTTCTCACAGGAAGGAGTATGGCACCTTGGAGGTCCTTTTTTTCTTGAAAGAGATTTTCCCCGGAGTGGCGCCAGGAAACGACATGGTCCTTTCCTTTTGATTTTTTTTTTTTCATTAATCTCAGAGTTCTCATGCTATGTCTTTCTTTTTTGATTAGTTTAAAACCTTCCTCCGTCGCAGAATGGTGGATCTAACACCCTTCTCTTTTCGTGGAATGTTGCGTGGAATATAGTTTAATCGTTCTTTCAACCATTCTCTTATTTTTCTCGACCCCCCACCCCCCCCCCCCCCCCCAACCCCAACCACAAACCCACCCCCACACCCCCTCCCACCCCCCAAACACACCCCACAAAACCCCACAAAACCCCACAACCCCCCACACCCCAGACCCCCCCCAACCCCCCCCCCCCCCCCCCACACCCACCCCCCCCACACAAAAACCCACCACACCAACACCCCCCCCCCCCCCCAACCCCCCCCCCCCCCCCCCCCCCCCACCCCCCCCCCCCCCCCACCCCTGTGCGTTTCTGGTATCTCCAAGCGCCCCGGCCTGTTTTATCGCACCTGCCCCCGATGGACGTTTTTGGTGACCCATTTCTCGCCGAAGTCGACATACACAGGGACCGGAGGCTTTGGATGGCCGTAGTGGAATTTTTCCCTGATCTACCTTTTTTTTTTGATCCCCCGTTTATCAAGGTCCTATAAGAATTGCCGGTCGAACTGCTTCTCGCAGATCTTCACGCACCTGACGGTCCTGCAGTTCCTTTCTCCGGTTTTCGCTCCTTCCATTTTTTGCTCTGTATCCATGGGTCTCTACTCTCTCCCTGGAGAGATTTTTACCCGCGTGAACACCCTCGTCAGCCTCATGTTTCTTTCAGTCTCTCCGGCCATCCATGACCCCTTACGCCAAAGCCCCTTCTCACTTGAATTCACTTTTGCCTCCGGTCTTTTCCCTGGCTCTTGGCCTTTGACCCCAGGCACGTACCTGTGCCTGTCGCCTCTGAGAAAGAGAACTCACAGGCCCTACGTTGAAGACTCTAAATCGGCAGACCCCTTTTCGCGCGCTTTTTAGCCTGGATTTTTTTGATCCGCTCTTAATCGACGGTAGTGGTTGCCTCACGGTGGACACAGGTTTATTAGAGGAGATCCCCAACACCCTCAGAGAGTATCTGCCATAGTCCAGCTAGGGCGCCGGTCCATGCGGGTTCCTTGGTCAAAACTTGCGTCCCCGACGCGTGAAGCTATTTTAGGAACCTTATAAGCCGGCCGTGGTCGGCCTCCCCGCAGGAGAACCGTTATTCCCTACGTTTTTGGGTTTGGTCCCCACCAGTACGTTGTTTTGATTTCTAGAGGCTGCCCCCCCCCCCCCACTTACTTTCCTACTTTTTTTTTAAGTGTTTGTCCGCGTGAAAGAACGTTGGGTGAAACTCATTACCGTCACTCTCTTCAAGGGTGTAGTCGAAGGCTGTTTTCTCGCTAACCTGCGCAAGATTTCTTTTTCTCCTTAGTTAGTTTTATAGGCGACCCCCTCCGGTTGCTTCTTGTCGAGGAATTAGTATAAGTTCGGTCCCCTTTGGACCTTCTGACAAGGTCTGTTACACGCGATCGACGCTTCGTTGAACCCAACTTTTTCCTCCGACCTGCCCCTTCTTGTGATGTCCCAGACGTGACCAAGTATTTCGATCTTGTTTGAGATCCTTCTCGCCGGGTTTACCACAGTTCTCCTCCCTCGTCTGAACTGATAGGCGCGGAGCCGTCCTTAAAGTTCTGTCCCCGCTTGATTTCCTCCTAGCCTTCTGTCCTTCATACCGGCCCCGCGAGCACTGACCTGTTGCAAATCTTTCTACATTGCGAGAGGCCTAGGTAGGTGATTTTGCTGGGGAATTCTCTAAGGACAAGCATAAGCCTCCATACTTGTAGGCTCGCGCCCCTTTTTTTTTTCCCAGTTCCTTTTCTTGTCGCTCTATGCAGCACCGCCCCCAGGCCTGATGATGATGAGACCAGTTATCTTTGAGGACTTTCTCGAGGTTTTTTGAAGATTGTTTATTTTCCCTTTTCTTATTTCTCCTTTTGTAGTGTTTTGGCCAGGATAGTCTGCATTTGAAGGTCTGGACTGGTTTGGGTGTCGGGGTTGTATTCTTTCTCCTTTTGGTTTTTGCATGCCCATGCTGGTTGGCGCCATGTTGCCCCTGTGTGATGTTAATTATTTTCCGCTGGTTGCGTCTCTGTATAATACTCTGACTTTTTTTCCACGCCGTTCCTAGGCGTAAGTCCCCCAAATTACTGTCAAGCAAATGTACAATCCTCCTGTCTACCTTTTCGCCGTATGGGATGCCCGATGCTTCCGAGACATAAGAATTTGTTGAGGGAAGCCCTACTCCTTCCCTGTAGGCTCTTTCCTTTACTTTGTCTTCCTAACCTTCCCCCTCCCCCCGTTGTGTCAAAACACCTAAACGGTCTCGAACAGCCCGCTTTTTTTTTTGCAATCCTCTGAGATTGACACTTAGAATGGACCTGGAGGTCCTCCCCCCTCCCTGGGCCAAACCACCCCCCCCCCCCCCCCCACCTTGACATTATAAGAGTCCAACCCCCCT
>Ga0179591_1323762_pt1 | contig 10270 bp, 18 predicted proteins | sample CZOMad2_1_08_16f_FD_182891 | JGI IMG/M metagenome (GOLD analysis project Ga0179591, IMG submission 182891) | Vadose zone soil fungal communities from Angelo Coast Range Reserve, California, USA - CZOMad2_1_08_16fungal (PacBio error correction) | ecosystem: Environmental > Terrestrial > Soil >... | reverse complement strand
GTGAGGTTCCCAGTACTGTTTTTCTTTTTCTCCCCGAGGTTTGTGCCGTGTTCTCCTTCTTGTGATTTTCTTTTTTTTGGTGGTATCATCCCCCCTTTGACGGCTCTCAACACGGCCCAGTCTACTCTCTATTTTCCTGTGAGTCCCTTTTTGAAGTTCTTCCCTGGTCCTTCCCCCCAGTCCCCCTACGTCCTTAATTCCCGTTTTGGCCCCCCTCCCAAATTCCGTTTTTTGCCATCCGAGTTTTTCGTGGACCCTGTTCCCACTCATTCCCTCCGCCCTTTTTTTTTTCGTGCGTAGTCAATCGTCATTTCTCAACGTTTTTCCTTTTTTTATTGTCCATTTTTTTTCCTTTCTCAGGCCTTTTACCCCTCATATCTGGTCGGTCTTAGGTAGTTTTTTTCAGGCTCTTTTTTTTGGTTTTTATGTCATTCTGGGTTGTTCCCCCTGACCCCTCCCTTTTTTGCCCCTTGTCTTCACCTTTTTTTTTTGACGATTCTTGTTCGCCCCTTTGTTTTTTGGCCCTCAGGAATTCTCCGCTTCCTTTTTCCCCTTTGCCCTTTTATTGCACGTTTTTTTGGCCCGTATGTTTCGATTCTTTTCCCGGCGTGTTGTTTCCCGAAACACTCCCTTTTTTTTAATTTCCCTGGACGATTGTGTTTTTTTGTTAGGATCGTTCTAGTTCCTTTGCATGGCTCCCCAGCTTTTTTAATTTTTTCCCCCCCCCCATTTTTTTACGCGAGTGCCCCCCGTGGGTTCTATGCATTCCGTATTAGACTTTCCCTTCCCGTTTTTTTTTTTTTTTTCGTAACATGCTTTAACCGCTGGTCCCTATCCCTCTTTTCCACCCGGTAGCAGTTTCCGTGATTTTCTGATCTCCCCTTATTTTACCACCTTCCTCCCGCCTGTTTTTCTCATGCCGGTGTTATCGCACATTCATCCTTTTTCCCCCAATAACAGGACCCTTCTCTTCTTACGTTTGCATCCCTTTTTTACCCCCTCCCTTTTATTCGTCTTTTACTTTGGTTTTCCCCCATGTTTTTTTGATTTCTCTCTGCTTTTTCAGTGTGCCCTTGTGCGCTTTTTTCCCCGATTCCCGGTTCTTTCTGACGTTGCGTAGGCTTCCGTTTTTGAGTTTTTTTTGAGCTCTCCTTGAGTGACACTCTGATCCTTTCTCTGGTCCCGAGGTCTATAATATCTACACCCCTAACTCCTTCTTTTCTCCGGCCCTCTTTTCCTTTCTGGATTCCCCAGCATTTAGTCCCCCCACATTTCTTTTTTGACGATTCAAACCCTGGACCCTGACAGTGCCCCTGTTTCCTTTTTTTTAGGGTCCTTTTGCTCTTTTTGGGTTTTCAACTCGTTACTTTTTCTTTGAACGGCAACTATGTTTTTTTCTTCCCCATTTCCTGGTACGGATTTCTTTTTCCCCAGTTTATGATTTTCCGGACCCGGTTGTGCCTTTTTTTTTGTTTAATGGAAGGTAGACCCACACCCCCCCCACCCCTCCCCCCCCCCCTCCACCACCACACCCCCCACCCAACCCCCCTCCTCACCCCCCCCCCCCCCCACACCAACCCCCCCCCCCCCCCCCACCACACCCCCCCTCCCCCCCCTCCCACCACCACCCACCCCCCCCCCCCCCCCCCCCCACCCCCCACATGGCTTTACAGGCATTCTGTACTGTTTTTTCTGTTTTTTTTTTTTTTCCCTTCGATTTTTGTTACCGTTCGTTTTCATCGCGATACATGTTCTCTACTTTTTGAACTGCCTCCCGGCCCATGTATGTCTGGTACTCGGCAATTTCCAACCTTTCTGCAGTCCGTGATCTTTCCTGGTCCTCCTCTCTGTGGTTTTGTTTTTTTTTTCGATTTCCTGACATCCCGAGATTGCCGTGTTCTTTTTTTTGAACTCTGTCTCCCCCTTTCCCTTCTTTTTTTGTCCTTCTGGACTTTTTTCCCATTACACCCCCCCATTGGCGCGGTGCTGACTCCCTGAGTTTCCACACAACCAAACTTCCCCAGTCTCCCCTTCCCGGTTCTCGCCACAGTGCGTTCCCCTTCCTGCAGTTGCGTTTTTCCACTTTCCCCAACCCTGCCCCCCCCTTACCGGTTTTGCGTAGAACCCGGCCCCCTCAACCCCGCCATTATCTTTGTTCCGCCGGCCTGACACGGGCTGAGGCAAGGCAGTGCCTTGTTTTACGAAAGACGCCCTGCCTGTTTTCCGTTTCTGACTTTGTTTTGCCCCTTTCAATCTTCCTTTGACACTTGTTGTCCTTTTACCGCCCCCTGACATTGCTTTTTCAATTCGTTTCCTTTCCGTTAATTCATTTTTGCTGCAATACCCCATCTTTTCACTTTTTATATCATTCTTGAGAAGCCTTTTTTCAGGTTTCCCTTTGCCATACATCCGAGTGAGTTCCTGTTTCGTCCAACCTTTTTCTTTTTCGGTTGCTCTTTCCCCCCCGTCCGACTTGCCCTTTGACTTTCTTTCGCTTTTGCTGTCCTGCCCCTACGTTGCCTTCCGAACTCTTCAACATCGCCCCAAAGCCCCTTCGTTTGACTTGTGGGTCCGGCATTTTCGTTTTTTCCCCCCCCTCTCCCCCCCTTCCATTGGCCGCCTGATTTGTAGTTCCCTTTTGGCATGGACCCCCCTTTTAATGCCCTCAATTTTTTCGCGTCCTCAAGGTCCCGGAGTCCTCCATCCCGGAATTCCCTTCTTTTTCTCCAAATTGTGTTTTCGTCATTCTGCAATCCCTCGGGTTCTCCGTGTCTCAATGGGTTTTTTCCGTTGGCCTTTCCCCCACGGCTTTTGAAGATTGGCTGTGCCTTTCAGGAACCCCCCTTTTTGTGGCGTGGAAATCCCTCGCCGGCTTACCCCCCCATTCCTTTTCGAGGCACACCCGGCCTTCCTTGTCCCCGTTCGCTTTCTTTCCAATTTTCTCCCCTTTGGACCGATTTTGCCACTGTTTTTCCACACCCCGCCCTTTTTCCCCCTGTACTCCCCCCCCCTCGTTGCTCCCCCTTTTTTTGTTGTGCGAGATTACATCTTTTCCGCTTCTTTTCCCCTTTCCATCCTGGTCCCACCAATTTGACGAAACCCCTCCGAGTCTTATTGTCGCCTTTCTCTTAATCTCGGATTTAGTGTTCACTACCTTCCTTTTTTGCACCCATGGTTCACCGTTACCTGATGTTTTTGTACAAACTTTTCCCAGTTTTCCCTTTTTGAACCCCCCCCCCCCTTGGACGTTAATTATTTTACAAAGGCGACCCCCCCTTCCCTCCAGATTGATTTTTTCCTGGCAAACATCTTCCAGTGCGTTGGAAAATTCCCCCCATTGATCTCCTCCGACTTTCATACTGTAACATTAATTCCCCGTCGGAGGGGCTCCCCAGTCATATTTTTCGTTCTTGACGTTTTCGTTTCGGTTTACAGGTTTTTTCACACCCTTCCCCTTGTGTTAAGCTTCTTTTTTTTCCCCCCAACTGTGGATTTCGGTGCTGGGCCGTGTACGGTGCTCGCCGTGATTTTTCTTTTTCCTCGCTCATGTTCCCCCCACAGCTTTTACTGGATTCAATCACGCTCTTAGAATTTTTTTTTTTTTTCTTTCGCGGTTTCCCCCTAAGCCGTTCCCCTTTAAGTCAATTTTTTACTTGTTTTGCAGTCCGGCCCCCGATTCCCCTTGCTGACACGGCTACGTAGACGTCTCGTCCAGCACCACACTTTTCCCCTAGGGTAGGAGCCTTGCCCCACCCCCGTTCCCTTGAACACAAACAAAACCGGTTTATTTTTTTCTTTACAGTTGAGTAGTTTCTGCCGCCTTTGATTCCCTAGGATCCGAGTTGAGTTTTTTTCCCCAAGAGTTTTACGGACCATCACTTGTTCAAACGAGCGGCCTTATGGTTTTCTTTCCTTGAGATTTCTCGTCGATGTGGCTGTTCTCTTGGTCGACCCCCCCCCCTCAAGCCTTTTTGCCCCCAGGTTTTGTTTTTCGTAATCACTTCCTGACATATCTTCCCCCCTCTTTTACCCTTGTTTGTTTTTGATCTACTTTTTTTACAAGACCGGTGGGCACTCGGCCCGCTTTTTTTCTTCAAAATTTTTTTTGCTCCCTTGTAACCTCAGTCCCCTCGGTCCTGATTGTGGTTGATGCCTCTTGGCCTCTTTTTCCCCAATACTTTTTTTTAGCCCCTCCCCCAGGTACCCCCAACTTTTTTTTTCCCCCCCCCCCCAAACCCCCCCCCCGCTTTTTTTTTTTTTTCCCCATTTTTTTTTCTGATTTCCCTCAGGCTGTTTCCCTCTGTGTCGGGGTTTCTCAGGATTTTCCAAGCTTTGCGCAATTTTTTGTTGCCCTTTTCGGTTCTCCCCCCACCCGTCTCTTTCAGATGAAGAGATTAGCCGAAGGTCCCTTTTTCCTTGGTTCTTTTGTTTTTTTTTTGTTTTATCGGATTCCACCTGTGAACGACTCTTGTCCTTGACCCTTGTTTTTCTTTTCTACCCCCCTTCCAATCTTTGGTCCATCCGTTTTTTTTTTTCCCTGCGCTCGTACCACTGCCCCCTTCATGCTTTTTTTTTCCCCCGCTTTAGGCGGCTTAGTCCGCCTTCTGGCCGAAAGGGTTCTATTCGTCTTCAATTTTTTTGTTTCTTTCACACCTCCCCCCAGACATCTTTTTCCCGTTTCTTCTGTCGTGTACGTGGCTATTCCTTTGCCCTCTGTTTTTTTTTTAGTTCCCATCTGCACCCTTTTCTTGTTCCCTAACATTTGACCACCCCGGCTTCTGGCCGATTTGTTCGACGACCTTTGATTTCCCCGTCCTGCTCAATTCAACATACTCTTTTTTATTTTTTGATTTTTTATTTCCCCATCTCTTTTCCCCCCAGTCATTGACTAGGCACCACAGCTTCTCCCCCCCCTTTAGAGGCCTTTCCCGTTTTGGCGTGTTTCTTTTTAGTCCTTCCAAATGCCTTCATTCAAGAGGTGACCTACATCCCTCCTTTCCAAGCCTCTGCGCTTTTCCCATTTGTGAACACCTGCAGCCTTTTTTCGATTTCCCCCTTGTCCCCTCCCAATGCGAGTCTCGTGGTTTTTTTTTTGCTGTCCCCGTTGAACTGCATCCCCTTTTCCTCTTTGCCAACCCGTTTCAGTTTTTTTGTTTCCTAGGCAGAGTTGCTTGATTTTCCCCCTGATTTTCCCCCAGGCTCTCGGTCCCTACCTTTCGTTTTACTCATCTGCCGTGCTCACAATCATTTTCCCTCTTTTTTTTCACAATTTGTGAACCCCTTTTTTTTCCCCTTCTTCTCTTCCGGGGGAGGTCGTTTTGTCCTCCAGTGCTTTTTAGTGGGCCGAGTTCCTCCTTAGTTTTTTTTTACTTTTTGCTCGTTTTTCCGAACCCTTTCTGCCTGCAGGTCGTTTTCCCCTTTTTTATTTTTCCCCCCCCCCTCTGCCCCCCCTGGGGATGCACCCCTTCCGCGCTAGGCCGGCTGCACCGTCTCCTTATGACCACATGCCTTCACTTTCCTCCTGATTCCGATTTTCCCTTTCCCTTCGGCACTTTCCCCCCCAACCCCTTTTCATTTCTTTAAAAAGTGTTGCCACATTACCTGTCTCCCCTTCTAGGTTTTGCTACCGTGCATTTTTTTTTTGCCTATTTTCCCCCATGGACGGTGCGAATCTTGAAGTCTTTCCAAGTCCCCTCTAATTGTCGTCATACCGGTCTTTATGCCCTTTTCTTCACTTTTTGGTGGAGTGCAAGCCTTTTTTGTCCGAAGCCCCCCCCCTTTCAGTTCTTTCCTTTTGGAGGGATTGTTTTGACTCTTTTTTCCATTGTTTAGTTTTAATTGTGCTCCCGACTTTTTCCCCTCCCCTGGGCTCCCCCGTGACCTTTTTCACCGTAAGTCCCCAACACCCTCCTTGTTTCCCCCGCCCACCTTTTTTCTTTTAAATCATTTAGACGCATTCATTCTTTTTCTCTTTTCTTCTCCTTGTCAGATGGGGTTCCTGATACCTTCTCTCCCAAGATTGCTCTTTCTGATGCCCTTCTGCGGTCCCCCTGGTCGAAGACCGATTTTTTCTTTTTTCTAGTTCGAGGTTAGTGACTACCCTTTTCAACTCCCGTTCCCAGAATCCACCCAATCGAGTTTTCTGAGTTTCGTATCTGTCTTTCCAAAACCCCCCACCCCCTCTTCCCCTTGTCCCAGCCCTAGCCCACCCGATGACTTTTCCGTCGACTGCATCACACTTGCTTCTGATCCCGGTCACAGACCAACGAATCTCCATTCCTTCCCGGGGATATTCAGGAGGGGCTTCATTGATTTTCAATGGCATGTTTTCAGGTCCCTTTCAAAAGACGGGTAGCACATTTAGCTGAACGGGGCCACCTTTTTTACCTGGACTTTTTTTTCCCCCTCGACCCCCTAAATTTTTTTCAACTTCTTCCCCTAGTGCCTCTTTCAACGCGGTTTTTTTCTTCATCTCAGGTTTCACTTTCGGGGACCCCCCATTTGTTACCCTTTTATTAGGCCCGTAAATGTTCTGACCCTTGCCAGGGATTGGAGTTTTTTCCCCCCCACAGACCCGCGGATACTGCATCCATTCACACCCCGACTCCCCTTCGTTTTCCCCTGGCACTTTCTGGTTTTTTTTCCCTGTTTTTTCTAGGTAAACGTTTTTCTACCTTCCCTCCATTTGACCCAAACTTCCCAGACCCCTTCTTTCCGTTCTTTCTTCCCCTCGACCTTTCCCTTTTTTCCCCTTTGGTCTTAATGGCGGGTTCTTCTTACGGTTCTCCCGTTTTTAACCCTCTGCTTTCCCAAAACGTCCCCTTCCCATGTTTGCGACACTGTTAGTTTCTTCTTCAACTTTACGGACGTCCTTCTTTGTCCTCCATTTGACTCTTGAGTTTTTCTCTCCCAACCAGGTATCGTTTTTATTTTTTTTTTTTCCCCAACGCTGTTATTTTCCCCAGAACTATCATTTTCCGGTCAATTTCCCAAACCTTTTATTCAGGGTCCATGCACGATGCCTCGTCTGTGTTCACCAATGGAGTGGTGTAAGCCTTTACCCGCTTTTCTCCTTGTTTGACTCCCAGCACTTTTTCCCCCGTCTTTCCCCCACCCGTTTTTTCCCCCTATGCCCACCCTTACCGTTTCGGACCCCCCCCCTTGGGCGGGTCTCTTGTTTTTTCCGTGTGACGCTCTTTGACTTTCCAAGATTCTCGTTTTATTTTTCTGCCATTTCACCCTTTTGGCCGTCTTTTGGCCTATTCCCCTTAGGGAGGACCTTTTCTTGTATCGCTTTGGGTTTTCCCTTTTCGTCCCTGTGCGCTTGGTCTTTCCACCCCCCCCGGTCTTTTTTCGTTTTTTGCTGGGCACACCGATCGGTGACATCTCCACCCCCCCCCCCCCGTGTTTTTTTCGTCTGCCGACGTTTTTTTTGACTCCGCCCCCTTTCGGATGATTTTTCCCAGTTTGTAATTTGTAACCCTCCCAGTCTGGTGTCTGGTCCCCAAGTTCAATGGGCACCTTCCAGCGGGATGCCTTTTGGGATTTTGGATGGAATCGACTTTTTGTTTTTTCTGCGATCCCCCCCCCCTTGTCCCAGTTACCCCCCCTGAGTTTTTCCTTACCCAATCTTTTCTTGAAGTGTTTATCTCCCCTTATCTGGTCCCCCTTCATTTTTTCGGTATCAGTTAGACCCTGGCTTTCTATGTTTCTTTTTTTTTTTGTTCTAACCACTTCCTTGCCCCCCCTATTCTTTTTTTTTGGAGGTCATCATTCCTGACCCTTTGTTAGTTTATAATTTCCAACATTCCTCTCCTTCCCTTTTTCCCCAAGTCAGTTACCCACATGCCCCCATCTTTTTTTCCCCCTCCACTTTTGCCTTAGTTTTTTTTTTCCCTTCCCCCCCCCTTACTGTTACCCCCAAAACTTTTTTCTGCGTTACCTCTTTGCGGGTCACCAGTTTTGGTTAGAACGTTTTCCTGTTGCTTTCTTTTTTTTTCCTTTATTTTCGTCCTGTTTATGCTCCAGCGGCACCTTTTTGTTTGTTGTTCCTGGTCCCTTGTCTGAGGTTCTTTTCCTCTGGGTTTGGTATCACCCCCTTTCTCGAAAACTTTTTTGTTTTTTGACTCCTCAAGCCCCTCCAAGTTCCCCCCCTTATGTCTTCACCACTCATTGTTTTGTTTGGTTTGTCTATCAGTTTTTTCTTCATTGACTTTTCTTCCTCCGAGTTTTTTCCAAGGGTCCCACCAGGAAGTCCCAGAGTTCTGACCCCCCGCATACGTTTTCCCGAAAGCCGTTTTCTTTTTCCCCCCTGCATTTAGGTCCTAACTTTTCTCCCCTTCTAGTCCCCGATTTTCCCGTAGACCGTACCCAGGTACGTCTTTGTCACCACCACTGCTTTTCTTTTGTGTCCTTTTTTGTACGTGTCAATAAACTTCTTTTTTAGTTTTCTAGGCCCGTAGTCGTTGGGCAGTGTTTCTTTGTTCCCCAGCCTTATCAAGTTCCCCATTTTCCCTTGCCCGAGTGTACTTCCCCACAAGGCTTCTCGTATACGTTCTTTATGTTTTTTTCTTGTTTTCTTTATTTTTTTCACTCTTAGTAATTCGACCTTCATTTTTTCCCCCAAGTCCCTTTTGTTTGACACCTTCCTTGGCGTTCTTCCCCCGACTACCTTTTTTGTGTTTTTTCCCCTTTAACGCCTCCGGTTGTAACTGGACCACCAACTGTGTCCCCTTCTTCGCCGAACCCCTTGCGATTCCTCCCCGACTCGGTGAGCTTGTTCCTGGTTTGAGTCCTGTATGTATTTTTTCATAGTTTCCAAACCCCCTCCCCTCTATACCGGTGCGTTTTTCCCGTCTTTTTTTGTTAGCGTAAGGATCCTCCGCGCGGGCGGTGGGGTTTTTTCCCGCTTCCCGCCGGTGGCCACCTTAATGAACACACCAGGCCAAGTTTTTGACTTCGTACCGCCCCCTCCCCCTTACCTTTTTCAAAGGTCATGCCCCATTGACCGGACCTAGAGTTGACGGCTTTTCTAAGGCCTTGTTCGTCCCTTCACTTGCTTAAGAGACTTTTTAGAGTTTTCACCGTTTTTTTTTTTCAATTTCTGATGGACGGTTTCTTTTTTCTGGTTTTTTCTCCCTTTACCTTCGGGTTCCCCCCCATTTTAGATTCTGATTCCTGCCGATTTCTCTTCTTGACGGCGTTCAACACTACAGTCTAGAACTCTCCTTGTTTTATCCCTTTCACCCCTATTTTTTTTTTTGTCCTTGGGGCCCTTCGGTTTTTTCCCATGTTACCAACTGCTTTTTTTTATTTCTCTTTCTGGACCCTGTGACGTCTTTTCAACTTATGGATGTCTTTTCCCCACCTTGTGTTCCGAATTCCTTTTAATTAATTTTTTCTGACTTTGTTCCAAACAAGCCTTTTACTTCCAATTTGTTTTCCCCCCCGAAACCCGTACCAGCCCTTCTTTTCATACTTTTTCCCCTCCCCGTGTCTTTGTATTTTTTTGTCGATCTTTTGTCTTCCTTTCTTGCTTTGAGTTCCCTTTGCATTTTTGCAGGTTCACTAGTTTTTTTAGTTTTCCAACTCTTGTGTCAATGTTGCCCTTACGCCGTGCTTTTGTTTTTTCCTGCTCTGCATTTTTTTTTTGTCGGTGCAGATTTTTTCCCCCTTACTCCCCTAGCTTAGGTTTTTTTTCCCCTCCTTAGTCCATCACTCGCCGATACCACCTAACGTATCCCCCCTGTTTTTTTCTCTTTTTTTTTTTTTTCTTTTCACAGCGCGTGTTCAAACGAATGTTTTCCCCAGCCCCTTCGCCTGGGGCCCGAGGTTACACCCCGTTTTTTTTTTTTACCTCGGGCTCCCTGATGTTTCCCCCGGACGCGCTTTTCTGAGGTTCCCCCTCCTTTTTACCCCCCATTCTTCGGCGCGTATTCTTGTTTTTTTCCCCTGCACTTTCCCCCGTTTTGTCCCATTTTAATCATTTTTTTTTCCCCCGTATCTTCTGCGTCGTGCCCGTTTTTTTTTCCGTTTGTGAGTCTTTTTCCCCCAACAGTCCCCTATTGCTGTCCGTAACTGCATTCCTTTTTATGAGTCGTTCAGGGTTTTTTCCCGATTTTTTGTTGTGACCCTTGCTCGTTTTTTTTTTTGCCTCCCCACAGTGGTGCTTCGTAGTCCCCCACCTTTTTATTTCCTTTTTTTCTGCGTCCCCCACAGTCCCCACCCCCCCTTTTTTCTTTTGTACTTTTCCCTGTCTTTCCCTTCAGTT
>Ga0179591_1232679_pt1 | contig 10270 bp, 10 predicted proteins | sample CZOMad2_1_08_16f_FD_182891 | JGI IMG/M metagenome (GOLD analysis project Ga0179591, IMG submission 182891) | Vadose zone soil fungal communities from Angelo Coast Range Reserve, California, USA - CZOMad2_1_08_16fungal (PacBio error correction) | ecosystem: Environmental > Terrestrial > Soil >... | reverse complement strand
GGGGGGATAGCGGTATCTCCAGCCTTCCCTTTGTCTTTCTCCCAGTTTTTTTTCTATCCCTAAGACCTCCTCTGGCTTGGGTTACGTTTATTCCGCTCACCTTTGGTTTTCCTCGATGGGCTTGAGATGCTGCTCTACCCCCCGGAGTTTCCTTATGTCCGTTTTCAGTCTTCTTCTTCTCTCGTGATCGTGTCCCTGATTCGGCATGTCTTCCGCCCAGGGTTAGGATATTAGTTCTTTTCAGTCCTGGTTGGAGACCTTTTTTTTCGCCTCTTTTTTGGTTTGCGTTTGAGGATTAGAGAAGATTGTTTTTCCCCCAGGCGGTTGAACCGTTTTCCCCCTTTTCCGAAAGTTTTGCTTTTTCAAGAATTTTCCTCCTCTGTTTGAAGGCTCTTCCTAGGTCTCAGCTGTTCTTTGTTTTTTTCTTGGGTCTAAGGACCGAATTGCTTTTCCCTTACAGTAGTTTCTCAGATTATTCAGTTCTTCTTTGAGCCCACGTTCGTACTTTTCTTAATTTCCGTTTTCCTTTCCTAGTTGATTGGTGACGCCTTTCCAGTCGGTTTTTGCCTTTTTGTTTGCGGCCAAAAATTATTTGTTTCTTGTCGTATTTGAGAACCAATCTCCCCATGAGGTACCCTCTTTTTTCTTCCTCGACATTTTTTCTTTTGTCCTCCGGTCCCTTTTTTTTCTCGGGTCTGTTAGATTAGTTGATGGTCTGTCCTTGCCAACGGAGGCAGTACCTTATTCCCAATTTTACTCTGTTCTCTGTGGATCGCTCCGATCCCTTCAGTTAATTCCCGTGCTTTAAGGCATTGTTTTTTCAAGCGAGGACCACGCCGTCCCCTTTGATACCCTTTTAGTCTTTCCTTTAGTTTTAACTTCAGCTTTTCCGTGTTGAAATATCCTCAGTTGTGGGACCCGGTGTTCGCTGACCCCTTTTGTCCGGAGGTTTCCTATAGCTCCGGCAAACTCCCGCTTGCTTCGAGTCACCTCGGTCTTATCTAATGCATGTTCCCTGCGTCCCTTTGGTGCTACGGACCCATCTTTACCTCTTTGCTTTTCGACAGAGGGTATGGTGGAGCTTTTTTTTCTTGATTGCAGCGACTTTCTTTGTTGTCTTCTTCTAGCTGGACCCTCTTTCCTGGTCCGAGCCTCCCCCTCCCCGCGCCCTTTATCGTTTTAAGCGAGTTCGGATTGCTTACCCTTCACTTCTTTCGGTCTTTCACAAGAAAGTAATGGACATTTAGTCTCTCCCCTTCCTTAAACTCTTACCTAGAGGGTTTTGAATTCCGGAGTGTTTTTATGTAAAGGAAAGTTGCGTTGGTTTTTTCCCCGAGGAACCACTCTGCTCACGACCAACCCCCAATGACCATTTATCCACGCCTTTCGATCTTTTCCCTTTTTTCCTCGCCATTGGGATTGGTTCGGCGCCTTTTGACCACCCACCAGGGACCTGAGGGATGAATTTCTTTGAGAGGAAAGTCCATCGATGGCTGAGGGTGAAGGCGAACCTTTTTTTTGCGACGAAATTTTTTGAGATTCCCCTCTCTCTTTCCTCCTTAATTGTAGGCTTTCTTTTGTCCTACCTGGAATTCCTGTTTTTTTTCTTCCCACCTTGCCTCTCTTCCCGTTAAATATAACGGTAATGTCTTTAACGGTGTTTTGCGCTCCTTTTCAACAGTGGGTCTTAGGGTTGGGTTGATTGTGCGTGTGACGCTTTTTTTCTGTTTGTTTGTTTTTTGAGGATTTTCGTCTGATGTCCAACCCCCTAAATCCATTTTCATCGTCCTTCCTTGACATTAGAATCCTCTTTCTTCATTCGTATCTTTTTTTTTTGACTTTTTGGACAACAGTCCCTTGAATTCCCCCAATGGGGACCGTTCCTTCCCCAGTCACTTTTTTCCGGGCGGGCGTTTTCTCTTCTCTTCGGCCTCTCCGTCGCCGGATTCTTTTTGGCCTCCAGCCCAATCTAATATCCATAGCGATTAAAACATCAGGCTCGTCTCTGAACCACGCTCGCAGTGCGCTTTTGTGTCCTGTTTCAAAAGTCGTCCCAATGTCTCAGGGACTGCCGTTCTTCTATTCGCTTTTTAGTTATCTTCCGGGACCGCCGTCCATGAAGTTTCTTGTCCTTTACTCCCCGGAGTTCTCCTCCGGGGTCAATCGTTCTACGCCTGGGATCTTCACCCCCCGTACTTCTCCTCTGGCAAAAAGTTTTGTGTCTGCGTGACGTACGGTTAAACTCCCCAGGCCCTTGTGACTATCATTCCTCCTTTATTTCTGCGATCGCCTAATTTCTCTTTGGCGTGCGCACTGATTCCCGGGTTCGGTCCCCCTTTCCATTTTTTTCCGTCGAGACGAAAACACCGTTTCGTTCATGTGCTTTGATTCTCCCAGTCGATACTGATCCCCCTGTAGTCCATTTTCGAACCTTGTTCTAACAGACACTGATCCTTTCCCTGTTTTTTTCCAAACTTCCCCATTTGGCCATGGTCCTTTTTTTTCTTTCTTTTAACTCACCACCGATAGTTTCGTGAGGAATTCTTCCTTTTTTCTTCAGAATTCGGGCGTCTCCGGACTTCCTATGTCCTGGGGGCTCCGTCTTCCTTCCCCTCCCCCGTTCCCTTGGCTCCTACTCCCGATTATTTGCCCCCTTTTGTCAACGTAGTGCATTTCTTTGAAACCCCTATTTTTTTCCACTTGATCTGTAAACACCCCCCTTACGAAAATCCACGGCCCCCCTTCTTGACTTGCGTCAACCCCAATTTTTTTCCAGTATTTTTTCCCCCCTTCTCACCCCTGTTTTCCTTTCCTTGTTTTTCCTCGTATTTTCCAGCTTTCCACCTTCTCTGAGTAGATACGATCCTCCTTCTTGTAACTTCTTAACCTTTTCTCCCAGATCGTTTTTTTCCCGTTTTGTTATCCGTGGCCTTGGCACACTTAGTCGGTCTCGAACATTCCTTCTGGAACCCTTTTTTCCGGTTTTTTCCGGACTCTGCGCCCCCGTTCCACATTTCATCGTCCCAATAAGCCGACATCCCTTTTAACATGGCTCCTTCCTTCCCCCCCCAACCTTTCACTTGGAATTTTCCAGCGACGCATCTTTTTTCCTCTACTTTCGCAGTTTTACATGAGTTCAGACCCACCCCCTTTTTCCTTTTGTTTCCACCATTTTCGTGTGTTTGCTTTTTCCCACAAAGGTAAACCTTTCTTTCATACGTTTTCGTTCACCTTTTTGGAACCGTGTTTACCCCGAGGAGTCTTACTGCCACACCCTAAGGTTTTTGGGCGTCTTTTTTTCCTGTTTTTTTGATGTTTCCATTTCCCCTTGTCGTTCGTTCCGTTAATTTCCTTCTTCACGGACTACTTTTCTGGATTGAACTTACCTTCATCTCGACCGCTGGTCCTCGGAACCAGGGCCTCTCTGGTACAGCCAACTTTTTTTTCGGTCTTTTAACTGTGTCGTTCGCTTATCTCATGTTTCTTCGGGCTCTCCCGATGACATTCTGACTGTCCCCCCTACCCTTAATCCCGGCACGGCCTTCACATCTTACACCTTCGAGTCATTCTTTCACCCGCATCCTCTTAACCTGCATGATCCTTGCACTACCATACCCCGCGTTTTTTATTTCCCCCCCGTTCCTTTGTTTTTTTCTCAGATTTCTTGCACCCTGCCAGTTCCCGTCCCCTTTTTGTTGTTTTTCTTTCTGGTGTGCTGGGTCTGTTTGTCCACCCCTCTTTTTTTTTTTGATTTCCCTATAAAGCCCCCTGCCGTGGAAAACCCTAATGGGGACGACCCACAAGGGTGATTTTTTCAACTGTTTTATGCCCCTGCACCCGGTCGTATCTTTGGTTTCAATTGTGACCTTTCGGGGCATTACGTGAAGTTTACGCTTTCTTCGCTTTTCCGACTTTTTTCCTTGATTCGATCTTTGCGCTTTTCTTTTGACGCCCATTCAGTTGCTAGGCTAGTCGGACTGAAGCCGGTCGAGTCCCTCTACTTTCGAGGCCCTTCTTGTATTTTCGCCCCGTACACAAGACTTCATTCTGTCCTGTGTCTCTCTCGGTGTTTCCATTATTTCCTTTGCACTCCAATTTGTAGTCTTTTCTTTCACCTCCTTTTTTCTTCCTGCCGTGTTCCTTGCCTTCTTGACCTTTATCGCTTCGCCTCCAGTGTAACTCACATGATTAAGAAGGGACCTTTCTGTTCACTGAGATTGCATTTTTTTGACTCCGGTTGGTTTCTCTCATTTACCTTGGGACCTAAGCTTGGACTTGGCTTGGTTTTTTCCCTCGTGCTTAAATCCATCTCACCAACTTTTTTGAAGTTCCTCCACGGGCTTTGGCTTATGCTCTTAGTGAATCTCTTTCCTCTTAGCGGAGGAAGTGATCAATTTTTCACCCTGTTTTTTTTTTTCATTTTATTTCGGTATCCCCCTCCGCTTTTATTTTTTCTGGTCCTCAGGTCGGCCTGTTCCATAAGTTACTTGGCAGTTTGTTTTAGAAGTTCTAGCCCTTCGCTGAGGTGAGTTTTTTAAGGCCCAGTCGCGCCACCGGGGCCCCGTCTCCTAACGGCCTTTTCAGCCTTATCGCCTTTTCTTATTTTTCTGATAGATTCTTCGAGTATTTTCACTCAAATAGTTCCCCGGGGCCGTTAACCATTTTGTGGTCGAGTCATTCTTTCGGTTGATCGTTTTCCCCCTGTTGTCTTCGTTGCCCGTCGTTTCGGTCTGTTCTCGAGTGGTTTGAAACTAGCCTTTTCACCTTTCCTTGCGTGGGCCTTAAAGCCTTGATGATGAAGCCGTTTTCCGTGTTTGTCCCGAATCCCTTTTTCTTTTTGTCTGTTTTTTTTATTTTCAAGGATTTCCATTTTTCTCCTCCCCCACTTTCTTCTATTTTCTCTTGAATTTCCTGCTTGGGACTTCCCCCCACTTCTCGGATTTTTCTTATCAGTTTCTCTTATCCTGAATTTTCTTTTTTTTTCGTACGGCCTTTTCAAATCCGTAGGGTGGTTTTTTTTTCGTTCTTCGGGCCCCCCCTTGGTTCCCCTGGCTGAGTTTATTCTGGTTTACCCCTGCAGATTTTCCCCTGCGATCCCCTTGTGTTCGTACTCTCTCCGGTCTCCTGCAAGCCCTTCTCCTTCCATTTTTTACTGGTTCGCGGCTTCAGTTGAAAATTTTTTTTCGTTCCTTTGCCACCCTTCATTCATTTCGAAACTTTCTCCCGGCCGAGAATCTTTTTTTGACGGCCGACCCCTTGATTGAATCTGTCACACTGTCCTTTTTTGGGTGACCCGCGTAATTTAAGTTTGACCAGCGCGTGAGCCCCCTCCCTCGTCTTTTCTTTCCGAGTAATGTTTTCCTGAGTTTTTTCCTAAGACCCAGTTCTCCGGGTTGTTCTACCAACCTTCGTCTCCGTAGGTGACTTCCACCTCTCTGCCGTTCCTCGCAAGCTGGGAGAGAGGGTCCGATTGTTTCCGTCTCTGCATGTTTTCGCCATGTGGAAAAGTTTACCCCTGACCATTCCGCGCTTGCGACGCGTTGGAGCCCTCACTCCTGATTCTGACGGGGAGTGGGTTGAAGTCTTTTTTGATCGAAAGACGATGCCTAACGCCGAGCTGACTTTGAGCTCCAAGCCTTTCTCCCAACCCCCCGTTCCGCCCACGGCCCTCATCCCGAATATTTTTCTCCTTCTTCCACCTTCCCTTTTGGGGTCTTCACGAAGTTATCCTTTAGTAGTTCTCCATGCAGACATGTAACTCTTATGGTATTTTACATCATTGAGTGGCATCCTGACCTTTTGACTTGTCGCATCTTGGTTTCAGCTTCCCCCGTTCCCACCGAACCTACACTGGTCCCTGCAATTTTAGATAGACCCGTTCTCCCTTCGTCTTCTTTTATTTTGGCGCCGCACTCATCTTTTCAGACGCAGTGCCTTTGTCTGCACATTCTTTCTTGAGGTTTTCCTTACTCCCTTTCGCCCCCAAGGAGCGTCCCGATCCGGAAAATATTATATTTTTAATCCCTACCTCCTTTTTCCTATCTTTCTTTTCGCTATGGTCTCCCACCCTTTCGGCCGTGCAGTCATAATGGCAGTTCTGCCCTTTGTTTTTCCGGGCTTCCCCGTCATCCCTGGTCTGCGCCTTGTCTCAGTTTTTTTTTAGGACCCTTTTTTTGTTTTTTATCCCTGATTCTTTCCTCTTTTTGCCACCCTACTTTTTTCCTCCATCCGGATGGCCAACTTCCTCTGGAAATCCCTAAGACAGCTGTAATTCTGAACTAGTATCGACAGTCAATCTTTCAACGTCTTGTTTTGTCCCATACCCTTTTCCATTAAGAATAGTTCTTTCCTCTTCCGTGCGCTTTTAGGGAGTTTTTGCTTGTCTTGGCTCGTCGGCGTTTCTTCCATTAGTTTCCCTGATAAACCTTCGCGTTGCCTCCTTTTCCGAAACGTCCCCCCTCCGGCGCGTAATCCCCTCTCGCGCTTCTTGGGACCCTTCTTTTCCCAGGCTGCAGTTGTTTCTTGTCTATCAACATATTCGCGGTCGTTTCCTTCCTCTCCGTACAGTTTTCCCCCGTTGGTCCGATCCACCTTGAGGTTTTTCCACTCGGTCCTCTCCCCTTCTAAGGTCAGACCCATCTACTCCCCGTTCCATTGGTCTTTCCTTCAAGGTGACAACAGGATTTTCTGTTGTCGTAATCCAATTTCCTTCTATTAGTTCCTTAGTCGGTGCTCACTTCGACGTTTCAGTTGACTTCGCCGTGTTGGATCACCAGTGTCGCTCGTCAGCTTCCCCTGATTGCTCTTTGGCTTTCCCCCAGAGTTTGAACACGAGCTCTTTTCACTGTTATTAACTCATACAAGGTGCTCCGCCCTTAAAAGGGTTCCTCACCAATTAAAACCGACGGATTTTTGAATTCGGTCCAACTCCCTTTCCTCCCCAGAATCTTTCGTCTATATTACCTTGTTTGCGGAATACGAGTTCGTTCCGGCGTAAACTTTAAGTCGACCCCTTTTTTATTGTTCCACCCCCACCTCCCCGCGTACCTCCAGCTTCTGGTGCTGCTTCATCATTTTTTCCCCCCCTTTCCTTTATCCTTTGGCGAGGTCCCAGTTCCCTTGTTCCCCCCCCCTCTATATGTTGACCGTCTACAAAAAATTGTTAGATTGTCCTTACCTAATATTTTCGAAAATGGTGCTTTAGACTGTTAGTCGGTTCTACTTTCCTTTCCTTTTACTTCTCCTCCCTCTTTCACTCCTCAGGCGCACTGAGAAGACCTTTCGCCCAGCTTCCTCCCACCTTTGTAACGTTTCTTTATTAGTTCTTCCACCTTCGCTCTTTCTGCCTACTCCGTTAACCCACCCCCCTCCCAGGACTTCGGTTCCCACAGAAATATGTCTCCCCACTTTGCCAGGTAGACATTCGCGCCCCGTTTGGAACCTTCTCCTACGTCCTTTCTTTTTATTGCGTTCTCGCTCGTCTTCGAGAATTTTCGAACTTTTTCCCCACTGTCCGTCCCCCACCAGAGTGAGGTTCACCCTCAGGTCTCCGGAACTTGCCTTGGTTCGTTCCATTTTCCCTCCTGCCCAGCCCGGGGAGCGTGGAAAGGTTTATTCTAACGTAAATCCCAGTGGCTTTTCTTCAACCACGTGTCGTCAACATTTGCCCCTTTCTTTTCGTGCGGTTCGGCGTCCTACCCTGCGAGCTTTCCGATCCGTCTTTTCCCGCGGGTGACTTATCACTTACCTGCGGACCCTCGTCTTTACGTTTCTTTTGTTGCACGGTTGCACCTTACTTTTTTTGCAATGTCGAGGATCGGACGTGCGTCGACTTTCCAGAACTTATCCCTTCAACGTTTCGTCCCCCCCTCCCCAGTCCTGCGACAATCGATCTTTCCCGCGAACGATTTTTTGTGTTTTCTCACATTTCCAATCGATTTCACGTCCCCAAATTCCGTTCTTTTCTTTTGCCTTTGAACCTTCCGTTTCCTTTCCCTTTGTTTCTGTCTGATTGTTGGACTACTTCTGATTGGGTGGTTGAGATATCCATCTTTTACTCCCGTTTTTTTTATGAGGCCTGGCCCCCAATTCCCCTGCCGACGCCCCATGCAGACCAAATTTTTCTTGAATTGGTTCCCCCTGCCCCTGACCTTTGCTCTTGGGGTCAAAGTTGTTTCCGTCCCGTTTTTCATTACGTGCCGGCCAGGACAGCTGTCTGTTAGGCTGCGACTGTCCGTCTGACGGGGTAGAATCCGAGAAGGCGTTTTTCCTGCCGGTCCGTAGTTTCTTTCCCCCTGACTGGAGGCGAGCCCTACCTGCATTTTTTTCCCGTCTGTTCTGCGAAAACGCCCAGTTACAAAAGTTTGAAATTCCTCTCTAGTTGTAGTTTCTTTGGGCTCTTCACATAGTGTAGATTTCTTTTCGCGTTCATCGTTCGTTCCCAATGCCTAGGCTTCGTTGTTTCACCCCCTCGCCAGACCGATCCGGTGCAGGGTCAGCGACATTTTTTGGGGCCTCATTTTTCCTGCCCACGTCTTCATTTCTGTTGAAGTTTTCATCCGTGCTCACGACCTGCCCCCGTGCTCCCAAGACCCTCTGGGCCCTTGTTTGCGTGGTTCCTCTTTTCACAGCCCCAGGAAATTTTTGCCCCTATAACGCCGCTTGGGGTTTCTCCTTTTGCCACTTCACCGTTCTCGTTTACGTACTCCTCCGATAATTTGCTCATCTCAACCTTGAGTAAGTTAGTTATTTTCGGTTATCCCACGATTGGTTGCTCTTTCTTTTCTTTCCTTATTTGACTATTCCGTTTTTCGTTCAAGGGTGACAGGTGTGAGTCCTTCCTCTGCCCCCGTCTAGGAGGGCATGGTAACCTGTAGGCACCTTTGTGGAAATCTTTTGTTGGCTTTCGCTATGCTCGATTTATATTTTGGCCTTTTATTTCTTTTTTTAGATGTGCTCCAGGCATTGCTAGTGGCAAATAGGTGCCTTTTCGCAGCACTGATCCTTCGGTCCGGGCAGGCGGCCGTCTGAAATTTTGTAGCCGTCGTTATCTTTGGGATGAGTCTAAGAGTGGTTTCCCACTTTCCCCTTTTTCCTCGGAAAAGTTGGACCCGACTACTTTGATGAAAGACGACTTGTAGACTTATGATTTTTTTTTACGTGTTAGTGATTGCCTTCCTTTCGAAAGGTTTTTTCCTCACTTGTCTACTTACCTCAGTAGCCTCTTAGGACCGTTTTAAGCCCCACCCCTTTCCCGACGGCAGAGTAAAGAATCGGTGTTTTCCTTTCTTCCTCCTTTTCGTACGACTTTTCCAGTAGTGGCTTGGGTGGGGCCACGGTGGCTGTCCCCTCCCAAGGGTTTTCCAACTTTCCCTGGAGGGAAGTCTTGTGGGGTTTCCGAGTTCCCCCCGCCTTTTCATGTCTTAACTCTGAACCTGTTTAGATTTTGAAACGCCAGAGCAGATCGGTGGTCTTTTCTCGGGTTTCCTTTCCCTTTTGAGCAACATTTTTCTTTTCTGCACGTTTTTCCCGAGTCCCCGCTGCTCGCCCGACTAATCTTTCGACTTTTTTCTCGTTAACACGTTCCTACGGTCGTTTCTTCCCCCTTGTCGCATTTCTATTCCCCAGTGATGATGAGAGGTTTTCGGATCTCTTCTCCTGCTTTTGTGATCAGATTCAATGCTGCAGCACGCTTTGATGGTTTAGATCACCGGTTTCTCTCTGTCGCTAGAACCTTTAATTCCTATTTCGGATCTCCCTCGTAAGTTCGACTCCCCCCTCGCTTGAACATTTTTTTTCGTTACAGGTTTTACACTGGTCTTCATTGGACGGTTTGCGCCTCCTCCTCTTGATGATGTGGTTTTCTGCAGTCTAGGATCTTCCTTCGTTGCGGCGTTTTTTGATGCAGCCCATCTTTTTCCGGCGCGAGCCTGCCCCCTAATAGCAAATCCCGGCGCTCTCCAGACTATGTGTTGACAGCTTCTTTATTCCATTTTTCTCCCTCGTCCGACTGGTTATTCCCGCGGTCTTTGTTCTTTTCCCTGGTTCTCCGTTTATTTTCCCCTTTACCCAAGTTTGATGATGTGGTTTGACCCTGATCTATCCCCTAACAACAATTTCCCCAGTTTACCGTGAGATTCGCCCGAGATTTTTTGATCGTTTGGCCGCGCCGTCTTGAAAGACTTTCCCCCCCCTTGGTTTTGACGTGCCTTTTTTTGAAGTCTGACTTCTCCCTTTTTGAATTTTAACCCATTCAAGCGTCCCACGAAGA
>Ga0179591_1204707_pt1 | contig 10270 bp, 8 predicted proteins | sample CZOMad2_1_08_16f_FD_182891 | JGI IMG/M metagenome (GOLD analysis project Ga0179591, IMG submission 182891) | Vadose zone soil fungal communities from Angelo Coast Range Reserve, California, USA - CZOMad2_1_08_16fungal (PacBio error correction) | ecosystem: Environmental > Terrestrial > Soil >... | reverse complement strand
CTGGTCCCCCTTATCTTCCGATAAAAGGACCCTTCCTCTCCCCTTTACCTTTTGCTCTCAGTGCACTCCGATCTCAGTTGGCTCCCCCTCTCCCGTGGGCCATCCTTCATATAATTTGTAAGGAAAGGAACGGCCCCTGCTCTGCCTCCCCCCCGCCCTAATTAAAGAGTGGTCCCGATTCTCGTTCCTCTTCTCACAGTTTCCTCCCCCCACCCAATGAAAGCGGATTTTGCAGCATGCTCTAGACTTATTTTTCCTCTTACACATCATGATGACACTTTTCCCCGCTCCGACAGTGCCTCTTGGCGCCGGAAAAATATCCTTGACCTCGCACCCGCCCCCCCTTTCGCCTTTGAGTCTTGGAAGAAGTACACCTTCGTTTACGTTTTATTACTTTCGTTGGTAGGACTTTCCCTTGGGACTTTGCAGGTGCCCCTTAGGCCTGGTCTTCTTTGAACCCTCACCTTGTAGTTTCCTCGTGACTGTTTCCCCATTTTTACACTCGATGAATCGCTCCGTTTTAACACGTCCCCCGGTCTCGTGGTTCGTTTAACTCCGGTCTAAAGGTGCTCGAAGCAGTAGACCCCCAATATAAGTCTTCAAGAACTTTCCCCCTTCGATCCACTCACTGTCCTGTATGACCCTAATAGTAAGATGTTGTACCATTGTTTTCCTCCAGCTCACTGCACGGCGTTCTCTACACTCGCCAGTTCTTATCATCCGATAGTCGCTCCGGTTTCTAGAGACGTTGAAGCGTACGGAGGAGTTTTCTTCGTCACAGTGATTCCTGTGGGGTTGGTTTGGTGCTTCGAGAAGTTTATAAAGGAATTACGCGTCTTGATAGCTTTCCTTTTTCTGAGTTGAGCGCTTGCCCCGTCTGCCCTCCAGCCGCGTTATGGGTAAATCACCCTAACACACGTCCCTTAGCACAAGTGAACGGTCTTAGCAATGGTATATTCGTTCCGTTTCCCCTTTGCTCAGCGGTCCAAAATTATTCTTACAACTCTTCTGGCTTGGTCCCGAATTACAGCCATCTTCTACCCTTTATTTCATTTCTTCGGCTCCCAGGGATCCCCCTGTTGTCCCACCACGGTGAATAGTATGTCCTACCCCTTTATAAGAGCCTTATCTGTCGACATCATCCAGAATCCTCGGATATAATCCTTGAGATGCTCTTGCCGGGTCATTCACTTCCTTCCTGCGTAAGACTATTTCTTTTAAGATTTCCTTTATTCCGGCTCCCGCTGTTTCAGTAGGTTAAGCGTACCCTGAACGAATGAGCGCCCTTCCAAGCAGAGTATAGCATTTCTCCACACCTTTTCATCCTTTTTTCCTTCCGCGATTTTTTGTCCTTCTTTTTTTCTCACCGGTTTTTACGTTCTCTTTCCGACTCATCCCTTCAACAAGAAGTTTTTGTAGTACGTACCGTCGTCGTTTGGTGGTCTCTTTTTTTTATATCCTTTCAGGTCATAGGACTAGGAATGTTATCTTTCCTTTGTCCTGGAACCTTAATCCCCTTGTCCTTGAAGTGTACATCCCCTCTTTTCAGGTTAAACTTGGCCTCCATTCCCTTGTTCTCCATTCCCCTTGCCCCATGGCGGGAAGGCATCAGGTTTTCTTGCAAGTACTCCATTTTCACGCTGCGAGGAAAAACCCCTTCGGATTAAGGTTTTCCCAGAGTCACTTCTTTATAGGCCGTCGCCCCCTTATTGATAAATTCCAGAGATTCGTTCTCTTCTCACGTCCTGAAACAGTCGAGCACCCTCCACATTTTAAAGTGGCCAGGCTCGACAGAGTGTTCTCCCTCAGTAGAACCAAGGCCAGGCTTTCCGCTACTCAACTCGTCCTGGGATCAATCAGTGAACTCATAAGGCACTGGCACCCCGTCACCAGTCTCTTTTCCACTTATTTCCACAGAATTTTTCTCCCTTGGACAATGCGTACCAATTGTAGGACGCCCCCCCCCCCCCCCCCCCCCACCCCCCCCCCCCCCCCCAACCACCCCCCACCCCACCCCCCCCCCCCCCCCACCCCCCCCCCCCCCCCCCCCCCCCCACACCCCCCCCCCCCCCCACCCCCCTCCTCCCCCCCCCCCCCACCCCACCCCCCCCACACCCCCCCCACCCCCACACCCACCCCACCCCCCCTCCCCCCCAACCCCTCCCCCACCCCCCCCCCCCCCCCCCCCCCCACCCACCACCCCCCCCCCACCCCCCACCCCCCCCACCCCCCCCCCCCCCCCCACCCCACCCACCCCCCCCCCACCCCCCACCCAAATATCTCTATTTTACTCCAGTGTTGTTTTGAGGATACGTTCGCTCCTTTTAGCCCAGTGATCCCTTCTTTGAAAATGTAGCCAGTCCACCTTGGTAATTTAACGTGGTTCCCTGTATGGGATTACCTTGCTTCTGTGATTAGAAGCATCTCTGAGTCCGTCCAAGGTAACCTTCATGCATTTTTTCCACTGCGGTCAATACGCGAGCAGGACCACTTGGGAGATCTACCTTTCACTGATCCCTCTTAATTCGCCTCCTAGTTCTTTCCTCGTCATCCGGTCTGATGTTTACGGTACGTCAGTACTAAAGAGTGTCCGCGGCCACCGGATCCAACCCGGATCCCCCCTAGTCCCCCTTCTTTCAGCCGTAATGACCCCCAGAAGGTCCTTCCCACATCTTCCCACTATCTGGCTTCCCCGCTTTCCCCTGTCCCTCGGCCTTGCTGGTCGTTCTTTTCCCTTTTACCTTGGAAACCAGGAACATCTTTTCTCAAACTCTCCACTGGCTTCGTGTAAGATCCCCGCTAGCCCCCAGGTCCTCCGACTCCAAAAACACTTTTTTTACATGCTTCTTCGTCCTCCCACACGCTGACCCCCACAGTTTTTCGTCGCGCCGGCACCCGATGCTGCCTCAAAGCTGTGTCATGTTAGTAGTCTCCTCTCTGTCGGTGGACTGTCATTTCTCTGACTCCTCGCACCGACTTCTCCGAGCTGACGTTTTCCCCCCATCCTATTGGGACTTATCCTGTAAGCCCTTTTTACCCCTTGCTTCCGTTTCGTTGGCACCTTTCTGGCGATGCAACTGAGAGCAGCCTCTTTCCGTATGACCTTTCCGAGTGCTTCCGGTGAGTCTTTTCCGGTCCTGCGGCCCCGGCTCGCGTACAAGAGGATGCTCGTTAACGGTTTGACCACCGGCTCCCCTTGGCTCGGATCCAAGTTTTGAACTCAATGCTACGCGGTAGGGACTCGACCTCCCCCGAGTTATGGCGTTTCCCGACCCCGTTCCCCTGGCCTCCCCGCTGCTCGGGATCCAAAGTCCGAATGGTCCCTTTCCTCCTCTTCGGGCTCCGCTTTTGGATTTTTGCTGGACTTTCCTGACCCGCGATTTCTTTCGTCCCATCCGACGCCCCTTTTCCCCAAATTTCCAGAAAAACAGTGAGTTCGCAAGAAAGGGGGTCCTTCCCGTTTACAACTTCTCCGAATCCCCGAATTCGACCCCACCTCCTTCAGAGCGGAATCGTCTCCCAGAAAGTCGCTCCTATTTTATCCGGGCCAGTTTTCCCCTTTATGCTTTTCCTCGGCCAGTTTTCGGCCTGCGGAAAGTCAAAGGTCTGCGCCTATGCCATGATCTACAATTTTCTTTTTGAAGATTAGTCGTGATGCCCTTGACCTTTCCCCCTTGCTCCCACCTAGCCGAGTTTTCCCGTCTTAGTTGACCCCCCTTTCTCCCTTCCCCGTAGAAATTCCTCCCCACTTAATCTTTTCTCAAACCAGAGCTCCTTTCCCCGCCGTTTTTCCCTATGATTCCTTCCACGTGGACCTTGACCCCAATTGGTTTCGCATCCACCCATCTGACCAGGAATGTTCCCTCCCCCTGCCTTTGCTACCACCGTCGCACCCCATCAATTCCATCAACCCCCTTACTCCTGTTGTAACCGTAGTCCTTCCCTCCCGAATTTTTCTTTGTTTTCTCGAGGGGTTGACTGTTCATTTTACCTGTCCCGATTTTTTCCCCTCGTACCGCCCTCCAGACAGTTTCGATGCTTTTTAGTATGAATACTTGCGTTTTTTCATCGCAGTTAGGGTTCTTGTACATACTTGACGTATTTCGATAGGGTCCCCCCTCGATTCACTATTTTTTCCCCACCCGGTTGGTTCGGTTCTGAAGCTTACCCTCAGGGTCGGTCTGTCCTCCCCTGATCGCTTGAGATTTTCAAAAGCTCTGACAGGGCCTCCCATGGGATCTATTTTCCCCTTTTAACGGTTAAACGTCTCCCCTTCCGTTGGTTCTTGAATACTCGCTGGAATCTATATATAATATACTTTTGTTTTGAGTCGGATTCAAGCTCAGGATCTACTCCCTAGACCTGCCCGCCTTGGGGCTGATGTCTCCTCTTTTTCGCCTATGTGGCCCCTTTCCCTACCCCGTCCGGTCCCCTCAGATCCCTCTTTCCTTCCCATGCACCTTGCTTTTTTGTAGCATTCCCTCCCCGCCAAGAAACCAGAAAAGTGGACCTTCTACCCTCTCTCTTCTTTCCCTTCACAAAAGACTTCTTCTTGTAAAGCTTTTCATTATTGCCTCGGTCCCCCTGCTATTCATGTTGAACGCCTAAAGGAAGTCTCCATAACCTCTCCTTCTCACCCCGAAACTACTCTCCGGTTTAGAAAGTACACATCTTGAGTCCTTTTCCTTTCCCCCCTGATGTGGTCCGTATCCGTGGTGTCGTTTTCATGCCAGAAGTGCTAGTCACCGCCCAGCGTCTATGTTTGGTTAGCCCTTCCCCCCCCCCCCGCTCCGGTCTTGCCGTTCCCCTTTTGACTAGACATGAAGGTTGCCTATCCCCTATACTACGCGGGGGACATGAAAGTTCATTTTTTCTGGCAGTATCCCCCCCCCCCCCTTCCTTACACACTTAAGATTTCTCGCTGCCTAAGACCATGAAAGTAATTCTTTATATCTTTCCCTTGTCCAGCCTATTCCGTTCCTTCCAGAAGAAATGGTTAGTTTCTCCCATTATTTTCTTTTAACTTATGGTGGAAATGGTGCCTAATATTCCCTCGGAGTCTCCTTGAGTCGGTTTCGCTCGACTTAGTCTAGCAGGTTCTCCTCCTAACTTGGAGTCGTGTCGGAGGATATGTTCTTCCAGTCTTTCTCGACGATGTATCCGGCTTTTGTCCCCCTTCAAGCAGCTTTCTGGTTGGAAGTTGAGAGAGGCTTGAAGTAGAGGGTTCCCGTCTTTTCATCCATAACCAGCCGTGTCCAACTTCAACCCTTTTTCTGGATGACCTTTTTCAGTATCCTTTTTCGCTCCGTTGAGGTGAAAAAGGAAAGTTCTGGACCTTTCCCTTCTCTTCGTTGTCCAAGAAACCTTTTACCGTTACCTGACCCCCTTATTTTTCCTTTCTCCTTTTTCCAGGGCTAGGTTTCAACCCGGTAGTATGATCTCCCTTTTTTTCCCGCTGATTCCGCGATGCTTCCCGTTCGCTACCCCACTCCCCCTAAGAAATCGCAAACGCTTTTCCAGTACGTGCTCTTCTCTATTCTGCCTTACGCTTCCGCAATTCAAAAGCAGAATTCCCCTTCTACGCAAGCTTATTTTCCCACCGGGAGCGCGCCGTCAGGTGAGAATGGCTCGCGAGCCGGAAATGCTCAGCCCAGTCGTCTCCCTTTCCCAACTCACGCAAAGATTTCGTTCATCATTTCTTCCCTCACGGTGTTGCTTTTCTCTCCAGCATCAAGCCGTCCACACGCCCCCCTTTTTGGGGTTGATGTCGACGGTGAATTGATCTGACTTTCAGATCCCCCTTTCGGCCGCGTGACGCTTTAGTTTTTTCCATGGTGCCACTGGAGCGGACTCGCCAGCAAGCTCCCTTGTCCCTCTTCTGACGCCGTTCGTTGTCCCTGACCACTGGTAAACTTCGGTGCCTCAGCTGCTTGACTTTCTTTCCTCCCCGGTTTTTGACGAATGTAACGCTTTAAGTCACCCGCGGGGCCCCCTTTTTTTTTCAGTTCGACGCGCTCCATGCAAAGCGTAAGGAGAACTCGCCGCTCCCGGGAGTCCCTACTGCGCGAACGGTCTTATCCATACCTCCCCAGTTGGGCTTTTTCTCCCCAGGACACATTCCCAGCCGTGTATTGTTTCTTTTACCTCCGCCCACTGCGTCCCGGGAGATAAAGCCTCAAACGTCCCCTTGGACCCCCCGCCCATTCCCGTGATTGAGGTCGTTTAATGTGTGCCTTGTAACTTAGAAAAAGGCGTACTAGAGCTTTTCTTTGCCCCTCCGGTGTTTTGAGGCTCATGGGGTAGTCTCGGACTGTTCCCCGAAAAATTGCTCCTTCCATCATGATTTATATTGGACATTAGTCCTGTTGGACTTATTTCTTTATTTCGGTCTCGTAAGGTATTACGTCAAGGACCCCCCCCCCCCCCCCCCCCCCCCCCCCCCCAAACATTCCCGGACTCTGAATGTTTTCCTGCGGCTCCCCTACGGATAGCCGGGACCCATTGAGGGCCATTGTATATTAGACTAGTACTTCTGTACCGCGGAAGTGTTGCTTTTTCGTTAGCAGTACTTTAGAGTTTTTGTCCCCCCTTTCGACTGCGGTACACGACTTTTTTGTGACTGATTGACCTCCTTCCGGCGTCCACCCCCCTACCCCGCCATTCACGGACCGCCGTTGCCCTTCCCCCCTCGTGTCATTTGAAAAGGGTCACCCTCTTTGGGTGTCCAAGCCCCTCTGCCAAGTTCTGGGCGCTTATTAATGGGCACCATTTCCAGACTTCCCCTCCCTATCTACTTTACGTTCAGCATGCTATAGCAATCAGTTCCTCGAAGAACCCATCTTCTGACGTGCTGCTTTTCAGCGTCGGAAAAAGGTCGTTCCTCTCCACCAGCGAGGACGTTTTTTACATTTTGCTTCTCCCTCCGAGATGGCTGACGATCCTTTTTAGTAGATAAATACCCCCCCTCCTTTCTCCCTTCGTACCTGCCGGTGTCCATACGCTTTTTTTTTTTTTTAGCCTGAGCCGTTACGTCTCTGTTTTTGTGCCTCCTCTATTCCCCCTAGCCCTTTCCCTCTCCTGGTTGCTTTTTGTTTCTTGGATTTGCAGCGTCTTAACACGATTCCGCTGGCCTCGGGTCCATGATTGGATTTTCTTTCAGTTAACGGGTGGTCCCCTCGTCCTCTTCAGAGTACTCCCTGCAATCTTTGTTGTTTTTTTTTTTTGAAACCCCTTTTTTTAGACTAGTTGTGTACGTGACTAGGGAAACACAAGACACCGATGGCGTGGAATCTGGATGACTCCTGTCTCCTGTTCTACCACCACTTTGAGTACGGGACCGACAACGTTCACTTGTGTAAGGCGTTTGGCCTCCCCCGTTTTTTTTCTTATTTCCCGAAGCTTTGGGTGCGGGCCCGACAGACCTCCCACCCCCCCATCCCAATGTCACCCCGCTGCTTCAATCCCCCCCTAGTGGCCCGCCGTTCTACACACGTTCTAGAAGCCCCGACTTTTTCCATAGAAGAAGAGGCCCTCTCTCGAAACCCTTTCCTCGTTTGACTCCGTTCAAGTTCTTCCTTTGAAGTCCGCGTATCAGAGCCCAGTTTTCGTCCTAAACCATTTCCCCCCCGCGGCGAGGATCAGGTCACCCCCAAGGTTCGGCAGATTCTCCATGCGTGATTTACTGTTTCACTCTCCCTACCCCCTCCTGAGATGTTCTAAGTTTTTCGAGCAATCGTCGTTATATAAACCCCTCTTTCTACGTTGTTTTCCCTTTTTCCCACCGCGAGTAATGAATCGTTTTTGATTTTTTCCCCACTTTGATCTTTTCTGGACCACCCACCTCCCGTGGGGGAAGTTTAATGTCCCCCACCCTCGAAGGCCCTCCTGTCGGAACATTTCGGCCATGTCCACCCCGGATTCCCCCATCCCAAAATCATCCCCCTGACCCCTTTCTTTTCCCCGAACTAAATTCCTAGTTGGCGGCCCCCTGGTTTTGTTCTTCTTCTCATGTCTGAGACGCAGGCGGGACTGTAAGAGGTCACCCTGTTTTAAAAGACTATTCCCTGACGGTGACTACATGCTGTTGGGCAACCTCCGAAGTCGGATGTTTTTCTTTTCAATTTCACCCTCCCTAGGTCGCGTATGCCCACACCCCCCCCCCCCCCCCCCCCGAGGCAAGATTTTTTTGGGGCTTGGTCGCGGATACCACCCGCCAGGTTCCGCATTTTTCCTTTTCCATCACTCAACTTGATTATATAAGCTGGGAGAAATGCGCCCATTCTTTTCGATTATTACCGGTTGTTAACCCTCCGGCCGGCGGTGAGTCGGAATCCTTCCTGACTGGTTTTCTTTTTCTCCTCCCCTTCCCGTGTGTTGTTTTTTGATTTATTACCTAGCCTTTCCGCTTCAAGAAGCGCTTTTTCCCCTTGGTGAGCGTGAGACGATTCGCCTTTTTTGCTCCTTTGCAGGTCCATCTTCTCTTCATGTGTTTGCAGGACCTTAACATCCCCTCCAAGTTACTACGGCAGCAAAGAACTAACTTTGGGCCCTCCCTTGACGCTGTCGACCCTCCTTTCACCCCCCCCTAACAAGAACGTCCGATTGCCAGCTAGTCCACTCTTTCTTGTCTGCTGACCGATTCCCCCCTCTAACAGTGCCGATCTTTTCTCTCCCCCATCAACTATCCTTCCCCCCCGCCAGAAGCTTCTTTCCTTTCCCTTAACCCCACTGTCCACACCTCGGTCTTCCTGTTGCGGCCCTTCTACTCGGACCGTGGGAGCATGGAATTTTCCCTTTCGAGGATTGATGACCTTCCCTCTGGTGAGTGTGTGCCCCGCTACGTTTGCCTATCAGCAGGTTTTCAATATCTCTCTTCGCCTTGTCCTTGTGATAAACTTTCTGTATAGTATTTTCTTCTAACGTCAAGTGCTGCCCTCCTCACTATAGTCCATCTCATGTCCCTTTTGCTGTCCTTACCGTAATCACGCCCGACTCCCCTTAGACTCCGCCCTTTTCCGCCTCGTTCCATCCGTGAAAGGGTTGTCTCCTCAGAGACTTTCTCCCCTTCCTCAGGATACTCGTCCCGCGAGGTTCCCTTAGCACTTTTCCGTCTTAGGAGCTTGTTTCCAGTCTGCTCTTTGTTCCTTGTAGAAAGGCATTTTTTCCCCCCCCCGGTTCTTTCATGCAGCTTTTCCTCTGTACGTGGAGAGCCCTTCGTTTAGTTACCAGAATCCTCGTCGGTGGCTCCCGTCCTCCACTCCACACCTCGGAGCACCGTGCCAGTGAGTATTACCGTCATTATTAGTGCCCTTTAATCGAGCAACTCATTCGACAAGGCCATATTTCTTCTGAAGACATTCTGTTCTTTTACCATACCGTTTTCCTTACTTATTTCTTAGAAGCGGGAGTTTGGAACTTTCATAGTTTTTATGTACCCCGATAACTTCTGATGGTTCCGCCTTCGTTATAAGAGCCTCCCAAACTAATCCTCCCGCTGACCATTCCCTTCTCCCTCATTTTGCGCCTTTCTTTGCATACTCGGCCGGGAAAAGCCGCTTGTCCACTTCCTGCCACTCCCCATGATTGTTTTTCCCCCGTTGGCCCGCATGCTGAACGTCGTTTCTCAGGAATGCTCTACCCGTCAGGCCATCCCGAGTCTCTATCATCCTGTGAACCAATTTTTCCTCGCTGAGTAGTTGACGACCCCTTGCCCGGCCCAGGCGTCCGCAGCAGACGTCCCCCCCCCGTAAGAGGGTGTCGTTCGGGACCTTCTTTGTATCGCTATTTTCCCCCCTGCTCACAGTTTGATGTGACTTAGTAGGTTCTTTTTTTGCCGATTACGCTTACAGACCCCCATGGCTGCTTTGGCCGTTTACCGACCGATCATGTCCTTCTTGCTTCCCGTTTAAAAGGGTTGTCCTTGCACAGATGCCTTTTTTCCTTTCAGGAAGTCAGTGTTTCTTTCTCCCCTTAAATCGTTCAAGTCGCCGGCACACCTCGGGCTCAGTTTTTAAAGTTCCTCTCATGAGTGCGTTTCACCGCGCGGGCAATCTCCTGCTTCTCTGCCCGGAAATTGATCATCCTGAATTTTCCTTATCGTTTATGGGCTTTCCTAAGGAAACCCCCTTAGAGACGTGTTGTAGCGCACGTCATACAACTTCCCTGACTGGACCTCTCGACCCCCATACCCGCACGGGTACCCAAGATTCCCCTTCTCCATAGCCAGCTCCTGAAGGTTCTCCTTTTTCACTCGAAAAAGGGTGGACGCCCT
>Ga0179591_1369443_pt1 | contig 10271 bp, 15 predicted proteins | sample CZOMad2_1_08_16f_FD_182891 | JGI IMG/M metagenome (GOLD analysis project Ga0179591, IMG submission 182891) | Vadose zone soil fungal communities from Angelo Coast Range Reserve, California, USA - CZOMad2_1_08_16fungal (PacBio error correction) | ecosystem: Environmental > Terrestrial > Soil >... | reverse complement strand
TGGTGTTTTCACCTCATGTCAACAATATACCCACTAGTCTTCCCCTATCCTTGATCTGATTTGCTTGCGGCCGCCTCTAGAAGGAGAACCTCTTCGGACCGAACCCGAACAGTGATCCCCTTCCGCCTCTTTTTTTTTTTTTCGGGGCGTTTTTCTTCCATCGAGTGGAGTCCGCCGTTACATACGGGCTCATTCTCACTGCTCAAGAGCTCGTGACACCCACCCCCGAATTGTTTCGAGAGAACCCCCTTCCCAGGGCGCTCCTGCTTTTCTTTTCTGAGCTCCGATTGTTCCTCCCCCAACTCGGTTCATCTTTCCCAGGGGTGGCGAAGATGAGGTACCTCTGAAAGCTCCTGACCGCCTCCCCTCCACTTAAGGGGACCCCAGGTGAAAAATCAGTTTGAAGCTTTTCTTTGGGGCCTTTCTCCCCCTTTTATCCTCTCCCTTCCTTCCCCGGCCTTGAAGGCAAATGGTTCTCCTCCCAGTAATCTATGCCAGTACCGTTCTTTCTCTTTTGGCCCTCTCTCTTTTTAGCCCGCCCCTTCTTACCCGAACACGCTCGTTGATCCCCCCTTTGCCTCCTCCCCTTTCTTTTTGAGCGCTCCAAGTATTTCCGTGAGGAGCTCCCCCTTTTCAAGCAGAGCCAGTCCCGCGTGCAGAGCCCTCCCCAAGCTTTGTCTACTCTTTTGTTGGGCCCAACCAACCCTCTCCCCTCCCCAACCCGTGTGAGCCCCGAGATACTACATCCTTCCCGCTACCCCAATTTCTGATACGGACTGATCACCGGTAGACGCAATTTTGCATCCCCTTCTTTCCGCCCTGCTGCACGAGGTGCTGCCTTCCGCCATCAAATCGCCTGCTTTTTGTCCCTTTCTCTTTACTTTTTCTCTGCCTCCGATTGCCGGAACTAGTTTCCACGGGTCAGTTTCCTCCAATTTCTTGAGAGGTTTACCCCGAATGCCATTTTTTTCCCTCTCGCTCTGCCCTCAGTTCCTCCCCCCTCCCCCCCCTCATCCGTAACTTGCGTTACTTCAGATGGTCTGGTGATGCTGGATCCGTTGTTTCAATATAGAGACCTACGGTCTGCGGTCAAGATATCGTCTACGTCTCCCCATTACAACAGCTAAATATCGTAACCTTCCTCATCTCCGCAGCCGACTCATTCCCTGAGGCCCCCTCTTTCCTCCCCATACCCCTTCGTCTATCTTTCTCCCCAAGTAGATCGCTTCACCGGGCATGTTCCGATATGTTTTCCTCTCCCCCCCCCCCACACTCTGGTTTCTGATCCTCAGCTTCTATCTTTTACGATCCTCCCTTCTTTTCCCCTTTTTTCCGGTTCCTTTTCCTCCTGAATCTGACCATCCAGCACCTAATGGCAGGGCTTATATGATTTTCCCTGTGCACAATCAAGTCCGCCCCCCCCACTCTCTTTCTTTTCCCCCCTTTCCCGTCCCATCTTCGACGGCTAGGGAAATGGTAATTTCCTCTATCATTATACTCTTCATCCCCCCTGACCTTTAGGTACCCCTCCGCCTCTTTTCTGTCTCTCCTTTGCGTCCCGCTCCTTCCTTCCTTTCCCCACGAAAACTCCAAGGATTTTTCAATGTGTTTCTGATTCCAAGTCCCTCACTGGTCGTCTTCCTCCCGCCTGCACTTCCCATGCGGCCCCACCACCCACGACATTTTTTTCGTCCCCCCTTTTTGGCTTTGCCCCCTATCCTTTCTACTCCCCTTTTCGATTGCTAAACTAGCTGATGGAGACCCAAGTCAGGCCACCCAGCCCCTGCAACATGCTGAAAAATGTTTCTTGACCCCTTCTATCTACACGCCCTCTTCCTCTTGTTCCATTAACTTGAGTTAATACGGGACTCTTTTCGATTCCCGTCTCCCCCCTACTTCCGATTGACTCTTAAATCTCGATTGCAATTCAGGCACCCCCTAAGAAACCGTTTTTCCTCCCCCTTCTCCCTGTAACAGAGTGTTTTTTTGTTTTTCTATTTCAGCTCTTCTCCTTGCTTACTTCCCCCCAAAAGTTACCCTACACACGAGTAGAGATCCAGAGATTTTAAGTCACCTCCCGTGGAGACTTACCTATCCCCCCGCACAAACGCCCTCCCCTCTCACTAGGAGCCCCTTTCTGACCTCTACCAAATCGTTCCCCTCCCCTCAACACGTTATTTATGTATCTTTCCTCCCTCCGTGTTTAGAGAAGTTTCATCACCCCCCCCCACTCACTCTTTCTTTTATGCGGATTTTTTGGAGTTCAGTCATTCACCTTCTTCAGATTCCGCCTTTGTCCCAGTGAGTAGTCTTAGTCTACTCCTTTCCCCCTCTACGTGCTTTTTGCCTTCCCTCTCTTCGAAGCACGATACGCCGTGGTGCTCCTTTGCTGCGGTTTCTGTTTTCCCCTTATAATGAGCATACGGAGGTCTCGCCCGCAATGAGCCCGATTCCCCCCCTTTTTACCTGATAATTCTTGAGCCGATCAGCGTTCTCCATCTCACTTTTCTGGTCTCGCGGGAAGCGACCCAAGTCACCTTTTCTTCCTTTCCAGTGTTTTGCACCCTCTCCCTAGCGTTCGGTTCTTTCCCCTTCCCTCCCTCCCCCAAGGTTTGTTTTTTGCGGCATTTAGTCGGTTCGGGAATAATTCTTTTTTTTTCATAGCTAAGTTTTCCCCTGCACTTTTGTGTCGCAACCTGTAAGCAACGGACCTCCACTCCCTCCTCCTCTGTCTGCTATTGTATTTCCCTTTTTTCCTTTTCAAGGTTTTTTTTTTCCGTCCACAAGGCGCGGAGGGAATTCCCCCCCAGTTTTTTTTTTCTGCACTGACCCCCCTTTTTGAACCCCCCTTGCGGAACATCGCTGCGTTTTTCCTTCCCGGCCCCTGTGCGTCGTCCTATCTTGACTCTCCCGCCTATCAGTCTCTTCTCCTGCACCGCGACGTAGCAGATTTCCCTATCTTAGAGGAACAGCTCTTTCTTGGTGAGTAGACTCTTTGGTTACTGTTCGGTGACCCCACTCTCCTTGGTAATGTGCTTTCCTCCCCCCCTCCCAGCCAGCCTAAGCCTTCCTCCTCCCGAATGAGTTTAACTCCTTTTTTTTTCTCATTCGCCTCTGAGACACGAGGCACTCCTAACCCTCCTTCTACAGTGTCCCACCTATCCCTTCTGGCCCCTGAGCTAGAGTGAATGTCTTTCTTTTCTCCCAACCCTTCCCTGTACGATCCCGCCCTTTTGGTAAAGGATAGTCCGCCCCCCTGATTGCGCCCCCTATTTTAACTCCTTCGTCGCTGCCCTCCTCTTCCTTCCTGGAGAGGGATGGCGTTTGAGTATGGTCTCGGATCCTGATCCTTCCTCCTGCATTTGCTTCTTCTCTTTCAGCGCCAACGGATCAAGCACAGTACCAGCATCTCTCTTACGTCCCCTTTTTTCTTTTTATTCTTTTCTTATGTCTCCGAAGTCAGCGGTTGGACCGAGACATGGTCTGCCATGAGAAACTTCCCCTTACTCCTTCTGTGCTGCCCTCCGGACAAGGTGCCGATAGGACGGCCCTCTCCAAATCCCTCGTTTTCCTCACAGACCTTGTACATAGAGGCCAAGGCGGCGCATCCCCGCATCCCTTCTTAAAAGAACCTTGTCCTCTTCTCCTCAAGTGATGTCAGCCCCTTTTTTAGGAAATTGCTCCATTCTTCTCTCGACCCCCTGGCTCCTCTTCTCTCGTTATTTTTTACCCTCCCTCCTGATCTCGAATTGTTTGGACTCTTTTCCAAAGGATTTTCTTCTACAATCTTCGCCCCCCCCAGCGAACCCCCGCTTTGTTCGTTTTTAGTGTTCTCTCCCTCTTTTTTCTCGCAGTGTCAATTATAATTCAAGCTGCTCTCCATCTCCTGTTCTTCTTCCCCTTTTTTTTTCTAGCCCCAACGATTTTGTTTCTGTTTCACACAGGTACCCTCCCTGTTTTCCCTTGCTAACTTCTCTCCCCCACGGAATATCATGACACCCGGAGACGGCGTTATTCCCCCCACTTTCCTTCAATCTTGGTTTTCCCCTTCGGTCCAATTGATATTGGCTACCACACATCCCTTTTGACCTTCTTTTGTTCCCCCTTTTTGGTGCCCGCGGACAGTTTGGCGTTGAACAGAGGGTAGTTCCAAGCCGTCCTTCTCATCGAGCTACTCTCCCACAACCTTGAGTTCACTCTGTCACCGATTGCTTCCCCCTTCCTACCCAGGAAAGATCCCCTCACCCCTCCCTGCCTCCGCGCCCTTTTTCTTTAGGCTATCCCCCAACTTAGGTGCAGTCTCTTCGTTTCTCACATCGACGGGTTTATTCTTTTTCTTCCTTCGATTACAAATTATCGTTGAACGCACGAAGACTCCCTCCCCCCCCCCCCCCCCCTCCCTTTTCTCCCTTTCCCCTTTTCAGGTTTTCCCTCGCCGGTCGCCTTCGTATAGCCGCCCAGCCGGAATTTTCTTTTTTGTTTTTTCAGACTTTTTCCAGTGTGACCGGCGCAGCGCCAACCTTCCTTTTTTACTCCTCCCCCTCCCTTTTGTTTTTCTCTCTCTTTCCCGATTCCTCCTCCCCCCCTCTTCCCCTCCCCCCCCGGAGAATATAATTTCGAGAGGAAGCAGCATCTCGACGTAGAGACACACTCACCCTCTTCCCCACTCAGATAAAGTGATTTCCATGGACTGCTGGGTTTTTCTGCGGGTGTTTTGTGCTTTTCCCCCTTTCCCGCTCATCCCCGCAGTCCAGTCCTCCCTAAGAACTGCAACACCCCCCCCGTTACAGTGCAGCCACCCACCAAGTTTGAGCCTTTTTCTCTCTCCTCCAACACACACGCAGCGCGATTAGTGGAGCTAGCTCCGATTTTAAGAACAAATCAGGTGACCATTCTTTCCCTTGGTTTTTCTCCGATTCTCTTCTTGGCAGATGCCGCTCATGCCGGTTTTTAAACTTTATGTCCTGCACAATCAGGGTCCTTTTATGGGGTGCCCATATGATCATGTTTGAAAAAACTTGAGGTTCCTTCCCCTTGGCGCCGCAACCGATCTCTTTACCGTTGCCGAGTTGCCGACTTCGAGCTTTTAGCCTATACCCTGTTTTTGAGAACCGCTCCCCTTTTTCCCTCACCTCCCCCCCCTTTATCATCCATGCGGTCGTCCGTTCACGAGCGCCCTAGGACCACTCGAAAACATGCTCACATCACCTCCTACCAAAAGAACTGCAGCGTGCGCGTCTCCCCCCCAAAACAACAACACTCCTTCTAACTTATTCTTGTTTCTTCGCAAAACCACCCCACCCTCACAACAACGAACGCATACCCACACGGTGAAAACGATATACTCCCTCACCTGCCCACACTCTCGATACCCGTGCGGTGCCCGGAGACCCGCAAATGTTAGTTCATTCCCTTCTTTCTACTTTTAGTTCCCGTGCTGGTAGAAGACAGGACCTCTTGCTACTAATGTTTGTCGATGTATCCCCCTATGTCCTTTCTTGAGGAGTCCCCTCTATTTTACTTTTTCGGTGCGACTGGACACCCGTCCCCCCCTGCCACCTTTCCCCTCCCCTGATTTCCTTCCCTTTTCAAGATGTAGCCCCGCATCTTCCCCCCCCCCTTTTCCGTTCCCAACGCACCCGTGCGCATCATCTAGCTCAAGGGCCCTTATCCTCCTTTTTGCTGATGCTTCCCACGTTTTAACGCTTACCCCATCTCTATACCGGATTCTTCAAGATAGATTCATTCTTCTTTTCCTTTCTCAAACAGCCCCTCTCCCCTGGACTGCAAGACGTGAGCGAAACTCACTCCTCCCATCCCTTAGGAGTCTGTTCCCACAAGTTATCATCTCTCTCTATGTAAAGGGAAAATTGTTTCCTTCAAGTCCCTCCTTTATATGCTCCTCCCACCCTCAGCTGTTGAATGCTGTATATCTGTAGACCCCTTCCCCACCCACCTCCCCCCCCCTTTCTGTATTCTCTCCTCGACCCTAGAATTTAAGCCAAGTAGGTCTGAATGGAGTCTTCTCTAGCGATGTTTTCTTCCTTCTCGGTTTTTTCTTAGTCAACGTCAGGCCATCTCGACTCTTTCTACCAGGATTTCTTTCTATTTAATAGTAGATCGACGCTGTAACCATCGGCTAGCCTTAGTTTCTGCCTCTCCTTCCTTTCCCGACAGCAAGGAGCTGTTCCGATTCGATCTCCCGGGACGAACTGTCCTGTTACTCCCTCCACTATCCTCGACTTATGGCCGACGACCCCACTCCTCCACAGTCCAAGACATTGCTCCGTGATCCTCGTTTCTCTCTTGTACCCTTGCGGGTCGCCATCACTGAGTCATGTGGATGGAACTTATCCCTCACTTCCCCTACCAGAGACCTTTCTTAACCTCATGCAGCACCACGCGGCTATGAGCCCCCCCTCCGACCTCTTTCAGTTCCAAAATCACCCTTTTCCTTCCCCACAGACGCGCTTTTTTCGTCGCCCTCACACGATCAGATAATCTCCGATGCGACTCGCGTCTTGCCTTCAATCCTTTCTACCAGTTAGCCCTCCGGCCTGTCCGACCATCCTTCCCACTGATTATCCTTAGTCCGCCCCCCACCAACCCTCCCTCCCCCGGCAATCCACACCCGGTTTTCGAGGATACCTCCCTGTCGGGCCCAAACGGGTATCTTCAGCTGTAATTTCTCTCCTCTCCTCCGGAATCGCTCTATGTCTCCCCTCCTCTCTGACTCCCCTCCCTACCCCTGCCTAAATACACTAGTAGTTATTTTGATGATATCTCTTTTCCTTCCTAAGTTTGAGATGCTCACCTCAAACCAAACTTCCCCCACCTTTCTTGAGCCCCTATTTTGTAGTCGCTTTCCCGACTTCTTTAGCTTGTACTCCTATTTTTCCTTGAGTCCCCCTTCCTGCTCATTTATAGAAGAGGCCCGCTAAACCTTTTCTAGAGGTTCTCCCCCTCGACAGACCTAGGTTTTTTTTAGGGTGGAATTGGAGGTCCTTTTTGCTTTTTGTCCCTTTCCTTCCTAGGTTCGGCCCGCTGCTCCCCCTTCTGCTCCTTGTATGAACGATTTCCCGAATTTACTTGCTCCCCTTCGGTCCAGTCGGCTGTGCGCACGCAGCCAACCTGATGTTCAATGGCCCGAACTTTCCAAATCTCCCCTTCGTCTTGGGCCCTCATAGCATCCTGTCCCCTCCAAGGTTTTGGCGCCTTTTTTTTCTTCGGCGCATTTTTTGATCTCCCAGTAGGTTCTACCTCCTCTTCCTCTGATATGCTTTTGTTTCGCCCCAGCCAAGGAGTTTAGCCCCGGCTTTCCCCTCCGAAGAATTCCTCTCTTGTCCGAGGGGTCGCCCCCCCTTTTTTTCAGTTTTACTTTTTTTTTTGTGCATTCTTGAAGTAGAGGAGGAAAAGGTTCGGCTTTGCATTAACCTCCAAAGTTCTTCCTCTTCCCCCCTTCCTACTATTTTACCCGATTTCCTGTCTTTTCCAGTCAGGTTGTCTTTCCAGTCTTTGATCTCCGAGCACTTCTCCTCGTTCCTTTCTCCTTTCTCTCTTTACTCCTTCTATGACCGACGGAAGGCCGCTCTTTCCTTGGTGGGACTTTCCCTTTTGAATATTGTTGGCCTTGACGATTTTAAGTGCCTCCCCTCTCATTTTCTTTTTCTTTCCTCCACCCTCCTCCGCTCGAAGGCTGCCCCATCCGAACTTTTCTCCCTTTGTCTGTCAGTAGATGTCAAATAGCCGACAATTCCCTCTCTTCTCCAATCTCCTAGCTCCCTACCATACCCCAGAGATTGAAAGAGAGCGCCCCAAGCTGGGTTTCATTTCCCCCCCTATTCCTCTCTCCTTTGGCTAAAGTTCTAGACTGGTGGCGCCAATGGGGCGCCCCCGAATTCGTCTTCCCCTTCCTCTTCTTCCTTTTCCCTTCTTCTTTCGGTTTTGGAGGATAAGGCCCGCAGGCCGTTTTCCTTCTTATTGCAGCTGGAACCTCCTCCCATGCCTAAGCCCAGCGGATAGCTTCCTTCACTTCTATGGAGTCTTTTAGGCCTCTTTTCTAGGTAGGACTGGCCATGCTGTAGACAATCTGAGTCCATTCCTTCTTTCCAAGCTTCCTCAAATGACCACCGATTTTCCCCTGAGCCCTTGTTCCCCGAGATCGACGTGGCCCAGTAGGTTGCTGGATCTTCCTCCTCCCCATGGGTCTCCTATTCGCCTTTCTTTTCCTCTCTTTTCGGCGCCCTTTGAGACTGATTCTGCTCGACCGTCTTCTCTTTTTCTCTCCCTTCTCTCCTCTCTCCATTCAAAAAGGGATTTTTGGGCTCACCGCTTCTTTCCATCTGGGAGCTCGCGACCACCTCGTTTTTGTTTTTTTTTGTTTTTAGAAGGAGGGGGCCCCGAATGCGCTCCCCGCTCATGTCGGATTGGCGACTCTCTGGGTCCATATTCGACCGTGGTAATCGGGCGACAGTCTAGTTTTCTTTCCCGTCTCAGTTTTGCAGAGAGGCCCCCATTTGACGGTTGGTCAGGCATGGCGATTCGGCACTCTGATTCTCCATCATCTTGCCTTCTTGTCCTGTTTCTTTACTTTTTGCGTTTTTTTTAATTCATTTCCTGTTTTTCCTCCTCGCTCCCCTGGGCTAAGTGGCGGCATGGTATATTGAGTGTGCGTGCCTTGTTTCGGGGTCAGGTGTGTACAGCTTGGTGCGGGCTCGTGGACAGAGAATGCTAGCCGTTGTTCCGGCTCCCTCCTCTTCTCGATGGCAGCGACGCACCCGCTGCTTATCCCCTTTTATCGTTTCCATCCCCCCATCAGTCACAATCTTCTTCGCTACTAGGTTTGCTCAGTATACTCTTTCCTCCCAGATGCGCTATTGTCCGTGTGCGTCCCCCTGTTGTGTGGGCCTCTCTTCTCCGTTTCCAGCTTCCTCTTGTTGGCGCGTACGCCTTGGAGGCTGTCACACTTGCGCCAGAACCAAGACCAGTCTGATCATTGTAGACAACAGTACTGCTCTTTTGGACTGATGATTAGCATGACCGACGAAGGCTGACCGATTTCCCCCTCCACCGAGACCTTGTCTTCCCTTTCCTTGCTTTTTTTTTTCTCGGGTTCTTTTCTCGAGATTTGGCGCGTCAGAATTAGGTATATTTGCGTTTTGAGATCTTCCCCCCCCCCCAATCCCTTGTGTTCTCAGGGACTCAAAGGCCAAGGGGCGCGTTTCGTTTCTGAGCTTTCCTGAGGGCTCTCCAACTCTTTCCTCCCCTCTGAACATGTTTGGCCTCCTCTCTAGAGGGGCCCCGCGACTGGCGGTAAACTTCCGCCTGTCCCCTCCTTTTTGCCCCCTCATTTCCAAGCTTTCTTGTTGAAGTTCCAAACTGATCCATCCCATTCCGGCACCGGTCTTCGACTTCCCCTTTTTTCCGTCTCTCGGAACCGTGCGAAGAGCCCGAGGTGGCCCTCTCTCTCTTTCCCGCATCACCCCCCGGTTCCGTCGTTACCAAGACACAGTCCTTTTTTCCTCTCACCCCACTTCTCCACCATGCGCGGCTTTTTACTTAAGCCCCTGGAACGACTCGCAAGCCCTCCTCCGACCTGACCCTCCTGTTCTTCCCCTCTCTTATCCCCCAAGCTTGTCGACCTCATTTGTGCGGCTCCCACCCACATCCCCCCAAACTTTTTTCTCCGGAAGAGGTAGGGCCTGATCCACCGAATTCAGATCCCTTTCCTGGCTAATTCTCCCTCCACTTCTTGCATCCTTAGTTCGCTTCTGCCTGAGGTTTGCTGGGCTGCCTGGTTTTTCCCCCACCGTCCTCACCCTCCCCTTTTCCCCCCCCTGTCTCTTGTGTTTAACCAGTTCTGTATCGTTGCTGCCGGTCTCGTCTTGCGCCAATCGAGTTTCTGCTTCCCTCCCCCCTCCGTGGCCACCGTGGACTGAAGGTCCCACCTTCCGGCCCCTTTTGCAGAGGTGGACAGCCATTCCATTTTTTTCCCCCCCACGACTTGAGTCGCATCGTCGCCCCATCATCATCCAGACCCTCAAGGGACTGAGCGTCTATCCTTTTTTTCTGCCGGTATTTTCCTAGGAAATCCTTCAAAAGGCCTCTCCTATCCGTCTGTCAGTCTCCCCGCCTCCTATTCGCAAATTAATGCCTCTCCTGCCCGCTCTTGCGTTTTTCGCCCCGATGCGCCACCTGCGTTCTTCGTCTCTTTTTTTCCCCGGAGTCGTCGCGTCCTGGGTAGAGTTCTGTCGAGTAAATTTTGATGGTGC
>Ga0179591_1437943_pt1 | contig 10272 bp, 6 predicted proteins | sample CZOMad2_1_08_16f_FD_182891 | JGI IMG/M metagenome (GOLD analysis project Ga0179591, IMG submission 182891) | Vadose zone soil fungal communities from Angelo Coast Range Reserve, California, USA - CZOMad2_1_08_16fungal (PacBio error correction) | ecosystem: Environmental > Terrestrial > Soil >... | reverse complement strand
TCTCGATGGGATGCGCTCGGCATCGTTCCCGAGGTGATCTGTCCGGCGTTCCTGCTTAGCGATTTTTTTCCGCCCGTATTCGCCGCCGTCTCGGTCCTAGAATCGCGATACGAGGACTTTCCTCCCTTCCTGCGCCAGAAGGAAGATTCTCGCGGTTCACTTCTTTCCGTCCCGCCCACCTTCTGGCAGTGGACTTTCCGGTGATCGAGGTTCTCATCCAAGCACTTTTCTTCCCCAAGTTAAGTTTCTATCCTCTTTAAACATTAGCATCGGTGACGGTCCCTATTTGATCAAGAGCTTGCGTTGAAGCGAATCCTCTGTTCCTCTCACGGACTGCGATACCACTTTTCGAGCTGATCGTTGATACAACTCGCCCAGGCGGCTTTTTCTCTCGAAGGTGGGTGAGGTTCTCTCGCCGATGAGGCCCTTTCTTTTCCCTTCCTGCCTTAGGGCAGAAGGTCTAGGAGACGTTGGATGGGTGTTGATTATGGAGCCCCCCCCCACCACCGTTTTTTCCGAGAAGCACATACGAGCGTGCCTGCGGGGATCGGCAATGAGGTGTTCCCCCTCCCCCCTCTTCACAGAAAGACAGAGATCCGTATCGACAGGCAGCGGCTCCTCCTTCACCGGGAGCAGCTTGCTTTCCCTGGGAGGGGCTCTATGCCGCCACGCCCTCAGTATCGGTAGGCAGGCGTCGGTTCTCTCCTTATTCCTTAAAAAGACAAAGCGCTGCATTGTCTCTTCCGCCGTCTTATATGGTGGCTCGCGTTTCTGGCTGCGCGAGCCTCCCCCCCTTCGACAAGATCCTGAGTTTCGTCCCCGAGATCAAGATAGCAGCTTCCCTTTCTTATAAACCCGATGGTGTAGGTCCTTTCCCCAAAGAGAGGAAATCTTTTTCCACTCGTGTCCCTCTGCCTTGCATAGTCTCCTTTCACCGTCTACTTCGAGACCCCCCTCCCCCCTGATTCAAAGATAGAGTAGATCTGACTCTCGGTGGAATGGTCTCGAGTTCTTCTTCTATGATCGCTTCTCATCATCGAGAGGACCTTTCTTTTCCCTGTTGCACAGTGGACGCACTTGGTATCGTCTTAGGCGCTGACGCAGTGAGAGATTTCCCCCCCCGTTGGAGGCTACCGCCGATCCCCTCATCGACGAAGGACCCCCCTCTCCCAATCAGAACATTAGGATAACGCTCTTGTGCTCGGACGACGTGACTTTTCCACATCATTGCGAGACCCTCCTTTCGTTCCCTTCCCGTAAGCGTCGGGATCTAGAAAGAAGTGGTACCCCCTTCTCCCTTCTCCCAGTAACGGAAAGGAACTGCCGGGTGGTAATGAGTTCTCTCCGGCGACCTATCTTGCAGATCCCTCCCGTGGAGGAAGTGCTCGGAAGAGCCCCTTTTTCGCCGGTTAGAAATGGGATCCCTCTGCCACCCGTAGAAGGACGTTTCCAATTCTCTCTTCAAGGGAGCGTCTGAGCCTTTTTCCCCTCTAGAACATTAGCTCTCTTTCTGAGGATCGTGATAGTAGTCCCCCCTAGAGGAGCTCAATCTAAACCCAAGCGCGATGCTGTTTTCCCTCTTGCTCGGACCCTGCGCTCTTTTAGTGAGGCGGACAAGCTATCTCCAGGGTATGAGAGATTACCCCGGGCGTCTTCCAATCGGCGGCGTCCTTCCTCCATGGATTTTTCCGAGGCCGTGCTCCCAAAATAGAGACCTCTTTTTATTTAGGACGTAGACTTACCTGAGTTACGCACACCTCTTTTCGTGATAGGCCCTCGAAACCCCTTTCCTTGCAAGTAGAAGGATCTTTCTGTGGATAGTAGATTTCCTCTGTCCTCGCAAGGAAATAAAGACACCTATCGAGACGTCCGATTAGGTGCATCTCAACTCCTCGGTCAGCGCTCCCCCCGGTGACATTCCTTCTTCCTTCTCCATTGACGTTCACCTCCCCGAGATGCAGATATCCTTTTTCTTCTTTTTAATAATCCTAAGTTGTTGTTTGTGATAGATCGTCATCTCGGTCAGTGACGGTAACATCTCCTATGGCGCCCTCTAACTGCTGCCCTCGTTGAGGGAAGTTAACCTTCTTCCTTCTCCAGAGCAGAGGTCTTGTGTTAATTGAGCTTCCCAGGCCTAGAATGCCTTCTTTTCAACAGAATCCTTTTTATGTCTTTTTTTCGCCCCCCTTCTTGTACGTGGACAACGAGAAAGACCCCTTTGACTCTATTCGAAAGAGCCGGTAAGAAACCATCTGGAGCGAGTGTGTTTTCCCGCACTGCCTCGCGCCAGCCTCCCGAATTTGCTTGCTTGCAAGCTTAAGAAGAAGCACCCGCTGCGCGCTCTTCCAGAACTGGGCTATATTGGCGGTTTTTTCCCCTACCCGATGCACTTCTCCCCTCCTGCCGAGAAGTCTCTTAGCAAACGAGATCTGATTGTCTACTCTTCCTCTGCGAGGCCCGAGAACAGACTTGAAGGAGAGACTTCCCCTGGCGGCGACAGGAGCAGATCCGGAACCTAGACTACGTCCCCCCCTTCCTGAGAGGTAATTCTTAGAGGCACATGTTTCCCCTCCCTTCCCTAGAAGAAGCAAGTTTCCCAAAAATGGACGGGTCGGTTATCTAACGGAATTTTCTCGGAGATCCCTCCCCCCAACCCGGGCAGTCACCGGAAGTTGGAAGCCCTTCCCCCTCTACCAATGTATGGAAGGCCCCCCCCTCGAGTTTTTCCCTTCCAAGACACCTAGTCCGTCTGTGTGTAGGAAGGACATGTGCTTCATATAGTCAGTAGTTGCCCCGTTAGGATTGACGTGCTGTTATTATTGTCGTAGTAGATTCAGGCTATAGGCGTTAGTAGCAGCCAGAGGTCTCGCATTTTTCGATGACCTCGCCTGCCGAAGAAGCTCCTCTCACCCTCCTGGAAAAGGGCCACGGGGACGCCTCGCTTTCCGAGAGAGATCCTCCCTTTCCGAAGAAACTCCCTCAGGATCCCTCTTCTCTTCCCTTAGATCGAAAATTCAGCGCGGAGCAGTTTGATCTTCCTCGCTCCAGTGACTTGATCCTCCGTGACTCCTCTCCACCCCAAGTAAGAGTAGGACTTCGAGAAAACCCCGGTTGTATCAACGGACGCTCTGACTCCGTATCTCGATCACGATTCTGTCGATCATACTTTCGGTGAGTACGGGTCTCCCCCCCTGGTCGAAGAGAGAAAGATCCATGACAACAGGTTAACACTCTATCAGAACGGCGCGAGCAGCTGCCAGACCGGTGTATGTTGCCCCTTCCCCCTTTGCCGACGCTTTAAGACCGAGACGACCGTTTTGGTCCCCGGCTCGATGCCCGTTTTTCTTCTTTCCTTATACGTTCATCACGAGAAATTGCTTTGACGGGCCTCTCCCGCTGTCTTTAACGAGATACGCTTTTGGAGGTGCTTGGGTCTTAGTCCCCTTGACGATCCCCGACTAATGCAGCGCCGCTTTTCCCCCCTCAGATAGACGTAGAGAAGAAGACAGGTTCTACGTGGCCGGGCTCGTCCCTTTTTATATCGAAACCGGCCGCTTTTTCGTCCCCTGGACTCAAGGCGCGAAGTGCCCCCTTACTCGAGATACGCGAGGAATGCTCAGTCCCCCCGCCGAAATGAACATCGTGATTGCGCGATTTGGTTTTTTGTCGCCGATAAGCTCGACTCCCCTAGCCGTGGAATTTTCTTTTTTTTTTGCAAGATCGGGAAATCGTTGGATCCTCCTTCAGTCACAGAGGCAGTTACGTGGTTCTCTTTACTAGAAGCTGAGCGGATTGATCCTGACGATGCGTTTCTTCTGCGACCCAAATGGCATGCGCCGCTCTGTTCAGAGCCTTTCTTACGGGCAGAAAGAGATGCCCGAATAGCTTCGTGCGCGGACTGATTTTTATAGAGATTAATAGTCGTGTCTTTTTGGGTTGAAGGACGGCGTCGCTCCTTTTCTCATCCCCCCTAACGTGACCCTTTCCCTTTCTTTTTGTTGCAGGAGAAGTATGCCGTATCATGACGAGCATCTATATACTTTAATACACTTTCTTTCTTTTTTTCTTGAGAGGAGCTGCAGTAGTAATGATCTTAGGCACGTCTGGCCTGCAACGAGTTTCTGTCTTCCGTTCTACGCCACCGCGGAGTTTCGGCGCGACTCCCCCCTTTTTCTTCGAAGAGAGAAGCCTCCCCATCCGCTGACGTAGGACGATTGTTCCAGTAAGAGCAAGAAGGAGCTTGAGTCTTCTATTCGGCCGTCCCGACACCCTTTCTTCTTCCTTTCGGGTGATCCCCATCATTTCCCATTTTTGGTTCGCCGACCTCTCAAGAAGAGGCATCGAATAAAAGTTCTCCTTTTTCACTAAGCCAATATTCTGAATGGTGAAGGGTGCTAGTCTCCAACGATGATTTTTTTTCGTATCTGCATCCGTATGCTCCGCTTCCTCCAGCTCGAATTCTCTCCTTTTTTTTTCTTCTCTAATAGACGAGATCAGGCGGCGGTTTGCCCCTCATATTACCTAGAGGGATCGACGGTTTTTTCTTTCCCTCCGGTCTTGAGGGCAAGAAGCTCGGTAAGAAATTCTCGGATCCCCGGCGCACGTGTGCGTCTTCTACGAGCCGGCCACGTACTCTTCCCTCTCCGCGAGTTCCTTTCGGAGATGAAGGAGGCGGGGATCTCCTTCGGTGTACTACAAGGACCTTCTGTCACCTCCTCCCTCGCTCGCGTATATAGGTTACAGCCTCTGCCCTTTCCCCGTCAACGATCCTTGCGCTGGGAGCTCCCCCCCTCCCGATTTTTCTTTTTCTGAAAAGAAAAGAACAGTTTCTTGTCGTTCAGGCGTCGGCGACGGTGCTCTTTCCTTTTCCCTCCCCGGAAAACGATCTTTGGAGCTGATCGCTGGCCACGTGCTGATAGCGTCCGCCTTTTGTTTTTTACTGCGCTTCGAAAGCCTACAACTTCTTCACGATCTTTTCGTATCTCCCCAGCTAGCGATCTTCCCCCCTCTACAACAGATGGTTGCGATACGTCTTCCCCACGGCTTTGATGTGGGGTGCGGCCTGCGTCACGGTATCGTTCTTCCCCTTTCGAGCATCAGATCCACGTCCGCTTCCGAGGTCTCCTCCTTTCTTCGACTGGGCTGACTTCTCTCTTCGTCTCGGTCTTCCTTGATAGCGCGCAGCCTCCTAACGTCCTTTTCGTAAATCGTTGCCCCGTCCAAAAGGAAGTGATCGTTTCCTTCCTTGGAGAAGAATTTCGATGTCGTCAGAGAGTGTCTCCCCCCCTCGGGCAGGCTCTTTTTTGTTTCTTCCCCCTATAGAAGACGTCTTTGGCACGAAGAACATTAGAAGGAACAATCTTTGCGCAAGGACGGGACTCTTCTGATCCTGCGCGACAACCCACCTTCTTCGCAATCTTTTTTTTTTTTTCGGACTCCCAGAAGCGTGGTCGATCTCGTTCCAACGGAAACGGTAAAGCCAGGCCTTGTACTGCTGATCTTCTTTATTCAACCCTCCTTTTCACACCTTTTAAACACACAATATACCCCCCCCCACCACACCCACCGTCAATTTCCGTGAATCAGGAAGAGAGCTTGCGTCGAATGGTGCTCTCTCCCGAAGTACCCTTCGACTCCAAACCGTGATCGTCTTTTTCTGGATAGATTCGTTGCCTTTTCTGAAGAAAGACGCTCTTTCCCTCGCCTTCGGATAGTGATAGCCGATGCAATCCTCGCGGCACTCTCTCCTAGTCTTCTCGTGGCAGAGAGAATTCCTTCCCCCCGCGAAGGTGTGATTAGGCGTCCCCCGAGCCACCCGCAAGGCCTCCCCAAGCAGGAGTCGTTCTCCACCCCGGCGTACAAGCAAGGAGCACCTGGAGGTCCCCCATAAAATCTAGGGAAGTGCGCCCCAAAACACTCGCTACCGTTCTGGCGGACGTAGCGTTGCACACCTTTTTTTTCTTTGCAAAGGGCGCGACCCCCCTGAACCTGTGGGGCATCCTTCTTCTCTCTGCGAGGGGGCATTCCGAGGCCCCCTGGTCTCGCAAGTTCACCAGCTTAGTCGCAGTCACCCTGCTTCTTTCAACGCCTCAAATCATCGGTCGTTTGATTTTCCCGATATTACGCGAAAGATAGCAATTGCCCGGTGACCTCTTGAATCCTCATGACGATCTCTCCTCCCTCTTTGCTTCTTTGCGATTCTCTTTCCGGGATGCGTGAAGGTCACCTCTTTTCCTGACTCTCCTGCGCGGAAGATCGGGATAAAGCTTTCTGGTGAGTTGAGGACCGTTAAACGAAGAGACGGTTGATGCTGATGTAATTTTGCTAACCCCTTTTTATCGACGATACACTAGTCCTCTTCCTACCTTCGAATGACCCCCTGGTTCTCTCCCCTTGTAAGCTTGGACAGAGAACACCATTGTTCCGTACTCGAAAGTCTCCCCTGTTCGCGTTTTCTCTTTTTTTTTTTGAGCCCCTTCTCCCGGGATGGCATCAAGGAGGGCTCTCCCCTCCTCCTCTTGGAAGTTTCAAGAAGCGTTTTAGCCCTAATACCTGTCTTTCTTCTTGGTTAGAGCCAAGAGCCGTCGAGACTTTCCTTTCCCCTCTCCGAGATAGATTTTTCCGGGCAGATCGGAGTGATAGACAGAGAAATTTCCGACTATAGGAGCGCCTGAGCGATCTGGATTGCGACCGATTTTCCCCTTTTAACCTTTACGTAGCCCCTTTCGAAGGAGAAGGTTCTTTAGAGATAGTCGCCCCTCAGAACATAAAAGCTCCTAAGAGAAAGTCCAACTTTTGAAGGATATAGCCACAGGCCGGATTCGGTAGAAGGAGCCCCCTTTCAGAGTACTTCCCCGGACCGCCCCCCCCCCTCTCTTCAATATAGAAAAACTGATGTCGGTCTCGCCCGACGAGGAACTTCTTTTCTCCCCATCAAAAGTCAGGGGGTCGTCTAGAGAAGGGTGACTGAGGCATAGTCAGTAGTTTGACCCCTGGATGCCTTCAGGCCTTTCCCCCTCTTTGAGAGGGTGAGTCGCTCCTTCCCCGACCTTCGTTGTATAAGATATGAGATTCTGCTCCGCCTGACGAAGAGCCCTTTTTCGCAGCGCTCCTTAATTGACACGGTCCAACGAGGGAAGAAGCGCGCCTGCTAGATGCTTGCCTTCTGATCAGCCTTCCCTGCTGGACGAACGGCTTAGGAATCGACAAGAGTTCTTCTCCCTTGAAGGTGAAGGGGTCTATTCGCGAAGCGACTTTGTCTTTCGCCCCCCTCCTCACGCGGACGTGATTTTTCCCCAGCACCCCCCACGTAGCGGCACCAGGGTTTGGCGTAAGAACTAAGAGATGTCCATAATAGAGAGCATTGTACTCCCCTCACAGATACTTCCTTTCCGGCACCCCCTTTTCGCATCCCCTGAAAAGACCCTCCCGTCCAGAGATAAGCAGGCGTCGCGCTGCAAGTTGTTTTTTTTCTTTCCCTCGGCGCGACGCTGAACTCCCGAGAAGACCTGTTTCCTTCCCCCGATGCAGCCAAGATCGTGCTCTTCTTGATCAGTTCCATCTTTCCCCGGTGACGGTCGGGGCTCTCTTGTAAACGAGATAATCGAGGGCTTTTTTCCCTTCTCTCCCTTGTGTCGTGTCTAACACGGCATCGATCCCCGCCCTCTGCAGAGCAGCTCTGATTTCCCTTCCCCGTCGAAGGAGCTTTGTAAGACCCTTCTCTTTCTCTGTAATAAGGGATATCTCACCCTCCGAGACCGAGCTAGGCGAACTTTCCCTTTCTCCGTGGCGAGACTCAAAAACAGCAGTCTCATCCTGATGAAGATGCGCAGAACCGCGAATCTCGTCCTGAGGCGCGCTTCCTGACGACCTTCCCGCGCGAGCAGTGTCATCTTTCCATGCGCTCCGCAAGATCGGATTCTTTTGCGACGAGCCCGCAGTCCGATCAGAAGAGGTTCTTCTCTTAGCTGAAACGTGTAGGCGATTGTTTTCCCCCCCCAATGCCTGCGCCGCGTCCTCTATCACGTCCAGTGCAAGAGCGCGTCTCCTTCTTTTCGGAGAAAAGAGAGGAACTGAGATCGTCTTCGTTATCTTTGGTCCTCGCTTCTGCGACGTCTCTCCCTTTCGCGTCTTTCTTTTCTTAGAGACGGGCGTCGCGCCGCGGCCGATCGCTACGAGGTGGGTCGACTTGAACTCCTTCCCGACACAATATTGGAAGGAGACGCCGATCTTAAAATGAAGAGATTCCTCCTCCCCCCTCCGTTGTTGTGTTTCTTTCGGAATCTTTCCTTCTTTCGGAGTTCACGTTCACGCCACCCTCCCCGATTCGCGCGCCGCACGGCTGGCGACTCCCCTTTCTGCGAGAGTAGACGAGCCCCCTGATGGTTTTGACTATACGATACAGGTACTGCCGGATCAGTTAAGGCCCTCTTTTCCATCTCTTCCCTTCCTTCCCTTTCTATTGTCAGATGAGACGTCCGTTTCTCTGCGGAGCAGGAATTGGTTCGCTTCTCCCCTGCCAGCGGAATCCTCCGTTAGCTTCTTCCTTCTGTCAACCTCTCTGCATCCCGGTGACGGTCTTTCCCCGAGCTTGTTTTTTTTTTTTTTCCCCCCCCGGCTAGCGCGACCCTGTCCTTCGAGCTGATCGGATAACCCCCCTCTACTATCTCACCTGCGGGGAGGTGTGAGCATCTTGCGGCTACACGGATGGGTTGGTTTTGTGAGGCCGCAGATCGTTACCCTCTTCCCTGGGAGACTTTTTTTCTTCTCCTTTCCAGTCCACGGCTACCCCCTGTTTCTCTCTAAGTCGAGCGCGGTCCCTTTCCCTTTCGAGCGTCGATGCAGGCTGAGGGGATATTTGCTGGTACTTACAACGACCCTTCTCTCCGCGATAGCCTTAACTTCCCCCCGTAAACGAGACTCTTTCTTGGTTCTTCTCCGTCACGAATATGGGCCTCCCCCCCTCTCCCCTCCCGCAAGAAATTTAGGTATAGGTAGTTCCGTCTGCTCTGACTCGTGATTCCCGTCCACCTGGCTCTGGCATCTGCTCGCGGACGCCCTTTCCCGGCCTGGTGGTCCTTTTTCTTTGAAAGTGGGTGCCTCTCAACCGTATGAGGATCGCGATCCTGTCCGTGATAGCTCCTAAAGCTTCCCCCTCTTCGTCTGGTTTCTAACACCCTGCGCTAGTCTCCAGCGGGGACATTCGTTCCCCTTCACGCTTCTTCCCCCCCGAACTCCCCCTCTTTACTCTCTCCTCTAAAAGGATTAAAGCTCTCCCCCCGATAGCGTTATAGACTTCGCTCCTGATCGAGTTATTACCATGCAGCTCGCGAGCCCCCTAGAGGGACCGTCTTTCGTCAATCGGTTTCTTTTCCTCCAGGGAAGTGATAGTCGTTCGTCTTCGGGGCGACGCACTTTTAGCTCGTCGTCCCTCCCCGAGAAGCGCCCGTTTCCCAATCCGCTTCTTCTCTCATAGAAGACCCCCCCCGAGCCAAGAGACACCAGCTGCACGTCGTGTGTCTACGTGCAACCCCTGCCCTTCCTCAACAAAGGAAATGAATCTCAATAAAGTAAGCTTTCCTCTACGAAGAAATCATCTCGGTCGAGATGGCTCTTGCCAAAGTACATCCCCCTGCTGCCCCTCTCTCCCTTTGGACTTTTTCCCCCAGCGGGCAGATAAGTCACGTTTTTTCTTTTCCCTTGCAGGAAGCTGAGAACTGTCGCTTCGCGAAATTTCCGATAGCGAAGTACCTTGGCTGACCCCCTTCAGGGACTCTTCAGGAGCGATCTTTCGGGATATGAAGAAAGTCTTCCCCTAGTAGAGACTTCGTCCTCTGTGCTCTTGAGCACTCCCCCAATATTTTTCATAGAAGCTCTTCTTCTAGAGCAGTAATTATAGGCATTTCCCTCCTCCGGATTGCTGAGAACTGCCACCTATGAGCCAGGTGTCTTCTCCTTGCTACACGACGTTCCTCTTCGGCGCCCTCTCCCATCCTGATATCCCCCACACCCTAGAGGAATCTCACCCAAAACACTAGACTCCCCGAGGTATGGGTCACTTCGCCGGTCGAACACCTCGTGCTCGTGTCTGAAAAGGACCTTCCTCCCTCAAAAAAAGAAAGGCTGGGGCCCTCAGGCGCGTGATTGTTTCCCCGGTATCGACCCTGACATAAGACCCCGCTTCGTTCGAAGTATTTTTGGGAAAGTCACACCTCATGGGCTCCCTTACGCAGGAGGCCAGTCTTCCCCGTCACGCATTTCCCCCTGCTGACG
>Ga0179591_1352498_pt1 | contig 10273 bp, 17 predicted proteins | sample CZOMad2_1_08_16f_FD_182891 | JGI IMG/M metagenome (GOLD analysis project Ga0179591, IMG submission 182891) | Vadose zone soil fungal communities from Angelo Coast Range Reserve, California, USA - CZOMad2_1_08_16fungal (PacBio error correction) | ecosystem: Environmental > Terrestrial > Soil >... | reverse complement strand
CTCCCTTTAAGTAAAATAAGACTCTGACTTAGAACGGTATTGGCTCGTCGTCAAGGACCACTCCGTCGTTCTTCGCCATCCCTTTGCCGCGCACTCCCCCCTCGGTAGGAAGAGGAGATAAGGCGTGCGCAATTTCATCTCGGAATGTAGATGAAATATTCGTATCCTTTTTTTTCCTCGGCCACCCCCGGATCAGAGGAGTTTTTAAAATGCAGGGAGTTTACCTCCTCCCCCCCCTCCTTCCTCTTCCATATATAAAGACTTTTTTTTCCCCCTTTTCATCTTCTCCCCCCGCTCACCTCGTTAGTGAGTCTTTTTCCCCGAGAGAACAGATCCCTTCCTTCCCTCCCCTCCCCGACAGGCGCCATGTGGGTTTCCCTGGCATCTGCCCCAGTGCCCCAAGACGGTGGCTTTTCATAAATGAATAGATGGAGGTGTTCCTTCTCAGGTGGTCCAGTATTGAGCTTCCTTCCTCCTCCCGCATCTTTTTCCAACAATTATCCTCTGTTGTAGATTGTTTTTCCTTTCTTTTTCCATTTTACCTCTTGTTAGACCGTCGCGTTCTCACGTGGTGGAAGAGGCTTCTTTTTACTGTTTCTTCCCCTCTCCCCTATGGAGGACGTTCGAAGCGAATGCTATCCTTTCTCTCCCGCTTCGAGTATTTTTCGGGTTCCACTACATTCCCTCCACGCGAGACATTAGTAGACCCCTCTCCCTCTCCCCCTCCTGGGACTCGCGCACCCCTCTTTTTGGTCTTTTCTTTTTTTTCTTTAAGAGCTTCGATGGTCATTCATGCAAACAACCCTAGGTAATTCCTTTTCCCCTTCCCCTTTTTCTCTTGCGCATCTTCCCTGCCCTTTTGTCTTTTCTTATTCGCTGAAAAGCCGCTGCAGATTTACTCCAGCGCGCGCTCGTACATTCTCTTTTTTTCTTCTTTGGTCCACCCACCGAAGGTCAGCGCTTTCTCTCCCCTTTTACGGTCGTTAACAACAGCATGCTTTGCTTGAAGGTCCAGGATTCGACCAGTTTTTTCCTTTCTCTTCTTGAAAAGCCCTTTTTTCACCCAGATGGATAGGGCCCTTGATCCCTTATCATAGACCGTGTTTTTTTTTTCTTCGAGGATAGCCCCTTTTTCTTTTTTCTAATATTTTTAAATAGCACGGGAACTTAATGGTGCACGCCGTTTTTTCCCTTTGGAAGTTGTCCCAAGACGCTACTCCCCTTTTAGGTTCTCCCCGGGGAGATGATCTCCCTTATTTGCGCGGACCCTTTTTTTTCCCTCCCTAAAGAGGTTGGTCCTTTGTCTCTTTTTTTTTTTACTGGATGGAAGGGTGTCTGTCTTTTCCAATTGCAAATTGTGCACTTTTCCTTTTCCCCCCCTTCTCCCCTTCTTTTTTTCCGGAGGTGAGATTGTCTCCTTCTCCTTACGACCGTCTGTCAGCCTGAACACTTTCGACGCTCTTTTCTCCCACGAAAGCCTCTCTCTTTCTACCCCTCTCAGTGTCACCTTGGCAGCCTAGCTATGCCTTCGTACTCTTCTTTCAGGGGCCCGAGAGCAGCGTCTCCCCTTCCTTCTTTTCTCTTCTCTTTCAAAGGAACTCTTTCCCTCCCTCTGCGCGTGCCCTTATTTTTTTCGAACTGTGTTGATTTCTTTTCCCTCTTTTCTTTTTGGTGAAGATCATTTTTTTCCCTTTCTCGTTCCTGCTGTCTTGGCCGAAATAGACCCTGCGACATCCTCGAGCAGGAATATTTCCCTTCCCCCCCTTTTTCTCCTTCCCCCTTTCCCGCAAAAAGAGACTTGATCGTCCTTTCCTTCCTTTTCTTCAGGCTCCTCCCTCAAAGATCGTATCCCCCCTTCGCGCGGGTGAAAAAAAGCCCCCTCCTTTTTTCTTCTTTCCACGATAGGAGGGACACCAATCCTGGTAGCCCGCAGTCGATCACGGCCGCAATAGAGAGCTTGAAGTTTTCTCTCCTCCTTCCTCACTTCGAGAATGATATTGAAGGGTTGGGCTTTTTTTTCTTTTTTGAGTCTCTCAGACCATGGTGTAGCCGGACCTTATCCTTTCAGCCGGCCACCGTGCAGTACGAGGACGCTGTCCTCTCTTCTTTTTTTCCCTCCCCTCTTGGAAGATATATTATCTTTTCATACCCCTTTCCCTTCACCCTCTCCCCCCTTCGATCCGCCATAGGAGCTCGCCAAGCTCCTCTTCGAGGATTCTTTGCATCGACGAGTCTCCTTCCTCTTTTTTTCCTCTTTCCTCCTCACCGAGAAGAGGAAGCGTTCTTTCTTCTCTTCTCCTCCTTGAGACGTTCATGTCGAAGAGCCAATGATGACTGCCCCCCTACCACCGTGATAGACGGCTCTACCCCCCCTTTTTCCCCTCCGAGCGTGAATAGAAAAAGTTATTGTGTCCCTCCTCCCACTCTCTTCCCCCGCAAGACTTTTTCTGCATATGACACGTATGACTTTTCCTTCCGCTATCAAGGATGCTGTTGCGTGTAACCCTCTCTTTCCCGTACGAGGAAGTATTCCTTTCTCCCCCCTTTTTTTTTCCAGAAATTGAGAGGTCTATGTCTTCCCCCCCTCCATGCATAATTACCGGTTGCCTCTCCCCTTCAACCCAATCCCCATTTGGTCCGCATACCTTACACAGTTAGCGTGCTATGACAAACAGCCCCCCCCTGAATCAGTAGGAGTGTACCTTCCCTTCCCCTTTCCCCCACAGCCTGGAGCTTCACGCCCGACTTCCCCCGTAAGAAGGGCTACGAGAAACCATTCCTCTTTTTTCCCCCCCTTTCCCTGCCTTCGGTCTCAATGTAAGGGAATATCGCGGCTTCTTTCATTCTGTCTTCCAGATTGAGGAATTTTTCTTTCCTTACGACAAAATGATCGCCCCTTCCTTCCCCTCAAGGTCGAAGGCGGATTTCCCTCCCCCCCCCCTTTAAGATGCTTTCCCCCTTTCCACCTAAAGACACATGCAATCCCCCTGTAGAAACCTCCTTCTTCCTGCAAGAGGTAGAAGTCTTGCCTCCAGTCCACCCCTCCCTGTATTATGGCTGTGGAGATATCCTCCCCCTTCTAGAACATGCGGATTCTTCTTTTTTCTTTTTTTTCCCCCCCCCCTTCGTGACCCGTCTCCCTTTATTTGTCCCTCTTTGACCAATGACCGCCGCTTATATGGCGAAGGAGATCCTTTCCCCCCCCAAGGCACAATTCTTCCCCCCCTTCAGATCAAGGTCCCTCTTGATGTTACAAGAAGGTATAGGACCCTTCCTCTTTTTCAATACTGGAACTTCATTTTCTCTAATCTTTGTTAAACCGTGATTTTCCCCTCGAAAAAGAGCTTTTTGCCCCCGACGACAGAGAAATGTCTTTTCGCGCTCGGCAGGGCTGCACTCCCAGAATGGGTCAATAGAAGCGTTTCCTCCCTCCCCTCGCCCCAGGCAATGCAACAAAAAACCGCCCTTTTTCTTCGCCACCCGCCGTTCCCCACATAAGACGATTTTGCATGAGCAGGAACATTCTTTCCTCCCCCCCCCCCTCACCAAACAGGAACCTGATTTCTTCCCTGCTCCCCTCCCCAGACCAGGTTTTCTACCTCTTAAGCAGGGACTCCCCCTCCCCCCCCCCCTTGAGTGGAACAAGACCCGGCCTCTGATTCTTCCCCCCTATGTGAGCATTCGCGTCTAACCTCTCCCTTAAGTCAGAAGAAAAAGATCCCCCCCCCTCCCCTCTCCTCCCTCGTTCGTATTAAGAGAGAGGAGAACACTTCCCCCCTAATTACACCTCAACGGAGGATGAGAAATTTTACTCTGAATAAAATAGAGGTAGGCTTTTCCCCCTTCTCCCCTCAAAGAGAGGTATACATGCTCCCCTCCCCATCCATATATTAATGTGAGTGGAAACACCAGAGACCCCCTCCTTTTTTCCTATGACGAGGCACGCCCTTTCCCTCCTTCACCATGACTTTGAGATGCAGGCATCTTTTGTGAAATATACCCTCGGTGGCGATGGAGGGTCTAATCCTCCCCCCCTTTCGTGATATTCGGGTAGGTAGCATGGCTGCTTATATCCCCCTCCTTTTCGTCTTTCCCCCGCATCGGAGTATCGGTGGTGCCGATCACCCTCTGTTTTCTCCTTTTCATATTTAATGACCATTCCGAGATGTTCCTTCGAGAGACGCGGAGAATCTCCCCTTTCCTTGTCTCCTCCCTTGAAATTCATGGGCCGTCCCCCCCGTTCTGAGACCGTACGCAGAGGAGGGGACCCTCTTATATTTTTAATAATAAGTTGTTGTTGTTGCCTTCTCTTCTCTTTCTCCCCTCAGATGAGTCTTCTCGTTCGGCTCTTCCCTGCCATCAGTTGACAAGGTTGCGAGCAGGCCCATTTTAGATTTTCCTCATCGCTCCTTGCACTACCAAGGCAGAAATCCTTTTCTTTTTCCATCTTCGATTGCGGGCACGCGATTCCCTAAAAAAGAGAAGCCTTTTTTTGATTGTGCGCAAAAAAGTGCCCTCTTGCGATTTTTGCAGACGACGCGTTTCCCCCCTGAGAATAGGGAATTCCTTCCCTCTCCCACCCCTCCCCCCTTCCTTAATAGCGGGCCGTCCGGCAGGGATTTCCCCCCCCCCGCCATGTGGATGGTGTGCCGTGCTCCCAAAAACTTTCCCCCGAGGTTGGCGCTGGACATTCGGCTCAAATGAATAGATGGATTTCCCCCTTCCCCCTTCCCTTTTTTTTCCTGTCGACGAAGCTGAGTTTATCCTCCCCCCTTTTGAGGGTGATGAGTCAGCCCCCCTTCCGTCTGCTAATCAAGACGCTTCCTCTCAGGTGACGTAGCTGTTTTTAAGAGAAATGGAGGCCCTTCCTCGGTTTTGGCTTTCTTCTCTGTCTCCCGCCCTTGAGACGTTCGACGCGAACTCTGGTATGAAGACATAAGAGAGAAGGTCACTTTTCTCCCTCCCCTTCCCTTTGGCATCAAGTAATAGGAATCTTTTTTTTCTTTATACATGACATCAGTCGAACGTCTTTTTGGCCTCGCGCACGAAGAAATAGCGTCTCCCTTGATGGCGGTATTAAGTGAAGCTTCCCCTCTCATTGCTTATAAAATAGTAATGAATTTTCCCCCCCCCCAAAATGGTTGCGAATAGAGCCTCTTTTTTTTTTTTGGTGGCCCCCCCGTCTTCTGCGCTGTAAAGCCACGCTTCCCCCTTTGGAGTGAAGTCCCCCCCCTCCCTTCCGAGGTCGTGTGGACACAACCACCTTCATTATCCCGGTTGTACATAACGGTTCGTTTCCCCTTCGACGAGCTGGAAGGTGACAGTTCTTCTCTTCCTTTTGTCGAGATCGGAATTGAACCTCCCCTCTGGCCCTGGGTTTTTCAGTTGTGGAAATAGGACCTGTTTGGCCTTTTTTTTTTTGTTGTTTTTTTTCTCTTCGCACGGGGCATAGCAGTAAGCCCCTTTTTCCCTCTCCGGGCACCGCTGAATAGTCGGTCCTCCCGGTGTGGCCAGTGGACAGAACGCCGATTTTTTGTTCTCGAAGACTAGTATTTCCGCCTTCCCCTCTCCCCACAGAAATCGGCTATTTTCCCTCCTTCTTAAAGTAGGAATATTTTTCTCTTTTTTCCGTTTCTGGTTATAGAAAAGCATCTCCCCCTCTCCCCCTTATCGAGTTTGCCGGCCCCTTCGATCCATGTTCCCTTCCTTCTCCGAAAACTTCCTCTACCCTCTTCCTCCTCCCTAGATGCGAACCCTACCCCTTCTGACATGGCGAAACCGCAGTTCTCTTTCTTCCTTTCCCTAAGGCCTTTGTTCTCGTTAGCACTTTTCAAGTTGGCCTTCTTCTTGTACTCACTGCGTGACGCTTTCAAGAATGGCCGGTGTGTCTTTTCTTTTCTTTGGCAGCAGGGTAGAGCACAGCGCCTTCCTTAGCGACCCCCGGTCGGTGCAGATCATGGTGCCACTTTCTTTTCCCCGGAACATGGCTGTAGTGGAAGAAACTTCTTTTCCCCCCCCTTTCCACAAATGTACAATTTTCCTTTTTCCATATTCAGTAGCCACGATGAACTTTTCCCCTCTCGCTTGCGGCGTTACTTCATACCGGTTTTCATAGAGATCCTCACTAAAAGCTCGATCTTTTTTTCTTTACGTGAAAACACAGATCGCCTCTCCCCCGTACAAAAAGGACGTCCGCCCTTTCCACTCCGTTCTATCACAGGTGTGTTTTCTTCCTCAGACACTCTCACGCGCTTGCAGTCATTTCCTTTTCCCCTCCCGCGAGAATGCTCTTGCCGGGTGCGGTCCGCGTCCTCTTGCTCTTCTTCGACAATAGAAAACTTGCGTCACGCCTTCCTTTTCCTATCTCTCCCCCGACATCCTCGGGCCAGTCGAGGCGCTTTCCTCGATCATCGGCAGGAGGGAAGATCTTTCCCCCCTCCTTTTTCTAGCGTCTCTGGGCCCTATGAAGATGATCGAGGCAGCACTCTTTTTCTTTCTTTTTTTTTTTGGGCTGCGTCGAGTCTTTCGGCGACGACAGTTACGAGGTAGACCTTTCCCTTTTCTTTCTCTCCCCCCAAACGGCAAGAGAATTCTCGATTTTTCCTAGCCCCTTTTTGACTTAGCGCGGCGATTGCGGCATCTGTCCCTTCCTGCGTTCCAGACCACCGCGAGTACTTTTCGCTTTCCTCCTCACACGGTGATCAGATCTGTTCTTTTCCCCCCCTTTTTCTGTTTCCTTTCGATCGTGCTCGAGGCTGTGACCGGTATGCCGGTACCCTCTCTTTTGTTGAAAGGAAGTTCATAGCGACTTCCCCTTTTCTTCCCTTTCCTCCCTGGATACCCCAGAGTTCCGCTTCCAGGAAAGCAAGGTTATCCCCTCCTCTCCTTCACCCAGCCAATCCTCTTGGGTCCGAAATTACTCTCTCTCCCCCCCACCCATAAGCGGCACGCGTGCAACCCTGCGGCAACACAGGTTCCCCCCCCCTCCTCCCTTGAGCTTACAAGACCGCCTTCGTTGTCTTTCTACTTATTTTTCACTTCGGAGCGAGGCGGCCCAGTTGCCCCCTAATTATCGCGGTTCCTTCCTTCAATCTTTCTGCCTCGATTTCGAGGACCTTTTCCCCTCCTTGTCTCTCCCTCCCATTTATTACCGCTCACTTCTCAAAGGTTCGCCGGCGGACTTTTTCCCCCCTTCAATGGAAGATGCTGGGCCCCTTTCCTCAATCCATCCCCCCTTCGCCCACAGTTCTCCTTTCGACTCTGACCCCTGCAACCCCACCTTCTGTGGAGTTTTCATAGCCCCCCCCCCCTTCTCTCCCTCTTCTGAGGAACCCTTCCTCGTTTTTTTTTTCAACGCCAACGGCCTGAAACAATTAGATCCCTCCCCTCCCTCCCTTGTGCCCGGGATATTTAGACCCTTTCCCGCTCCGAGCGATGCGAAGGAGCTCCCTCCACAGGCAAAAAACGGTCACCTCTTTCTCAACTTCCCGATCCAGCTGTTGCGGCTGTCCCTTCCCAACAAAGAAGATTTTATTCCCTGGACATTCAAGCTCGGTCTCATTTTCCTAAACCTTCTTTTTTTAAGAACCGTGAGTCCCGAGCCGACTTAGGTGTTTCCCCTCCCTTTCGAGAGGAGCAGTCCCTCCCAACTCCTGATTGGGTCCTCTTTAAAGAGAAGAAGACTCCTCCCCTTTCCCCCCCCACCAACGGAAACAGCGAACCTCAAACCATTTTTTTCCTTTCGCCTCGGTCCAAATTCCATTTCATGAGCATGAACCATAGACTTCTTTTCCCCCACCTCCATCACAGAACAACCAGTCCCTTCCCTTCCTTACACGGCTGATCGACCAGCCCCCCTGGATCGCGCTGTACGCCGGAAGAGCCCCCCTTTTTTTTCCTTGTAGGGGAAACCATGACTCCCTCGATGTGTATTCCCATCGATGCTCAGCATTCGTTCCCCTTTGCGCTCTCCTTCCAGTCAGAAGCCCCACTCGACCGTCCTTTTTTCAGAAGACGCAGTCGTTTCTCTTCGCCCCAACAGCTACGCACTTTATTACATCGAAAAGAAGTCTTCCTACTTGTTTGCGGTCTGGGCTACGCACCCCCGGCTCTTGGCTGTTGCGATCCCCTCGAAAATGACCTTTCTCTCGGCCTCGGCAAAATCCAGATATTCATGTTAGCCTTCTTCCCCCCCAGCGCCCATGAACTGCCCGAGGCAGAAAAAACTCTCTCCGGAGACGGCGGCAGACACTATGGATCGAGGCCTTTTTCCCCCTTCTGGTTGCCCAATGTAAGAGTTTCCTTCCTTCTGTGATATGGTCCTCGTTCACGTTTTTTCTGCTGTACCCTAAGCATTTTTCGGCACTGTTTTGCGCCCCCCCCCTTTTTGGTGAAGAATCCACCTTTCCTCTCCGCCTCTCTCGAATATGTAATCCGACCATCACTGCAGATCTTTCTTCGATTTTTCTCCCGAATGAATGCTCGGCCTCTGACGGAAGAAGGCAGAAACCTTCCCCTTACTGCCAGGCGGAGGACTACTATCATTCTAATATTTTAATCCTCCTCCTCATTAGGGATAGGTCTTTCCCTCTTGGTACTTCTTTTTTTTCCTCCGGCCGGCTCGTTTCGTCCGTGGGAGTAGAAATTCCCTCCCCCTCTTTTTTTTTTCGAGGAGGCGGCGCTCATTCCTCAATTCATACTTAGGAATTTTCCCCTCTCCTCCCTGGGAAACGCAGATCCTGATCCCCCCGCTCTCCGCCAGGCTTCCCAAAACCCCCAAGCAGGGAGATTTTCCCCCTGCCCTCCCACGCTCCCGCTGCCACCTTCCTATGAAAGTTTAAGCGTTCTTTTCCCCCTCGTTTCTGAGATTTAAACGGCCTCTATCTCTTCTTTTCCTTCAGGTTTCCTGAATTCGCATGTGGATGGGCGCTTCTTCCCACAGTGCAAAGAAGGTTTTTTCCCCTCTTCTCACAGGATAGTGGATGTTGCCTCCCTCCCTCCGTATCCGGTCGACGTCTCCCCCAAACCGGACGTACTCGACTTTTTTTTCCTCCCCTGACCGCAAACAACGTGTCTGCTCCTTTCCTCTGTCATGTCATTGGGTCCATGTGCCGTCTTCGCGGGAATCCCCTCCCGTCTGCAGGAAGTCCTTTGTGCTGGCTCTTGGGCTCTTTTTCCCTGAAGGGAGAGAGGTCCCCCTCCCGAATGCTGCAGAAGGCCGCTTTTCTCCTTTTTTTCCGGTCAGGTTCCCCTCTACTTCTGTTCAACTTACCTCGTCGGCGTTAAAGCTTTTCTCCCCCCTCTGCTTAGTCGATTCCTCCGTGCCTTCCCGAACCCCCCGAATCCTGGTTTTCTTTTTCCCCTTATGATAATGAATAAATTACACCTCTTCTTTTTTCCCCCTTTTTGAGCATAGGCCATGAGCTTTATTCTTTCTTTTCCTGGGGTTCTCTCTTTGCTTTAAAAGCCGCTGAGATTGGTGCCCCCCTCACTCCTGAGAGCGATACTTCCCCCCCCCCCCCCCCACCGAAGGTAGGCGCGTATGTTTTTTAAATCCCCTTTTGCAAACAGCCTGTCGTTTCAACGAGATTTCCTTTTTCGAACAGAGTCTTTTTTCTTTTTCAATCCGAAAACAGATGGTTCTCATGATGTTGGGACCCCCCCCCCTTCCTGGACTTTTCGCTGAGGATTCTATCTTCAAGCTGCTTCTGGGTCTCGACCTTCAACCGATTAATAGTCGGACTTTTCCCCTCTTTGGCCGTGGACGTTCCCTCCCTGACCATTTTTTTCCGAACTTGGGTCTTATCTCCACAGCAATCGGATTCTTTCTTTCCTTTCAAGTACTGTCTACCTCTTTTTCTTCCTCGTTTCTCCTGGACTGGCAGGTTCGGTTCTTGTTCTTTGCAAATTGTGCATATAATTTCCCCCTTCCTTTCTTCCGGACGTTGAGCGGTCTCGATCATTTCCCTCTTCCTTTTTCGCCGCCCCTCTCGAACTAATTGAGCTGGCGAAACACCCCTTTTCCCTCCGCGATAATTCCTGGACATGTTCCCTCTCCTTCGCTCTTTTCAGAGCGTGTGCTTCCTTTGGAAACGAGAGCAGCGAGTTTTTCTTTGGCAACGGCCTCTTGTGCAGCAGGTCTCCTACGTCGGGAAGAGGTTGTAGATTCCCTCGTCCCTGTGTTTGTAGGTATTGGTCCTTTTTGGTTTATAATGGTGACGGAAATATTCCCTTTCCCGTAGTGGAGACCCTCTTCCCCCCTCCCCATATGCTC